>Ga0209172_10002702_pt1 | contig 30086 bp, 21 predicted proteins | sample LarsenN4metaG_FD_184113 | JGI IMG/M metagenome (GOLD analysis project Ga0209172, IMG submission 184113) | Hot spring sediment bacterial and archeal communities from British Columbia, Canada, to study Microbial Dark Matter (Phase II) - Larsen... ... | reverse complement strand
CACGGGTCGCTGAACAAACAAACCCCGCAAGAATTTGCGGCGCATGCCCGACTACGGTCGGCTACGCCTCCCTGCGTCGGGCATGAGGTCAACAACAACCCAAATCAACCGGCAGTACTAACTTTGTTAGTACTACAGTTGAGGGGGCAGCACCAAGGCGAGCGGTAATTCAATTCAAACTGCAAACTGGAAACTCGAAACTCGAAACTTGAAACCCGCAGGCCCTCGCTTCCGCCGATGCTTCGCTCTGGCGAGACAGGCGAGGCCGGTTTACTTTTCCGGGATGGCGGCGATGGCGGCCATGATTTGGTCGCCGATTTGCTGGTAGGATTCGCGCGTGGCGGGGGCCTCGGGGAAGGTGATCGGCGGGGTGATGACGACGCGGATGCGGGTAAAGGGGCGGGGACGTCCGCCGCGCGGCCAGGCGCGGTGGGCGCCGAAGATGCGGATGGGCACGACGGGAACACGAGCCTTGGCGACGACGAGGCCGACGCCGGGCTGGGCGGGCTGGAGGGTGCCGTCCCAGGAGCGCGAGCCTTCCGGGAAGATGACGACGGCTCCGCCGGCGCGGGCGGCGCCGATGATGCGCTTGAGGCCGGCCATGTCGGGGCGTTCCTGGTCGATGGGGTGGGCTTTGAGGGCGCGGATGGCGGTGCCAAAGAGAGGGTGGTCGAAGAGGGTTTTGCGGGCCAGGTAGTGCGGCATGCAGGCGAGGGTGCAGCCGATCAAGGGCGGGTCAAAGAAGCTCTCGTGGTTGGAGGCCAGGAGGCAGCCGCCTTCGGGGATGTTTTCTTCTCCGATGATCTCGTAGTCGTAAAACAGGCGGAAGATCAAGGCGCTGAGGGCCTGGATGAAGATGTAGAACGCGGAGGACATGGGGAGGAACGAGTGGCGAGGTGAGAGGTGAGAGGTAAGAGGTAAGAGCGCGGGGGATTTTATTGCTTCTTGCTTAACCCCTCTTACCTCATACTTCTTCCCTGATCCCTCTTCCCTGATTCAGGCTCTTTGCTGGATGCCGCGTTCTTGGAGGAAGGCGAGGATTTGGGCGGCGATTTCTTGGGCGCTGAGGTGGGTGCTGTCGAGTTGGTGGGCATCGGCGGCGCAGGTGAGGGGGGAGACGGCGCGGGAGCGGTCGAGGGCGTCGCGGCGGGCGGTGGCGTCGCTCTGACCCTGGTCCTGGCGACGGGCGGCGCGGACTTCCGGATCGGCATCAATGAAGAATTTGTTGGGGGTATCGGTGAAGACGACGGTGCCGATGTCGCGGCCTTCCATGACGAGGGGCTGGTGGTTGCGGAGTTCGCGCTGGCGGATGACGAGAAATTCGCGGAGTTCGGGGACGGAGGCGATGTGGGAGACGGTGGCGTTGATGCGCTCGGCGCGGATGTGGGGGGCGGGATCGGTGCCGAGGATTTCGAGGCGGAGCGCGGGGCCGTCGAAGTGGGTGCGGAAGGCGGCCTGGGGGATGAAGGCTTTGACGGCAGGCCGGGAGGCGGGATCGATGCCGCGGTCGAGGGCGGCCCAGGCAAACGCGCGGTACATGGCGCCGGTATCGACATAGACGAAGCCGAGGGCCTCGGCGACGAGGCGGGCGACGGTGCTTTTGCCGCTAGCGGCGGGGCCGTCGATGGCGATGACGGGGTTGAGGATCATTTGGGGATTTAGGAAGTTAGAAGCCGGAAGTTGGAAGACAGAATGGAGGGATCAATCGACGGCTTCTGTCTCCTGGCTTCTGGATTCTGTCTTCTTGGCTTTTGTGCGTTTGAAAGGCCATTTGACGGCGAATTTGCTGGAGGTGTCGCCGTCGAGGATTTCGGCGAGGTGTTTTTCGAAAGTGGGGTAGGAAGTGCGGATGCAGGCGGTGTCTTCGATGGCGGAGGCGCCATCTGCAAAGAGGCCGAGGATGGCGGAGGCCATGGCGATGCGATGGTCGCCATAGCTGGGGACTTTGGCGGCGTGGAGGGGGGCGCCGCCTTCGATGATGAGGCCGTCGGGGGTTTCCTCGATGGGGACGCCGAAGGCGCGGAAGTTGGTGGCGACAGCGGCGAGCCGGTCGGATTCTTTGACGCGGAGTTCAGCGGCGTCTTTGATAACGGTGCGGCCCTGGGCGAGGGCGGCGGCGACGGCGAGGATGGGAATTTCGTCGATGATGTTGGGGATTTCATCGCCGCCGATTTCAGTGCCTTTGAGCTGGGTGCCTTCGAGGATTTCGAGGGTGCCGCAAGGTTCGAGGGAGTCACTGGCGACGGACTCGCGTAGCTGGGCGCCCATGCGGAGGAGGACGTTGAGGAGGCCGGTGCGGGTGGGGTTGAGGCCGGCGTTGGTGATTTTAAGGTGCGCGCCAGGGAGGGCGGCGGCGGCGACGAGCCAGAACGCGGCAGAGGAGAAATCGCCGGGGACGTGGAAGTCCTGGGCATGGAGGCGGGTGCCGCCGTGGACGGTGACGGACCAGCCTTCAATGGCAAGGTGCGCGTGGAAATGGCGGAGCATGCGCTCGGTGTGGTCGCGGGAGGCGGTGGGCTCGGTGACGCGGGTTTTGCCCTCGGCTTGGAGGCCGGCGAGGAGGAGGGCGGATTTGAGCTGGGCGCTGGCGACGGGGGTTTGGTAATCGATGCCGCGGAGGGGTCCTCCGGTGATTTCAATGGGAGGGCGGTGGTCGGCGCCCTCGCAGCGGATGGCGGCGCCCATGCGTTCGAGGGGTTCTTTGACGCGCTTCATGGGGCGCTTGGTGAGGGAGGCGTCCCCGTAGAGGCGGGTGGTGAAGGGCTGGGCGGCGAGGAGGCCGGTGAGGAGCCGCATGGTGGTGCCGGAGTTGCCGCAGTCGAGGGGTTCGCCGGGGGCGAGGAATTGGGCATTGCGGCCCTGGACGAGGTGGGTGGTGGCGTCGATGGAGTCGATCTCGACGCCGAGGGCCTGCATGGCGTGGAGGGTGGAGAGGCAGTCCTCGCTGGGGAGGAAGCCGGTGACGCGGGTGGTGCCATCGGCGAGGCCGGCGAACATGATGGCGCGGTGGGACATGGATTTGTCACCGGGCATTTCCAGTTCGGCGCTGAGCTTGCGGATGCGGTAAACTTTCAGATTGGGCATGGCGGGGTGGGGAGTGGGGAAAGGGAGGAAAACTAAACTAGTGAACGGCGGGACTGGCAAGCTTTGTGTAGGAGGGCCTCGATGGCGGCGGCGTTGCCCCGGGCGAGGGCCAGGCGGATGGCGGCGGCCTCGGCTTCGTAGGCATCCATGGCGGTGAGGAGTGCGGCGCGGTTTTCCAGGAGGATTTCGGCCCACATGGCGGGGGGGCCGCCGGCGATGCGGGTGACATCCCGGAAGCCGGGGCCGGCGCAGGCGAGGGCAGCGGGGGGGATGGAGTTGATCAGGACCGCGGCAAGGAGGTGGGGGAGGTGGCTGACCGCGGCCACATGGCGGTCATGGGTTTCCGGGGAGGTTTGAAGGATGGTGCAGCCGAGGGCGATCCAAAATTCAGCCAGGCGCTCGATGGTGGTGTCCGGGGTGTCCGGGCCGGGAGTGAGGATGGTGGTGGCGTCCTGGAAGAGGCCGGGGCGGGCGTTTTCGATGCCGGCTTTGTCACTGCCGGCCATGGGGTGGCTGCCGAGCCATTGGCAGCGTCCGGCGGCCTTGGGGGAGAGGGCGGTGTGGACCGGGGTTTTGACGCTGCCCACATCGGTGACGAGGGTGTCCGGGGTGAGCTCCGGCAGGATGGATTCAAAGAGCGCGGGCATGGCGCCGATGGGGGTGCAAAGGATGATGAGGTCCGCGCCGCGGGCGGCTTCCCGGGCGTCGGTGGTGGCGAGGGAGGCCGGGCCGCCGCGGAGAGGATCAAGGGCTTCAGGGCGGCGGGCCCAGGCGATGCGGCGGATGGAGGGGTGGCGCTCCCGCAGTGCCAGGAGAATGGAACCGCCGAGCAGGCCGGGACCGAAGATGGCAACGGAGCGGGGCAGCAGCGGTGTCATGGAAAGGGTGGGGGGCCGGGCAATTTCAAATATTGAAATTCCCTAGGCGGGCTGGAGGACGGAGGCAAATTCCTGCTCGAACCGCTGCATCTGCTCCGGGGTGCCGACGGAGACGCGGACCCAGCCGGGCAGGCCGTAGCTGGTCATGGAGCGGATGATGATGCCGCGCTGGAGAAGGGCTTTGAAGACGCGGTCGGCCTCGCCGGTTTCGGCAAAGACGAAGTTGGCCTCGGAAGGAATGAAGCGGAGGCCTTGTTCCTGGAAGAAGGCCTGGAGGCGGCCGCGGCCCTCGAGGGTGAGGCGGCGGGTTTTTTCCATGTGGGCGGCATCGGCCAGGCCGGCCAGGGCGGCGGCCTGGGCCATGGCGTTGGCGTTGAAGGGCTGGCGGCAGCGCTGGAGGATTTCCGCAGTTTCGGGGGAGGCGATGCCGTAGCCGATGCGCAGGCCGGCCAGGCCCTGGATTTTCGAGAAGGTGCGCAGGACGATCAGGGGCAGGCCTTCCTTGACCCAGGCGATGGAGGGCGGCGGATTGTCCAGGAACTCGTAGTAGGCTTCATCGAGCACGCAGATCACGCCCTCCGGAAGGCTGCGGATGAAGGCTTCCAGCTCGGCATTGGGAATGCGCGTGCCGGTGGGGTTGTTCGGACTGGTGAGGAAGAGGAGCCGGGTATCGGGTCGGATGGCGGCGCGGAGGGCGGCCAGGTCGTGGTGGAAATCACGGTCCGGGGCCTCGATGAAATCGGTTCCAAAGAGCTGGGCCATGAGCTTGTAAACGACGAAGGCGTAGCGGCTGGCCACGGCGCTGGTGGCGCCGGGGCGGCAAAAGGCGTGATAGGCAAGTTCGATGATCTCGTTGGAGCCGTTGCCGAGGACGACCATGGAGCGGTCCACGCCCATGGCGGCGGCGATGGCGTTGCGGAGGTGGAAGCCGCCGCCGTCCGGGTAGATGTGCAGGCCGCTGAGGGCCTTTTGCATGGCCTCGACGGCACGGGGGGAAGGGCCGAGCGGGTTTTCGTTGGAAGCCAGCTTGATGATGGAGGCGGGGTCGAGCCCCAGTTCACGGGCGACATCGTCGATGGGTTTGCCGGGCTCGTAGGGCACGAGCTGGCGGAGGCTGGGGTTGGCGAGATTCCAGGCGGACATGGAAGGAAAACCATGCCGCAGAACAGGGCGGGTGTCGATGGGATTTGGAGGGGGGTTGAAGAGGAATTCGAAATGCGAAATGTGAAATTCGAAATGGGGAGGGGAGGAATTTTTAATTTTGAATTGAAAATTTTGAATGGGGCATGGTCGGGGAGCGGGAATTCAATTCAAACTGCAAACTTGAATCCTGAAACTTGAAACCTGCAGCCATCGCGCGGCAAGCGCGCTCCTACAACAATCCGGAAGGAAGGGGGGTGGATGTCATTCTGACTCCTGGCTTCTTGCTTCATCACCTCATCACTCCATTACCTCATCACTCAGCCCCCCCTCATCGCGACGCAAGGTCGCTCCTACGTCAATCCATTGCGTCCCGCGCAGCGGGTTTGCGCCTTTGCGTTAAAATTCAGCAGGCAGGTGGAAAGGCTGGTTCACCGTGAAGACGCGAAGCTCGCCAAGGGGGGGATGGGGTGCAATTCGAAATGCGAAATTCGAAATGGGGAATGTTGGGGAGTAATTTTTAATTTTGAATTGAAAATTTTGAATGGGTCATGGTCGAGGCGAGCGGGAATTCAATTCAAACTGCAAACTGGAAACTCTAAACCCGAAACCAGCAGCCCATCGCGACCCGAGGTCGCTCCTACAACAATCCGGAAACTCGAAAACGAGCACGCGTCTGGGCACTCAATCCCTTAATCGCTAATCCCCTAATCACTCCCTCAGCGCTTTTTCTTTTTGGCTTTCTGGGCTTTTTCGGCGGCCTTGGTGGCTTTCTTTTTGAGCTTTTTCTCGGCTTTGGCCTTCTGCTTCAGTGCCTTTTTGGCTTCTTTCTTCGCCTTTTTCTCCAGCTTCTTTTTCACTTTTTTACCGGAAGAACTTTTCACTTTGGCCGGGGTCTTGGCTTTGGCTTTTGTTTTGGCCTTGGGCTGGGAGGTGGGCTTTTTCTTGGCGGTGGCCGGGGCTTTCTTTTTTGCAGTCGGGCGGGCGGGGGCGGCGCTGCGGATGAGCTGGCGCAGGACGTAGGGGAGGATGCCGCCGTGGCGGTAGTATTCGACTTCGATGGGGGTGTCGATGCGGCAGGTGACGGGGACCAGTTCGGTGCGGCCACCCGGGCGGGAGATTTGCAGGGTGAGGTCCTGGCGGGGCTGGACGGTCTCGGTCAGGCCGAGGATGGAGAAGGTTTCTTCTCCGGTGAGGCCGAGGGTTTGGGCGGTGGTGCCTTCTTTGAAGCAGAGGGGGAGGACGCCCATGCCGACGAGGTTGGAGCGGTGGATGCGCTCGAAGGATTCGGCGATGACGGCTTTGACGCCGAGGAGGTTGGTGCCTTTGGCCGCCCAGTCGCGGGAGGAGCCGGTGCCGTATTCCTTGCCGCCGATGACGATGAGGGGGGTGCCCTCTGTCTTGTATTTCATGGCGGCGTCGTAGATGAAGAGGGTCTCGGGCTCGGACTCGGATTTCAAATTTGAGGTTTGAGCTTTGAAATATTTCGTCACGCCGCCTTCGGTGCCGGGGCACATGAGGTTTTTGATGCGGACGTTGGCGAAGGTGCCGCGGGTCATGATGCGGTCATTGCCGCGGCGGGAGCCGTAGGAGTTGAAGTCTTCTTTGGTGACGCCGTGCCCGGTGAGGAATTTTCCGGCGGGGCTGTCTTTTTTGATGGCGCCGGCGGGGGAGATGTGGTCGGTGGTGACGGAGTCGCCGAAGATGCCGAGGGGGCGGGCGTTGTGGATTTCGGTGATGGTGCCGGGTTCCATGCCGAAGTTTTCGAAGAAGGGGGGTTCCTGGATGTAGGTGCTTTGGCGGTCCCACTCGTAGAGGTTGCCGGTGGAGGCGGGGATTTCGTTCCAGGCGGGGTTTTGTTTTTCGAAGTTGGTGTAGAGGGTGCGGAAGGCCTCGGGGGTGAGGGCGGTGGCGAGGGTGGTCTGGATTTCCTGGAGGGAGGGCCAGAGGTCGCGCAGGAAGACATCGCGCCCGTCACGATCCTTGGCCAGGGGCTCGGAGGAGAGGTCGATGTTGACGGTGCCGGCGAGGGCGAAGGCGACGACCAGGGGGGGGGACATGAGGAAGTTGGCTTTGATGGCGGAGTGGACGCGGGCCTCGAAGTTGCGGTTGCCGGAGAGGACACTGGCGGCAATGAGGTCGTATTGGCCGATGGCTTCCTCGATGGCGGGGGCGAGGGGGCCGGAGTTGCCGATGCAGGTGGTGCAGCCGTAGCCGACGAGGTTGAAGCCGAGCTGGTCGAGGTAGGTCTGGAGGCCGGCTTTCTGGAGGTAGTCGGTGACGACGCGGGAGCCGGGGGCGAGGGAGGTTTTGACTTTGGGATCGATGGTGAGGCCGTGCTCGATGGCTTTTTTGGCGAGGAGGCCGGCGGCGATCATGACGGAGGGGTTGGAGGTGTTGGTGCAGGAGGTGATGGCGGCGATGAGGACGGAGCCGTGGCCGATGGTGGTGGGGGCGACGAGGACATCGGTGGCGATGTTGCCGGCGGCTTCCAGGGTTTGGGCGGCGTAGGAATTCTGGAGGGGGGCCTCGAAGGTGATTTCTTCGGGTTTTTTGGCAAAGCCGCCGGCTTCTTTGGGGGCGGAGAAGAGGTCGGTGAATTTATCGCCGAGTTCTTTGAGGGGGATGCGGTCCTGGGGGCGTTTGGGTCCGGCGACGGCGGGCTCGATGGTGGAGAGGTCGAGTTCGAGGGTGGAGGTGTAGTCGATCTGGCCGAGTGAGGGGATGCCGAACATGTCCTGGGCTTTGTAGTAATCGGCAAAGAGGGCGCATTGGGCGGCGGTGCGTCCGGTGAAGGCCATGTAGTGGATGGTGGCGTCATCGATGGGGAAGAAGCCCATGGTGGCGCCGTATTCGGGGGCCATGTTGGCGATGGTGGCGCGGTCGGTGACGGGGAGGGCGGCGGCGCCGGGGCCGAAGAATTCGACGAATTTGCCGACGACTTTGGCCTTGCGGAGGAGTTCGGTGACGCGGAGGACGAGGTCGGTGGCGGTGACGCCCTCGCGGAGGGCGCCGGTGAGGTGGACGCCGACGACTTCGGGGGTGAGGAAATAGACGGGCTGGCCGAGCATGCCGGCCTCGGCCTCGATGCCGCCGACGCCCCAGCCGACGATGCCGAGGCCGTTGATCATGGTGGTGTGGGAATCGGTGCCGACGAGGGTGTCGGGGTAAACGATTTGAGATTTGAGATTTGAGATAGGAGATGGGGAGGCCAGGACGCCCTGGGCGAGGTATTCGAGATTGACCTGGTGGACGATGCCGATGCCGGGGGGGACGACTTTGAAGGTATCGAAGGCCTGCATGCCCCATTTGAGGAATTGGTAGCGTTCGCGGTTGCGCTTGAACTCGAGGGCGAGGTTGAGGTCGAAGGCGGGGCCGGCGCCGACGTAGTCCACCTGGACGGAGTGGTCCACGACGAGATCGACAGGGACGAGGGGCTCGATGATTTTGGGATTGCCGCCGAGGCGGGCGACGGCGGCGCGCATGGCGGCGAGATCGACGAGGAGGGGGACGCCGGTGAAGTCCTGGAGGACGATGCGGGCGACGACGAAGGGGATTTCTTCGGGGGCGGGGGCTTGGGCGTTGTAGCGGGCGAGGGCCTCGACTTCGCGGGGGGCGATGCGGATGTTGTCGCAGTTGCGCAGGACGGATTCGAGGACGATGCGGATGGAGACGGGGAGGCGGGAGACGTTGACGCCGAGTTCGCGTCCGAGGGCGGGGAGGGAGAAGAAGGCGTGGGATTTGCCGGAGGAGGTGAAGGTTTGGAGGGTGGAAGGGAAGGGGTGCGATCCGGTGGCCATAGGGGAGGGAATGTAGCAACGGGCATGCCGGAATTCCAGCGGGAAAGGGGTGGATCAGGATTCCAGGAAGGCTTGCCACTGGGGGGCGATGGTGCCGATGCCGAAGAGTTCGATGGCGCGGGCGCGTCCGGCGGTGCCGAGGGCGGCGGCGTGGCCCGGATCTTGGAGGAGGCTGCGGAGGTGGCTTTCGAGTTTGGCGGGGTCATCGGACCAGTAGCCCTGGCGTCCGGATTCCATGAGTTTGTGGACTTCGTAGGTGTCCTGGCGGTATTCGGGAGTGTGGCGGGCGTGGCCGAGGGCGGGGCCGACGGCGACGACGGGGATGCCGGTCATCCAGGCCTCGATGAAGCCGAGGGTGTAGGAGGCGGGCTGGGTGTTGGCGCTGAAGTAAGCGCGGGCGCTGCGGAGGACCTGGGGCTGTTCTTCGGGGGGAACCAGGCCGCGGGCGAAGGGAAGTTCTTCGTTGCCAATGCCGTAGAGGTCGAAGGGCAGGCGGGCGGCGAGTTGACGGACGATGGGGCCGTTGCAGTGGATTTCGCGCTGGGGGAGGTTGTTGATGAAGCTGATGGCGCGGGGAGAGGAGCCGGTCCAGCCGCCGTATTCTTCGGGGTCTTTGGCGAAGCGGATGATGGCATCGGCGCCGAGATAGCCGGGGACGCGGGCCTCGGCGGGGGAATAGCGGACGATTTGGAGGCCTTTTTTGCGCAAGGGGCGAAGGGCGGACTCGATGAAGTCCACGGACTGGCCGATGGTGCGCCAGATGACGCGCTTACGGCGGATGCTCGGCCAGTTGTTCAGGAGGTAGGAAGGCTCATGCATGGCGATGATGACGTCGATTCGCTCGAGCAAGGCGGGGGGGAGGCTGTTGCGGTCAGCGCCCCGGACCAAGGTGGCCCATTCGCCCTGGGGAAGGAGCTGGGGGAGGAGGGGCCGGAAGCGTCCCGAGTTCGGGCGGACTGTGAGATTGCCCAGGCAGATCACCTGGTGGCCGAGGTTTTGCAGAAGGCGGACCTCGTCGAATTCCAGGATTTCGTGAACGCCGAGGTAGAGGATGTGGAGGGGGCGTTTTTTCTGGAAAGGCAGCTTGGGGAGAAATCGCTGGAGGCGGTGGGGAATCTGCATGGTGCGCGGGAAACGAGGAGCCTAGGGTGCGGGGGGTGGGGAGGGAAGCCCGGGCTGCAGTTCTTCCATGCGCTTGAGGTGATAGACCGGCATCTCCGGGGAGGGATCACCGTCCTTGCGTTGAAGGAGGAGGCTGCCGCGGGCGGCGCGGGCGTAGGCGAGGCGGGCCTGGTCCGGGCTGCCGGTGGCGGCCAGCGCATCCCCGAGAAGCTCCCAGCCAAAGGGGGAGGCTTTGTCTTTTTTGAGGATGGCATCAGCGGTGGCGCGGAGGGCGGTCCATTGGTGGTCGGCGCGCTCATAGGTTCCAGTTAGGTAAATGCGGCGGATGTGGGCCTGGGTCTGCCAGAACCAGGGCCGGTCCCGGCGCATGCGGAGGCGGAGGTAGGAGGCCGAGCCGGGGATTCCGCGCAGCGCGGCTTGGAGGGTGATCTCACCCTCGGGCCAGGTTTCGAGTTCCGCAGCATCGAGGCCGAATTCAAGAACGGCGAGCTGAACGCCATCGAGCAGGATCGGGCCTTGAAGGCTGCGGGTGGAGGCGAGGGGGCGGACGGAGCTGCTGAGCGGGCGGGCGCCCGGGCCGGTGAGGGTGAATTCCACGGCATCGGCCAGGGGAGTGCCTGCGCTGCCCCAGGAGAGGACGGGAACCTCCAGGGCGGGGTGGCGTTCGTGGAAGGCGCGGATGTCCTCGGGGGACATGGATTCCAAGCGCCCGCTTTGGCGGAGCAGCTGGCGTGCGCGGAGGCTGTCGGCATTGGTTTCCAGGGCTTCCGCGGCGGCCCGGTTGGCGATGGTGAGGGTGAGGCGCAGAGGGAAGCCGCGTTCGTGTTCGCCGGGCCGGAGGGTGAAGGCGGCCAGCCCGGTTTGGAGGCGGGGCGGGGCGGGCACGGTGGCATCCGGCTGGGCGCTGCCCGGCGGCAGGAGCGCGAAAAGAACGGCCGCGGAGAGGAAGAGGGGTTTCATGGCGGATTGTTGGGGTAGCGGTCGGCCACGCGCAGGACGTCCCGGCAGCTGCCGCGTCCGGGCGCACAGGGACCGGCGGCGCCGGTGGCATTCGGGCCGGTGCCAGCGGGGGAGGCGCAAAACTCGGTGAAGGGCTGGTTGTCGGTGCCCGTGTAAACGGCATGGAGCGCCCCGCCGCGGAAAAACAGCGCTTGGGAGGTGCGGTAGCGCATGATGCAAGTCCAGCATCCGCTGTGGGTGCAGGGGATGGCGGCGGCGGGCAGCTGCTCGGGCAGCGGAATCGCTCCCATGAGGGAGGCGGCGGTGTGGGTGAAAACCGGCATGGCGGGATCGGGCGCCGGGGCGGTGCTGCCGGGAGGAAGAATCCAGGACAGTTCGACAAAGCCTTCGGCATGGTGGGCGGCACCGAGGGCGTGGCCGGTCTCATGGACGACGGTGTCGGCCAGTTCGTTCATGTCCGGGATTTGCATGCCAGGGGCTCCGGGCAGAGGGACGAAGTGGGAGGCGAGGACGACCCAGATTTCTTCGGTATTTTTGGGCGGGCCGAAGCGGACACCGCCGGCGGGGACGGCGCGTCCGGCCAGGCCGGGGAAGATGGCGGCGGCGTTGCCGGAGGTGAGTTTGAGGAGGTGCTGGGGTTCGGGGCCGGCGGCATGGCCGCGGTTGAAGTTGAGGATGCGGGAGGGGTCTTCCCACTCGCCGGGGTCCACTTCGCGGACGCGGATGCTGCTGAGGGCCTGGACCTTGGATGTGGGGAAATTGAGCGGGTTGGAGTAGAAGAGGTCTTTTTGGTCGATGAAGGTGCGGCAGTGGACGCCCTTCATCATGAAGCCGCGGTATTCTTCGTAGGCGGTGAGGCCGTCGCCGGGGAACGGATTGCTGGGTGAATCATCGTTGTCGAGGGTGTTGGGGACGGCGTACCAGTCCTCAACCCAGGCATCGGCGATTTGGTTGGCGTTGTCGTCTTTGGGGACTGAGGTTTCGGCTTTGGTGGCCTCAACCACCTCGCCGGTGGGCAGGCGGCGGAGGGGGACGCATCCGGGGGCGGTGGCTTCCAAGAGGGAGAAGGAGCCGTAGTCGAAGCTGTTGATGTTGAGGAGCTGTAGTTGGACGGGGCCGTTGGTGACGGCGGTGTCGGGGAAGGCGGGATCGCCGCCTGCGGCGGAACTGCAGGCCCAGGGGGAATTCATGAAGGGGAGAAAAGCCAGATCGGGCGTGGTCTGGCTGCCGAAGTTCAGGCAGACGCCGCGTTCGCTGGAGCGCTGGGTGAAGCGGACGGTGATGACGCGGGGCGGTCCGGGGTAAATCCATGTTCCTCCCTGGCCGGCTTTGCGGAAGATCATGGCCTGAACGGTGGTGACGTTGCCGTTTTCCGGCATCCAGTCGTCCCGGAGGCGCTCGAGGAGGATGCCGGCGATTTCCGGGATGGGGGCGTCCCTCGGATCATCGCCCTCAGGGAGGTCACGCGGGTCATCGGGCGGAGGCCGGGTGCCGGTGCCGGTGCCGGGATCGGGTGGTCTGGGCTGGGTGGGGGCCGTGGGCGGCGCGGGTGTATTAGGTCCTTCTGGTGTGGGCTGGGAAGCGGGGTCGGGGAGGTGGATGCCGCCCTAGGGCGCGGGCACAGTGGTGCCCTGGGGGGTGTCCTCCGGTTTGCCGGAGGGGGTGGATTCCTTTGGCTGTCCGGCGGGGCCCTCGGTGCAGGGTTTGCTGGAGTAGCCGGTGAGCTGGATGCCGTAGAAGGTGAAGCTTTTTTGGCCGATGTCTTTGCAGCACATGCGCACATCTTCGATGAGGGCATGGCGGGTGGAGGGGCTGCGGACGATGATGCGGATGCAGCGTCCGAGGTTGCCGCGGAGGGTGGTGGAGGCGCCGGCGGCAAGATTGGCGGTGGCGGTGACCTGGCCGTCCTGGTTGCGGATTTCGATGGAGATGGGACGGCCCCAGGTGTTGCGGAGGGCGAGGGCGGTGAACTCGCAGCAGTCTTTCTTGGGAACGGCGGTTCCGGAAGCGGGGCGTCCGCGTCCGTCCAAGGCCACGAGGCCGCCGGTGGGCTGGGCGATTTTCGGGCCCGCGGGTGCGGCGGGCGCGGGGTCCGGCTGTTGGGGAGGTTTTTTCTTTTTCGGCTTGGAGAAGAGATTGAAGAGCGAGTTGAGATCGACGGAGACGCCGACCTGGGAACCGCCGGATTTCTTGCGGCTGCCGCCGCCGGAACCACAGCGGCAGGGATCGCTGCCGCATTCCGGGCAGCGCGCGGCGTGGGCATAGGGCAGACTGCCCAGGACCAGCAAAGCCAGTCCCGCCCACGCCATCACCGCGATGCCGCGCCTCCAGGGCATGTCCCTCTTATGGCGCCAAAGCAGGGAAGGGCAATCCGATAATCCGGGGGGCAGACAACGGGGACAGTTTACCCGCCTGAGGCGGGTAAACTGTCCCCAGGCTGGTGCGCCAGGGCCTGAGTGCCCGCATTTGGCCTTCCTCTGAAGCCAGTCGGTTGCTTCCCAACTCAATTACACCCCACAAAATCATTTCACGATTCCGCTACGGGTCCGCCCGCAAAAAAACCCGTCCGGGGACCGGACGGGTTTTTTGCAAAGAACTGGCGTAAATGGCTCAGCTTTTCAGCGCGGCTTTGATGGCCTCGAAATTAGGGAGGTCCTTGGGAGTGGGACATTGCTCGCTGTATTTCACCGTGCCGTCTTTGCCGACGACGAAGGCGGCGCGGGCGCTGACGCTGCCCAGGCCGATCAGGTCGGGCAGGAGGACATCGTAGGCTTTGGCGGTGGTTTTGTTCAGGTCGCTGAGCAGGGGGATGGTGATTTTTTCCTTCTGGGCCCAGGCTTCTTGGGAGAAGGGGCTGTCCACGCTGATGGCGAGGACCTCGGCATCGAGGGATTTATAGGCCTCGATGCCCTGGGTGATGTCGCACATTTCCTGGGTGCAGACACCGGTGAAGGCGAGGGGGAAGAAAAGCAGGACGGTCTGCTTCTTGCCGAAGTGGTCGCTGAGTTTGACATCGGTGAGGCCCTCGGCGGTTTTGCGCTTGAGGGTGAAGTCGGGGGCTTTGGATCCAACTGCGATGGCCATGGGGACTCCTTGGGTGATTAAGGGATTAAGGGATGAGGGGATTAAGCTTGGGCGGGCTGCTGGGTGGCGAGGTCTTTGAGGACGGCGCGGCGGGAGAGTTTGACGCGGCCTTTTTCATCGACGCCGATGCATTTGACCTGGATGACCTGGCCGACTTTGACGACATCCTCGGTTTTGTTGACGCGGGTGTCGGAAAGTTCGGAGATGTGGACGAGGCCGTCCTGTCCGGGGAGGACTTCGACGAAGGCGCCGAATTCCTTGATGGAGACGACTTTGCCGGTGTAGGTCTTGCCGACGGAGACTTCGGCGCCGACTTGCTCGACCAGCTCGCGGGCGCGGGCCATGCCTTGGGCGGTGGAGCAGTAGATGCGGACGGTGCCGTCGTCTTCGACGTTGATTTCGGCGCCGGTCTCAGCGGTGATGCCTTTGATGTTTTTGCCGCCGGGTCCGATGAGCATGCCGATTTTGTCCGGGTTGATGCGGAGGGTCTCGATGCGTGGGGCGTTGGCGGCGAGTTCGGCGCTGGGCTGGGCGATCACGGTGGCCATGAATTCGAGGATTTTCGCGCGGCTGATGGTGGCGCGGTCCACGGCTTCATTGAGGATTTCCAGGGGGACGCCGGCGAGCTTGAGGTCGAGCTGGAAGCCGGTGATGCCTTTGCTGGTGCCGCAGAGTTTGAAGTCCATGTCACCGAAGTGGTCTTCGGAGCCGAGGATGTCATCGAGCAGCTCGTAGCGTTTGAAGGGGCCGGTATCGCCCTCGCGTTCGGAGACGAGGCCGACGGAGATGCCGGCGACGGGGGCGGAGAGGGGAACGCCGGCGTGGAGGAGGGAGAGGACGCCGCCGCAGACGGAGGCCATGGAGGTGGAGCCGTTGGATTCCATCACTTCCGAGCTGACGCGGATGGCGTAGGGGAACTCGGACTCGGGGGGGATGACGGGCAGGATGGAGCGCTCGGCAAGGGCGCCGTGGCCGATCTCGCGGCGGTTGAGGCCGCCCATGCGCCCGGTTTCCCCGACGCTGAAGGGGGGGAAGTTGTAGTGGAGGATGAAGCGCTTGGATTTTTCGCCGCCGGTGTAGCCGTCGAGTTCCTGGGCTTCATCGACGGGGGCGAGGGTGGTGAGGCAGACGGCCTGGGTCTCGCCGCGGCTGAAGAGGGCGGAGCCGTGGGAGATGGGGATGAGGCCGACTTCACCACCGAGGCCACGGATTTGGTTGAAGGAACGGCCGTCGCAGCGCTGTTTTTTGTCCAGCATGGAGCCGCGGACGGCTTTTTTCTGGAGGTAGTCGAAAGCTTGGTTGATTTCGAAGCCGGTGGCGGCAGGGAATTTGGCCAGGATGGCAGTTTTCACCTCATCGCGGAGGGCTTCGACGGACTTGTGGCGGTCCACTTTGGAGGGTTGGTAGAGGGCGGCCTCGATGCGGGTGCCGGCGACTTGGTAGGCGATCTCGAGGAGCTCTTCCTTGGCGAGCATGAGGGGCGCGCTGCGCTTGGGCTTGCCGGCTTTGGCGGCGAGTTCCTTCTGGGCGCGGACGAGGATGGCGACCTGCTCCTGGGCAAAGGCGAGGGCGGCTTTGAAGTCGGCCTCGGGGATTTCCAGGCCGGAGCCTTCGATCATGATGGGCTCGGATTCGGTGCCGGCGTAAACGAGGTCGAGGTCGCTGAACTCCATTTCCTTATGGGTGGGGTTGGCGACGAGCTTGCCGTCGATGCGTCCGACGCGGACGGCGCCGATGGGGCCGGCGAAGGGGATGTCGGAGACGGCGAGGGCGGCGGAGGCGCCGTTGATGGAAAGGATGTCGGGGTCGTTCTGGCCGTCACCGGAGAGGAGGATGGTGATGACCTGGGTGTCGTAGAAGTAGCCTTTGGGGAAGAGGGGCCGGAGGGGCCGGTCGGTCATGCGGGCGGTGAGGATTTCTTTTTCGGTGGGGCGTCCTTCCCGTTTGAAGTAGCCGCCGGGGAAACGCCCGACCGCAGAGGCTTTTTCCTTATATTCGACGGTGAGGGGGAAGAAGTCCTGGCCGTCTTTGACTTTGGTGGCGGAGACGGCGGTGACGAGGACGATGGTGTCGCCGGAGCGGACGGTGACGGCGCCGTCGGCGAGTTTGGCGAGTTTGCCGGATTCGAAAGTGAGGGATTTGCCGGCGACTTCGGCGGTGATGGTGGTGGGGGTGCTCATGGGGTTGTCTTTCCTGGGTGGGGTTGTGGGGTGCGGGCGGAGGACCGCCCGCTGCGCCCGTCCGGCGGTGGGAAAGACAGAGAGCAAAGCAGGGCCGGAAGTCCCGGAGGGGAGGGCGGCCCTGGTGTGTTCTCTGGTTTTTCCCGGGGATGCGGACGGGCGCGGGGGTTGGGATTCTGGGTTACTTGCGGATGCCGAGCTTCTTGATGACGCCTTCGTAACGGGTTTTGTCCGTGCGGGCGAGGTAATCTAGGAGGCGGCGGCGCTTGCTGACCATGGAGATCAGTCCGCGGCGGGAGCTGTGGTCCTTGACCGCGGCTTTGAGGTGATCGGTCAAGTGGTTGATCCGATGGGTCAGGAGCGCGATTTGGACGTCAGCCGAGCCGGTGTCGCCTTCACGCAGGCGGCAGTCCGCAATAATGGTGGATTTATCAGCTTTGGTCATAGATTGAGCGGAAAATACTGCCGGAGGGGGGGGAGGGTGTCAATGAGATTGGGAAAGAATCCGGGGTGGCTTGTGGAATCAAGACCGCCGAAGTGGCAGGGGGGCTTTTCAAGGCGGGCGGGGGAGGCTAAGTTTCCAAGCATGTGCCGGACTGCTTGGACTGCGCTGCTGCTGTGGGGAGTGCTGTCGGCGGCGGGCGGGGAGGAAATTCAGATGGAAAAGGATCCAATCCGGGTGCGCCCGGAGGCGGAGGCGGCGGGACGTGCGCGTTCGCTGCTGGCGACGGATGTAGTGGACCTGGAATTCCGCATGCAGGATCAAACCCAGGAGCAAACGCTGCTGACGCCCGGCGGGTATGTTTCCCCGGCCCAGCAGACGCGGCTGCAGACGCGGATGACCAGCAGGCTGGGGGAGGGGCTGCGGCTGGAGAGCGGCTTGGAATTGTCCCTGCACCGCCAAACTTCTTTTGACGTGAACACCGGGGAGCAAGTGGCCGAGTCGTGGATGCCGGAATACCGCCAGCGGCTGGTGCATACTCCGTGGAGCGGGGCGGAATTCAGCACGGGGCAGTCGGTGGCTCTGGAGCCGTCGCAGGATTCCCAGGGTGCGCGGGAATTTTGGAAGTCCAGCATCGCGTACCGCCAAACCCTGGGCCAGCTGACCGAGTTCAAGCTGGAATCGGGCTATGACGCCCGAGCCGGGTCCAAAGAGGCAGCGGCCTGGGACCGGGAGTGGGCCGCGGCCACCTTTTCCCAGGGCTTGGGCGTAAGGCAGCTGCGGTGGAAGCTGGCAGGCAAGGAAAGCGCGGAGCGTACCTTGGGCAGCGCGCCGCTTGACCGGCAGGTCCGCCGCCAGGAAACCGGCCTGGAATGGCAGCCCGCAAGGCAGTGGAATTTTTACAGTGGCCTTGCCGCGGAACAGGAGGCGCAAACGGCCTGGGCCGAACCCGAGGACCTCCATTTTTATGAGTTCCGCAGCAAGTGGTCGCCCGACCCGCATTTCGATCTCTCCGGGGGCTTCTCGCTCAGCAGCCGCCAGGAACAAAGCACGGCCCATTCCGACCGGAGCCAATGGCACTTGCGGGGCGATCTGCGCCCTGCGCCGGACATGCACTGGACCACGCGGCTGCAGTGGGAGATGCAGGAACGGCGCACCGGCGGGCTTGATTCCGGCAGCCGGCAGGAGAAGTGGTTCATGGGTTCCGGGCCGAATATCCAGCTGGATGAGGCCGCCCGGCTGGGGGCGGAATACGGGCTGGCGAGCGAGCGCACCGTCCGCACCGGGGGTGAGGATTCCCTGGTCGAGCACATGCTCTCCCTGGTGCTGAGCGCGGAATTTTGATCTGCGGCCATTTCGCGGCTTCCCAGCCGGCGGGACGGCGTTCTAGAGTCCCACTATGGCCGCCAAGTCGAACAAGCTGCAGAGCGATGTCAGGCTGGCGGGCATTCCGGTTTCTCCCGGTGTGGCGCACGGGCCGCTGGTGGTGTTCGACCGCGAGGAAATTTCCGTGCCCAGGCAGCCGGTAGAGGAAAAGGACATCCCGGAGGAAATGGTCCGGTTTGAAACCGCGCTGATGCAGACCCGCCAGCAAATCCAGGAGATCAAGGACCTGCTTTCCGACTCCATCGGGGAAAAAGACGCGGGCATTTTCGAGGCCCATCTTCTGGTGGTCGAGGACGCGATGCTCCTGCAAGCGGTGAAAAAGCAGATCGAGCAAAAGCACCTCTGCGTGGAATATGTCTTCCACCACATCATCCATCAATACGCCCAGTCCATGCGGGAAGTGGATGACCCGTATTTGGCCGAGCGAGCGTCCGACATCCTGGATGTGGGCAAGCGGGTATTGAACAACCTCATGGGCAAGAATCCGGTGGAGAAGTATGTCCTGGACGAGCCCTCGATCATCCTAGCGCACGATCTGTCTCCGGCGGACACGGCGATGCTGGACCGGAAAATGGTGCTGGGCTTTGCCACCGACCTGGGCAGCCGCACGTCCCACACCGCGATCATGGCGCGCTCGCTCAATATTCCGGCCGTGGTCGGACTGAAAGACGCATCGCTGAGCCTGACCACAGGCATGCAGGTCCTTCTGGACGGATATGAAGGGGTGCTGGTGCTCAACCCTTCGGAGAAGACGCGTTTTGAATACGGCCAGATCGAAATCCGCCGCCACCAGGTGGAGGAAGAACTGGAGACCCTGCGCGAGACCAGCGCGGTGACCACGGACGGGCGGCGGATTGTGGTCTCGGCCAACGTGGAGCTGCCGGAGGATTTGCCGCACTTGCGGGAGGCGGGGGCCGAGGGCATCGGACTCTACCGCACCGAGTTCATGTTCATGAACCGGCTGGGTGTGCCGGATGAGGACGAACAAGTGGCCATCTACCGGCAGGTGATCGAGGCCAGCGCGCCCCACCCGGTCATTTTCCGCACGCTGGATTGCGGGGGCGACAAAGTGCTCAACCAGCTGGAGCACGACGAGGAGCTGAATCCTTTCCTAGGGTGGCGGGCGATCCGGTTCACCCTGCAAAACCGGGAAATCTTTGAGACCCAGCTGAGGGCAATCTGCCGGGCCGGCGCGGGCCACCGCATCCGGATCATGTTTCCGATGATCGCCACCTTCGAGGAGCTGGCCGAGGCCAAAGCGGTGCTCCAGTCCGTGCTGCTGGACCTGGACCGCGGCCACCGGGACCGGGCGCGCGACATTGAGGTCGGCGCTATGATCGAGGTCCCATCGGCGGCATTGATCGTGGACCGGCTGGTTCCGGAAGTGGATTTTCTCAGCATCGGCACCAATGATCTGGTGCAATACACCCTGGCAGTGGACCGGACCAACGAGCGGGTGGCCTATCTCTATCAACCGACCCATCCGGCGATCATCACCCTGATCCGCCGCACGGTGGAGGCGGCGCATGCGGGCGGCATCTGGGTGGGGGTGTGCGGGGAGACGGCCGGGGAGGTTCTCCTGACTCCGCTGCTTCTCGGCCTCGGCGTGGATGAACTGAGCATGGGCTCGGTCTTCATTCCGCGGGTGAAGCGCGCGGTGCAGCGCCTGAATTACGCGGAGATGAAAGCCCTGGCGGAGGATTTGGAAAAGCGCAGCACGGGCCAGGTGGTGCTGGAGCGGCTCGAGGAAGTGGCGCGCACGCATTACCCCGAGTTGCTGGAGTAATAAAAAGCCCCGCCGCGGGCAGCGGCGGGGCTTTTTAAAGCCGGCAGGGGGAAGGGGGTTAGAAGCGGTAGCCGGCGCCGATCAGGCCAGTGACATTCTCACCGTAGTTGTGGTTGAAGAGATCGTAATCAATCCCGGCGTAGGCTTCCCAGCCTTGGGCGGGGTAGAAGGTGGCTTTGGTGCCGACGGTGCTCCAGTTGTGGTCGTTGTTCTCACCCGCGGGGAGGGCGAACTGCACATTGGTGTGGGCGATCTGGGTGAGTTTGTAGAAGGCGGAGACATCCACCCAGCTGGCGGCGAACCAGGTGCCGGAGGTCTTCCAGGTCACGGTGCCCGTGCTGGTGTTGAAGCCGGTGCCCGGAGTGCCGGGGTCGAAGTAAATGTCCTCATAAATGTAGGCGGCCACGGAGGAAAAGCCGAAGTGGTCCCAGGCATGGGCCACGCCCGCGTAAACAGAGGGAGAGTAGGAGAATGAATCATTGCCCCCGGTGATGGCCAGAGAGGGAATCTGGAAATCGGAATCCGCCCAGCCGAAGGTCATGGTCGCCCCGGCCAGGAACCAATCTCCGAAGGAGCGTCCGGCGTAAAGGGTGAGGTGCTGGGACGTTTTATCAAATTCCTGGGTGGCGCCGAAAAGGTCATCGGCCTCACCTTCCTCCACGCCCTGGGTGAACATGACCCCGGCCACGATGTCCGCGTAGGTGATGAAGTCCGCGCCGATCTGCAGGCGGTATTGGAAAGTGTCCAAGCCCTGGGGGCGCTGGTCGTTGTTGGAATTGAAGAGGTTGTTGACAAAGACGGTGGGCGATTTGAACCAAGGGCATTCCCAGGACGGGGCATCGCCGGAGGGAGCAGGTTCCGCGGAAAGGGATTCGGACCCGGCATTGAGCAGCACAGGCTCTGAAAGCCGGAAAAGCACCCGGTCCACGCTGGTGCCCTGCGCGCGGTTGGAATCGTTATTGGGGTTGAGGGCAACGATGGGAGCCTCGGGGCTTTCGTACTGGGCCATCAGCCCGGCAGGAACGAAGATGAGGGCGGCCAGAACAGCAGCAAAACCGGAGCGCATGCCAGAGAACAGGGTGGAAGTCATGGGGTTCAATTATCTTTCCACGGCATGGTTGGCAAGGCATTTTACACCTAGATGGTGAGCAGAGTGCAAAACGAGGCCGAATCCGGCAGGAGGAAAGCGGACCAATATGGGCCAGCCTGGGGCTCCTTGCTGGCGATCAGTGCGACGGTTTGGCTGGTTTTCGCACTGGCGATGTCCTTGGATTCCGTCCAAGTCTTGGAAGCCAAGGTCCTGGACTCCGTGCAAAAATTCCGGCTTCAGTGGCTGGGGCCGAGGGTGGATCCGGACTTGGCCTTGGTGGCGGTGGATGATTTTTCCGTGGATCCCCGGGCCTCGCCGCTGGCGGATGTGTGGGGGCGCGGGGGCTGGCTGACCCGTGACCATTGGGTCCAGCAAATGCAGTTCCACCATGAATTTTTCCGTCCACGGGTTCTGGCCTATGACATTCTGTTCCAGCCGGCGGAGAACCGGGGGGAAGCGGAAGCGGCGGCAGTGCTTTCCCGGCTTTTGACACTGGCGCCCTTCACGGAAAGACGCCGGCAAATCGAGCGCCTCGAATTGGAGGGCAACAACGAGTTGGAGAACCAGCTCTTGAATATGGCCGACGCGAGGTCTGCCGGCCTCCCCGCCCCTTATCCCGTATTTGCCTATTTTTTTCCAACCGGGCGGTCCGTCACCGAGGAGCACCCGGAGCGGGCCGGCAGGCTCCGGCAGCTGGCCTTGCCGGAGGGTGCGGTCGTGGGCGAAGCGAGGGCGCCCGTGCACCGGGCGGTGTTGCTGCCGATTGACGGGATACTCCATGGACCCTGCGCCTTGGGGGCGATCAATGTGCGCCCGGATCCCGGCGGCGTGGTCCGGCGACTGCCCCTGGTGGATGTTTGGGAGGATGAGCGCGGAAAGCGCTGGCATTTGCCGAGTTTTGCCCTGGTGGTTTATCTTCAGAGCCTGGGCCTCGATCCTGCCGGCCTTCACCGGCTGGGAGAGGGCGTGCCCGGCATTCGCGTGGAACCAGGCAGGCACTTGGTGCTGGAAACATCCACAGGGCGCCGCCATATCCCGATCGACCGCGAGCTGCGCCTCTTCCTCAACAACACCTTCCGCTTCCTGGATGTGCCGGTGAATCTTTCCTACATGCGCGTGAACCAGGCCGGGCTGGCATTGGCGGGACAAGCCCTGGGCGCGGCCACTGACGAGGCCGCGCTTCAGTCGGCGCGTGACACCGCCGGGCGGCTGCGCGACCGGGTTGTTTTTATCGCACAGGCCTTTACCGGTTCGGGGGACATCGGGAATTTCCCCCTGGAAGAAAGCACGCCCAATGTCATGGCCCACATGATTGCGGTGGACAATATGATGAGGCAGGATTTTCTCCGTCCGCCGCACACCGGCTGGACGCTGGGCGGAGGGGCGGCCGTGGCAGGGCTGCTGGCATGGGCCTACGGGCGGCTGCGGGCCACACGAGCCACCGTCCTGGGGGCGAGCCTGCTCCTGCTTTGGCTGCCTGCGGGTTTTCTGGCCATGGAGGTCTTTGGCCGGGGCATCCACCTGCTCGGGCCGATGGCCTTGATCGTGGTCCTGCTGGCCGCGCACGCCTTCCACCAATTCCGCGTGGAAGCCCGCCGCCGTGACGAAATCCGCCGCCTCTTTTCCTCCATGGTTTCGCCCCGCGTGCTGGAATTGATGGAGCAGGACCCCACAGCCGTTTCCCTGGAAGGGCGCCGCATGGAGGCGACGATGTTTTTCTCCGATGTGGCCGGCTTTACTTCGATCTCGGAAAAACTCACCCCCCAGGAACTCTCCGCCCTGCTCAACCGCTACCTCACGCCGATGAGCGACATCATCATCGCCGCCGACGGCTATGTGGACAAATACGAGGGGGACGCGATCATGGCCGTCTGGGGCGTTCCCTATCCAGACACACAGCACGCGGCCAAGGCCTGCCGGGCGGCCCGCGACCAATTGGGCCTCCTGCAAAGCCTGGGCGCGGAGATCGAGGCGGACTGCGGCGTGCGCATCGACATCCGGATCGGCATCAACAGCGGCACCGTCTCCGCAGGCAATATGGGATCGGCCCGCAAGTTCCAGTACACCGTCATGGGTGATCCCGTCAACTTGGCCGCCCGCCTGGAACCGATCAACAAAGACTACGGCACGCGCTGCATCCTCGGCCCCCGGACCGCCGCCGCCCTGGCCAATGAGACGGACCTTGTCCTGCGGCGCCTCGACCGGATTGTGGTCAAAGGCAAAACCGAGCCGGTGGAAATTTTCGAACTTTGTGAGACCGCCACCCGCGGTCCGTGGGTGGATGCTTACGAGGCCGGGCTCGTCCATCTGTGGGCTCGGCGCTGGGACGAGGCAGACGAGGCCTTTGCCCGTGCGGACCGCCTGCGGGGAGGGGATGAGGCCAGCCGCCTGCAGCGTGTCCGCGTGGCCGCCTATCGTACAGACCCACCCCCGGCGGGCTGGAACGGAGCCTGGGTCCGCTCATCGAAGGATTGATGCTGCTGGCAAAACCATTTACGGGAGGATAAAAAGGCTCATGAAGCGAATCGCAGGGGTCATGATGTGCGTGCTGGTGTTCCAAGCCGCCGCCGGGGCGAAAGAGTTCACCGTTTCCGGAGGCGAGGGGGAGGTGGGCCAAAGCAAGTCCGCCTATGCCGCCGCAGCAGCCGGGAAAACCTACCCACTGAATTGGTGGGCGCGCACCCAGAACGGCGCCCTCCGTGTTCTCTTTTCTCCGGGCAATGAATTCCGCCTCCTGCCCCGCAGCGAGGTCCAAGTCACCGGCGCGGGCGATGCCGGAGGGCGCTTCCGCCGCGTCCTCAAGCTCAATGCGGGTTCGGTCGATCTGGATCTGCAAAAATTGGAGGGCAGCAAAGTCGAGGTCGAGACTCCCACAGCGATTTGCGGTGCGGTCGGCACGCGCTTTGGGGTCAACGCCGGCACGGGCGCCTTCACCGTCACGGAGGGCCGGATATCGGCTTCGGCCAAGGGAGACAGCACCTTCACCGCCCAGAGCGTCTCGGGCACCTTCACCCTCCAGCCCGGACGGGACAATGCCTTTGTCGAGGCCGGGGTCACCGGCAGCTTCCTGGTCAACGGGCGCCCGTTTACCGGCACCGGCGTGCGGGTGGAGGTGGCCAAGGCCCGGGGCGGTCCCGGCATGGCCGCGGTGCGCGTCGCCGGGGGCAGCTTGGGCGGCACCGGCCCCGGCAGTTTCATCATGGACGGCGGCTCGCTCGCCCCGGTGGAACCCGGGAAGGCCGCTTTGCATGGACGCTACTTAGCGGCTGTGGGACGTGAGGGAACGCTCAACGTCCAGCGCCAGGGCCTGGCCGCGTCCGGGCGTCCGGTTCCTCCCGCTCTGGACGCCGGCCTCGCCCAGGCCGCCCGCGAGGCCACCGCCCTGCGCCAGCAGCTCTTCGCCCGCGGCGTCATCCGGGATGCGGCCCAGGAGGCGGCGCGAGAAGCCACGCGTTCCAACGCACGCCCCGGGATTCCGTGAACCGCCTGCTTTCTGCGGCTTTCTTTCTGCTCGCCGCCTGCGGAATGCTTCCCGCAGCCCCGGAATTCCAGGCCTGGGTGGCGGAGGGCTACACCCGGCGTCCGCCCCTGGATGGCTGGAAGGCGACCGCCCGGCTCATGGCCCGGGATTGGCCCCGCAGCAGCGTGGAATCCGGTTCTAGCGCGGAAAGCCTCCGCAGCTTTCTCCAGGCCGCTGCCGGCCGCCCGGTTGTGCTTTATCTGGCTGCCCACCATGAACCCGGAGGGCAGGTGGATCTCCCCGGTTCCGGGCCTGTTTCATGGCTGGAACTTTGGCCCCGTTCGGGCACAGAAAATTGGATTGTCGTGCTCGACCTCTGCCACGCCCGTGCGGCCGCGCTGCCGACCGGCGCAGCGGCTTGCCTGCTCTTCACCGCGGAAGCCCAGGAGAAAACCTGGGAACTCGGCCTCTTCTCCCCGCGCACCAGTCCACTGGCTGGAACTGGCCAGCCTCTTGCCTCATTGCGTGAGGCGCTGGGGCCGGACTGGAATGGGAGGATCAGCGCCTGGGGCTTGGGCTGGGCTTTGAGCGCTGGACCCAGGCCCGTCCTCCCCCAAGATTGGCAGCAGCGCCTCCTGCGGGCTCAAGGTGCCCTCAAAAGTCTTCCAGTCCGCCGCTCCTGGGATTTTCGCTCCAGTTTCAGCCTGCTCCAGCCTCCGTACTTGCCGTCCGCCACGCCGCCTAATCCATGAATGAAATAGTCTAATTGGACATATGACTAAAAATAAGCTTATCTACTTTAGATGAGCATCCATTCCAAGTCCTCCCGCCGCACCAAAACCACCCTGGATGGCAACGAAGCGGCGGCCTCCGTGGCCTATCGACTGAGCGAAGCGATTGCGATCTACCCGATCACCCCATCGACCTCGATGGGTGAATTGGCCGACGAATGGGCGGCCCGGCAGAAAAAGAACCTGTGGGGCGGCGTGCCCCGAGTGGTGCAAATGCAATCCGAAGCGGGCGTGGCTGGCGCGGTCCACGGCATGCTGCAGGCAGGCACCCAGGCCACCACCTTCACCGCCTCCCAGGGCCTGCTCTTGATGATTCCGATCATGTATAAAATCGCCGGCCAGCTCCTGCCCTTCTGCCTCCATGTGGCCGCCCGCAGCCTGGCCACCCACGGCCTTTCGATCTTTGGGGATCATTCCGATGTGATGGCCGTGCGCCAGACCGGCTTTGCCATGCTCTCATCCGCCGGCGTCCAGGAGGCGCATGACCTGGCCTGCATCGCCCACGCCGCCACCTTGCGCACCCGCGTGCCGTTCCTCCACTTTTTTGACGGATTCCGCACCTCCCACGAGTTCAACGATGCCGAGGTGCTCGATGACAAGACGCTGGAGGCCATGATGGATGCCGGGGCGCTGCGTGCCTGCCGCACCCGCGCACTGGATCCGGACCGCCCCGTCATCCGAGGCACCGCCCAGAATCCGGATGCCTTTTTCCAGGGCCGTGAGGCGGCCAACGGCTTTTATGACGCCGTTCCTGGCACCGTCCAGGAACTGATGTACCAGTTCGCCGGCCTGACCGGACGGACCTATCATCTTTTTGACTATACCGGCCACCCGCTGGCCGAGCGCGTCCTGGTCATCATGGGTTCCGGCGGAGAAACCGCCCGCGAGGTGGCCCGCCATCTCATGGCGGGCGAGGAGCGCGTCGGCGTGGTCCAGGTCCGCCTTTTCCGCCCTTTTGATGCCTCTGCGTTTATCAATGTGCTGCCGCCTACCGTCCGTGCCATCGCCGTGTTGGACCGCACCAAGGAGCCCGGCTCCGTTGGCGAGCCCCTCTTCCAGGACGTGGCCACCGTGCTGGCCGGGGCCGAGCCCGCCCGCTGGGCCTCGGGACAACTCCCCCGGGTCATTGGCGGACGCTACGGCCTCGGCTCCAAAGAGTTCACCCCCGCCATGGTCCGCTCTGTCTTCCAGGAACTGGCCGCTCCCGAGCCCAAGCCCCGCTTCACCGTGGGCATCCGGGACGATGTCACCGGCCTTTCCCTCGAGGTGGACCCTGCCTTCCACATTGACGATCCGGAAAACAAAACCTGCCTCTTCTACGGCCTCGGCTCCGACGGCACGGTCGGCGCCAACAAAAACACCATCAAAATCATCGGTGACAAAGCCGGCCTGCACGCCCAGGCCTACTTTGTTTATGATTCCAAGAAATCCGGCGCCGTCACCGTCTCCCACCTCCGCTTCGGCGCCCACCCGATCCGGGCACCCTATCTCATCGAACGTGCCGGCTTCATCGGGGTCCACCAGTGGCACCTGCTGGACCAGATCGATGTTTTGGAAGCAGCGGATGCCGGAGCCACCCTGCTGATCAATGCCCCCCATGCTCCGGCCGATGTCTGGGAGCATTTCAGCCGCGAGGTCCAGGAGCGCATCATCGGACGCCGTCTCCGAGTACATGTCATCGACGCTTACCGCGTTGCCCGGGACTGCGGACTGGGTGGGCGCATAAACACCATCATGCAGACCTGCTTCTTCGCCCTCTCCGGCATCCTCCCGGTGGACCAGGCCATCTCGGAAATCAAAAAGGCCATCGAGAAAACCTACCTCCGCAAAGGGCGGGAAGTGGTGGAAAAGAACTTCCAGTCAGTGGATCACACCCTGGCCCACCTGGCCGAGGTCGCCGTGCCGGAGAAACCCACTGCCCGCCGCCACCGCCCGCCTCCGCTGGATCCTTCAGCGCCGGAAGCCATCCGCCGCCTCCAGGGCGAGCTGCTGGCCGGGCGCGGCGACCGTCTGCCGGTCAGCGCCTTTCCGGTCGATGGCACCTGGCCCGTCGGCACCAGCCGCTGGGAAAAGCGCAACCTGGCCCAGGAAATTCCCGTCTGGGACCCCGCTCTTTGCATCCAGTGCAACAAATGCGTCCTCGTTTGTCCCCACGCCGCCATCCGCGCCTCGCACTATCCCGAGGCTTTGCTCGGGGGCGCCCCCTCCGCCTTCCTCTCCGCCCCCTTCCGCTCCCCCGAGATCAAGGGCCACCGCTTCACCATCCAAGTGGCGCCCGAAGACTGCACCGGCTGCCGTCTTTGCATCGAGGCCTGTCCGGCCAAGGACAAATCCCGCGCCGGCCACAAGGCCTTGGATGCCGCGCCCCAGGCCCCCTTGCGCGCCGCCACCCGCAAGGCCTACACATTCTTCCTCGGCCTGCCTGATCCCGACCGCACCACCCTCAAGCCCGACCTGGTCAAAGATTCCCAGTTCCTGCGGCCCCTCTTCGAGTATTCCGGCGCCTGCGCCGGATGCGGGGAGACCCCTTACATCAAGCTCCTTACCCAGCTTTTCGGGCCCTCCGCCCTCATCGCCAACGCCACCGGCTGCTCCTCCATCTACGGCGGCAATCTTCCCACCACTCCTTACACCTGCGGCCCGGACGGGCGCGGCCCCGCCTGGGCCAATTCCCTCTTCGAGGACAACGCCGAGTTCGGCCTCGGCCTGCGCATCGCCTCCGATGCCAAGCGCGCCCACGCCGCCCACCTCCTCCGCCTCCTCCGCAAGGATGTGGGCGAGGAACTTGCCACCCAGATACTCGATGCCGCCTCGCCGGGGGAGGCCGCTCTTCAGGCCCAGCAAGAACGCCTCACGGAACTCCGCCGCCGCCTTGCCACCCTCACCAGCCCGGATGCCCGCGAACTTGAAACGCTCGCTGGGGACCTGGCCAAAAAATCCGTCTGGATCGTCGGCGGCGACGGCTGGGCCTATGACATCGGCTTCGGCGGCCTGGATCACGTCCTGTCCCAGGGTCTCGATCTCAACATCCTCGTCCTGGATACCGAGGTTTATTCCAACACCGGCGGCCAGCAGTCCAAGTCCACACCGATCGGTGCCGTGGCCAAGTTTGCCGTCGGCGGCAAGGAAACCGCCAAAAAAGACCTCGGCCTCCTGGCCATGGGCTATGGCAATGTCTATGTCGCCCGCATCGCCTTCGGCGCCAAAGACTCCCAGACCGTCAAAGCCTTTGCCGAGGCCGAGGCCTATCCTGGAACGTCCCTGATCATCGCCTACAGCCACTGCATCGCCCATGGCTATGCCATGCACCAGGGCCTGCGCCAGCAAAAGCTCGCGGTTGAAAGTGGCCACTGGCCGCTCTACCGCTTCGATCCCCGCCGGCGCGCCGCGGGCCAGCCTCCGCTGGTCCTGGATTCCGGCCCTGCCAAAATCCCCCTGGCTGATTATGTGGAAAACGAGGTCCGTTTCCGCGGGCTACAGGCCTCCCAGCCGGACCGTGCCAAGCGCCTTCTGGCGCGCGCCCAGGATGACGTCCGCGCCCGCGAAGAACTGTACACCCACCTGGCCAAGGACGGGAGGGCTTCATGAGCGTGCCCGCTCCCGCCACATCCGCCGGCCTGCGCCTGGAAACCGGCTACCTCGGCCTGCGCTTGCGCAGCCCCATCATCCTCGGCGCCTCACCACTGGCTGAAGACATCGGCGCCCTCCGCCGCATCGAGGAACTCGGGGCCGGTGCCGTTGTCCTCCACTCCCTCTTTGAGGAGCAATACGCCCTCGACCGCAGCGCCTTCCAGGCCCACACCGAGACCCACTCCTGGAACAGCCCGGAGGCCGCCTCCTATTTTCCCGCTGCCGGCGACTTCACCTTCCGGCCCGACCGATACTTCGACCAGGTCCGCTCCGCTAAAGATGCCCTGGGCATCCCGGTCATCGCCTCCCTCAATGGGGCCAGCGCCGGGGGCTGGCTCGACTACGCGGTGGACATCCAGAATGCCGGGGCCGATGCCCTGGAACTCAACATCTACCGCGTTCCTGCCGATGACCGGCAGAGTGCGCTCGACTTGGAGCTGGAAATCATCCAGCTCGTCCAGGCCGTGCGCGCTCGTCTTCACATTCCCTTTGCCGTCAAGCTTTCCCCCTTCTACACCGTCCTGCCCCAGGTCATCCGCAGCCTGGCCGAGCATGGCGCCAACGGCGCTGTCCTCTTCAACCGGTTTCTCCAGCCCGACCTCGACATCGAGAACCTTGAAGTTCTGCCCCGGGTCCAGCTCTCCTCTCCCTCCGATCTCCTCTTGCGCCTGCGCTGGCTGGCCATCCTCCACGGGCGGCACCCGCTTTCCCTGGCCCTGAGCGGCGGCGTCCACAAGGCCGAAGACATCGTCAAAGGCCTCATGGCCGGAGCCGATGCCGTGCAAGTGGTGTCCTACGTGCTGCGCCATGGTGTCGAGGCGTTCGGCGGGCTGGTGGAGGACTTCACCCGCTGGCTGGAAGAGCATGAAATTGGCGGAGTCGATGACATCCGTGGCTGCCTCAGCCTGGGCCGCTGCCCCGATCCGGCCGCCTACGAGAGGGCCCACTATATGAAAATCGTCCAAGGATGGAAGCTGTGAGCGAAGGGGGCGGGGGGGTGAGGGGAGATTAAGAAATTAAGGGATTAAGGGATTGAGTGGCCCCGAGCCTGTGCCGAGGGAGGTGATGAGGTGATGAGGCTCAATGGTTAGTTGACTTCTCTCCATCACTCCATCACTTAATCACTTACTGAGCTTCGCATAGCCTGTTAACAATCTAAGGCCAAGCCAGGCCTGTTTGTTTCCAGAAGGATTGAAGCAACTCGGGGCGTCTCTGGGTGCTGCGTAACTGGCTGCGGGTTTGGCCCAACAAGG
>Ga0209172_10002701_pt1 | contig 30091 bp, 33 predicted proteins | sample LarsenN4metaG_FD_184113 | JGI IMG/M metagenome (GOLD analysis project Ga0209172, IMG submission 184113) | Hot spring sediment bacterial and archeal communities from British Columbia, Canada, to study Microbial Dark Matter (Phase II) - Larsen... ... | reverse complement strand
ATATCAGGATTGTGGACGCTATTAATTGTTTCAATTCCAAAATGGTGCGATTGAGAGCCAGCGCGGTCAACTTTCGCATTACATTTTAGACTGTTTCAATTCCAAAATGGTGCGATTGAGAGGCTATCGTTTCCTCGCAGACTGATTTGCGAGAATATGTTTCAATTCCAAAATGGTGCGATTGAGAGGCTGGCGTTTGGAGGAAAATCGCCGCCTATTACCGGTTTCAATTCCAAAATGGTGCGATTGAGAGCGCAGAAACTGGCCGCTCTATCATTGACGTGCTCAAGTTTCAATTCCAAAATGGTGCGATTGAGAGTGAAGCATCTGTCCGAAATAGACGGGTCGAAGTCTGGTTTCAATTCCAAAATGGTGCGATTGAGAGTTGTGTTCTTACCGTTATGTGCATGGTGCTATTTTTGTTTCAATTCCAAAATGGTGCGATTGAGAGCGCGCAGTACCAGGGTGTCCGGTGGGCCTTCGTATTGTTTCAATTCCAAAATGGTGCGATTGAGAGCGGTACGCCTTCAAGACCTCACCGCCGAATTTCTGTTTCAATTCCAAAATGGTGCGATTGAGAGTTGCATGGCCGGTTCCTCTATCCAGAAGCCAGAACCCTGTTTCAATTCCAAAATGGTGCGATTGAGAGACGAGACGGTGAAAGGCCGTCATTTTACAGAATTGTTTCAATTCCAAAATGGTGCGATTGAGAGGATGCTTATAAGACTTTATGCGGCTTCGCGGAATTGTTTCAATTCCAAAATGGTGCGATTGAGAGAAAACAATTGATAAAAGAGCGAAAAAGAACTCCAAGTTTCAATTCCAAAATGGTGCGATTGAGAGCTGGCCGGTGCCGGCATGGAGATCGCCTTCACCTAGTTTCAATTCCAAAATGGTGCGATTGAGAGGGCCATGCGGTTGAGTACATCCTGGGGCGGAGCCTGTTTCAATTCCAAAATGGTGCGATTGAGAGCCCGCCGGCGCTCCAGTACGTCGCTGTACATGGTCAGTTTCAATTCCAAAATGGTGCGATTGAGAGTTTCTGACTTGTTGTAGGCGGGGTTTTCGGGCGAGTGTTTCAATTCCAAAATGGTGCGATTGAGAGTTTGCAGACGGCTTGGCGAAATTTTCTTTCTATCTGGTTTCAATTCCAAAATGGTGCGATTGAGAGATAATTTCGACTTTCGGTATTCCCGACCTCAACCAAGTTTCAATTCCAAAATGGTGCGATTGAGAGAAAAAGGCATTCAACTGATTGACAGTCAGTTAAAAGATTTCAATTCCAAAATGGTGCGATTGAGAGCCGGCTGCCGGTCGAAAGTGCCGTCGCGGAAATAATATTTCAATTCCAAAATGGTGCGATTGAGAGCGTGCAAGTGGGCGGGCCGCAGATGGTGGAAGACCTATTTCAATTCCAAAATGGTGCGATTGAGAGGTGTAGGCGCGGAGGGGGAGGATGCCGCTTTTGACATATTTCAATTCCAAAATGGTGCGATTGAGAGGGATTATTTCCAGTTCTTTCCCCCCTATACAGACAAATTTCAATTCCAAAATGGTGCGATTGAGAGATCTCTACGAGAATATTGTAAAGCAATCTTATCGCCATTTCAATTCCAAAATGGTGCGATTGAGAGTCGCTAACAATAAGGTCTACGACGTAACGAGAAAGTATTTCAATTCCAAAATGGTGCGATTGAGAGGGTAAGGTCCTGGCTCCGGTTGCAGGTGGTTACATATTTCAATTCCAAAATGGTGCGATTGAGAGCTGATGACGGTTTTGTTTCCCGTTATCTTGCTGTATTTCAATTCCAAAATGGTGCGATTGAGAGCAATTCTCTTTTTGCGGTTAACCCGCGAACAACTTTATTTCAATTCCAAAATGGTGCGATTGAGAGGCAGCGCGATGTCATTTCTCGTGCTGTCGAACAGAAATTTCAATTCCAAAATGGTGCGATTGAGAGGCCTCGACGAACTCAAAGCCACCGCCAAAAAACTGGTTTCAATTCCAAAATGGTGCGATTGAGAGGAAAGGTCCAGGCAGAGGAACTGCGCGGTCAACTGTTTCAATTCCAAAATGGTGCGATTGAGAGTTGTTTTTTGGCCTTGTGGCGAAACTTTTTATTTAAGTTTCAATTCCAAAATGGTGCGATTGAGAGGGCTATCCGGGCAGTTAAAGATAATAGCGTGGTAATGGTTTCAATTCCAAAATGGTGCGATTGAGAGTCCTCTTTCATCAATCTAAACACCCACTCGTTAACAGTTTCAATTCCAAAATGGTGCGATTGAGAGCTTAGAGCGTTGGTACAAATCTTCCAAAACCATGGTTTCAATTCCAAAATGGTGCGATTGAGAGCCAAAACAGGGCTGACAGTAAGAACTTCCTTCTTTTGTTTCAATTCCAAAATGGTGCGATTGAGAGCAAAGCGGGGGAATTGTTACCCTTTCTCATTCGGGTTTCAATTCCAAAATGGTGCGATTGAGAGATTTGCCCAAAGTAGCATCCGGCATATTTTTAATGTGTTTCAATTCCAAAATGGTGCGATTGAGAGCAGGTTTTGCAGGGGCAATATGACGACCCCGAAAAGTTTCAATTCCAAAATGGTGCGATTGAGAGAAAAGTTGGAGGCGCAAGGCCACAGGCTTACGGGGGTTTCAATTCCAAAATGGTGCGATTGAGAGGTCAGCCGCAAGACTTGTAACTACTCCTGTTGTTCGTTTCAATTCCAAAATGGTGCGATTGAGAGAAACAGAATTCTGCGCACGAAGATTATCTATTTGCGGTTTCAATTCCAAAATGGTGCGATTGAGAGCGAATACGAGAAAGTACACAACGAAGGGCTAAAGTCGTTTCAATTCCAAAATGGTGCGATTGAGAGAAAGAGAACCGAGAAGATTGGCGCCGCCGGAAATCGGTTTCAATTCCAAAATGGTGCGATTGAGAGCACGATATGAGACATTTCCGCGACCCCACAATGATAGTTTCAATTCCAAAATGGTGCGATTGAGAGTAAAAATTTCGATTTCACAATTTGAACATTTTTAAGTTTCAATTCCAAAATGGTGCGATTGAGAGGTGCATCTCAAATCAAGAAAATGAAATCATGCCTCGGTTTCAATTCCAAAATGGTGCGATTGAGAGTTTACTACATCCCCAAACCTTACCGTTAATCTTCCGTTTCAATTCCAAAATGGTGCGATTGAGAGAATGTAGGACTTCACACCACGACGGCGTAACCAATCAGTTTCAATTCCAAAATGGTGCGATTGAGAGCGATGCGCACCGGCGTGAAAGCCGCCTGAAAATCGTGTTTCAATCCCAAAATGGTGCGATTGAGAGCACAAACACCTAATTATCAATCTTTTCCGCTTTTCGTTTCAATTCCAAAATGGTGCGATTGAGAGATAAATGCCCACACGCCACCGCCTTTTTCTTCCGGGTTTCAATTCCAAAATGGTGCGATTGAGAGACGATGCGCACCGGCGTGAAAGCCGCCTGAAAATCGTGTTTCAATTCCAAAATGGTGCGATTGAGAGGTTTGAAGAAGTACTAAGAAAGATGCGGTCAATGAGTTTCAATTCCAAAATGGTGCGATTGAGAGCAAAGTTCGCGGCAGAAATGATGAAAACCTTTAGTCCGTTTCAATTCCAAAATGGTGCGATTGAGAGTCAATGCGCTTTGACCAATCTGCTCGGCATTTACGTTTCAATTCCAAAATGGTGCGATTGAGAGTCTATTCGCAGGCCATCACCCGCACCGACTTGCACGGTTTCAATTCCAAAATGGTGCGATTGAGAGTTGACTTCGTGATACACATCTGGAATTTGCTGCTCGAGTTTCAATTCCAAAATGGTGCGATTGAGAGCGTGAAGCGAAATCTGTCTCAAAAAGTCGAACAAGGTTTCAATTCCAAAATGGTGCGATTGAGAGAAAGTTTAACATCATGGGAAAGGTCGAAGTTGTTGTGTTTCAATTCCAAAATGGTGCGATTGAGAGACTAAGAGGAGGCATAATACCATCCGAGTCCTCCGTTTCAATTCCAAAATGGTGCGATTGAGAGGAAAGACCCACTCGTTCACACGCCTAACCTTGCAGTTTCAATTCCAAAATGGTGCGATTGAGAGTCAGATTCACTAAAAATTTTAAGGCGATAATATCTGTTTCAATTCCAAAATGGTGCGATTGAGAGCTTACTGTCTTAAGTATATAGATAAGCAGTCTTGGGTTTCAATTCCAAAATGGTGCGATTGAGAGGCCAAACTGCGGAATACCATACCGAGGAAGTTTAGTTTCAATTCCAAAATGGTGCGATTGAGAGTACTTACGATACTTTACATGTTCCTTTAACCAAAAAGTTTCAATTCCAAAATGGTGCGATTGAGAGCACTTCCTATTGCTGGTGCCGCTGCGATTTCCGGGTTTCAATTCCAAAATGGTGCGATTGAGAGTACCTTTGGGCATTATTAATCTAAAACGCAACAAAAGTTTCAATTCCAAAATGGTGCGATTGAGAGGCCTTGTAGTCGTTGTCCTTCGTGTCTTTGAACGAGTTTCAATTCCAAAATGGTGCGATTGAGAGCCAAGACACGATAGAGCCAATCGTCGCCAATTTCAAGTTTCAATTCCAAAATGGTGCGATTGAGAGAGCCAAACCCGGATGCGCTCAAGGTTGCAGAGCGGGTTTCAATTCCAAAATGGTGCGATTGAGAGAGAAGGGAAATTGGTTGTGTCGTTGGGATGTTTTATGTTTCAATTCCAAAATGGTGCGATTGAGAGTTTGGAGCGGTACGAAACGATTGCCGATACCATTGAGTTTCAATTCCAAAATGGTGCGATTGAGAGCGAGGAAATGGCAAGGTATTTTGCCCGCGTATCTTCGTTTCAATTCCAAAATGGTGCGATTGAGAGCGAGGAAATGGCAAGGTATTTTGCCCGCGTATCTTCGTTTCAATTCCAAAATGGTGCGATTGAGAGCTGGCACTCGTTATACTGAAAAGATTCAGGCCAATTTGTTTCAATTCCAAAATGGTGCGATTGAGAGCCGACAGGATAGTTTTGGGAAGAAGACTGCCCTAAGTTTCAATTCCAAAATGGTGCGATTGAGAGAGAAGTTGACCTGGCTGAAGTTGAGCGAGATCGTCGTTTCAATTCCAAAATGGTGCGATTGAGAGCCGACACACCATGGGAACATTACCTGCTCTTCTCGAAGTTTCAATTCCAAAATGGTGCGATTGAGAGGACGGACGGCGGCACAATCGCCGTCAACTGGAACAAGTTTCAATTCCAAAATGGTGCGATTGAGAGAGGGCACGGTTTATGGCCGCGAATCGCACGAAAGAGGTTTCAATTCCAAAATGGTGCGATTGAGAGCGTAGTTGTCCTTGATGCGCTGTGGCATCATGGCTGGTTTCAATTCCAAAATGGTGCGATTGAGAGCGGCGATTGCTTCGCTCCCTGACAACCTCAGCGTTGGGTTTCAATTCCAAAATGGTGCGATTGAGAGGGGTTTGGCTTTCGCCGGGTATTTCTACGGTTACGAGTTTCAATTCCAAAATGGTGCGATTGAGAGTTTGAATTCGATTAATGCTAAAGACAGTCCTTCTCCGTTTCAATTCCAAAATGGTGCGATTGAGAGAGCATCAGACTGAAGGTCCACGATTAAAGAACCCTGGTTTCAATTCCAAAATGGTGCGATTGAGAGGTCTCAAACTAAGAGTCTGGTCAGGGACAGTAAGTGAGTTTCAATTCCAAAATGGTGCGATTGAGAGCAGAGTTAACGCCATAACTGGCATCGTTAGAACCGTTTCAATTCCAAAATGGTGCGATTGAGAGCCTTCACGAAAGAGCCGACTTGGAAGCGGCCTATGGGTTTCAATTCCAAAATGGTGCGATTGAGAGTCAACCAGTTCGACAAAATCGCTCAGTCTTGGCAAGGTTTCAATTCCAAAATGGTGCGATTGAGAGCCTGACCCAAAGACAAAAACCAACTTCCCATATTGGTTTCAATTCCAAAATGGTGCGATTGAGAGGTCGGTTGGACACCGACAACCGGGAAAACCGTCTAAGTTTCAATTCCAAAATGGTGCGATTGAGAGAAAAGCGCCAGTGTCATCAACTTTAATAGTACCTTCGTTTCAATTCCAAAATGGTGCGATTGAGAGTTACGGGCTTTTACGTCACCCCTTCCGGCTTTTTTCGTTTCAATTCCAAAATGGTGCGATTGAGAGACCTATGTCTGGGCATCGGCTACCATGCGCTCCGGGGTTTCAATTCCAAAATGGTGCGATTGAGAGGAAATACCTGCTACATACTTGCCGTTGACGGTGCGTTTCAATTCCAAAATGGTGCGATTGAGAGTAGCCCGGAACGCTCCCGCTTTGACCAAACGTTCGCGTGTTTCAATTCCAAAATGGTGCGATTGAGAGCAACGAGGGCAACCGCCTGAAATGGGATGAACTCGAAGGTTTCAATTCCAAAATGGTGCGATTGAGAGTGCAAGCGTTTTCATATCATCTTCGCTGATTGTGGGTTTCAATTCCAAAATGGTGCGATTGAGAGCAAAAAGGAGATGCTGTTTCTCTTCCTCTTACTTGTTTCAATTCCAAAATGGTGCGATTGAGAGTCACTTTTATCACACCGTCCTGGTTGACCCGGCCGGCAGTTTCAATTCCAAAATGGTGCGATTGAGAGTTTTGACGAGCCGAACAGGTATTATAAACTGAAAGACGTTTCAATTCCAAAATGGTGCGATTGAGAGCATAGGCGGTTTTAATCGGTGGTATCTGTTTCCCAGTTTCAATTCCAAAATGGTGCGATTGAGAGGGGCTGCCCGTGCCGCGATTGCGAGCAATTAAGCATGTTTCAATTCCAAAATGGTGCGATTGAGAGCCGTTTGACTGGCGCGTCCGACACTGCCCACAAGCAGTTTCAATTCCAAAATGGTGCGATTGAGAGTGCGCTTTCCATGCTGCACCGGGTAAAGAATCAGCAGTTTCAATTCCAAAATGGTGCGATTGAGAGAATTACAGGGGCATACCCTTGCGCGTCCCGATGACGTTTCAATTCCAAAATGGTGCGATTGAGAGTTTCATCAGTCTAAAGACCCACTCATTCACACGAGTTTCAATTCCAAAATGGTGCGATTGAGAGGGGCTGTTGGTGGTAAGTCTTTTGGTTCTGTTGTGGTGTTTCAATTCCAAAATGGTGCGATTGAGAGAACCTCAACAATGCAAAGCGGCGGCTCTTTTGCGAGTTTCAATTCCAAAATGGTGCGATTGAGAGACGTCAAACCGCCACAGGTGGATGCACCACATTCAAGGTTTCAATTCCAAAATGGTGCGATTGAGAGAAGAGAAAACTCGCGAACCCGGTCGTCCCTTTCAGTTTCAATTCCAAAATGGTGCGATTGAGAGCTTCCTGCTGCACAAATGCAACGTTTTAAGGATGCGTTTCAATTCCAAAATGGTGCGATTGAGAGAAACTCTCTGGGACTAAGAGGAGGCATAATACCATGTTTCAATTCCAAAATGGTGCGATTGAGAGAAAGAGAACCGAGAAGATTGGCGCCGCCGGCGATAGGTTTCAATTCCAAAATGGTGCGATTGAGAGTGTTCTGATGCAGGTGCAGGAGTAGAAACAGAAACGTTTCAATTCCAAAATGGTGCGATTGAGAGGTGCTTCGCCGTTGTGCGCGGCATACGAAGCATAGGGTTTCAATTCCAAAATGGTGCGATTGAGAGCTGCGAAATTCTTGAGGAGCAGCCGCCCGTCACGTGTTTCAATTCCAAAATGGTGCGATTGAGAGCCAAAACCTTGCCCCAAACCTGAACAGTGCGATTGTTTCAATTCCAAAATGGTGCGATTGAGAGGCGGGCGATTATTTTTCGTACCATACTCACCAACTGGTTTCAATTCCAAAATGGTGCGATTGAGAGCAGAAACATCATCAACATTGCACGAAAGAGACTCAGTTTCAATTCCAAAATGGTGCGATTGAGAGTGGTATTACTTATGCAGGGGGTAATCGTTTCGGATATAGTTTCAATTCCAAAATGGTGCGATTGAGAGGCCCCGGTTGCAGGAGGTTATATAGACCTCAGTCGTTTCAATTCCAAAATGGTGCGATTGAGAGTTCTCGCTATGTTTTGGACCTTATTACCAGCGACCTTGTTTCAATTCCAAAATGGTGCGATTGAGAGGGGGTTGAATCTGTCGAAGGAACAGAGGCAAAAAGTTTCAATTCCAAAATGGTGCGATTGAGAGCCCCTACACCCACCCAAGGGGACAAGCGCAGTATCGTTTCAATTCCAAAATGGTGCGATTGAGAGCGCCCTTGGAATACGGAATACACTGGAGAGATGTCTGTTTCAATTCCAAAATGGTGCGATTGAGAGGTACCGGGACTACTTCAATCATAAACTCCAATACGTGTTTCAATTCCAAAATGGTGCGATTGAGAGCTGCCGGTTGTTTTCCGGGCTTCGAGGTTTTTGCCTGGTTTCAATTCCAAAATGGTGCGATTGAGAGCACTGATGTTTTGCTCATAACCGCTACCGAAGTAGAGTTTCAATTCCAAAATGGTGCGATTGAGAGCATGTTTCACCTGAAAAATGGCGGAAATACCTGGTAGTTTCAATTCCAAAATGGTGCGATTGAGAGCAACAGGCGGCTTCCAGTTGACAAAGGTGCTTCAAAGTTTCAATTCCAAAATGGTGCGATTGAGAGCGCAATTTCGGAGAGTGGTAACACGATCACACTCAGTTTCAATTCCAAAATGGTGCGATTGAGAGCTCAGCGTTGGCGGCTCCCTTGACCTTCAAGACAGTTTCAATTCCAAAATGGTGCGATTGAGAGCCTCAGCGTTGGCGGCTCCATTTACCTGAGAGGCAGTTTCAATTCCAAAATGGTGCGATTGAGAGTCTATGTGGCGGTAGTGCTTGTCCAGGGTGTTACGGTTTCAATTCCAAAATGGTGCGATTGAGAGCATGTTTCACCTGAAAAATGGCGGAAATACCTGGTAGTTTCAATTCCAAAATGGTGCGATTGAGAGGATTGTTGATATGGGCTTTGAAACTCCGAATCAAGTTTCAATTCCAAAATGGTGCGATTGAGAGCCAGCCGAACATTGCGAGAGTGCCGGGGGTACCTCTGTTTCAATTCCAAAATGGTGCGATTGAGAGCCGTTGGGATGAAGTAGGTTGGTTCGATAATATCACGTTTCAATTCCAAAATGGTGCGATTGAGAGCGCACCCGTTATTTCACTATCAATACCGAGTCTGGTTTCAATTCCAAAATGGTGCGATTGAGAGTCATCAAAGATTCGACAGTAAGCAGCGAAATAGAGGTTTCAATTCCAAAATGGTGCGATTGAGAGCCATGCTGCCAACCACAGGATCAGTCCCTTCGCTTTGTTTCAATTCCAAAATGGTGCGATTGAGAGTTCCAAAATGCGGAATGCCATAACGAGGCAATTTGGTTTCAATTCCAAAATGGTGCGATTGAGAGATAGATAATCTTCGTGCGCAGAATTCTGTTTTACAACGTTTCAATTCCAAAATGGTGCGATTGAGAGAAACCGAGTTAATCAGTAATCAGACCGTGAAATTTCGTTTCAATTCCAAAATGGTGCGATTGAGAGCAAAATAGTTGTCGAAGAAAAAGAACCGCCGAAAGGTTTCAATTCCAAAATGGTGCGATTGAGAGAATGCGTGAACTGAATCCCTGTATGTTGATTAACTGGGTTTCAATTCCAAAATGGTGCGATTGAGAGGCCAGTGGCTCTCTTGGTTTATGCGGAATTTCGCGTTTCAATTCCAAAATGGTGCGATTGAGAGCAATAATACATCAAGGAGAAATTGCTGGTTGACGATGTGGTTTCAATTCCAAAATGGTGCGATTGAGAGACCAGAAGGAAAGACCTCGACTGACTGCCCACGAGTTTCAATTCCAAAATGGTGCGATTGAGAGCCGTCCCTTACCGTTCCCGACCAGGTCCTTAGCCTCGTTTCAATTCCAAAATGGTGCGATTGAGAGTAGAGAATAGTCGTCCAAAAGTTTGCGAAGACGTTGTTTCAATTCCAAAATGGTGCGATTGAGAGGAAGATTTTTAATATCTTCTCGAACGCGGTCCACATGTTTCAATTCCAAAATGGTGCGATTGAGAGAGATATTAAAAATCTTCGTGAACAGCGTTATGTTTGTTTCAATTCCAAAATGGTGCGATTGAGAGCCAACGAGGGTTAACAAACTGGGGGGTCTTAACATCGTTTCAATTCCAAAATGGTGCGATTGAGAGAAGACAGCCAACCGGAACTTACCCGGAATGTATGGCGTTTCAATTCCAAAATGGTGCGATTGAGAGAAAAAGAGAACCGAGAAGATTGGCGCCGCCGGCAATAGGTTTCAATTCCAAAATGGTGCGATTGAGAGGTGAGTCCCTTCCGTGCGATGTGGATAATAATGTTTGTTTCAATTCCAAAATGGTGCGATTGAGAGTGAGCCATGTGCCGGGATTTGAACCGCGTTGCTCTCGTTTCAATTCCAAAATGGTGCGATTGAGAGATTTTGCCAATCACCCGTTCATCGAAGCCGCAAACAGTTTCAATTCCAAAATGGTGCGATTGAGAGTCGAAAGCCGATATTGCTTGCCCTGTTGATATATTGTTTCAATTCCAAAATGGTGCGATTGAGAGAATCCCTGCAATTTATCAATTCTTCCTGACCAAATGTTTCAATTCCAAAATGGTGCGATTGAGAGAATCACGATTGAAAAAGATTATTCCGAAACAGAAAGGTTTCAATTCCAAAATGGTGCGATTGAGAGAATTCCAAAGAACGAGAACTTAATGAATCATATTCAGTTTCAATTCCAAAATGGTGCGATTGAGAGGCTGCAAGCCGGTAATTCCCGACCTGCCCGGTAAAGGTTTCAATTCCAAAATGGTGCGATTGAGAGCATTTGGACGTTCAAGGGTACAACGCTATAATTTTCGTTTCAATTCCAAAATGGTGCGATTGAGAGTTGTGGCGCGTTTGGGAAATCACTACTCAGAACTCCGAGTTTCAATTCCAAAATGGTGCGATTGAGAGAACGAACAACATGGCTAACACAACAGAAAAAGCAAGTTTCAATTCCAAAATGGTGCGATTGAGAGAAGCCGCAAACACGGAAGGCTTTTACAACAAAGACGAGTTTCAATTCCAAAATGGTGCGATTGAGAGGATTGCGACTATTCCGCCCCCGGTGAATGTCACGCGTTTCAATTCCAAAATGGTGCGATTGAGAGTAAGAACCTCCTCCCATTGTTGTAGTGCCAAACTGGTTTCAATTCCAAAATGGTGCGATTGAGAGGAGAAACAGGAAGCCCTATTTTCAGCGACCTTCAAACGTTTCAATTCCAAAATGGTGCGATTGAGAGACAATCTGCCGTCCAATCATCCATGTCAATATCAATGTTTCAATTCCAAAATGGTGCGATTGAGAGCCTGCCGCTTTTTCGAGCCCGCTGGAGTTTACCAGGTTTCAATTCCAAAATGGTGCGATTGAGAGCTGGCATTTCAACATCGTTTTACGCGATGCTGATAAGTTTCAATTCCAAAATGGTGCGATTGAGAGCCTAATAGCCTGTTTGCCGCAACCTGTTGAATTTGTTTCAATTCCAAAATGGTGCGATTGAGAGAACTGCACAAAAAGGAAACATCCAATTAAGAAAGTCGTTTCAATTCCAAAATGGTGCGATTGAGAGTTCGTGCATCGCAGATTCTTTCGACTGCAGCGTCTAGTTTCAATTCCAAAATGGTGCGATTGAGAGCTTTTGGAGCGAGTGTCAACCAGCAATAATACATCAGTTTCAATTCCAAAATGGTGCGATTGAGAGCGAAATAGCATCTCCCCAACGAGGGTTAACAAACTGGTTTCAATTCCAAAATGGTGCGATTGAGAGCATACGAACCTCCCATTGTTGTAGTTCCAAACTGGTTTCAATTCCAAAATGGTGCGATTGAGAGCTGAGTTCGATTCTCTTGATAAGATTGAAAAAATCGGTTTCAATTCCAAAATGGTGCGATTGAGAGAATTATGCCACTTCCTATTGCTGGCGCCGCCATCGCGTTTCAATTCCAAAATGGTGCGATTGAGAGGACAGTCCCAGCGTTTTGCGTTAGAAATGTATAATGTTTCAATTCCAAAATGGTGCGATTGAGAGGCGGTCGTCCGTCTGCAATGCTCTTGCATATAATGCTGTTTCAATTCCAAAATGGTGCGATTGAGAGAAAGTAGTTAATATGAGAGCAGGTAACTTCTTCCGCGTTTCAATTCCAAAATGGTGCGATTGAGAGTAAAAAGCCCGCCCGGACTCTCGGGACGGGCTAAAAAGTTTCAATTCCAAAATGGTGCGATTGAGAGACTTGCGAAAGCCCTTCGTTCGCATTTTTCCGTGCGGTTTCAATTCCAAAATGGTGCGATTGAGAGGCCGGTAAACGTATTTATGCCAACAATACCTACACTGTTTCAATTCCAAAATGGTGCGATTGAGAGTCGCGCGTTTTGTCTTGCAGGCCGGACAACAAAGGCTGTTTCAATTCCAAAATGGTGCGATTGAGAGTGGGAGGAGGTCGAAACCTCCTCCTCTTTCATCAATGTTTCAATTCCAAAATGGTGCGATTGAGAGCGCTTGAACATGAAGATGGAGTATGCTAAAACGTCTGGTTTCAATTCCAAAATGGTGCGATTGAGAGAGAGAACCGAGAAGATTGGCGCCGCCGGCAATAGGTTTCAATTCCAAAATGGTGCGATTGAGAGGGCAAGTTGCCCACTTGGTTGTTTTTTGGAGCAGACGGTTTCAATTCCAAAATGGTGCGATTGAGAGAGGCAGGTGACTTTCACCTGTCCTTTTCCTCCCTTAGTTTCAATTCCAAAATGGTGCGATTGAGAGTGAAGCGTGGACAATAGATGCTGACGACGCAGATAGTTTCAATTCCAAAATGGTGCGATTGAGAGACCTTCAGAAGGAGTCAAATACTCATTCAACCTATGTTTCAATTCCAAAATGGTGCGATTGAGAGATGCTCGCGCTGCTGTTCTTAATGCCTCTAACGTTAGTTTCAATTCCAAAATGGTGCGATTGAGAGTATCGTAGTTAGTTAGTTTTTCGTTATTTTGACACGTTTCAATTCCAAAATGGTGCGATTGAGAGGTGGGCGGCTCTCTCGACCTTCGCGGCACGGCGATTAGTTTCAATTCCAAAATGGTGCGATTGAGAGTATGTCCGCACTCTCACTGCCGGGACGACCGTACCGTTTCAATTCCAAAATGGTGCGATTGAGAGCGTTTTACTCGGGCATCTCTGTTTACTGTGCCATGTTTCAATTCCAAAATGGTGCGATTGAGAGCGCCCAGGAGTTTCCCCTTCCTCACCCGCTTATGGTGTTTCAATTCCAAAATGGTGCGATTGAGAGTTGCGGGGCCTTGGAGCCATCCGCATGGACATGAAGTTTCAATTCCAAAATGGTGCGATTGAGAGCGCCCGACTATGTTACCGACCAGGTTCACGAAGCATGTTTCAATTCCAAAATGGTGCGATTGAGAGTATCGCATTTTGTGGGATGGCTTTGAGGATTTTATCACGTTTCAATTCCAAAATGGTGCGATTGAGAGAAGGTGAAGCCGCTGCTATTGAGGAAGCGATTACCCGTTTCAATTCCAAAATGGTGCGATTGAGAGCAGTCGGACGGCCTGAGCCAGGTGGCTCGCTTCAAGTTTCAATTCCAAAATGGTGCGATTGAGAGACTGCGGGGCCTTCTGTTTGACTCTGCCGGAGCCTGGTTTCAATTCCAAAATGGTGCGATTGAGAGATTCAAAGACAGGGAGACTACGACAACCTTCTTGTGGTTTCAATTCCAAAATGGTGCGATTGAGAGCACACGAACAAAGTCAATCTTATCATTGTCCATTGCGTGTTTCAATTCCAAAATGGTGCGATTGAGAGGTAAGTAATACCATGCCCAGCCATGCTGCCAACCAGTTTCAATTCCAAAATGGTGCGATTGAGAGCGAATAGCGTCCTGATACTGCCGATTATACATTTCCAGTTTCAATTCCAAAATGGTGCGATTGAGAGCGTAAGTAATACCATGCCCAGCCATGCTGCCAACCAGTTTCAATTCCAAAATGGTGCGATTGAGAGAACTAAGAGTATCCTTGAAGTCACCAGCCACACGCGAGTTTCAATTCCAAAATGGTGCGATTGAGAGAGAACTCCCTGGGACTAAGAGGAGGCATAATACCATGTTTCAATTCCAAAATGGTGCGATTGAGAGAGATGGTCGGAAGCAGAAGAATCAACCGCAAAAATAGTTTCAATTCCAAAATGGTGCGATTGAGAGAAGAACCTCCTCCCATTGTTGTAGTGCCAAACTGGTTTCAATTCCAAAATGGTGCGATTGAGAGGCAGCGTATTGTGGGTCAGTGGCTCTCTTGGTTTATGGTTTCAATTCCAAAATGGTGCGATTGAGAGCAGCGTTCGCAAAATCTGCAGTCGCAGAGATTTGCCCGTTTCAATTCCAAAATGGTGCGATTGAGAGAAACGATTAATAACATGCATATAAAGATGGTCAGAAGTTTCAATTCCAAAATGGTGCGATTGAGAGCAGCAAGGGAAATAACATCTCTCTGTAAAGCAAGTTGTTTCAATTCCAAAATGGTGCGATTGAGAGAACGGGGGTTAGTAAATTCTGGGGTCTTAACGTCGTTTCAATTCCAAAATGGTGCGATTGAGAGGACAAGAAACTTGTCGTATCTCTGGGATGCTTTATGTTTCAATTCCAAAATGGTGCGATTGAGAGTACATGCTCACGTTTACTGTTCACATTGCCTGGTAGTTTCAATTCCAAAATGGTGCGATTGAGAGTTTGAGCGTTTACCCCTGTTATCAAAATCAGGCACGTTTCAATTCCAAAATGGTGCGATTGAGAGTCAAGGTTAAAGGTCAGGATATTCCTGTTCCGTGGTTTCAATTCCAAAATGGTGCGATTGAGAGCGGCCTTCCTGAGGGAACCATTAAGGCTGATGATACGTTTCAATTCCAAAATGGTGCGATTGAGAGCGCTGTTCGCGGAGATTCTTAATATCTTCCCGAATGGTTTCAATTCCAAAATGGTGCGATTGAGAGGAAATAGCATCTCCCCAACGAGGGTTAACAAACTGGTTTCAATTCCAAAATGGTGCGATTGAGAGGCCAATGCGCGCGGAAAGTTTAACATCGTGCGAAGTTTCAATTCCAAAATGGTGCGATTGAGAGTCTGTAGGAAGTCCCAAATAGTCAGCGATACTACCAACGTTTCAATTCCAAAATGGTGCGATTGAGAGCATTGACCAGAACTCGAACGATATGCGTTTTTTTGAGTTTCAATTCCAAAATGGTGCGATTGAGAGCTTCGCTTTTGGCTATACTGATTCAGCGCAATAAACGTTTCAATTCCAAAATGGTGCGATTGAGAGGTTATGCAGAATATAAGTCTATCCCTTCTCGTGTCGCGTTTCAATTCCAAAATGGTGCGATTGAGAGTTATCTATTTGTGCAGCCTTCATCTCGAAATTATAAGTTTCAATTCCAAAATGGTGCGATTGAGAGAATCGTTTAACTGCTCTTCGCAAATTGCCTCGATAGTTTCAATTCCAAAATGGTGCGATTGAGAGCCCAACGGGGATTAGTAAATTCGGGGGTCTTGACGTCGTTTCAATTCCAAAATGGTGCGATTGAGAGCGTTCCAGGAAATTGCCTTGGTACGTTATTGCACGGTTTCAATTCCAAAATGGTGCGATTGAGAGTGGAGTACGCTAAAACTTCTGCCGAAAAGGACCGCATTGTTTCAATTCCAAAATGGTGCGATTGAGAGGAGAAGACCTATCGTTTTAGGGAGATGGAGCGTCTGTTTCAATTCCAAAATGGTGCGATTGAGAGACCCACAGCCTGAGATTACGGTAAAACTGTCCGAGAGTTTCAATTCCAAAATGGTGCGATTGAGAGATCTGAGACTGCGAAAAAGATACACCTCATCCTCGTTTCAATTCCAAAATGGTGCGATTGAGAGGTGGAAAAGGTTTCAAATAGATACTTCGTTCAGCCGTTTCAATTCCAAAATGGTGCGATTGAGAGTGCTGGCGCCGATTCAGTCGTCTTTCCGGACGTCAAGTTTCAATTCCAAAATGGTGCGATTGAGAGGACCAGGGCGGTGATTATGTTTGCGTTGTCGTACCGTTTCAATTCCAAAATGGTGCGATTGAGAGAATACAGCCCCGGCATCTCGCCAACCGTCCGCATAGTTTCAATTCCAAAATGGTGCGATTGAGAGAATCGCATCCTGATACTGCCGATTATACATTTCCAGTTTCAATTCCAAAATGGTGCGATTGAGAGAGCCAATGCCCAGATTGTCTATCTTAATGACGCAAGGTGTTTCAATTCCAAAATGGTGCGATTGAGAGCAGGCTTGTAACGAGGAACAAAAGAACTCGCATTAAGTTTCAATTCCAAAATGGTGCGATTGAGAGAGCAATACCTAACGCTGTAAAAGGAATCCTCGCTGTCAGTTTCAATTCCAAAATGGTGCGATTGAGAGAAATATACGGGCGACCGCTCCCACTGGGAGATCATTGTTTCAATTCCAAAATGGTGCGATTGAGAGAAGAGAACCGAGAAGATTGGCGCCGCCTGCGATGGGTTTCAATTCCAAAATGGTGCGATTGAGAGGAATATCCGAGTAGTATAAATCGTAACGGTCTCGGGTTTCAATTCCAAAATGGTGCGATTGAGAGGCCTGTCCTTTAACCTTAAGCCAAAGCGGACTATCACGTTTCAATTCCAAAATGGTGCGATTGAGAGCGTGGGCGATAACAAGACTCTGGACTTGTCCTTATCGTTTCAATTCCAAAATGGTGCGATTGAGAGTTTTTGCCAGCCGCCCGATACCGGAGCGCGAAGCCGAAAGTTTCAATTCCAAAATGGTGCGATTGAGAGCAAGGTGCAGCGGCGGCGGTGGCTGAAACCCTTGAGTTTCAATTCCAAAATGGTGCGATTGAGAGTTTCACTCGTAACTGGTCTTTCAAGATTTATAATAAGTTTCAATTCCAAAATGGTGCGATTGAGAGTTTAATGGTTCCCTCTGGGAGGCCGGCACCTGTAAAGTTTCAATTCCAAAATGGTGCGATTGAGAGCGCTGGGGAGCACGATATACCGCTGGGCCAGCGTTTGTTTCAATTCCAAAATGGTGCGATTGAGAGCCAGCAGTGTGGTGGTAAAGTGCATCAATCTGATCAGTTTCAATTCCAAAATGGTGCGATTGAGAGTTGCGCGCCTGCCTGAACTACCTGGCCCACGTGAAGGTTTCAATTCCAAAATGGTGCGATTGAGAGGCCACCAGCGGGCACCTCCCCCTTTTCTTGATGTTAGTTTCAATTCCAAAATGGTGCGATTGAGAGTAGCCGTGCCCCGCTGCTGGTGTTACCCACTGGCGGGTTTCAATTCCAAAATGGTGCGATTGAGAGCGAGATTTCATTGGGTGGATTTATAAACCTTAAGGAGTTTCAATTCCAAAATGGTGCGATTGAGAGGATGGCATCAAGAGGCTTTGAACAATGGCGGAAACTGTTTCAATTCCAAAATGGTGCGATTGAGAGATGGTTTTGGTCTCTTACTGTTGGGCCTCTGTTGTTGTTTCAATTCCAAAATGGTGCGATTGAGAGCCTCCGCCTCCGGGAATTGTTATCTCGTCTCTTTTGGGTTTCAATTCCAAAATGGTGCGATTGAGAGGTCCGCTGAGAATCGGAAATGCGTTTTTTGGGAGGTTTCAATTCCAAAATGGTGCGATTGAGAGAGCCAAGCCCGTCACGGCTTCGCTCGTACCAATACCGTTTCAATTCCAAAATGGTGCGATTGAGAGGAGAGGCACGGCGATTGCTGGCAGCCAATACGATTGGTTTCAATTCCAAAATGGTGCGATTGAGAGCACGGCACGAACAGCAAAAAGATAACGCCTTGAAGTTTCAATTCCAAAATGGTGCGATTGAGAGTGAAAAAAAGGGTCAAGACTGACCTTCGCCTGCGCGTTTCAATTCCAAAATGGTGCGATTGAGAGGTAACGTTATCACCCAAGTCGAAAGGCTCCTCGGTAGTTTCAATTCCAAAATGGTGCGATTGAGAGAGCGTTTTGCTTTAGAAATGTATAATCGTCAGTATCGTTTCAATTCCAAAATGGTGCGATTGAGAGCCGGGTTCGCGAGTTCTCTCTCATGTCCAAAGGTCTGTTTCAATTCCAAAATGGTGCGATTGAGAGTAGGCTTCGCGTTCGGCTTGCTCTGCCATTTTGATAGTTTCAATTCCAAAATGGTGCGATTGAGAGTGTGCCATGTTTAATGCTTTGCTAACTGAAATTCAAGTTTCAATTCCAAAATGGTGCGATTGAGAGAAGATGAATTTGAGGGAGTGGGGTTAGAAATAGCATGTTTCAATTCCAAAATGGTGCGATTGAGAGTGTGCCGTCTGAAATCGTCAGGCTTTCGTTTGTTGGTTTCAATTCCAAAATGGTGCGATTGAGAGTGCTGTGGGGATTGGGTTATGTGTTTCATCCAGCGCGTTTCAATTCCAAAATGGTGCGATTGAGAGGAGAAAGGTGAGAAGGTTTTTGGGGCTTCCATTTCGTTTCAATTCCAAAATGGTGCGATTGAGAGCAATACCATTCTGTTCTGCCCGTCCCTTTTTTCATGTTTCAATTCCAAAATGGTGCGATTGAGAGAAAAAGCACGTTCGCAAACCCGGCTCTCAAAGAGTTTCAATTCCAAAATGGTGCGATTGAGAGCGTGCCTGGTTTCTCCTTCCGCTTCATCAAATACCAGTTTCAATTCCAAAATGGTGCGATTGAGAGCCGCCCAGCGGGTTGCGCGCACCTCCTGGGATGGTTGTTTCAATTCCAAAATGGTGCGATTGAGAGTTGTTTCAGGTTTACCTGCAAAGTGGTCGTGTCAAAGTTTCAATTCCAAAATGGTGCGATTGAGAGGACCAGCGGTGTTCTGCTGCCCATAGATTAAAGCGTTTCAATTCCAAAATGGTGCGATTGAGAGAAACGCCCAGGGCGGATGTCTTCTCGCGACCTGGGAGTTTCAATTCCAAAATGGTGCGATTGAGAGGAAGAACACCTTGTCTCTCAAGCACATATCTCTGCTGTTTCAATTCCAAAATGGTGCGATTGAGAGAACGGGCAGAAAGTTCGAGAAACTCCTGTACGGCGAGTTTCAATTCCAAAATGGTGCGATTGAGAGGGCCAGTTCCTTTCTTGGCTTGTGCGCGAATTCACGTTTCAATTCCAAAATGGTGCGATTGAGAGGGGTCAGTGGCTCTCTTGGCTTGTGCGCGATTTTGGGTTTCAATTCCAAAATGGTGCGATTGAGAGGGTCAGTGGCTCTCTTGGCTTGTGCGCGATTTTGGGTTTCAATTCCAAAATGGTGCGATTGAGAGAATCACGATTGAAAAAGATTATTCCGAAACAGAAAGGTTTCAATTCCAAAATGGTGCGATTGAGAGGATTTTGACTACACCTTCTATTCCTTTGGAGGTATTGTTTCAATTCCAAAATGGTGCGATTGAGAGGCGGCACGGCGATTACGGTGCTGCCGGACAACCTGAGTTTCAATTCCAAAATGGTGCGATTGAGAGCATCAAGAAAAGGATTGCTGGTTGACGATGTGCTGTGTTTCAATTCCAAAATGGTGCGATTGAGAGTCCAGGGGGCGGGCATTGCAACGACTGATTACAACCGTTTCAATTCCAAAATGGTGCGATTGAGAGGACCCGGCTCCCGAGTCCGGCAAGGGATTTAGTGTTCCGTTTCAATTCCAAAATGGTGCGATTGAGAGAACATTATCGCCGAGGTCGAACGGCTCCTCGGTAGTTTCAATTCCAAAATGGTGCGATTGAGAGTAGCCATACCTGTCTGCGAAATAGCATCTCCCCAAGTTTCAATTCCAAAATGGTGCGATTGAGAGTAGCAACAGCGGCCAGGGCGGCCTGGTACTCTGTTTGTTTCAATTCCAAAATGGTGCGATTGAGAGGTGGTTCCTGGTGCACCTGCACCACCGCCGGCACCAGGTTTCAATTCCAAAATGGTGCGATTGAGAGTGGCATACACTCCGGCGCGTGTATGGTGACGGCCAGTTTCAATTCCAAAATGGTGCGATTGAGAGTCCACTGTCGAGGGGCCAATCGGTAGCCAAAAAGTAGTTTCAATTCCAAAATGGTGCGATTGAGAGACGATACCCCGCGTTTGGGACAACATGGAGGGGCAAGTTTCAATTCCAAAATGGTGCGATTGAGAGCTGAACCAAATGCGGCTTGCTTCTTTCGTTGTTGAGTTTCAATTCCAAAATGGTGCGATTGAGAGCGATATACGGGCTGCATATCGCAACCGGAACGTTTGTTTCAATTCCAAAATGGTGCGATTGAGAGAAGAGAACCGAGAAGGTTGGCGCCGCCCGCAACGGGTTTCAATTCCAAAATGGTGCGATTGAGAGCCTGCTCCTGAGTCCGGTAAGGCACTCAGTCTTCCGTTTCAATTCCAAAATGGTGCGATTGAGAGCGAGCAGCCGCCAGTCACCTCTGCAGGTCGTCTGACGTTTCAATTCCAAAATGGTGCGATTGAGAGTCGCCTTACAGTTCGCCAACCTTCGTTTTACTGTTGGTTTCAATTCCAAAATGGTGCGATTGAGAGTTGTTTCTTTTTTAGCCCGCCCCGAAAGTCCGGGGTTTCAATTCCAAAATGGTGCGATTGAGAGACGCCCAGGGCGGATGTCTTCTCGCGACCTGGGAGTTTCAATTCCAAAATGGTGCGATTGAGAGCAAATTGACGACCCCATTGTTTTGCAGCCGGTGAGTTTCAATTCCAAAATGGTGCGATTGAGAGCAGGGAGCGAAGCAATCGCCGTGCCTCTCAGGTCAGTTTCAATTCCAAAATGGTGCGATTGAGAGCGCAAGTTGACAAAGATGTTGCAGGGGCGGTTTACAGTTTCAATTCCAAAATGGTGCGATTGAGAGAGGTTGACGGCTCGACAACGAATGAACTCCAAACATTGTTTCAATTCCAAAATGGTGCGATTGAGAGCAGGATTGCCCGGACTTGTTTGCCGTCGCTTTCGAGGTTTCAATTCCAAAATGGTGCGATTGAGAGTCTTTCATCAATCGGAAGACCCACTCGTTCACGCGAGTTTCAATTCCAAAATGGTGCGATTGAGAGAGTATGCTAAAACGTCTGCGGACGTGGACCGTGTTGTTTCAATTCCAAAATGGTGCGATTGAGAGAGGATTGGCGACTTGAAAGTATTGCGACCACCACGTTTCAATTCCAAAATGGTGCGATTGAGAGACAGGTCTGGGGCAAGGTTCTCGCCCCAGTCGCAGGGTTTCAATTCCAAAATGGTGCGATTGAGAGCATTTCTCTGCGCGCGGACAACTTTCTCGGTACGTTGTTTCAATTCCAAAATGGTGCGATTGAGAGCGAAATAGCATCACCCCAACGTGGGTTAACAAATTGGTTTCAATTCCAAAATGGTGCGATTGAGAGTTTGGTAGTGACCCGGCTTTGAACGATGAATTTATAAGTTTCAATTCCAAAATGGTGCGATTGAGAGACAGCAAGACCTACAACTACTCCTGTTCTGATGCGTTTCAATTCCAAAATGGTGCGATTGAGAGCAGCAGCAACACCGAGCGGATGCGCCTTACCAATAAGTTTCAATTCCAAAATGGTGCGATTGAGAGTGCATCGCCAATCGTTAACCAAACAGGCACGGCAAAGTTTCAATTCCAAAATGGTGCGATTGAGAGCAACCAGGTGCGCTTCCGTTCCTGCCAATACCCCTGAGTTTCAATTCCAAAATGGTGCGATTGAGAGAATTAGTTCGTGAACGAAATCTTTGATTTTCTGTGTGGTTTCAATTCCAAAATGGTGCGATTGAGAGAGCGTTCGCAAAATCTGCAGTCGCAGAAATTTGCTTGTTTCAATTCCAAAATGGTGCGATTGAGAGCGAACTTGTTCCTACATGTGTAATAGACTGTATACCGTTTCAATTCCAAAATGGTGCGATTGAGAGAATAAGGGACTTTTGGGACACACTGAATACTTGGGAGTTTCAATTCCAAAATGGTGCGATTGAGAGTATGATAAACGTTACCGAAACGATAACGACCGTCCCGTTTCAATTCCAAAATGGTGCGATTGAGAGTCGCGCTGCTGTTCTTAATGCTACCAACATTAAAGGTTTCAATTCCAAAATGGTGCGATTGAGAGAAAGAGAACCGATAAGATTGGCGCCGCCTGCGATGGGTTTCAATTCCAAAATGGTGCGATTGAGAGGCCAGTGGCTCTCTTGGCTTGTTCGCGATTTGGGGTTTCAATTCCAAAATGGTGCGATTGAGAGTTCACTAAAAATTTTGAGACGATAATAACGCGGCATGTTTCAATTCCAAAATGGTGCGATTGAGAGTTCTCCGCTTTCTTATGTCGAGAAACTTGAATATGAAGTTTCAATTCCAAAATGGTGCGATTGAGAGCCCGATCAACTTGGCGTGAGGCTCCCGGAACTGGAGTTTCAATTCCAAAATGGTGCGATTGAGAGACAACCTGACGGTGGGCGGCTCTCTCGACCTTAGGTTTCAATTCCAAAATGGTGCGATTGAGAGCTGAAATCGAGCGTCTTCGACAAGAGGACTCTGAGTTTCAATTCCAAAATGGTGCGATTGAGAGGGCCAGTGGCTCTCTTGGCTTGTTCGCGATTTGGGGTTTCAATTCCAAAATGGTGCGATTGAGAGCTATAGTTTGTGCCAATGCACAGATTGTTTACCTTCGTTTCAATTCCAAAATGGTGCGATTGAGAGCGATTGCTGCTTTGCCGAAAGCAATTGGCGGTTCATCGTTTCAATTCCAAAATGGTGCGATTGAGAGCGCCCGCACCCAGATTGGCGTATTGCTGCACCTGCTGTTTCAATTCCAAAATGGTGCGATTGAGAGTGTTTACCGCTTCCATCTGCGAGATTGTAACGTCTCGTTTCAATTCCAAAATGGTGCGATTGAGAGTTATGTCTCGTGCTTATCCGCTTGGTTTGGCAGGCGTGTTTCAATTCCAAAATGGTGCGATTGAGAGGCGATTGTAACCACCTATATAATTATCTATGGCAAAGTTTCAATTCCAAAATGGTGCGATTGAGAGTGAGGGGAAGACCCCCACGAACCCGGGTTCGTGGGTTTCAATTCCAAAATGGTGCGATTGAGAGATGTTGTGACGATTTTTGATACGTCTCGCATCTTTGTTTCAATTCCAAAATGGTGCGATTGAGAGTGCGAAATCCTCGAGGAGCAGCCGCCAGTCACCTCTGGTTTCAATTCCAAAATGGTGCGATTGAGAGACAATAATTGCAAGAACGAAGACAAAAAGAAAGAAGTTTCAATTCCAAAATGGTGCGATTGAGAGCATAAAGGGTAGTAAGTGTAAACTGCGCACCGGCTGCGTTTCAATTCCAAAATGGTGCGATTGAGAGTACCAATGACCAGGGGGGGGATACGTTTATCGCTATGTTTCAATTCCAAAATGGTGCGATTGAGAGTCGATGAACGCCAACCAATATCTCATGCCCAATGAGTTTCAATTCCAAAATGGTGCGATTGAGAGAACCCTGAAAGACCTGGGAGTTTTTGCTATTCGTCGTTTCAATTCCAAAATGGTGCGATTGAGAGGTACATCGCAAAAAATGAGACTGCAGGGAAGATTAAGTTTCAATTCCAAAATGGTGCGATTGAGAGTGACAACCACTGATACCGTTGATAAATACCTGAACGTTTCAATTCCAAAATGGTGCGATTGAGAGCGAAAAACCATGTTTCAATTCAAAGAGCCAGATTCACGTTTCAATTCCAAAATGGTGCGATTGAGAGCTTTTCACGGTTCGCGTTGACAACGCCTTGCAGGTTCGTTTCAATTCCAAAATGGTGCGATTGAGAGGATAATTTCCTCAACCAATGTGTCCAGTTCCAAAGAGGTTTCAATTCCAAAATGGTGCGATTGAGAGTACCCGTTCAAAATATGTTGAGCATCGCTTTCGGGGTTTCAATTCCAAAATGGTGCGATTGAGAGTGTTACAAAGGTAACACTTTTTCGTAAAACAAAAAGTTTCAATTCCAAAATGGTGCGATTGAGAGATATGGCCGCAGTGTGAAAGCCTACGGTGTGCCTCGGTTTCAATTCCAAAATGGTGCGATTGAGAGGTATTGGGTGTTCGGAAAATATACGCAGTGCATGTGGTTTCAATTCCAAAATGGTGCGATTGAGAGCAAAACGAGCCAAAGCAAGCCCTCAATCCAGACGAAGTTTCAATTCCAAAATGGTGCGATTGAGAGGCACACCTACATTCAATCTGAGCCAACCCTTTGGAGTTTCAATTCCAAAATGGTGCGATTGAGAGGTTATCCTTCCTGCGAAAACCCCGTTTATGTAAAACGTTTCAATTCCAAAATGGTGCGATTGAGAGGATTTTGATAATTGGCGGCGGCATCCTGATTTTCATGTTTCAATTCCAAAATGGTGCGATTGAGAGTTTGAGGCTGCAAGGCTTCCGGGTTTTGCAATTTGAGTTTCAATTCCAAAATGGTGCGATTGAGAGCTTCCGTTGCGGTATATGAGCAACCCGTTGAAGGAAGTTTCAATTCCAAAATGGTGCGATTGAGAGCTGTCCCATGTCGGAAACAAGCGTCAACGGTTGCTGGTTTCAATTCCAAAATGGTGCGATTGAGAGCTTAGCGCATCGAAGTTTTGATACCCGCAATGCGTTGTTTCAATTCCAAAATGGTGCGATTGAGAGTTTCGCAACCCATCTACTTCCTGTTTCACATTGTCAGTTTCAATTCCAAAATGGTGCGATTGAGAGCCATATCGGCGAAACGGCCATGACTTTCATTTCTTCGTTTCAATTCCAAAATGGTGCGATTGAGAGGTCGCATTTTCGATGAGTATTACAGAGACCAGGATTGTTTCAATTCCAAAATGGTGCGATTGAGAGGGAATAGTAAGAGACTGCTTTGTAAAAACAAAGCCGTTTCAATTCCAAAATGGTGCGATTGAGAGTTACTTGTTGGGGTTGGCCATCCTGCTGTTCACCAGGTTTCAATTCCAAAATGGTGCGATTGAGAGCGGATTTTACGCTTTGCCTGGGTTTGTGCTTTGGGTTTCAATTCCAAAATGGTGCGATTGAGAGTTGCGGGGCCTTGGAGCCATCCGCATGGACATGTAGTTTCAATTCCAAAATGGTGCGATTGAGAGAAAAAAAAATCGTCATGGCAAGAATGTCTTATCGTTGTTTCAATTCCAAAATGGTGCGATTGAGAGGTTCAAAGCCGTTGTGTACGTTGTAACCGAAATATTGTTTCAATTCCAAAATGGTGCGATTGAGAGTGGCTCCGCGACCATTGACCAGCCCGGAGAGAAGCAGTACAGTTTCAATTCCAAAATGGTGCGATTGAGAGCCAGGACTGCAAAGGATACGAGACCCGCGAGTACAAGGTTTCAATTCCAAAATGGTGCGATTGAGAGCGGACAACCTGACGGTGGGCGGCTATCTCTACCTTCGGTTTCAATTCCAAAATGGTGCGATTGAGAGAAAATATTCGCTGGCTTTGATGCGCTCCCGGAGAGTTTCAATTCCAAAATGGTGCGATTGAGAGGGCCTCATGGTCTGTACCCGTGAATCGGTGCTCGGGTTTCAATTCCAAAATGGTGCGATTGAGAGGAGAATCACAAAAATCAGAAAGGAGATGAACTCCAGTTTCAATTCCAAAATGGTGCGATTGAGAGCCTCTCGGTTGCAAACTCAAAGGGTATTCAAATGGTTTCAATTCCAAAATGGTGCGATTGAGAGGGGCGGCTATCTCTACCTTAGCGGCACGGCGATTAGTTTCAATTCCAAAATGGTGCGATTGAGAGCCTGGGAAAATCAGCGCCATTGCTCCCGGCGAATGGGTTTCAATTCCAAAATGGTGCGATTGAGAGTCGGCATACCCGGCGCAACCATTACCCCATAGCCTTGTTTCAATTCCAAAATGGTGCGATTGAGAGTGTCTGAAAAAGGGCAATCGTGATGCTTTCAGCGTTGTTTCAATTCCAAAATGGTGCGATTGAGAGCCGGCTTCGATGCTGAGCGCATCGTTTCAAACACGCGTTTCAATTCCAAAATGGTGCGATTGAGAGGAAACTCCCTGAGCATATCAATTTTCTCCTTTGCCCGTTTCAATTCCAAAATGGTGCGATTGAGAGACACTCCCATAATCGGAAACGGAACACCGCTAAACCGTTTCAATTCCAAAATGGTGCGATTGAGAGAGATGATGCGCCTTTCGGAAAAGGCAAAAGCCAAAAGTTTCAATTCCAAAATGGTGCGATTGAGAGTTTATGGTATTGAAATGATGTGATTTATTTGAATGTTTCAATTCCAAAATGGTGCGATTGAGAGGGCCTGCCGCAACCTGATATTCCATGCCAACGCGAGTTTCAATTCCAAAATGGTGCGATTGAGAGGCGACCGGACGAACAAGAACGGTTACTCCTTTTCGTTTCAATTCCAAAATGGTGCGATTGAGAGAAATTACGACCTTGCTCTTAATACCACCGATATAGTGTTTCAATTCCAAAATGGTGCGATTGAGAGCTATGGCTGCGGAGCGTGCCCGGCGTGTGAACTCCGTTTCAATTCCAAAATGGTGCGATTGAGAGCGAAGTGCTGTCAACGAGAAAAGGCAATATCATCGCGTTTCAATTCCAAAATGGTGCGATTGAGAGTATGCGAAAAACATTAAAGTCAAACTCGCGAACGTCGTTTCAATTCCAAAATGGTGCGATTGAGAGAACAAAGAGCCAACTGCGCCAATAACGCCCTGCCCGAGTTTCAATTCCAAAATGGTGCGATTGAGAGTTTAAAATGTTAAAAAGCCCGCCCGGAGTTTGGGGGTTTCAATTCCAAAATGGTGCGATTGAGAGAAGAAGAGCGGGAAACAATATTGTTCGCACGTACCTGTTTCAATTCCAAAATGGTGCGATTGAGAGATAGCGGCCAGGCCGTGGATAAACGCTACAACCCTTGTTTCAATTCCAAAATGGTGCGATTGAGAGGACTCATTGTAAGAAGCCTGCCACTTATCTGAGTTGAGTTTCAATTCCAAAATGGTGCGATTGAGAGGGATGACAGGGCTCGCGAGTTTTCTCTTATGTCTAAAGTTTCAATTCCAAAATGGTGCGATTGAGAGCGGGGAGGGCGGCACCAGAGAAAGGATTGCGCCACTGGTTTCAATTCCAAAATGGTGCGATTGAGAGCTCTGCTCACGAAGATTCTTAATATCTTCACGAACAGTTTCAATTCCAAAATGGTGCGATTGAGAGTATGCCACCTTTTGTTGCTGGTGCCGCAGTCGCGGGGTTTCAATTCCAAAATGGTGCGATTGAGAGCGCCACATCCGATGAATACCCTGCTGATAGGAGGGTTTCAATTCCAAAATGGTGCGATTGAGAGACAATCAACGATGTGCGCCCGTCCATGTATTTGGGGTTTCAATTCCAAAATGGTGCGATTGAGAGCCACCCTGGGGGATTACAACAAAAGCGACATCGCGGGTTTCAATTCCAAAATGGTGCGATTGAGAGGATATTTCCAACCTGCAAAAAGGGTATGGGAGCAGAGTTTCAATTCCAAAATGGTGCGATTGAGAGGATACGCGCAGCGTTCCTCGTTGACCCGGCGATCATCGTTTCAATTCCAAAATGGTGCGATTGAGAGTACTTTCCCTGAAAACATCATTCACTTTGCCTGAAAGTTTCAATTCCAAAATGGTGCGATTGAGAGTGGCAACGCCGGTGCCAAACTGGCGATCAGTAAGGGTTTCAATTCCAAAATGGTGCGATTGAGAGTACGGGTCAACCTGCCGGAGCGCCACCGATTTTTTAGTTTCAATTCCAAAATGGTGCGATTGAGAGTCCTGCGGCTCCGTGAGGTTCGCGCAGAGTGAATCGGTTTCAATTCCAAAATGGTGCGATTGAGAGAATCTGTGTCAATCCTGCCGTTCACGAGGTTGACAAGTTTCAATTCCAAAATGGTGCGATTGAGAGACTGGCAGCCGCAAGGCAGGTCGCAACAATCGCTTTGTTTCAATTCCAAAATGGTGCGATTGAGAGAAAGGTACAGCCGCAAGCAATCCCATTAGAGGAAGGTTTCAATTCCAAAATGGTGCGATTGAGAGCCGGGCTTTTGCCCTCAGTTCCATTATTGATATTGCGTTTCAATTCCAAAATGGTGCGATTGAGAGAACCGGCACGGGCTTGGACGGTATCGTAACAATCAGTTTCAATTCCAAAATGGTGCGATTGAGAGACCTGCCGCTTTTTCGAGCCCGCTGGAGTTTACCAGGTTTCAATTCCAAAATGGTGCGATTGAGAGGAACAGCCCGCAAAGACCGCTTCGCTTGGCGTTGTGTTTCAATTCCAAAATGGTGCGATTGAGAGCTACAAAGGTCATGGAACTGCAGACTATCCAAATGTTTCAATTCCAAAATGGTGCGATTGAGAGAGGCTCAAAAAATGGGTTAAAAAGGTCGGTGGTTTTATGTTTCAATTCCAAAATGGTGCGATTGAGAGCCCCCTGGTCATTGGTACCGTCTTCGGTTGAGGCTCGTTTCAATTCCAAAATGGTGCGATTGAGAGTGGAGATATCAAAGGGGCCATACGAACCATTAACTCGTTTCAATTCCAAAATGGTGCGATTGAGAGTTTATTGTTCTTGTTCGTGGTTAACATCAGAATTGGAGTTTCAATTCCAAAATGGTGCGATTGAGAGGTTTCTGAAATCGAGCGTCTTAGGCAAGAGGATTCAGAGTTTCAATTCCAAAATGGTGCGATTGAGAGATTAAGAATCTTCGTGAGCAGAGATATGTTCTTGAGGTTTCAATTCCAAAATGGTGCGATTGAGAGCAGGACACGCTGGAATATGCGTTCCTGGAAGGCGAGTTTCAATTCCAAAATGGTGCGATTGAGAGCGGTGAGGGTTGTCAGTACATCAAACATCACACTCAGGTTTCAATTCCAAAATGGTGCGATTGAGAGGGGCACCGGCCCAGCAATTACGACAAGTTAAAACTCGTTTCAATTCCAAAATGGTGCGATTGAGAGCGGCGGATGTCGTTGTTGTCGAAACGGGAACGGCCTTGTTTCAATTCCAAAATGGTGCGATTGAGAGCGGATATGTGGGCGGGCTTTTGGCACAAATCGAAATGTTTCAATTCCAAAATGGTGCGATTGAGAGAGGAAGAAAGTTTGTGGAACAGGTGTTTTGGAGAGTTTCAATTCCAAAATGGTGCGATTGAGAGCGTTGCCCCCCAGTTCGCCAACATTCCTTTTACTGTGTTTCAATTCCAAAATGGTGCGATTGAGAGCGATACTGCTCTCACTTCTTCAACAGAAAGATAGGTTTCAATTCCAAAATGGTGCGATTGAGAGAGGTATTGGAATAACTCGAGGCGTAGCAATCCTTGTTTCAATTCCAAAATGGTGCGATTGAGAGTAACTATGTAACATCCAAACGTTAGTTGCAACGTTGTTTCAATTCCAAAATGGTGCGATTGAGAGCTCTACGAGAATACTGTAAAACAGCCTTATCGCTGTTTCAATTCCAAAATGGTGCGATTGAGAGTATCTCTACGAGAATACTGTAAAACAGCCTTATCGCTGTTTCAATTCCAAAATGGTGCGATTGAGAGGTAGCAAAGGCGGCAAATACCAGCATAGCCGCCGTGTTTCAATTCCAAAATGGTGCGATTGAGAGTCACGACGGCAGATTACGTCATTGCAACAAACACGCGTTTCAATTCCAAAATGGTGCGATTGAGAGCCAATCGGCGGGCGGCGGGCTGGACACCATAGTTGTGTTTCAATTCCAAAATGGTGCGATTGAGAGTGTGCCGGGGCAATGGTAACAAAAAATTGTTATCCAGTTTCAATTCCAAAATGGTGCGATTGAGAG
>Ga0209172_10002699_pt1 | contig 30099 bp, 25 predicted proteins | sample LarsenN4metaG_FD_184113 | JGI IMG/M metagenome (GOLD analysis project Ga0209172, IMG submission 184113) | Hot spring sediment bacterial and archeal communities from British Columbia, Canada, to study Microbial Dark Matter (Phase II) - Larsen... ... | reverse complement strand
CAGCATCGGCCTCACGCAGGAAGCCAATGATCTGTTCCTCGGTGTATCGCTTCTTCATCGGTCCGATCTCCGTCTCGGGTTGATCGGACTCTAGAACTACCTGCTACGAATCCCCGGGGGCAGCGCAGGCGTGCTGACTGCGTCCGGTCCCGGACCCAAGAACTGCACAGTCAGTTCTGCCGCCATCTCGTGGGCGCCTGGTGGTGACGAGCTCAATGCATGAGCGATCCGTGGCAACCCTCCAGTCGAGGGGAGATCGATCACCAGCTCACTTCCTGAGCTTGGACGCGGCGACCCTGTACTGCCGGGCCGAGAACGCCCTTCACAGGAGCCCCACCATGTCGTCCAGCGTCGTTCTGCCATCGGCATCCATCCAGTCGGATCCGGGTTTCGAGATCGGGTGGGACTTCGCCCACTACCGGCTGGTGCCTCCCGTCGAGCAGTTGCTGCCCGGAAACCCCGTGCGCGAGGGTTGGGAGGCCGGACAGGCGGTCTTTGGCGTGCGGACTCTGCGACCAACGCCCCACGTCAGGAAGTGGCTTCAATTGCGGCTTGGCGCCTGGATGCGTGGCAAGGCGTTCGAGCTGGTCCAGGTGACGCCGAACTTCCTGAAGCGGATCGATGTCGCCGTCTGCCCGATCACGAGTGGTGCCCTGACCCATGCGACCGGCACCGACACCGACGCGTCCGTCGACCGGGTGAACAGCCAGGCCGGCTATGCCGCGGGAAACCTGGCGGTCATGAGCGTGCGCGCCAATCGGGCCAAGTCCTCGTACGACTGGACAGATGCGGCGGCCTTTGTTGGCCAGATCGAACGGGGCCAGCTGGGCGAGATCGACGGGTTGGGTGCGCGCGAGTGGGCGCGGTTGGCGACCCTGATGAGCTACTGCACTCCCCTCAGCCACGCCGAGGCCGCGAACCTGCCCTTGCTGGTGCTGCCACCGCCCCGCCTGCGCCTGTTGAACCCGGTGCAGGCGGTTCAGGCTGGCCTGACACTCTGCTTCGCCGGCCCGAACCGGGTGCCGAAGGTGGACGCGTTGGTCCGCATCTTCCCGCGGGCAGTCCATGACGAGGTTCGTTCGTTCGTGGCGACTCTGCTGGCCCGGCGCATCGCGGCGGGTCCCGCGGCCAACCCGGCCCAGCTCGGGGCTGCGCTGGAAGCGGCCTGGTGCGAGCCTCTGCTCATCCGGCGCTGGCAACGCGTGGCGTTGCGGATGGACGCGGTCACCTGCGAGGCCGTGGCATCCAGGTTGCCGGCCGCCTGGTCTTCAGTCGTCACGGGTTCCGCGCCGATGCGCTACCTCAGCCTTGAGCAGGCGACCGAAGGGTGGGCGCTCAACACAGGCGGCCGCGTCGACAACGAGCGGGCCTTCGGCCGGAGCCGAGAGAACGGCGTGCCGGCAAGCATCCCGAGGTCCCGTGAAGGTGGCCAGCCCGCCGCCCACCACCCGGCCACCACCCCCGCTGACCGCTCGCTCGCAATTTGAGCGAGTGACCTGAAACCATGCCGCTTTGGCCCAGCACTGGAGAGCGCCCATGAATGCCCATCTTTCGCTGTCTTCCACCGTCGTGTTGACACCCCGCCTCACCGGCCTGTGCGCGGGGCGGGACAACACCCTCGAGGTGCTGGTGCGCATTCAGGCGCCCGACGCGCCCACCGGCCATGGCGCGCAACGTCCGCCGCAGGCCCTGGCGCTGGTGATCGACCGCTCCGGTTCGATGGTGGGCCGCCCGCTGGAAGAAGCCAAGCGCTGCGCCGAGTACGTGCTGGGCAAGCTGCGGCCGACCGATGCAGTGGCTCTGGTCAAGTTCGACAACCGCGTGCAGCGGCTCTGGCCGGCGGTGCCAGTGGGTGACGGGGCGCCGCAGCGCGCGGCCATCACTGGTATCCACTCCGGCGGCAACACCAACCTGCACGGCGGCTGGAAGGAAGGGGCCGATGCGCTGGCGGACGTTGCCGGTCAGGGTCTCAAGCGGGTGATCCTGCTGTCTGACGGCCAGGCGAACGAGGGCGTCACCGACGCCACCGAGATCGCGGCCCAATGCGCTGCCTGGGCCAGCAAGGGCATCACCACCAGCACCTACGGCCTGGGCGACAGCTTCAACGAAGAGCTCATGGTGGCCATGGCTCGGGCCGGTGCCGGCAACCACTACTACGGCGACACGGCCGATGACCTGATGGAGCCTTTCCAGCAGGAGCTGGAGCTGCTGGGCAACCTGTGTCTGCGCGACCTGCGGCTGGCCGCCACGGTGCCCGACGGGTTCGGCGTCGAGATCGTGAACCAGCTGCCGAAGACGGGCGCCGGTTGGCGTCTGCCCGACCTGGCATGGGGCGCGGAAGCCTGGGCCGTGTTGCGGGTGACGGTGCCGGCCGGAGCCCTGCCACCCGTGGGGCAACTGTGCACGGTGCTTCGCGTGGCCGTCACGGGGCAGAGCCTGGAAGGTGACGCCGTGTCACTGGAGCGCGCCGGCCTGTCGCTCCCGGTGTTGACTGCGGGCGCTTTCGGCAGCCTGGCCGTTGACGAACTGGTCACGCGTCGCCTCGTGGAACTGGCTGCGGCGGAGGCCTTGATGCGGATGCGCAGCGCGGCCGCGGCGGGCGACTGGGCTCGCGTGGACGCCCTGCTGGAGGCGGCGAGCCGGCAGTTTGCCGGCAACGAGTGGGTAGCCGCAGTGCTGGAGGCGATGCGCTCCATCGCCGCCAGCCGCGAACGCGAGCGAGCGATGAAGGAGATGATGTATTCGTCGAGCAAGCTGCGCAGCCGGCTGGCGGCGAAGGACGAGCGAATTGCGTTCAGCGTGGCCGAGAGTGTCTCGGTGCCAGCGTACCTGCGACGCAAGCCCGCGCAGGGGAAGGGCGACGTCTAGCCAGCATGGGCGGCGGCTCGCGGGCCGAGCGGCCGCCCAAGCGTGGAAGGCCGGCGGGGCGCGCCGCCGCCGAGGCGAGGGCGCCCCCTCTTGCCCCTTCAAAGTCCGGCAGGGCTCACCGCCCGCGACGGCAACTTCGTCGTGTGCCGGCGCGGGCGTTTGGCATCTTCACTGTCGGTTGGCAACCCTGATCTGAGCGACCGCCGCGGCGGTGCCGGGCCGGTCGTCACTCCACCGTGACGCTCTTGGCCAGGTTCCGCGGCTTGTCCACGTCCGTGCCGCGCGCGCAGGCGGTGTGGTAGGCCAGCAGCTGCAGCGGCACCACGTGCAGGATGGGGCTGAGCGCCCCGTAGTGCTCGGGCATGCGGATGACGTGCACGCCCGGCTCGTTTTCGATCTGCGTGTCGCTGTCGGCGAACACGTAGAGCTGGCCGCCGCGCGCGCGCACCTCCTGCATGTTGCTCTTGAGCTTCTCGAGCAGCGCGTCGTTGGGCGCCACGGTGACCACCGGCATCTCCTCGGTGACCAGCGCCAGCGGGCCGTGCTTCAGCTCGCCGGCCGGGTAGGCCTCGGCGTGGATGTAGCTGATCTCCTTGAGCTTGAGCGCGCCCTCGAGGGCGATCGGGTAGTGCAGGCCGCGGCCGAGGAAGAGGGCGTTGTGCTTGCGCGCGAAGTCCTCGCTCCAGCTGATGACCTGCGGCTCCAGCGCCAGCACGGCCTGCAGCGCCACCGGCAGGTGGCGCAGGGCCTTTAGCTGCCGGGCTTCCTCTTCGTCGCTCAGGCGGCCGCGCACCTGGGCCAGGGCCAGGGTCAGCAGGTACAGGCCCGCCAGCTGCGTCGTGAAGGCCTTGGTGCTGGCCACGCCGATCTCGACGCCGGCGCGCGTGATGTAGGCGAGCCTGCACTCGCGCACCATCGCGCTCGTGGCCACGTTGCAGATGGTGAGCGTGTGCTCCATGCCCTGGCCGCGCGCATGCTTGAGCGCGGCGATGGTGTCGGCCGTCTCGCCGCTCTGGCTGATCGTGACGACCAGCGTCTTCGGGTCGGGCACGCTGTCGCGGTAGCGGTACTCGCTGGCGATCTCGACGGTGGTCGGGATGCCGGCGATGCTCTCCAGCCAGTAGCGCGCCGTGCTGCCGCTGTAGTAGCTGGTGCCGCAGGCGAGGATGAGCACGCGGTCGATCTGCTTGAAGATGCGGTGCGCGCCGTCGCCGAAGAGCTCGGGGCTGATGCCCTCGACACCCTCGAGCGTGTCGGCCAGCGCGCGCGGCTGCTCGAAGATCTCCTTCTGCATGTAGTGCCGGTAGGGCCCGAGCTCGGCGGCGCCGCTGTGCGCGTTGACCGTCTTCACCGGCCGGTCCACGGGCACGAAGCGCACCGGGCCGGATGCCTGGCCGTGCCCCTGGCCCGAGCCGTTGGCTGCCCGGGCCGCGGGCGTCGCCTCGGGCCGCGTCACCCAGACCTTGCCCATCTGCAGGTCGACGACGTCGCCTTCCTCGAGGTAGATGATCTGGTTCGTGACGCCGGCCAGGGCCATCGCGTCGCTGGCGAGGAAGTTCTCGCTCGCGCCATTCGTGCCGGCCGCGCCCTTGGCGCCGTCCTGCCCGGTGCCGACGCCCACCACCAGCGGCGAGCCCATGCGCGCGCCCACCACCCGGTGCGGCTCGTCGCGGCAGAAAACGGCGATGGCGTAGGCGCCGCGCAGGCGCGGCACCGCGGCCTGCACGGCCTCGAGCAGGTCGCCCTGGTACAGGCTGTGCACGAGGTGCGCGATGACCTCGGTGTCGGTCTGGCTTGCGAAGACGTAGCCCTTGCGCCTGAGTTCGGCGCGCAGTTCGTCGTGGTTCTCGATGATGCCGTTGTGCACGAGCGCGATGCGCCCCGCGGGCGCCTCGCCGCCATCGTCGAGCTCGCCGAAGCCGGTGCTGGCGGCATCGATGCCGGGCCCGGCGCTGAAGTGCGGGTGCGCGTTGTGCACCGCCGGCGCGCCATGCGTAGCCCAGCGCGTGTGCGCGATGCCGGTGCCGCTGGCCACGCCTTCACGCTGCACGTTCGTGTCGAGCTCGGCCACGCGGGAGGTGCTGCGTGCCCGCCGCAGTTCGCCGCCCTGGTGCACGGCCACGCCGCAGCTGTCGTAGCCGCGGTACTCGAGCCGCTTCAGGCCCTCGATCAGGATCGGAACGATGTTGCGCGTGCTGACGGCGCCGACGATGCCACACATGGTTTCTGGGCCCTTGGTTGAGCGAGGTGCGCGATGCTAGGAAGGCGTAGCTGAAATGTTCGTTCGAAATCTGGCAACTAAGCGACGGAATCGTCCGTCCGTGAGAACAGGCAAAATAAACGGGCATCAGAGGCGACAACAATGCAATCTGTCACCGTCCCGGATCTCGATCCGACCGATCTGCGCCTGCTCGAGCAACTGCAGAACGATGCGTCGCTGTCCAACCAGGACCTCGCCGCCGCGGCGCACACCTCGCCGGCAACCGCCCTGCGTCGGGTTCGCCGGCTGGTCGACAGCGGTGTCATCGACCGCCGCGTCGCCCTTCTGAACCCCGAGCGACTCTGGGTCGGTGGCCAAGGTCTCAGTGCCATCGTCGAGATCTCCCTCGACCGGCAGGGCGCCGAACATCTCGACGCCTTCGAGCAGCGCGTGCTGGCCGACCCCGAGGTGCAGCAGTTGTGGCGCGTCTCGCCCGGCCCGGACTTCGTCCTTGTCGTGCACTGCACCGGCGGGATGACGGGCTACCAGGCGCTGGTGCACCGCCTGTTCACGCAGGACGCCAACGTACGCAATGTGAAGGCCTACTTCAGCGTCAAGCGGGCCAAGTTCGATCCGCGCGTCGTGCTCACGGGCGGGCCATCTCGCTGAGTGCCACCGGGAGCAAAGGCCTGACCCGCGGCTGCCGGCGGCGGCCCAGTCGCCCGACCATGGACGCGCCGGGTGCGCCGGGTTCGCCGGGTGCGCCGATGCGCCGGGCGCGCGTTCCGTCCGTCCGCGCCGGCGGGCCTCTCAGGCCGGCGCCGCCTTGAGGACCGCGAGTCCCTTCAGGTACTCGCCCTCCGGGAACACCATCGTCGTCGGATGGTCGGGCGCGCCTTCGAGCCGCTGCAGGATCGCGCCGTCGACTTCGGCGTCGATGGCTGCACCCGCGACGATCTTGTGGAAGAGCTCGGCGCCGACGCCACCGGAGCAGCTGAACGTGAGCAACAGGCCGCCGGGCGCCAGCAGCTTCAGCGCGAGGCGGTTGATGTCCTTGTAGGCGCGCGCCGCGCGCTCGGCGTGCGCGGCGGTCGGCGCGAACTTGGGCGGGTCGAGCACGATCGCGTCGTAGCTGCGCCCCGCCTTCAGCGCCTCGCGCAGGAACTGGTTGACGTCGGCGTCGACGGCTTCGCTGCGCGACGGGTCGAAGCCGTTGGCCGCCACGTGGGCGGCCACCCGCTCCAGCGCCGGCGCCGACGAGTCGACGCTGGTCACGTGCCCGGCGCCGCCGGCCAGCGCCGCGACGGTGAAGCCGCCGGTGTAGCAGTAGCAGTTCAGCACCCGCTCCAGGCCGAACTCGCGCACCCAGCGCGAGAAGTGCGCGCGGTTGTCGCGTTGATCGAGGTAGAAGCCGGTCTTGTGGCCGCCCGCCACGTCGAGCGTGAGCCGCCACGCATGCTCGGTGATCGCCACCTCGGTCGCGCCGTCGCCGCGCAGCCAGCCGGTCACCGGCGGCAGGCCCTCCAGCGCGCGCACGCCCGAGTCGCTGCGCTCGAACAGGCGCGCGAGGCCTGTCGCCCCCAGCAGCGCGTCGGCGATGGCCGCCTTCCAGCGCTCGGCGCCGGCGGAGAGGAACTGCGCGCTGAGCACGTCGTGGTAGCGGTCGACGATGAGCCCGGGCAGGCCGTCGGCCTCGCCGTGCACCAGGCGAACGCCGGTGCTGCGGCCGGGGAAGATGCCCAGCCGCTCGCGCAGCGCCAGCGCACGCGCGATGCGGCGCTTGAAGAACGCATGGTCGATGCGCTCGGCCTCGTCGAAGCTCCAGGCGCGCACGCGGATCATCGAGCTGCCGCTGAACGCGCCCCAGGCGAGGAAGCGGCCGTCGGCGGCCTCGACGCGCACCGTCTCGCCGGGGTCGGCCTTGCCCTTGGCGACGCTGCCCTGGAACACCCACGGGTGCCGGCGCAGCAGCGAGCGCTCCTTGCCCTCGAGCAGGCGGATGGACTTCATGCGCGGATTGTCGTCGCCCCCGAGGCACGGACCGCTCGGCGAGCGGGCGCCCGGCGGGTCGGGAGCGCACTTGCAGGGAGCCGCCCGCGACTGCTGGCCCGCCGAAGCAACCAGGCCTCGGCACTGCGCGCATGGCATCGCGCGGCGCGGCCACGCGCCCGCGCCGCCGCGCCGCGTCAGGGGGCCTTTCGCCGGGCCCGCGGGTGCGCCGCGTCGTACACCTTCGCCAGGTGCTGGTGGTCGAGCTTGGTGTAGACCTGCGTCGTCGTGATGCTGGCGTGCCCGAGCAGCTCCTGCACGGCCCGCAGGTCGCCGCTGGACTGCAGCAGGTGGCTCGCGAAGCTGTGCCGCAGCATGTGCGGATGCACGGGCACGGCGATGCCGCTCGCCTGCGCCTGGGCTTTCAGGCGCACGCGCAGCTGTGCCGCGCTCAGGCGCGTGCCGCGGCGGCTGACGAAGAGCGCCGGCTCGTCGCCCCGGGCGAGCTGGGGGCGGACGCCGATCCACGCCAGCAGCGCAGCCACCGCGGCGCGGCCCACCGGCACGCTGCGTCGCTTGCTGCCCTTGCCCAGCACGTGCGCGGTGGCGTCGGCCAGGTCCACCCAGCCGCGGCCGGCGCGCTGCCCCTCTCCGCTGGGCTGCAGGTCGAGGCCGAGGATCTCGGCCACGCGCAGCCCGCTGCCGTAGAGCAGCTCGACGATCGCGTGGTCGCGCAGCGCCAGGCGCGCGTCGCTCTCGGCCTCCGGCACCTCGGCGCGCGCCTGCGCGTGTTCGGCCAGCCCGACGGCCTGCTCGACCGACAGCGCCTTCGGCAGCGGCTTGCCGGCCTTCGGCGCGCGCAGGCCGTCCACCGGGTTCACGGCCACCTGCCCCTGCCGGCCCCAGTGGCGGTAGAGGCCGCGCCAGGCGGCCAGCACGAGCGCGATGGTGCGCGGGCCGAGGCCGGTGCCGCGCAGGCGCGCCGCCCAGGCGCGCACGTGGTGCGGCGCCGCCTCCTTCAGCGGCACGCCGTCCTGTGCGGCGCCGGCCTGCAGCCGCTGAAGGGCCTCCCGGTAGAGCACCAGCGTGCGGCTCGCGAGGCGCCGCTCGACGGCGAGGTGCTGCAGGTACGCCTCCACCTCCGGCGGCAGCGCGGCGCCAGTGCTGCCCGCGTCGGCACCCGCGGCGGGGGTCTCGTGCAGGCCGCGCTTCATCGCTCGATCGATCGCTGCCGCGGGCGGACCGCGCTCAAGGGCGCTGGCGGCCCGGGCGCCCCAGGCGACCGGTCTGCGGCCGCGCCCGCGTCAACCCGCGCGCAGCCGCCACAGCGCCGCCCCGGCCAGCTCGCCGATGCGGACGAGGAAGTCGGTGCCCATCTCGGCGGAGTAGCGCGTGGGATCCGGCGAGCCGAGCACCAGGAGCCCGAAGGCGCCGCCCTCGCCGGGCGGCCCGGCGCGCAGCGGGATCATCGCCAGGCTCGCCACCGTGCCGGGGTCGTCCAGCCAGGCCACCGCCTCGAAGCCGGCATTGACGCCGCAGTACGGCAGCCCGAGGCTGCCGGCAAAGGTCTTCACGTCTTCGCTGACGCTGGCGGCGAAGTCGCTCGAGGCGTGCGCCGGCGCCAGCGACCACAGCCGGATGGCCGCCTGCGGAATCAGGAACTCGTGCTTCAACGTGGCCACGATGGCGCCGGGCAGCGCCGCCGGGTCGGCCGTGCGCATGAGTATGCGCGTGAAGCGGTGCAGGCGATCGACCAGCGCCATGTTCTCCTGGCCGGCGCGGATCATCTCGACGATCTTCAGCTCCAGCCCCTTGATGCGCTCGCGCAGCATCTCCATCTGCCGCTCCGAGAGCGTGACGGCGCGCTGCCCGTGCGGGCTCGTCAGGCGGATGCTTGCCAGCAGCTCGGCATGCCGCTCGAAGAAGCCGGGCGACCGCGCGAGGTAGCCGGCGATGGCGGCCTCGTCCAGCCCGGTCGGCGGCGCGCCGCCGGCCGCGTCCTTGCTCGCGTCCTTGTTCACAGGTCGATCTCTCCTTCGAACACGAACTCCGCCGGGCCGGTCATCAGCACGTGCGCCTCGTCGTCGGGCCACTCGATGAGCAGGTCGCCGCCGCGCGTGTGCACGGTCACGCGCCGGCCCGTGCCGTCGAGCCAGCCGAGGCGGATGCCGGCCACGACGGCGGCGCAGGCGCCGGTGCCGCAGGCCAGCGTCTCGCCGGCGCCGCGCTCGTAGACGCGCAGGTCGATCTCGTCGGGCGCCAGCACGCGCAGGAAGCCCGCGTTCACCTTGCGCGGGAAACGCGGGTGCGCCTCGATCAGCGGCCCGAGCGAGCCCACCGGCGCGGTGACCACGTCTTCCACGCGCATCACGGCGTGCGGGTTGCCCATCGACAGCGTGGCGACCTCGCCCAGCCGGTGGCCGCCGGCATCGGCCAGCGGCCATAGCTCGAAACCCTCGCCCGGCCCTTCGAGGCGGGGCACGAGCCCGCTGGCGTCGAAGGGGATGCGCGCGTGCTCGAAGACCGGCCGGTTCATGTCCACGGTGACGCGGCCGTCGTCGCCGAGCACGAGCTCGAGCAGGTTGTTCACCGTCTCGACCTTGATGCGACGCTCGCGCGTGAGGCCGCGCGCGTGCACGTAGCGCACGAAGCAGCGCGCGCCGTTGCCGCAGTGCTCGACCTCGTCGCCGCTGGCGTTGAAGATGCGATAGCGGAAGTCCACGCCGGGCGTGGTGCTCTTCTCGACGATGAGGATCTGGTCGGCCCCGACGCCGAAGCGCCGGTCGGCCAGCCGGCGGGCCTGCGCCACCGTCAGGTCGACCGGCTCGCGCGTGCCGTCGAGCACGACGAAGTCGTTGCCCGCGCCTTGCATCTTGGTGAATCGCAAATGCATGGTCGCGATTGTGGAGGATCGTGCAGCCGGCCTCGCAGGCGGCCTGGCGCTTCGGCTTGCCGGCGATCCGGCCGGCCGGGCCGCCCGTGCGGCCCGGGCACCCGGCGGGGCGCGCGGGCTCGGAGGGCCCGGCCCGCCTGGCTCAGTACAGCGGGGCGGCCCCGGGAGGCCGGGTCTTGAAGCGCCGGTGCACCCACAGGTACTGCGCCGGGCAACGGCGGATCTCGCTTTCGATCCAGCGGTTCATCTGCGCCGCGTCGGCCTCGGCGTCGGCGGTGGGCCAGTCGGTCCACGGTTCGAGGAAGCGGATGCGGTAGCCCTGCCCGCCGGGCAGGAACTCGCCCACCACCGGCTGCACCACCATGCCCAGCGAGCGCGCGAGCCGCGAGGGGGCCAGCAGCGTCGCCGCCGGGTGCCCGAAGAACGGCACGAAGGCCGCGTCGCGCATCCCGAAGTCCATGTCGGGCAGGTTGAAGAAGGGGTGCCCGCGCTTGATGGCGCGCACGATGGGCAGCGCGCTCTCGTGGCGCGAGAAGAGGTCGGCCAGCCCGAAGCGCTGGCGCCCGCGCCGAAGCGCCGCGTCGAGCACCGGGTTGCTCTGCGTCTGGTAGATGCTGCACACGCGCTTGCTCTGCAGGATCTGCGTCGCGACGCCGGCCGCGTCGATGGCGAGGAAGTGCGGCACGAGCCACATCACCGGCTTCTCGCTGCGCTCGGCCAGGCCGACATCGCCCTCGACCTGGATGAGGCGCTGCAGCCGCGAGCGCGGCGCGTACCACAGCAGCGAACGCTCGACGAGGCTGCGCCCGAGCCACTCGAAGTGCTCGCGCACGAGCGCGGCGCGCGCCGCCTCGTCGAGTTCGGGCAGGCACAGCGCCACGTTGACCTCGGCCACGCGACGGCGGCTCCGGCCCAGCCGGTGCAACAGCCGCCCCAGGCCGCGGCCGATCGCCGCCAGCACGCCCAGCGGCAGCCAGTGAAGCACCCACAGCGTGGCGAGCAGCGCGCGCGCCCCGAGCTTGCCGGCCATGCTCATGCGCCCTTCGCGGCCGCCTGGGGGCCGGGTGTCCGCAGGCGCCTCATCACGAGGCACCGTGTCCACCCGAGGCACCGGAAACGCCCGACGCCTCCGGGCCCGATGCGGACGCTGCCTGCGGGCGCGGCTGCTTGTAGCGGTGGTAGCCCCACAGATACTGCGACGGCGCCTGCCGGATGAGCGCCTCCATGCTGCGGTTGATGGCCGTCGCGTCCGCCAGCGCCACGGCCTCGACGTCCGCCGGCAGCGTGGCCGCGTCGGCCAGCGGCTCGGCCAGCGGCATCGTGCGCACGACGTAGCCGGCACCGCGCGGCAGGCGCTCGCCCCAGATGGCCAGCACCTCGGCGCCGCTCTGCCGCGCCAGCTTGGCCGCCAGCGTCATCGTGTAGGCCGGCTGGCCGAAGAACGGCGCCCACACGCCCATGCCCTCGGGCGGCACCTGGTCGGGCAGCATGCCGACGCACTCGCCGCGCTTGAGCGCGCGCATCAGCTGGCGCACGCCGGCCAGCGTGGCGGGCGCCGTCGCCAGGTGAGGACGGTCGCGCGCCCAGGTCTGCAGCTCGCGCAGCAGCGCCTGCCGGGCCGGCCGGTACAGCACCGTGATCGGCCGGCGCGTGCCGAAGCGCTCGGCGTAGGCCTGCGCACAGACCTCGAAGCTGCCCATGTGCGGCGTGAGCAGCACCAGCCCGCGCCGGGGTTCGCGCCGCAGCACCGCCTCGACGTGCTCGGCGCCTTCCCAGCGCACCGGGTCGGCGATCGGCGCTTCGCGCGGCCGCAGCCACAGCCTTGGCGTCTCCAGCGTCATGCGCCCGGCCGCGCCGATGGCGGCACGCCGGTCGGCTTCGCCGACGCCGGCCCGCTGCGCATTGGCGTCGAGCCGCTGGCGGTAGGTGGGAGACAGCGCGTACGCCGCCCACCCCAAACCGGTGCCCAGGCCGTGCAAAAGGCGCAGGGGGCAACGCGCGACGCCACGCAGCAGCCAGAGGGCGAGAGACATGGTTCGTATAATTTTGTCCGGTCGCCGAGTTAACAGGACAACTTGCGGGGCGGCCGGCGGGTGCGAAGCTTAAGCGAGCGGGTTGCTTGCGGCGGCCGAGGCGCTGCGCGGGGTTCCCGGCCCCATCCTCCGCTAAAGCGTTCGCCGCGGCTCCAGGACACTGACCGACGCGCGACGCGAGTCAGTGCAACCCGATCCCCGCCCGGGGGTCACGAAGGATCAACTGGAGCCCCTCAAGTGGCGAACGACTTCCTCTTCACCAGCGAATCGGTTTCCGAAGGCCACCCCGACAAGGTCGCCGACCAGATCTCCGACGCCATCCTCGACGCGATCTTCAAGCAGGACCCGCGCTCGCGCGTCGCCGCCGAGACGCTCACCAACACCGGCCTCGTGGTGCTCGCCGGCGAGATCACGACCAACGCGCATGTCGACTACATCCAGGTCGCGCGCGACACCGTCAAGCGCATCGGCTACGACAACACCGAGTACGGCATCGACTACAAGGGCTGCGCCGTGCTCGTGGCCTACGACAAGCAGAGCAACGACATCGCGCAGGGCGTCGACCACGCGAGCGACGACCACCTGAACACCGGCGCCGGCGACCAGGGCCTGATGTTCGGCTACGCCTGCGACGAGACGCCGGTGCTGATGCCCGCGCCCATCTACTACGCGCACCGCCTCGTCGAGCGCCAGGCCATGCTGCGCAAGAACGGCAAGCTGCCCTTCCTGCGCCCCGACGCGAAGAGCCAGGTGACGATGCGCTACGTCGACGGCAAGCCGCACAGCATCGACACCGTGGTGCTCAGCAGCCAGCACGCGCCCGAGATGAGCCTCGGCTCGAAGATGAAGCCCGAGTTCTACGAGGCCGTCATCGAGGAGATCATCAAGCCGGTTCTGCCCAAGGAGTGGCTGAAGGACACCAAGTACCTGATCAACCCGACCGGCCGCTTCGTCATCGGCGGTCCGCAGGGCGACTGCGGCCTCACCGGCCGCAAGATCATCGTCGACACCTATGGCGGCGCCTGCCCGCACGGCGGCGGCGCCTTCAGCGGCAAGGACCCGAGCAAGGTCGACCGCTCGGCCGCCTACGCGGCGCGCTACGTGGCCAAGAACGTCGTCGCCGCGGGGCTGGCCAAGCAGTGCCAGGTGCAGGTGGCCTACGCCATCGGCGTGGCGCGGCCGATGAACGTGACCGTCTACACCGAGGGCACCGGCAAGATCAGCGACGACAAGATCGCGGCGCTCGTGAACGAGCACTTCGACCTGCGCCCGAAGGGCATCATCCAGATGCTCGACCTGCTGCGCCCGATCTACGAGAAGACGGCCGCGTACGGGCACTTCGGCCGCGAGGAGCCGGAGTTCACCTGGGAGCGCACGGACAAGGCCGCTGCGCTGCGCGCCGCCGCCGGCCTGTAAGGCCGCGCCAGATCGCACTTGGCGCGCGGCTCGTCCGTGCGCGCGTTCGCTCCCGCCCGGCTCGCGGACTCGTCCGTTCGGGCGGGGCGGGGCGGGGCGGGCGGCGGCGTCAGATGCGCACGCGCGTCCCCAGTTCCACGACCGCGTTGCCCGGCAGCCGGAAGAAGTCCACCACGCCGCCGGCATTGCGGCTCATCGCGGCGAACAGCCACTTGCGCCAGCGCGCCATGCCGGCGTCGCCCGGCGACGGCACCACCGTCTCGCGGCTCAGGAAGTAGCTGCTCTCGAAGACCGGCACGTGCAGGCCGTGCTCGCGCGCGAGCTCCAGCGCCCTGGGCACGTCGGGCGTATTCATGAAGCCGAAGTTGACGGTCACGCGCCAGAAGCCGCGTCCCAGCGCCTCCACGTCCAGGCGGCGATCCATCGGTACCCACGGCACCGGGTGGAACACCACGGTGACGATGACGTTGCGCTCGTGCAGCACCTGGTAGTGCTTGAGGTTGTGCAGCAGCGCCTGCGGCACCGTCGTGGGGTCGGCCACCGGGTACACGGCCGTCCGCTCGGCGCGGCGCGTGGTGCGCGGGTCGAGGCTGGCGATGAAGGCGGCGAGATCCAGCCCGTCGTCGCGCAGGCGCTCCAGCAGCAGGGCGCGGCCGCGCCACCAGGTGGTCATCAGGCCGAACAGCAGCGCGCCCAGCGCGAGAGGGAACCAGCCGCCGTCCGGCAGCTTGATGGCGCAGCTGGCCACGAGCAGCCCGTCGAGCGCTAGGAAGAACGCGGTCGCGCCCAGCGCCACCGGAGCCGGCAGGCGCCAGCGGCCGCGCACGACGAAGTAGGTGAGCACCGTCGTGATCAGCATCGTCAGCGTGACGGCGATGCCATAGGCGCCGGCGAGCGCCGACGAGCTGCCGAAGTAGAGCACCGCCGCGACCACGCCGCCCAGCAGCGCGCGGTTGACGGCCGGCATGTAGATCTGTCCGGCCTCGCGCGCCGAGGTGAAGCGCACCGCCATGCGCGGGAGCAGCCCGAGCTGCATCGCCTGGCGGGTTACGGAATAGGCGCCGGAGATCACGGCCTGCGAGGCGATGATCGCGGCGAGCGTGGCCAGCACCAGCGCCGGAAGAACCCAGGCGTCCGGGAAGAGCCGGTAGAACGGGTTCTCGACGGCCGCGGGGTCGCGCATCAGCAGTGCGCCCTGGCCGAGGTAGTTCAGGGCCAGGCTCGGCAGCACGAGCGTGCTCCAGGCGAGCTGGATCGGCCGGCGGCCGAAGTGGCCGATGTCGGCATAGAGCGCCTCGGCGCCTGTCAGCGCCAGCACGATGGCGCCCACGGCGACGAAGAGGCCCCAGCCGCGCGCTGCGAGGAACTCCCAGGCCCTCAGCGGGTTCAGCGCCCCGAGGATGGCCGGCTCCTGCGCGATCTGCAGCACGCCGGTCACCGCGAGCACGACGAACCACAGCACGATGATCGGCCCGAAGAAGCGGCCGACGAACGCCGTGCCGAAGCGCTGCACGACGAAGAGGCCGACGAGGATGGCCAGGCCGATCGGCACGACGTAGCTCTTCAGCGTCGGCGTGGCGATCTCCAGCCCTTCCATCGCACCGAGCACCGAGATCGCCGGCGTGATGACGCTGTCGCCGTAGAAGAGCGTGGCGCCCGCGACGCCCAGCATCAGGAGCCCGCGCCTGAGCGCCGGCCGCCCTGTCGCGGCCTGCGCCGCAAGCGCCGCGAGCGCGAGCACGCCGCCCTCGCCATGGTTGTCGGCGCGCAGGATGAGCGTCACGTACTTCAGCGTGACGACGAGCATCAGCGCCCAGAAGATCACCGAGACGACGCCCACGAGGTTCGGCGCGTCGAGCGGCACGCCGGTGTGCGGCGCGAAGACCTCCTTGATCGTGTACAGCGGGCTCGTGCCGATGTCGCCGTAGACGACCCCGACCGCGCCGAGCGTGAGCGCGGCGAGGCCCTGGCGCGTCCGGCCGGCGGCGGCATCCGCGCCCTGGCCGCCGGAGGGCGGGTTCGTGACTGCCGTGTCGAGGCGGCCGGCTGCACCGGCCGCGTTGTTCGGGAGACTCATCGTTGGCTGCCGAAGCTTCGAGGATGCGAGCCTCCTGCGACGGCCGTCAGGAACGCATATGGGGCGTCCTCGTCCGGCCGGCGGGGGCCGAACCGCCTGTGCCCGGCCGGGCCGGTGATGCCGGCCGCTCGACCGCTTCGCCTACTCCGCAGGCTCGACGAGGCGGTATCCCACCGCCGGCTCGGTGAGCAGCAGGCGCGGTTCGGCCGGGTCGGCCTCGAGCTTGCCGCGCAGCTGGCCCATGTAGAGGCGCAGGTAGTGCGTGTGCTCGGTGTACTCGGGGCCCCACACGTCGGCCAGCAGCTGCCGGTGCGTGACCACCTGTCCGGCCGAGCGCACGAGGCGCGCGAGCAGCGCGTACTCGCGCGGGGTCAGGTGCACGGGCGCGCCGTCGCGCCGCACGTGCCGGCCCTGCAGGTCGATCTCGAGCCCGTCGCGCGCATAGCGAAGCACCGTCGGCTGCAGCCACGTGCCGCGGTGGCGCAGCGCCACGCGCATGCGCGCCAAAAGTTCCGCGAGGCTGAACGGCTTGACGAGGTAGTCGTCGGCGCCGGCGTCGAGCAGGCGCACCTTCTGGTCGTCGCCGTGGCGCGCCGAGATGACGATCACCGGCGTTGCGCGCTCGCGGCGCAGCTGCGCCAGCAGGGCTTCGCCGCCGCCGTCGGGCAGGCCGAGGTCGAGCAGCACGAGGTCCAGGCCGCCACCGCCGAGCGCGTGGGCGAGCACGGCACGCGCGTCGGCGAGGCTCGCCGACGCGTGCACGTGGTAGCCCTCGACCGCGAGCGCCTCGCGCAGCGTCGCGCGCAGCTCGCGGTCGTCCTCGACGAGCAGCACGGTCGGGCTCATCCGGTGCCCTCGGGGAGCGCCTCGTCGGCGGGTGCGTCGGGTGCCGGCTCCACCGGCAGCGCGAGCTCGAAGGTCGTGCCGCCGCCACGGCGCGCACGCACGCTCAGCTCGCCACCGTGCGCGCGTGCGATCGCACGGCACAACGGCAGGCCCACGCCGGTGCCGCGGCGGGTGCCCGCGCCACCTGCATCCTTGGCGTCGGTGCCGGCCGCGGCGGCGGAGTCGACCGGCGCCGCGCCGCGGCCGAACGCCTCGGACAGCCGCGGGGCCAGGTCCGCCGGCACGCCCGGCCCGCGATCGCGCACGGCCAGCACCACGCGGCCCTCGTCGCGCCGGGCCGTCACCTCCACCGGCCCGCCGTCGCCGGCGTACTTGAGCGCGTTGTCGACGAGGTTGTCGATGAGCTGGCAGATCAGCACCGCGTCGCAGCGCACGAGCGGCAGGCCCGGCTCGACGCGGGCGCGCAGCCGATGCGCGGGGTCGCGCTGGCGCAGGCGCCGCATCACGCTGCCGATCAGCTCCTCCAGCGACTCCCACTCGCGCGTCACGCCCAGCTGCGCGGCGCCGGGCCGGGCCGCGTCCAGGCGCGCGAGCTGCAGCGTGTTGTCGGTGATGCGCGCCAGCTGCGTCGCCTCGTCGACGATCGTCGCCGCCAGGCGTCGCCGCTGCGCGTCGTCCAGGCGGTCGGCCTGGTCGTGCAGAGCCCCCGCGGCGCTGATGATGGTGGCCAGCGGCGTGCGATGGTCGTGCGCCACGGCCGACAGCAGCGTGTTGCGCATGGCCTGCCACTGCGCCTGCTGCCGCGCCTGCCCGGCAGCCCGCTCGGCGGCCGCGCGCTCGAGCGCCGCGCCGAGCTGGTCGCACAGCGCCTGCGCGTGCGCTCGCTCCTGTGCGTCGGGTGGCGCCTCCGGGTCGAGATGCACGAGCGCGGCCCCGTGCGTCTGGTGGCGCCCGCGCAGCGGCAGGTACCACGCCGGCTGCTCGTCGTGGCGCCCCGAGCCCGGGCCGAGGCCCCGGCCCTCGCGCGCGCAGAGGCGCAGGCCCTCCTCCTCGACGCCGGTCGGCTCGCCGAACCAGCGCTCGGTCGCGGCTTCGGGGCCCGCGTCGGCCGTCCGGACGAACAGCGCCACGCCGCGGCCGGACAGCCGCCCGAGCAGGTCGCGCAGCTGCGCTTCGCCGGACAGCGGGTCGTCGACCTCGCGCAGCGCGTCGCCGAAGCGGCGCAGCTCGTCGGAACGGCGCGCATGCTGGTCGGCCTCGGCGGCGAGGCGGCGCAGGCGGGCCATAAGCGCGGTGATGATGCCGCTGACCGCGATCATCGCCAGCAGCAGCAGCCCGTGGTGATGCAGGTCGACCGCCAGCGTGCCGCGCGGGGGCACGAACGCGAAGTTGAACGCCAGCACGGCCAGCACGATGGCCACCGCGGAAGGCGCCGGGCCCCACCAGATGGCCGCCACGGCCGACGCCAGGATCAGCACGAGCGCCTGGTTGGCCAGGTCGACGTGCCCGTCGAGCGCCAGCATCAGCCCCCAGGCCACGGCCCAGGCGGCCGGCGCCGGCCAGCCACGCCGCCAGCCGGCGTTGCGCATCGCGTGGGGCCGTGCGCCGGGAGCTTCCATCACGGCCGAACGTAGCACGCCGGCTGCCCCGCGGCCGTCCACCGGGGCCGTCACTTGCGCCAGAACGACGCCGTGAACACCACCATCACGGCCACGAGCTCGAGCCGGCCGAGCAGCATGCTGAACGTGCACACCCAGGTCTGGAAGTCGGTCAGGCCCTGGAAGTTGCCGGCCGGGCCCACCTGCCCGAGCCCCGGGCCGGTGTTGTTGATGCACGCGATGACCGCCGTCGCCGCGGTGACGAGGTCCAGGCCCGACAGCAGCAGCAGCAGGGTCGCGATGGCCATCGCCGACCCGTACAGCAGCATGAACGCGATCACCGACGACATGACCTGCGCCGACACCGGCGTCGTGCCCAGCCGCACCGGCACCACGGCGCGCGGGTGCACGACGCGGATCAGCTCCAGCCGCGCCTGCTTGAGCAGCAGCAGCGAGCGCACGAGCTTGATGCCGCCGCCGGTGGAGCCGGCGCAGGTCGCGAAGCTGCAGAGGAACAGCATGAAGGCCGGCGCGAACACCGGCCACTGCGCGTAGTCGACCGAGGCGAAACCCGTCGTGGTGGCGATCGAGACGACGTTGAAGGCGGCGTGCCGCAGCGACTCCGGGAAGGTCGGATAGACGCCGTTGACGTGCAGGTAGACCGCGATGCCGAGCACCGAGGCCGCCATCAGCGCGAGGTAGGTGCGCGCCTCGACGTCGCGCCAGAGCACGGCGGCCGTGCGCTTGCGCCACGCCACGAAGTACAGGCCGAAGTTGACGCCCGCCAGGACCATGAAGAAGATGGCCACGGCCTCGATGGCGGGTGACTGGAACTGCCCGTAGCTCGCGTCGTAGGCGGCGAAGCCGCCCAGCCCCATCGTGCTGCACATGTGGATGAAGGCGTCCGTCCAGCTCATGCCGGCCATCCCGTAGGCGAAGAAGCAGGCCAGCGCCATCACGAAGTACACCGCCCACAGGCCGCGCGCCGTCTCGGCGATGCGCGGCGTGAGCTTCTGGTCCTTCAGCGGGCCGGCTGTCTCGGACTTGAACAGCTGCGCACCGCCCACGCCGAGCAGCGGAAGGATCGCGACGACGAGCACGATGATGCCCATGCCGCCGACGAGCACCATGAACGATCGCCAGACGTTGATCGACACCGGCAGCTTCTCGAGCCCGGTGAGCACCGTCGCGCCGGTGGTCGTGAGGCCGCTCATCGCCTCGAAGTAAGCATCGGTGAAGCTGAGCCCCGGGATGGCCAGCAGCAGCGGCAGCGCACCGAAGGCGGGCAGCAGCGTCCAGGTGAGGGTGACGAGCAGGAAGCCGTCGCGCGGCAGCAGCTCGCGGCGGTATCTGCGTGTCGCGAGGCTGGTGGCGATGCCGGCGAAGGCGGTGATCGCCGCGGAGGCCAGGAAGGCGCCTTCGGCGGGGTCGTGGCTGGACAGCGCGAAGGCCAGCGGCACCGCCATCAGCACCGCGAACACCGCGACGATGCGGCCGACGATGCCCAGCACCGCCAGCGCGCTCGCCGACGCCCGGCGCTCCGGCCCTTGCCACGGGCCCTCGAGCGTGGCTGGCAGGGCTCGGGCGGTCGGTGGCGCGCGCATGAAGGCGGCGATCCTGCCGCCGGCGCCGTTAGGAACGCATAAGGACGAGCCGCGGGCGCGTCAGCCCGGGGGCGGCATCTCGCCCGCGAACAGCGCCGCGGCCAGCCTGCGCTCGCGTTCGGCGATCGTCTGCAGGAACTCCCGGGCGCCGCCCATGCCGCCGAAGGCGTCGAAGCCGGACTCCAGGAAGCGTTGGAGCGCATCGAGCCCCGCGGCCCGGGCCGGCCCGCGCATCATGTGCAGGCTCGCGCGCAACCACCGGCTGCGCGTGTGCCGGTCCAGCGCCTGTCCCACCTGCAGCAGGAGGGCGATCTGCCGCTCGCGCTCGGCCGGCTGGCCGACGGCGCGCCAGGCCAGGCCGTAGGCCGCGGCGTCGAGCGCCTCGGCGTCCAGCGCGAGGGCCATGCCGGTGTCCATCCGCTCGGACAGGGCGTGCAGCTCCGACAGCGCCACGACGGTGGCCACGACCTCGTCCGGGAACAGGCGGGCGATGGCCGGCACGACGCGTGCGAACTGTGCGTCGCGCTGCACGAAGTCCGCGGGGCCATAGAGCTCTTCGAGGAAGAAGGTCGCCGCCTGCCGGTAGCGCGGGCTCGCGAGCAGGTCGGCGTAGGTATGGCGCAGGCGCTGCTGCTGGTAGTGCTTGAGCGTCGTGACGCGTGCCCCGAGCGCGGGGTCGGCCGCGCGCCGGCGACGCTCGCGGTCCACCTCGGCGAGGCCGGCGAGGATGGCCTCGGCGCCGGTCATCGTTGCGCGGCCCGCCGGCCGGGCGCGAGCCCGGCGTCGGCCGCTGCGCGCAGCGTACCTGCGGCCCTCGGGCGCTCCAGGAGGCTCATCGCGAACCCTTCGCGCTGCGCGGTGCGGTGGCGGCCCTTCGGGCGGCCGGGCGGGCTCATGCCTCCTCGGCGGGCGCGGCCTCGGCGTCCGCCTCGGGTTGGCGCACGACCGTCACCGGCACCGGGCTCGCCTCCAGCACCGCCAGCGTCACCGAGCCGAGCCCGCCGACGCCGGGCGCGGCACCCTGGCCGCGCGCGCCCATCACGATGGCGTCGCAGCCGTAGGTCTCGGCCAGCTCGACGAGCACGTGCTCCGGCACGCCCGCGGCGACCTCGCTCTCGTAGGACGCGCCGCCCGCCTCGAGCAGCGCTTCGGCGGCGGCGAGCAGGTCGGCTCCGGCCTCGCGCTTGATGGCCGCGATGCGCTCGGCATCGTGCGCCACGACAACCTCGTACAGCGAGGCGGGCTCCTGCACGTTGGCCAGCACGAAGCTGGCGCCCTCGGCGCCGCCGGCCCAGCGCAGCGCATGCCGCACCGCGGCCAGCGCATCGGGCGAGCCATCCACCGGCAGGAGAATCTTCCATGCGTTCGTCGTCATGCAGGCTCCTCGATGCGCACTGCTGCGCTGTGCCGGCAATCATCGCAGGCGGTGCGCGGACCGTGCTTCGTCACAGGTCAAAGGCAGGTCATCCGGCGGGCACTCCGCCTGCCGTCTCTTCAGAGATCGACGACGTCGGCGCCCTCGATGGCCACCGCGCCGCTGCCCGCGAGCTCGTTCACGAAGCCCTCCACCCAGGCCTCGAGCGTGGCCGCGACCCCGCGGCCTTCGCCGAACCGCGACCACACCTGGCGCATCAACGGCGCCGCAGCCGACCAGCGCACGAGCTCGGACCGCGGCAGGCGCCCTTCCTCCATCACGTGGTACTTCACGAGGACCTTGGCGGCGTGGCGGGCATGTCGTGCCGGATCGGCGCGGAAGGCCGCCAGGCGCGAGCGAGCGCGCGCCAGCGCAGCCGCCACGTCGGCGAACGGCGGCCCGTGGCCCGGCACCACGAGACGCACGGGCAGGCGCTCGATGAGGTCGAGCGTGGCGCCCACCTCGCCGAAGCCGGTCTCGCCGACGAGTTCCGGGAAGACGACGCCGAAGCCGTTCGCCCAGAGGGCGTCGGCCGAAAGCAGCAGGCCCGTCCCGGCATCGAACAGCACGATCGAGTGCGGGTCGTGCCCTGGCGCAGCGAGCGCCTGCCAGCGCCGGCCGCCCGCGACGAACGACTCGCCCGGCCCGATCGTGCCTTCGATGTAGAAGCGCTCGCGCTGGCCGAAGTCGTCGTGCGACAGCCGCGCGAGGTCCCACGCGCGCACCGCATCGGCGAGGCCGGGCGGGATGGCGATGGGCGCGCCGAAGGCCTGCTGCAGCAGCGCATTGCCGCCGCAGTGGTCGGAGTGCAGGTGGGTGTTCACGATGCGTGCCAGCGGGGCGCCCCGCAGCGCGTGGCGCACGAGCGCGAGCGTCTGCTCGCGGTGCACCACGTGGCCGGTGTCGACGAGCACGGCGCCCGGCTCGCCGGGCGCGGCGTGGATGAGGATGTTGTTCGACGACAGCCAGCCGCGCTCGAGCACGGTCAGGCCGGCCAGCGCGGGATGGTTCGTCGTGGCGACCGGGTCCATCGCCGGCATTGTGCGGGCGGCGGACAGACGGCGCGGCAGGCGGCGTCGCCTGCCCGCGCCACCGCGCGGCGTGCGGCGTGCGGCGCGCCGCCGGGCCAGGCGGCAGCACCCGGCACCGGGGAGGGCATGCCGCCTCATGCATCATGTGGCCATGGCCACGGGCAGCAGCGGCGGCACCGCGATCACCCTCGACCACCTTCGCCGGCACGCACTGGCGCGCAGCCTCTTCGCGCCGACGACGCTGCCGCGCGCGATCGCGAGGCTGGGCTTCGTGCAGGCCGATCCCATCCGCGCGCCGGCGCGGGCGCAGGACCTGACGCTGCGCCACCGCGTGCTCGGCTACCGCGCGGGCGACCTCGAGCAGCGCTACCCGCGGCTGGCGGTCGAGGAGGACTTCTTCGTCAACTACGGCTTCCTGCCGCGCGAGACGCAGCGGCTCATGCACCCGCGCAGCGGCACGGCGCCGTGGTCGAAGTCGCGGCGGGCGCAGGCCGAGGCCGTGCTGGCCTTCGTGCGCGAGCGCGGCGTCGTGCACCCGCGCGACGTGGACGCCCGCTTCCAGCACGGCAAGGCGCGCAACTGGTTCGGCGGCTCGGGCAACGCGAGCACCCAGCTTCTCAACGCAATGCACTACCGCGGCTGGCTGCGCGTGGCGGGGCGCGAAGGCGGCGTGCGGCTCTATGCGCCGGCGCCGCCGGCCCGCGCGATGGCCACCGAGGCCGCGCCGGACCCCGATCGCGCGCTGGACGCGCTGGCCGACGTGGTGATCCGCAAGTACGCGCCGCTGCCCGAGCGCACGCTCGCCGAGCTGGTGCTGCGCATCCGCTACGGCACGCCGCAGTGGGCGCAGCGCCGCCAGGCGGCGCTGGCGCGCGCCAAGGCGCGCCTGCCGAAGGCGCGCGTCGACGGCGTCACGTGGTACTGGCCGGAAGGCGAGTCGCCCACCAGCGCCCGCCACGAACGCGTCCTCGACGAGGCACGCGTGCGCCTGCTGGCCCCCTTCGACCCGGTGGTGTGGGACCGTCGCCGCTTCGAGCACTTCTGGGGCTGGGCCTACCGCTTCGAGGCCTACACGCCGGCGGCGAAGCGGCTGCGCGGCTACTACGCGCTGCCCCTGTTGTGGCGCGACCGTGTCATCGGCTGGGCCAACGTCGCATGGCGCGAAGGCCGGCTCGAGGCCGACGTCGGCCATGTCGGCGGGCGGGCACCGCGCGAGCGCGCCTTCCGTTCGGCGCTCGACGAGGAACTGGCGCGCCTGGCGGCCTTCCTCACGCCGCGCTGAAGCGGCCGGCTGTCGCGACGACGTCGATGATGCATGGCCTGAACGACCACCCGGCTCGCGCGGCGGCGGTGCTGCCGCTGTGGCCGCTGGCGCTGCTGGGCGGGCTGCTGCCCATCGTCGCCACGCTCGTCGCCTGGGCACTGTCGACCGCCGAGGGCCTGATCCCCGCGTGCGTGCCCTTCGTCGACGGCTGCGTCTCGGTCAGCCGGGCCGCCCGGCACGGCCTGGCCAACCATGTCTTCCGCGCGCTGATGCTGCCGGCCGCCGCGCTGCAGGGGCTGTGCTGGGTGCTCGCGGCGCACTGGCTGGCCTCGCTGCTGCCGCCGTACCGCCTGCTCCGCGCGCTGGCGCCGCTGGGCGTGGTGGCCTCGATCGCGCTGGTGCTGTACGGCGCCTTCCTCGGCACCGAGGGGGCGGCGTACCGCTGGCTGCGCCAGTACGGCACGGTCGTGTACTTCGGTGGCACCTGCGTGTGCCTGCTCATCGCGGGCGGCGGGGTGCAGCGGGCGGTGGTGGCCGGGCGCCTGGCGCTGGCGCGGTGGGTGGAGCACGCGATGGTGGTGCTGGCGCTCACGCTCGTCGGGCTGGGGCTGGGCAACGCGCTGATCGCCTGGCTCTTCGACGACGAGGTCAAGGGCCGCATCGAGAACGTCACCGAGTGGTGGGCCGCCCTGATCTTCATGATGGGCTTCTTCGCGCTCGCGCTCGCCTGGCGGCGCGTCGGGCTGACGGTGCGCCTGGACAGCCGGCCGCACGGCGGCTGAATCGACCGGCATCCGTTGACCCGCATCAACCGCTGGCCGGCCCGGCCTGCCGATCATGGACATGACATTTCCGTGACCGGAGGGATCGATCCGATGACGAGGCCATCTTCAGCCAGCCCGGCGCGCAAGGCGCGCGTTGCGGCGGCACGCCAGCCCGCCCGCGCGCGGGGGGCCGCGCCGCGGCCGGTCGCGGCCGGCGACGTGACGCCGCGCCCGCAGGGTGCGGCGATCGAAGGCGAGCGCGTGGGGCGTGCCACGGTGCGCTCGCACACGGTCCAGGAGATGGCGCTGGCCGACGTGCTGCGCCGGCACTCGGAAGGCGGCGCCTTCCCGCCCGGGGCGCCCGGCGACTGGCTGGCGGAGGTGCGCGCCCTCGTCGAGGGGGCCTCGCCCGACGAGGCGAGGGCGCTGCGCCGGGTGCTCTTCTCGCGCACCGAGGGTGCGCCGGCGGTCGACGGGCCCGACCCGGACCTCGAGCTCGCCCCGGGCTGGCGCGAGGGGGGCTACCCGTACAAGAACCTGATGTCGCGCCGGAACTACGAGCGCCAGAAGTACCGGCTGCAGGTCGAGTTGCTGAAGCTCCAGGCCTGGGTCAAGGAGACCGGCCAGCGCGTCGTGATCCTCTTCGAGGGGCGCGACGCGGCGGGCAAGGGCGGCACCATCAAGCGCTTCATGGAGCACCTGAATCCGCGCGGCGCACGGGTCGTGGCGCTGGAGAAGCCGAGCGACGTCGAGCGCGGGCAGTGGTACTTCCAGCGCTACGTCGAGCACCTGCCGACGCGTGGCGAGATCGTGCTCTTCGACCGCAGCTGGTACAACCGCGCCGGCGTCGAGCGGGTCATGGGCTTCTGCACCGCGAACGAGTACGACGAGTTCATGCGCCAGGCGCCCGAGTTCGAGCGCCATCTCGTGCGCTCGGGCGTGCACCTGTTCAAGTTCTGGTTCTCGGTGAGCCGCGCCGAGCAGCGCCGGCGCTTCAAGGAGCGGCAGGCGCACCCGCTGAAGCAGTGGAAGCTCTCCCCGGTGGACATGGCGAGCCTGGACAAGTGGGACGACTACACGGTGGCCAAGGAGCAGATGTTCCTGCACACCGACACGTCCGATTCGCCCTGGACGGTGATCAAGAGCGACTGCAAGAAGCGCGCGCGCCTGAATGCGATGCGTTACCTGCTGCACCGCCTGCCCTACAAGAACAAGGACGTCTCGGCGCTGGGCAGCGTCGACCCGCTGCTCGTCGGCCGCGCCGCGCTGGTGGGCGGGCGCTCCGAGGAGATGGTGGCCGGCGTCGTGGCCTGAGCGGTCCGCCCGGGCGTCCGGCCCGGCGCCCTTCAGCGCGGGCCGGTGACCTGCCCGATCAGCGCGCGCAGCGGCGTGCCCGTGTCGACGCGGCGCGCATGCCGCAGGTTTCGGCGCACGTTCTCGAGCTGCCGGGACGGCTCGGCGAGCAGTTCCACGCAGGCCTGCGCGAGGTGGTCGTAGTCGGCGAAGACGATGCCCGAACCCGACCAGTCGTTGAGGGCCGGGCACACCGAGGTCTCGCAGACGACCGGCACGCCGCTGGCCACGGGCTGCAGCATGCGCGCCACCGGGAACAGGCGGGTCTCGTAGTAGTGCACGTGCAGCACCAGGCGCGCCCGCTGCAGCGCGGGCGTCAGCTCCCAGGCGTAGGCGCCGCTGACCACCTCGACGCTCAGTCCGGCGGCACGCAGCTGCTCGAAGACGCGCGTGCGGCGCTCGTTCTCCGAGCCGAAGAAGAGCACGTCCACCTCCGGCGCGCGGTCGGCGTCGCGCGTGAAGACGACCGAGTCGCACGGCACCACCGGGATCTCGTGCACACGCTGGCCAGGGCCGTTGGCGCGGCGCAGGTTCTCGACGTTGGCGGTGTGGTAGTCGGCCACCGTCCAGCCTGCGAGCGAGGACACGTAGTCGCCGCTCGACCAGGGCGAGTCGCTGCCCAACTGCTCCATGTTGAAGAGCACGGTGCGGGCGGGGTCGAGCCGGCCGATCGCCGAGCGCCACTGGTCGGTGGGCACGAAGACGATCGACACGCCGTCGGGGTCGATCTCGTTGACGAGGTGGTCGGCCTCGAAGCCGGCGGCCCGCAGCTGGTCGCGCAGGCACAGCGCGATCTCGGTGAAGACGAACGGCCGCGGCCAGTGCGGGTTCAGCTCGACGACGCCGACGTGGGAGGGGCTGCGCTCGTGATCGGGGCCGGACATGGCCGCCGATGTTGCCGCCCGGCCGTGCGCCATGACACGGCCGGCGCTGCACGAAACGGCAGGTGCTGCCTATAATTTCGCCCGTCCGAGGAGCGTTGCAACCCCGTCCCGTCGTTGGGCACCAGGGGCCAGGCTCGGAACCACGCATTGCAACCGCGCTCACCTGCACGTGCCATCCGCGCACCGTGGCCAGGTCGGGCGAGATCCCATCCCTCTCGACCTTGTCGCCGCGATGCACCCGGGGCGCCCGTGCGGGTTCCTTCGACCATCGGACTTCCGGAGCCAAGACCACCATGAATGCCGTTCTCAAGCCCCTGCACAACGACCAGTACGCGGTCGCCGATCTCTCCCTGGCCGACTGGGGCCGCAAGGAGATCAGGATCGCCGAGAGCGAGATGCCTGCGCTGATGGCCATCCGCCAGGAGTACGCGAAGGCGCAGCCGCTGAAGGGCGCGCGCATCACCGGCAGCCTGCACATGACCATCCAGACCGCGGTGCTCGTCGAGACGCTGCAGGCGCTGGGCGCCGACGTGCGCTGGGCCAGCTGCAACATCTTCAGCACGCAGGACCACGCCGCCGCCGCGCTCGTGGCCGCCGGCACGCCGGTGTTCGCCTACAAGGGCGAGAGCCTGAAGGACTACTGGGACTACACGCACCGCATCTTCGAGTTCGGAGCCAAGGGTGCCGCGGGCGAAGGCCCGAACATGATCCTCGACGACGGCGGTGACGCGACGCTGCTGATGCACCTGGGCAAGCGCGCCGAGAAGGACGCCTCGGTCATCGCCAACCCGGGCAGCGAGGAAGAGCGCGAGCTCTTTGCCGCCATCAAGGCCAAGCTGGCGCAGGACGCCACCTGGTACAGCCGCAAGAGCGCCGAGATCATCGGCGTGACGGAAGAGACGACCACGGGCGTGCACCGCCTGAAGGAGATGAGCGCCAAGGGCACGCTGATGTTCCGCGCCATCAACGTCAACGACTCGGTCACCAAGAGCAAGTTCGACAACCTCTACGGCTGCCGCGAGAGCCTGGTGGACGGCATCAAGCGCGCCACCGACGTGATGATCGCCGGCAAGATCGCCGTCGTGGCCGGCTACGGCGACGTGGGCAAGGGCAGCGCGCAGGCGCTGCGCAGCCTCTCGGCGCAGGTCTGGGTGACCGAGATCGACCCCATCAACGCGCTGCAGGCGGCGATGGAAGGCTTCCGCGTCGTGACGATGGACTGGGCCGCCGACAAGGCCGACATCTTCGTCACCGCCACGGGCAACAAGAACGTCATCACCTTCGACCACATGAAGGCGATGAAGAACAACGCCATCGTCTGCAACATCGGCCACTTCGACAACGAGATCGACGTCGCGGCGCTCGAGAAGCACTGCCAGTGGGAAGAGATCAAGCCGCAGGTCGACCACGTCATCTTCAAGGACGGCAAGCGCATCATCCTGCTGGCCAAGGGGCGCCTGGTGAACCTGGGCTGCGCCACCGGCCACCCGAGCTACGTGATGAGCAGCTCGTTCGCGAACCAGACGATCGCGCAGATCGAGCTCTTCAGCCACAAGGACGCCTACGACATCGGCAAGGTCTACGTGCTGCCCAAGCACCTGGACGAGAAGGTGGCGCGGCTGCAGCTGAAGACGCTGAACGCCGAGCTGACCGAGCTCACCGAGGAGCAGGCGGCGTACATCGGGGTGCCGAAGGCGGGGCCGTTCAAGCCGGATACGTACCGGTATTGATTTCGCCTGGCTGGCGGCGCTTTGCCGGCCTGCGTGGGGCTGGGGCTCTGTGCAACGTGGTGGACTGCCACGGTGCCGGGTCCCGCCCCGGCGGGCGGGTCACTTTCATTTGCTGGCCCAAATGAAGGTAACCGAAGCAAAGGGCCTGATGCTCGGATGAAGTCTTTCGCTTCGGAGGCGGTCCGCAGTGTGTCCTGCGCGCTCCGGCACGAAGTTCATGCGGTCAACTGTTTGTCGGGTGCCTGTCCACCTTCCGCTCGCCCGGGTTGCGGGCTCGCTTCGCATCGCCCTTGAACAGAACGCGTACCTGTCTTTCACGTGCGGCGCGTTGCCTGCAGCCAAGGACCAGCCCCATCGCATACCTCGATGGTCTTCGGCCAAGGGCGAGCGGAATGATCGAGTCGCACGCGACAAGCAGTTGACCGCATGAACTTCTGTCCCGAGCGCGCGGAACGAACTGATCACCGCGTCCGTCGCGAGCCAGCCCAGATAGAGATCCAAGGTGCTTTCTTTGCCTCCCTTCTTTGCACCCGCAAAGAAAGGAGGTCGCCCGCCGGGGCGAGACCCGGCCTGGTCGCAGTCAGCCGCCTCGAGGACTGACCTCAAGGCGTTGGAGCATCTCCATGTCCACCCTCGTCCCCATCAGCTTCGAGTTCTTCCCCCCCAACACCCCGGTGGGCAGCGAGAAGCTCAAGACCGTCGTGAGCGAGCTCGCCGCGGTCAAGCCCGAGTTCTTCAGCGTCACCTACGGCGCCGGCGGCAGCACGCGCGAGAAGACGCTGGCCACCGTGCAGGCCATCGCCGCCGCCGGCCACGAGGCGGCGCCGCACCTGAGCTGCATCGGCAGCACGCGCGAGAACATCGCCGAGATCCTCGCCACCTATCGCGCGCAGGGCATCCGCCGCCTCGTCGCTCTGCGCGGCGACCTGCCGAGCGGCACCGCGAGCGCGGGCGAGTTCCGCTACGCGAGCGAGCTGATCGCCTTCATCCGCGAGACGCAGGGCCGCGACTGGATCATCGAGGTCGCCGCCTACCCCGAGTACCACCCGCAGCAGCGCTACGCGCGCCGTGACCTCGAGCACTTCGCGGCCAAGGTCAAGGCCGGGGCGGACGCGGCGATCACGCAGTTCTTCTTCAACCCCGACGCCTACTTCCACTTCGTCGACGAGGTGCGCAAGCTCGGCGTCACGGTGCCCATCGTCCCGGGCATCATGCCCTTCCACAACTACGCCAAGGTGGCGCAGTTCGCGCTGCGCGACGGCATCGAGATCCCGCGCTGGGTGGCGTTGAAGATGGAGGGCTTCATGGACGACGCCGCTTCCATCCGCGCCTTCGGCCTGGACGTGGTGACGCGGCTGTGCGAGCGCCTGATCGCCGGCGGCGCGCCGGGCATCCACTTCTACACGCTGAACCAGAGCGCGCTGTCGCTGGAAATCTGCCGCCGACTGGCCTGATGCCTCACGCGGCGACGCGGTCTGCGCCTCAAGTCGCCGCGAACAGTGCCGATGTAGAGCGACGACGAGGACCGAGGGCGCGACAGGTGCGCCTTCGCCCCGTCTGTCCCCTCGCCGTCAGCCTTGCCCGGAGCGCGCCGCATGCCAGCCAGAACTCTCGCCCTCCCTCTTGCGGCCGCCACTGTGCTCATCGCCTTGCCGGTGGCTGCCCAGGTGCATCGCTGGGTGGACGCGCAAGGCCGAGTGCACTACGGCGACCGGCCGCTCGGCGAAACCGGGACGACGCTGCGCATTCGCGCCGAATCGGCCACGGCGCCGGCCGGTTCAGCGGGCGCACAGGGGGCAGGCGTGCAGGGCGCACAACGCACGTCCCCATCGCCCGGAACCCGGCTGCGGAGCCCCGTGGCGCGAACGACGCCAGCCGCAGCGGCGACGCCCGCGCCCGCCTCGAAGCCTGCGACCGTGGACCGGCCGATCGCGCAGCAGCGCGCCGCCGGACCCGACGCCGCAGTCGCCGGGCATGGCCCAGTTGATCGCCGAATGCAGAGCCAACCTCGGCGTGGACTGTGAGACTGCGCAGGGCATGCGCCGGATGCAGCAGGAGAACTCCGCGCCCACGCGCGAAGAGCAGGCGCGCATCGCCGGCTTGCGGGCCTGCAAGGCGGCTTGTGCACGCACGCC
>Ga0209172_10002692_pt1 | contig 30159 bp, 25 predicted proteins | sample LarsenN4metaG_FD_184113 | JGI IMG/M metagenome (GOLD analysis project Ga0209172, IMG submission 184113) | Hot spring sediment bacterial and archeal communities from British Columbia, Canada, to study Microbial Dark Matter (Phase II) - Larsen... ... | reverse complement strand
CTCTTGTTCCCAGCGATCAATCGCTGGGCTACTCTCAACTGCCCCTAACGGGGCCGTGACGGAGTCAAGTTCTTTTCTTCGATTCTGACTGCGTAACATCAGTTAAGTTTATCTACGGGGGGGCAATGTCGCTGAAGAGAGCTTGGAGGTACTAAGCATGTGGATCAGAAAATGTGATAAGGACGAAAAGACAGGCAATCACTTGCCCATCCCTTGCCAGATGATCTCAAATGAGGAGATCAAGCCCGTCCCTCAAACTGAAACGGATAAGAGGGTCGAGCAGATTATCCTCGATTCGGCTGAGCGTTATTCAAAGAAACTGGGAATAGACAGGCGAACATTCCTGCGGACCACAGGCGGCATGGCCTGCGCTTTTCTGGCGCTGAACAAAGTCTTTGGCAAGTTCTATGATGTCGATGAGGTTGAAATCTATGAGCCAGCCGCTACCGAGGAGAAGCTTCCCAAAGGAGTCTTCATCTTCGACAATCAAACTCACTTCTGCCAGGACGGCATGAAGACCAACCTGCGCGCGATGCCGTTCTTAAAGGATATTGGAGCCCCAATAATTGGCAACAGTACTGAAGATTATAATTTCAGGACCTACATCAAAGAGGTGTTCTTCGATAGCGACACAACGATGGCGCTGCTAAGCGGGATTCCATCTCGCGCTGATATAGATTACTGGGGCAAGCCGGGCAACAAGCAGAACATTCTTCCTGTAGATATGGCGGTGTCGGTGCGCAATCAGGTCAACCAGATGGCCGGTTCGCAGCGCATGCTTGTCCACGGATTGATTGCGCCCAATCACTACCGGGACTTCTCAAAAGTCGCCGAAGAGATGGAACGCGAAGCCAAAGTACTGAAGGTCGATTCCTGGAAACACTACACTCACATCCCGCTCAATGACCAGCCCTGGCGCTATGATGATGAGAAAGTGGCCTATCCATTCTGGGAGAAATCACTGCAGCTGGGAATCAACATCACCTGCGTGCACAAAGGGCTTGCCGACACTGCCCGGACCGAGAGCTTCGCCCATCCGAGAGACATCAAAAAAGCAGCACTCGATTTTCCCCAGATGAACTTTGTCATCTATCACTCAGGAATGCGCCACGGTTATCGCGGGTTCAACAGCGGTGGTGGAGCAGATGCGGTAAAAGCCGATTCAGAGAGGCTTGGCGGAGTCCAGTGGACCCGCGATCTGTGCAAAGACCGCGATGAAAACCCCAAAATGACCAACGTCTATCCTGAGATCGGAAGCGTCTTTGCAATGTGCGTAGGGGACCCGGTGATGATGGCGCACCTGCTCGGCTCACTGATGAAATCATTTGGCGCCGATCATATCATCTGGGGCACCGATTGTTTGTGGTGGGGCTCGCCTCAATGGATCATCCAGGCAATGCACCGGTTCCAGATGCCTGAAGAGATGCAGAAGAAGTGGGGCTATCCGCCAATTACAAAGAGAGATAAGGAGATGATCTTCGGCCTGAACGCAGCCAGGCTGTACAAAATAGATGTTAAGGCTCAGCGAAAGGCTATTCCTCAAGACTACATGACCAGGTACAAAGCTGCGTATATAGACAGCGGCCGCCTGCGCGATAATAGGTACTACGGCTGGGTAGCCGATTGACGGGCTGGATTATCAATGCGACATAAAATGTCCCCCAGCACGGATGCACTTTGCCAATGGAGAATGAGTTGAATAATGATCGCGGAGCCGAGGCTCGCAGTCTAATCAGAAACGAGCGCCACGGAGTGCTCAGCACAATATCGCGCAAGGTCAGCGGATGGCCATTTGCTTCGGTCACTCCTTATGCTCTGTCTGCCGCCGGGGAACCAATAATTTTGATCAGCGAGATTGCCGAGCACACAAAGAATCTGCGCGCAGATCCAAGAGCATCTCTCTTCATTCAAGATTCAAAGATGATCCAGGATCCCCAAGCAGGAGCGCGAATTACTTTAATGGGACGCGCAACGCCTGTCCCGGAATCGGAGCAGGGAGATGCGCGAAGACGATACCTCAGCAGATTTCCTCAATCCGAAAGCTACTTTCAAGTCCATGACTTTTCTCTTTTCAGATTGAGCATAGAGCACGTGCGCTTCATTGGCGGCTTTGGAGAGATATACTGGTTGGAGCCATCCGAAGTGCTTCAAAGGGATACGGATCCTCTGGCGCGTTATGCAGAAGGGATCTGCAAGCACATGAACAAGGATCACCCGGATGCATTGATACTCTACTGCGCGGCTTTCTCGAACCTGATGGTCGATGCAGCAGAGATGATCGGGATCGATATGCACGGATTCGACATACTGGCTCGAATTGGTTCCGAGAGCAGGCGTGTTCGCATAGAGTTCCCCTCAATTGTATCTACTTCTGAAGAAGTACGTTCAGTGATGGTAGCAATGCTCAAGCAGGCAAAAGATAAAGCTCTTGAATCGTAAACAGAGTTCAAGGTGGCATCTATTACGGCCTTTTGTAGGGCCCGGTTGCTGTCGCTGGGGGCCCTGCTTCTCTGCGCTCCAGCCTGGCCGGTGCGTTGGTTCGCTTGCCTGCCCATAGCACTGAGTTTGCCACCAGGCGCTGCATCTCAGGCATAAAGAAAATAGGATAGGTTTCATGCCCGGCCCTGATATAGACCATGCGCCCTTTTCCCACAGTCCAGGTCAAACACTCGCGACTGCGATGTCCGGTAGGCCATGTTCCTTCAACCACCACTGCCTCCGGCTCAGGGACTTCAAAAGGCTCTGTATACATCTCTGTTTGCGGAATAGAAAAGTCTTTGAGCCCTTTGGCAATCGGGTGTTTGGGCAGCACAATCCACATCTGTTCAGTCTGGCCGAGATTGGGATAAGAACTCCAGGAGCCGGTTGCATTGAGAAGGGCTTTCAGAGGTTTTGAATAGTGCGCAGAGTGCAGACCGATAAATCCCATTCCGCGCTCGCGGACGTGCCGCACAATGCGCTGTACTGCCTCATCGGGCACATCTCTGTGTTTCCTGTGACCGAACCAGACGAGGACATCTGTCTGCTCAAGAGTTGCTTCGCTCAATCCTGCCTCTAGGTCATCGAGTTGAGATGTCCTGGCTTCAATTCCGCTTACGGTATTGAGGTGATCTGCCAGGGCCCCGCTGATGCCTTTAGGATAGACCTCTCGCGGCTCCGTCTGCTCGGACCAGAGCAGTACTCGCAATTTGCCATTCTTCTTCTGTGATTGTTTATGTGATGCCATAGTTAGGTTAATTAGGGAAAGCAGTATTAGTGCGATCAGCCATAAGCTGAATGTTTTCGTCAATATCTTCATTGATTTCTCCTCAGAAAACAGAAGGCAGTAGGCCGAAGGCAGTAGGCAGGCGCTCCTTCTTCCAACTGCGCTGTTCTCATTGTTTCTCTCGCGTTGTCGCCGACCGTCTGAAAAACTCCTCAGAAAACAGAAGGCAGTAGGCAGAAGGCAGTAGGCAGGCGCTCCTTCTTCCAACTGCGCTGTTCTCATTGTTTCTCTCGCGTTGTCGCCGACCGTCTGAAAAACTCCTCAGAAAATCCTGGGAGCGCCGCGACCCAAAGGGTGCCCCGCCTTGCCTGCTCAGGTTGCACTACTAGCAAGTAAGCAGGCAAGGAAACTAGTGCCCCCAGGCTTTTCATTATTTCTCTCGCGTTGTCGCCGACCGTCTGAAAGACTCCTCAGAAGATGTACAGCGAGGCGGTCAGCCTTGCTGCCAGTCGCGCACTATCAACAACCTGACAGGTTGTTGTACATCTTAGGTTGCTGATAGTCGCGCACTATCAACAACCTGACAGGTTGTTGTACATCTTAGGTTGCTGATAGTCGCGCACTATCAGCAACCTGACAGGTTGCTGTACATCGCATTTTCATCATTTCTGGGCGTCGTCGCTGACGACATGAAAAACTCCTCAGAGAGTGTCTGACAAACTTATGGTGTTTGAAGAATAAATACAACCAATATCTACTTTGCGGCTCCGCCGCTTTGATGATCTACTTTGCGGCTCCGCCGCTTTGATGTGCGGAGAGCCTTCGGCTCTCCGGCCAATGCTTGCAATATCACGTGCGGCTGTGCCGCCAAACTAGCGGCGCAGCCGCGAAAGAGAAGAGAGGCTGCATCCGGCAAGTCACAGACTTGCCGCACATCCGTAGCGGCAAAGCCGCGAAAGAGAAGAGAGGCTGCATCCGGCAAGTCACAGACTTGCCGCACATCCGTAGCGGCAAAGCCGCTATCATTGTTCGTGGTAGTATTATTTTTTTTCAAAGACCATTAAGTAGAACCGAAAAAGTTCTTTGACAAAAATTATGGGATTCAACCAAATTGCCAATAAACACAGAGCAAATTCGCTAGTGGCTTTACTCAGATTTAATCAAACGGAAAACATAGTATCGGGAATCCTATCGCGCGAAAGCCAATATTTATCGGCCTTTTAAAGCGCTTTGGAAAAATAAGAGGAGTTCCGCCAATCGCTCTCGCTCAAACCCTGCGTAGTTATTGGTTCCAAATTGGTTGTAAAGAACTTTTTCGGTCTTACTTAGTTTGTTGTATGCTCACGAAAATAGGCGATGGCGAAAGCCAGCGACAAACTGAAGTTTGTCGGAACTCACGCCCGCATTTTCATTGTTTCTGGGCATCGCTCCAAGCAACACAAAAAAACATCGGGATAATTGTTCGCGCCCACTTATATCATTCACAGACTTAGAACAGAATAATACCGCGCGCCACTTCGCCATGCTCTAAAGTTGCAAGCGCCGTATTCACCTCCGCAAGCGAAAAGCCTCGTGACACCAGCTCTCTCAATTTCAATTTGCCCGCTTGATAGAGCGCCACCAGTCGCGGAATATCAATTTGCGGCTGGCCTGAGCCGTAAACCGATCCAATCAGCCGCTTCTCTTGCATGACAAAGGGAAATGTCGGAATAGAAGCCAGCGTATCGAACCGCGCCAGTCCGGTCAGCACAACCGTTCCCCCTTTGCCGGTCGCTTGCAGCGATTGCGCGACTGTCGTTGGCAGCCCTACACTGTCGAAGACGTAGTCGGCACCTCGGCCTTGAGTTAGTTCGCGTATAGCAGCCACCGGGTCGGTCTTCGATGAATCCACCGTATGCGTCGCGCCAAATATAGTTGCTATTTCTAATTTCGCCGCATTCACATCCACCGCGATAATCCGCTCGCAGCCGACAATCGCCGCGCCCTGAACCATATTCAATCCAACTCCGCCGCAGCCAATGATAGCAACCCGGCTCCCGGCTTCAACGCGAGCGGCTCTGATTACCGCGCCTACTCCTGTCATAACAGCGCATCCGACGGTGGCGAGAACATCGAAGGGGACCTCTGGCGGAACAGGTATCGCACCTTCTTCGGCGACAACTGCATATTCTGCGAAACAGGCCGTGCTGATGAAGTGATATACCTCCTGTCCGTTAGAGCGCAATCGCGTCCCGCCCGAAGGCATCCGGTTACGGTAAGTTGTGCGCTCCAATCGGTCGCACAAAACGGGGCGTCCCGCGACGCAGGACTGGCAGGCGCCGCAGGCAGGGGCCCAGCAAAAGATTATGTGATCTCCCGGGCGCAGCCGCTCAACTCCGGGGCCAATTTCTTCGACGACGCCGGCGCCCTCGTGGCCGAGGACGACCGGGGTCTCGATAGGCCAATCTCCTCTGGCAGGATGAAGATCGCTGTGGCATACGCCCGCCGCTTTAACTTTGACCAGCGCCTCACCCGCCTGGGGAGGGGCCAGATCGACAGATTCAACGACAAGGGGTTCCCCCTGTCTCCATAAAATGGCAGCTTGCATCTGCATAACTTGCTCCTTGCGACTTTTCTATCTCGATATGCGTTAGTTAAGAGGCCAAGCAATTATCTCATAAAACAGATTGAACAAAAAGCTTGACACGGCAGAAGCGCAGTAGTATAGTCGCTTTGTCATATATTGAACTTCAATTTCATATATTGAAACTAATATTCGATGAAGCGAGAGGCGAAGAAGAGAATCTATTCCAGCCAGGTGCTGGATCGGGTGATGCAGATACTGCGCTGCTTCAGCAATGAGGAGCCTGAGCTGCGCTTCACCGAGCTTGCCGACCGGGTGGAGCTGCACAGGAGCACTCTCTATCGGCTGCTTGAGGCGATGCGCGGCTACGGGCTCATCGAGATAGACAAAGAGACCGGCAAGTACCGGCTTGGCCTGAAGCTATTCGAGCTTGGAGCAATTGCTGTCGGGCGACTTGAGATCGGCAAATGCGCCATTCCCGTCCTGGAAAAGCTGGTGGAACAGACTGGCGAAACTGCTCACCTGTGCGTGCTCGATGGCTCTGATGTGGTCTATGTCGCCAAAGTTGAGTGCAAACAGCCGTTGCGCATTCCATCGGGCGTAGGGCGGAGAAATCCTGCCTACTGCACCGGAGTTGGCAAAGCGATTCTCGCCTTTCTTCCTGAAGACGAGCTTGAAAGCTATCTGGCTAAGACCGAGATGCGGGCGTTTACCAGGAAGACCATCACCTCGCCGGCGGAATTGAAAAGGCAGTTGAGATTGACGCGGGCGCGGGGATATTCGGTTGATGACCAGGAGATTGATGATGGCATTCGCTGCGTTGGCGCTCCGGTAAGAGATCATAGAGGCGTGGTTGTTGCTGCAATCAGCATCGCCGGGCCGTCGATCCGCATCACCAAAGAGCGGGTTCCAGAACTGGCCTCTTATGTAGTAGAAGCGGCAAATAATATTTCCGAGCAGCTTGGCTATTCTTCCACAAGAAAGTTGAATGTAGTTGCGCGATAGGCAAAAAGCGATTAATTCAAGGAGGGCCCCCAATGCAATCACGGCTCGATTCAGAACAGATCAAAGAGATCGCTCAAAGGCTCCTCGATGCCGAAGAGTCTCGCCGGGCAATACCTCCGCTCACGCGAGAATACCCCAACCTCCATATAGAAGATGCTTACAGGATACAGTTGACGATAATTGAGGCCAGGAAAGCCAGAGGCGCGCTGGTCGTCGGCAAGAAGGCGGGCGTGACAAGCAAAGCGATTCAGCAGTTGTTTGGTGTAGATGAGCCGGACTACGGACATCTTCTTCACGACATGATCATTCATGAAGGAGAGATAGTTCAGTGTTCGACCCTGATTCAACCTAAAGCCGAGCCTGAGATCGCTTTTGTCCTCGCCAGAGAACTCAGGGGCCCCGGCGTGAATGCGGTCGATGTCCTGGCGGCTACAAAATATATCCTGCCGGTGATTGAGATAATCGACAGCCGGATCGCAGATTGGAAGATCAAGCTGCCCGATACAGTAGCTGATAACGCCTCTTGTGGGAGAGTCGTCATCGGCGGTTGCGTCCGCAAAGTTGATCGCCTGGATCTGCGACTGATTGGAGTAGTGCTGGAGAAAAATGGAGAAGTCGTTGCGACCGGAGCAGGAGCGGCGGCGCTGGGCAACCCTGCCAATGCAGTAGCATGGCTGGCCAATAAACTTGCGACCCTGGATCAAAGCCTCAAAGCAAACGAGTTGATATTGCCGGGTTCCCTCTGCGCTGCCGTCGACGTCAAACCCGGCGACAACATCCGCGCAAGCTTTGATCGTCTGGGCTCGGTGAGCGTCAGATTTGAGTAGCAGGCTTATGGCAGCGGAAGAGAACACAGTCAATTATTCTTCGACTGTGCTCGCCAGCAGCAGCGCGCCCTGCTGGTATGCTATCTATACCAAACCGGCGAAAGAGGATCTGGCGGTAGAGTATATTTCGCGCCTGGGGCTTGAAGCTTTCAATCCCAAGATAAAGAAGAGCCAGAAGGTGTGGGGGGTACTCAGAGAGATCAATGCTCCTCTTTTCCCCTGTTACGTCTTCGCCAGATTTAGTGAGTTTTACATGCACTCGGTGAGATATGCGCGAGGAGTGCGCCGGATAGTCGGAACGGGAGAGATTCCGACTCCGATAGATGAGCGAATCATAGATTGCATCCGATCTCGCTCGGTTGAAGAGCAGAGCTACGGAAAATCATCGGCGATCAAACCGGGCGACACGGTAGTTATCAATTGCGGCCTGTTCTACGGGCTTGAAGGAATAGTTCTGGAAGAGTTGAACGATAAAGAGCGGGTGAGGATACTTCTCAACACAATCGAGTGGCAAGCGCGAGTCCTGGTTGAGAAGAGGCGCATTGAAAAGACCGCCAGATAAGACAGATGAAGCATCAACAATGGGCCTCCACACCTGAATGGCGGTAGCCTGTTTTCAGCTCTTGGAAGAGCCAATTCCCAATCTAATCGGGCGGCGGGCGCCGCAGACCTGAACGGCGGTAGGGGGGCGCGTTCTTAGCGTTAACGGAAATAAAATGGCATTGAAGAAAACCAGAGTTGCAATTATTGGCTCAGGCAATATCGGCGCCGACCTGATGTACAAGATCAGGCGCAGCCATCTGCTCGAGTTGACGTGGATGGTTGGAATCATCCCTGATTCTGATGGCTTGAGAAAAGCGAGAGAGCTTGGCTACAAGACCACCCACCGAGGCATTGAAGAGCTGCTCGAACACGATGATGATTTCACGATAGCTTTTGATGCTACGACGGCGCGAGCGCATTATCGCCATGCCCCCCTTTTGCAAGAAGCCAGCAAGATCGCTATCGACCTGACTCCCGCAGCAGTGGGGCCCTACGTCGTGCCTGTAGTCAACGCCAGCGAGCATATTGATAAAGCCAACGTTAATCTGACGACCTGCGGCGGGCAGGCGACAACGCCGGTAGTGGCGGCTATAGGGCGCGTGGCCCCGGTCGATTATGCTGAGATAGTCTCGACCGTCTCCAGCCGCTCGGCCGGGCCGGGCACCAGGCAGAATATAGATGAATTCACAGAGACAACGGCGCGCGGGCTGGTCGAGCTGGGAGGGGCACAAAAGGGCAAGGCTATCATCATCCTCAATCCGGCAGAGCCGCCGATTATTATGCGCAATACCGTTTATGCAAAAATCGGCAAGGATGCAGATCAGGAATCAATAAAGCGTTCCATTGAAGATATGGTAAAGGCGGTTCAGGAGTATGTTCCTGGTTATCGGTTGAAAGCGCCGCCGATCTTTGACGATGGCCGCGTTACGGTGCTGCTGGAGGTTGAAGGAGCGGGGGACTACTTGCCCAGGTATGCGGGCAATCTCGATATTATGACTTCGGCAGCAGTGCGCGTTGCCGAAGAGTTCGCGCGGCGCTTCCCGCAACTGCGAGACAAGCGAAAGCCAGGCGATCAAGCAGGAGGAGCTGAGAGGTGAGCAAGCGACGAATCAGCATTACTGACACAACGCTCCGCGATGGCGATCACGCCATGGCGCATCAATTCACAGTTGATCACATCAGGCGGATAGCGCGTGGGCTTGATGAGGCAGGCGTCCCGGTTATCGAAGTATCGCACGGCGATGGTCTATCGGGCTCGTCAATTCAATATGGATTCTCGCTTGAGCCGGAAGAGCGATACATCGAAGCAGCGGCAGAAGCGATAGAGCGGGGAAGATTGGCAATCCTGCTTCTGCCCGGCATCGGGACGAGAGAGGATTTGAAGCGCGCTGCTGAGCTTGGAGCGAAGATAGCGCGGATCGCTACTCATTGCACTGAAGCTGATATATCCGAGCAGCACATCAAAGCGGCAAAAGATCTGGGACTGGATGTTCACACTTTTCTGATGATGGCGCACATGGTCGAGCCGGAGAAACTTGCAGAGCAAGCCAAGTTGATGGAGAGCTACGGCGCAGATTGTATCTACGTTGTAGATTCAGCAGGAGCGATGATCACTTCTCAGGCGCGCGAGCGGGTGCGGGCACTCCGCGAGGCGCTGGCCGATTCGGTTGAAGTAGGCTTCCACGCGCATAATAATCTCTGCCTGTCTGTCGCTAATAGCGTCGCCGCAATTGAAGAGGGGGCCACGCGAATTGATGGGAGCACCTGCGGGCTTGGAGCGGGGGCAGGCAATACGCCGACAGAAGCGTTGGTAGCAGTGCTCGATAAGATGGAGATCAAGACCGGAGTGGATCTGTTCAAGCTGATGGATGTGGCTGAGGAGGTCGTGCTTCCAATTATGAAACATATTCCCAGAATTGACCGAGCGAGCTTGACAATAGGTTATGCAGGCGTTTATTCGACTTTTCTATTTCACGCTTTTCGCGCAGCGGAGAAGTTCAAAGTAGATCCGCGCGATATTCTGGTGGAGCTGGGTCGGAGAAAAGCGGTCGGCGGTCAGGAGGATATGATAATTGATGTGGCAATCGAGCTGGCGCAAAGAAGGTCGCAGGAGGTAGCGGCTGTGCCGCCAGGAGGCTGTGCCTCGAATTGAGAAGATTTTACTGCTGGCAACAGGGGGCGGCGCAGCCGCCGCAAAAGAGGGGCAGTAGGCTCGGAAAGTCATAGACTTTCCGCACATCAAAGCGGCAAAGCCGCTCACCTCTTGCTCCCAAAGCAAACCGATTTGCAAACTGCTCCTAGTAGAAGCTAACATCTCGCTAACGGCTTCTACCCTTGCTCCCAAAGCAAACCGATTTGCAAACTGCTCCTAGTAGAAGCTAACATCTCGCTAACGGCTTCTACCCTTGCTCCCAAAGCAAACCGATTTGCAAACTGCTCCAGGTCAAAGTTGAGTCTCCAGGCGGCTAAAACTGGTAGTATCTAGTTCCATTGAATACTTGATCTTCAACCATCTGTTACTTGGGAGCGCAGGCATCCTTGCCTGCTTGCGCCCCTCGGAGTTCCATTGAATACTTGATCCTGAACCATCTGTCGCCTGGGAGCGCAGGCATCCTTGCCTGCTTGCGTCCCCCTAAAGTTCAATTGAATACTTGATCCTCAACCAGTTGTCGCTGGTGGAATCAGAAGTTTTCAAGCAGCAGGTATGTTTATGCCCAATCTAGACATAGTGGATATGCTGCTACAGGCGGAACGCGATGGGGTTACGATTCAACCCATCTCTGCCAGTTATCCGCTCGGTCTGGACGAAGCTTATAGAATTCAACAAGCAGTCATTGAAAAGAAGCTGGCGTCTGATCCAGAAGGTCGCTGGATAGGTCTCAAAGCAGGGCTCACCAGCCGGGCCAAGCAGAAGATGGTCAACATCGATGAGCCAATTCTGGGTCAATTGCTCTCTTCCAATGTTGTCAATGGACCGGCGCTCAATCTTGACGGATTGAATCAGCCGCGAGTAGAGCCGGAAGTGGCTTTCTATTTTGCAAAAGAAGCAACTGGCCGTGAAGAGAGCGAAGAAGAACTCCTGGATGCTATTGGCTACGCTTTTCCTGCGCTTGAGATCCTGGATAGCCGCTTCCAGAATTACAAGTTTCAGATTCAGGATGTAGTCGCAGACAATGCGTCAACGGCTCGCGTAGTGTTTGGAGAAGGGGCTTTCTCGCCCGACAGAGAGAAGCTTGGCTGCATGAATGTTTCTCTGTTGATCAACGGCGAAGTAGTTGAGAGCGGCGCAACGGCTGCCGTGCTGGGGCACCCGCTCACTTCCGCCCTCTGGGTAGCGCGCAAGTGGGCAAGCATGGGGAGAACTATCCCGGCAGGCTCTATACTGATGACAGGGGGCATCACCACTGCCGTTCCCATATCGAGGGGCGATGTTGTTGTGGGAAGATACGAAGGATGGGGAGAGATTAGTTTCCACTGCATCTGAAATATGCCAATCATCCAGGTGCAAATGCTGACGGGAAGGTCGCCGGAGAAGAAGCAACAACTGATTGCTGAAGTGAGCAAATGTGTGGCTGGGGTTCTGGAGATCCCCATAGAGCGCGTTCGCGTTGTAATCACCGAAGTCCCCCCTGAGCACTGGGGAGTAGGGGGCCAGTCAATTGCGCAGCAAAGGAAAGGAGAGCAACAGTGAGCAGTTCTATCACACCGGAAGAGATTGAGAGGCTGAAATCAACTTACATAGACCTGATTGGATTTATTCCGCCGCGCATCCAGGCAAGGTTCAGAGTCAGCTCGCAAATAGATCCAGAACATCTTCGCTTGCAAGAGGAGATGCGCACCCATTGCATGTATCCGAAATGTTTTGATGTCAAGACATCTCAGTTGATACTGTTCGGGATGCTGCTGATGAATCTATCAGAAGCCGCGCGGTTTCATGCGATAGCAGCGCGCCGCGCAGGCGCAAGCTGGGAAGAGCTTCATGCGGTAGCGGCAATGGCGGGCCTGTTTCGCGGGCTCTCGGCGATGAATCTTGCCTCGGACTTGCTGGACAAAATGATGCAAGAGGAGGAGAGCAAATCAACAGGAGAAGAGAGATGAAGGCAGGTAGGAATTCTTTGATTGCGATCATCGGTCTGCTCTTTGTCATAGCAATGATTTCTGTTGCTGTGGGGCAGACCGAGAAGAAACTCTCTCAGGGCGGTTACTCTATTTTCCACGAGACGATGGTGGACCTGACTTACCAGGATGTCGAAGAGGCGGCAAAGCAGAATACGGTTGTGCTCTGGCCTATGGGGGTCATCGAGGAGCATGGCCCACATCTGCCGCTGGGGACGGACATCTACAATTCCTATTTGCAGATGAAGCAGGTAGCGCGGTTGTTGAAAGCAAGAGGGAAAAGGGTCATTATTGCGCCGCCGTTCTACTGGGGCATCAATGAAGCGACCGGCTCTTTTGGCGGTTCGTTCAGCGTTCGGCCCTCTACTCTCAAGAGCCTTATAGAAGATACATTCTTCAGCTTTCGCAAAGATGGGTTTCAGACCGTCTATATTGTCACCGGACATGGCGACCGGCTGCACAATTGGACAATTGTCGAAGGAGTTGAAGCTGCCAGGGCTACGACTGGCATTCGCGGCTTCGTCGTGTTAGGCTCTCGAATGAAAGAGCGGCTCGGATTGACCGGGCAGGAAGCGCATGTGCTGATTGTGGAAGAGACTTTCGGCGGCTCAATCGCTCCGCCGCGCTACATTGAAGTTCACGCAGGCGCAGGCGAAACTTCTATTGTCTGGCATTTCTTTCCTGAGCTTGTTAAAACCGATTTGATACCGAAGCTGGAACCGACAAAGTATGGGCCGGAGGATCTGGCGGAGTGGCGAAAGGGGTGGGATAATGCAAGACAGAAGACGCCGCTGGGTTACTTCGGCGATCCTGCTTCGGCCAATCCTGATCGAGGGGGACAGCTCTTCAATCAAAATGCGACGCGCACAGCAGAGGCGATTGCGAAACATATTGAAAGTTCTCAGTGGAACAGGCAGAACAAGTGAGCGCTATGACTGATCATCGGGCAGCCGTTAATTCACAGCAGACAGTTGTTGAAAAAGAGATTTCAAACTTAGAGAGGCAATTATTCGAGCGATCGCGCAATCGAAGAGCAATCTTGAGCATTGCCGTTGCCCTGGCGCTGGCTGCAATCGTTCTACTTCTTCCGACGCCCGCCGGACTGCCCCCGCAGGGCAAGCGCATGGCGGCTATTTTCACGGTGGTGCTGATTCTGTGGGCGACTGAAGCGATACCGATTGCAATTACTTCGCTGCTGGTGATCATTCTCCAACCTATCTTTCAAGTCGAAGAGATGCGAAATGCATTCGCCAGTTTTATCAGCCCGGTATTCTTTTTCGTGATTGCAATGTTCTGCATTGCCGAAGCGATCATCAGCGCCGGGCTTGATCGCCGCTTCGCTTTGTGGTTACTTTCACGAGCGGGAACCGACAGTCGCCGCATAGTGCTGGCTTTCATGCTGGGGACCGCAGCTATTTCTACGATCATGTCTGATGTCCCGGCCTGCGCGATCTTTATGGCGATAGCCATCGGGTTCCTGACGAAGATAGGGGCCACTGCGGGGGCCTCGCAATTGGGCAAAGCGATCATGATAGGCATTCCCATCGCTTCTCTCATTGGAGGCGTAGCCACTCCGGCGGGAAGCTCTGTTAACATTCTGGGGATCTACTTCATCGAGCAATACGGGAAAGTGCGCGTGCCATTCTTAAGCTGGATGGCCATCGGCATACCGATGGTGCTTGTGCTTATGCCGCTCGCCTGGTGGGTGATAGTGCGCTATTTCCCCCCTGAGATGAAGACGGTTGGCGAGATAGACGAGATCCGCAATGAACGGCTCAAGCTGGGGGCAATGAGTCTGGCGGAAAAGAAAGTTGTTGGGCTGCTCTTGATAATGATTGTTCTCTGGATCTCAAGCACCTGGATCAGACAACTGGATGTGGCGCTGGTTGCCGTTGCCGGAGCTGTGGCGATGTTTCTGCCGGGGATAAACCTGCTCAACTGGAAGCAGACTGAGCGCAGCATCGGCTGGGATACGATGTTTATGATTGGCGGGGTCACCTCGCTGGGGGCAGCATCGGTCAAGACCGGACTCGCCCAGTGGCTGGTCAACAGCTCGCTGGGAGGAATAGGGGAATGGAATGTGGTATGGGTAGTAGCAATTATCAGCGCGTTCACCGTGGTGATACATCTGGCTCTGCCAATCGGGCCGGTGGTTAATACTGTGCTCATTCCCCCTATCGCGCTGCTGGCAATTTCCACCGGGCATAATCCGGCTCTGTATGCGCTTCCCGTTGCTTTCACTGCCTCCTGCGCTTTTCTGCTTCCTCTCGATGCAGTTCCATTGCTTACCTATTCAAAGGGGTATTACCGCATGTTTGATATGCTCATACCCGGCGCGATCATCAGCATCTTCTGGATCATTTTGATGACAGCGTTGATGATCTTGCTGGCGCCGGTGCTGGGCATTATTTAGATATGTTTGCGAATGGATTTAGCTAATAACCGCCGCAGAGACGCAGGGTGCATAGAGGCTCTTGATGCTCACTAAGTGATCTGCGGCGCGGCGGCGGCGCCTTTGCGGTGAATCTGCTCTTGTAGTAAACACAATTGAAATCCGCTCTAATTCAGGCACATGAGGTTAGTGCCGTTACCATCCAGCTATTCGCCTTATCGGGTTCTGATGGTTGTTTTAGTCATTATTCTGGGATTTTATTCTTATGCGTCAGGCTAAGCTTTGAACACTACTATGGATATTAAGAAAAAGATCACACCAGGTTCGGGCGCTCAGCGCCCAAAGCGAAAACCGCTTTTCTTAAAGCTATAGATAGCACCGGCTTTAGCCGTGTGGTAGTTCAACTTCAACCTAACAAAAAGCGCAACAACCTTCAGATACCACCGGCTTTAGCCGCGTGGAGTTTCAGTTTCGGCCTAGCTTAGGTCAAAGTTGAATCTCCATGCGGACGCAAGCCGATGGTATCATCTCAAATGTTTCTCTTAATCTTGCGCACAGGGCGCGTTGCCTTTGATTGCTCTAATTCGCCCTTTCGGAGATTAATTGCTCAGTTCAAGTTTGTGTTGATGACTGATAGATAAATTATCGGCTCTTTATCGCAGGGCTCCTTGTTGAGCTATCTTCCCTTATTTAGTCATTCTACTGTCGTGAGTTTCTATTCAGGAGGAACCGATGAAAAAACTCATGCTCGCTTGCTTGATCTCATCAGCAATAGTGTCAGGACAGATCAACTCAAACAGCGCCGATCTGCTTCTCTTCAACGGCAAAATAATAACTGTTGATAAGAACTTCTCTATTGCCCAGGCTATTGCCGCGCGAGATGGAAAGATAATCGCGGTTGGAGCAAATCAGGAAGTAGAGAAGCATGCGGGGCCGAATACACGGCGCATCGATCTGCGCGGCCACACTGTCACTCCGGGATTCATCGATGGGCACCCTCACATGTTCGGGATGGAAGATATACCGCTCAACGATGTGAAGTCGGTGAAAGACATCTTGAGAGTGGTCTCGCAAGAGGCAGCGAAGCGCAAGCCCGGCGAATGGATCATACTGGAACCGCCGGGCGAGCCGCCTTATCATTTTCACATGCCTGAGCGCCTTGCTGAAAAGCGGTTCCCCACCCGCCAGGAGCTGGACCAGGCTGCTCCTCAGAACCCTGTCTATATGAAATCATCTGCGTTTCACGAGCGCCCAACCGCTGTGTTCAACAGCCGCGCTCTGGAGGCATTAGGGATAACAAAAGACAGCGGGCCAATCAAGGATGTCGAAGTCGTGCGCCAGAGTGATGGCACCCCCACCGGCGAGGTGATAGGAAATTTGACTTACTTCAGTCAGAGTCCGTTGCGAGACAAGCTCTGGGCAATTACTCCCGCGCGCAGCTTCGAGGCTCAAGTAGAAGAGTTGAAGCGCGATATGCTGGATTTCAATGCCGGGGGCATCACCGCTATCTACGAAGGCCACGGCATGCCTGAGAGCACAATTGCGCTCTATAACGAACTCTGGAATAGAGGCGAGATGACCGTCCGCTCCTACCTGGTAAAGACGATCAATACTTTCAAGCCTATCGAGGCAATCAAGACCGATCTGGACAATATGGCAGCTTTTCGCGGGCCGGGATTTGGCGATGAGTTCTTGAAGATAGGCGGAATCTGTATCGTGTTTGGCGATAACGTGGGATTTGGCGCCGGATTTATGAGGGAGCCTTACGTGGGGCCCCGTGGGCAGAAGTGGCAAGGATTGCAGCTTGTGCCTGATGACAAACTCTACGAGATTGCGCGAGCTGCCGCAGAGCGGGGCATCAGAGTGAATGTTCAAGCGTCGGGTGGAAAGGCTATAGATATTGTGCTCGGAGTATTCGACAGGATAGATAAGGAGATGCCGATAGCGAAACGCCGCTTTGTGATCGAACATTGCCAGTTCCCCAGCCAGCAGAACATGAAAGATGCCGCGCGATTGGGAGTAATCCCGACCACAGTCACCAATTTCCTCTGGGGACAGGGAAATGCCTACATCAAGTATTACGGAAGAGAATTGGCCAACCAGGCAATCCCTCTCAGGAGCTGGCTCAAGCACGGCGTTCCGGTCGTGCAGAGCGCAGACTATGGGCCCCACAACGCAATGTTTATCCTGTGGCAATCAATCGCTCGAAAGAATGGCTGGACGGGCGAAGTGTTGGGGCCCCAGGAGTCGATCTCTAGAGAGGATGCGATACGTATCTTCACGATTAACGGGGCCCGATTGGCGTTCTGGGAAGATAAGCTAGGCTCGTTGGAAAGAGGCAAGTTAGCCGATCTGGTGGTGCTGGATCGAGATATATTGACTTGCCCGTTGGACGATATACCAGGCGCTAAAGTCCTCGCCACTCTGGTGGGAGGCAAAATAGTCTACGGCTCGCTGAATTAATGTTGCATCCTATCAAGCTCTTCTTCATCGGGGTGATGCAAGGGTGAATAATCACCAACATTTCAGAATATCTGGAGGGAGTTATGACTCATAAGCGATCCATAGTCCTTGTTCTTGTTTGTATGTTGCCTCTGGCCGGCCTCTCGGTTTACGGCCAGGCGGTGACCGGCACAATTGTTGGCACAGTCACCGATGAGACAGGCGCTGTGCTATCAGGAGCCGGTGTAACTGTTACCAATCTACAGACCAACCAGGTCAGGACTGCGATTACCGATAGTGAAGGGAACTACAACGTTCCCAATCTGCCGATAGGCCGCTATCAGGTTGTAGTCGAATTGGCCGGATTTAAAAAGCAGGTGAAGAGTGAAATCTCTCTCGATGTCGATCAGAGATTGCGCATCGATTTCGTCCTTACAGTGGGAGCAATAACAGAGGTGATTGAAGTTCAGGCTGAAGCGGCGCAGGTGCGTTCTGAGACATCAGAGCTGGGCGAAGTCGTGGGCAAGAAGCAGGTAGATGAGCTTCCGCTCAATGGCCGCAACTTCGTTCAGTTGGTCACCCTCACCACGGGGACGGCTACCGGAGTGCCGGGGCAGACACTCAAAGGAAATTCGACTCTGGGCTTCCGCAGCGACACCGCCGTCAACGCCAATTCGGGTCGAGCCGCCGAAAATAATTTCCTGTTAGACGGAGTGGACAACAACGAATCCGACCTGAATACTATCGTAGTCATCCCCATCGTTGATGGCATTCAGGAATTCAAGGTCTTGACCAACACTTTCTCGGCGGAGTATGGGCGCACTTCTGGCGCTGTCATCAGCGTGCAAACCAGGTCGGGAACCAATCAATTTCACGGATCGGCTTTCGAGTTCCACCGGAACTCTGTCCTGGACGCCAGGAACTTCTTTGATCCAGCTGACAAGAAGATTCCTCTCTTCATTCAAAATCAATTTGGCGGGACCATTGGGGGGCCCCTGGTAAAGGATCGCGCCTTCTTCTTTGGCGATTATCAAGGGACGCGAGTGAGGCAGGCGCAGACGTTCGTTGCTACTGTGCCGACCGAGGCGTTGCGCAATGGCGATTTTAGAGGGGCGGGCGTTACCGTGCGCGACCCGCTCACCGGAATACCTTTCCCCGGCAATGTCATTCCTGCCGCCGCTATGGACCGCGCGGCAGCGGCGCTGATAAAGACCTATCCGCTGCCGAACCGGCCCGGCCCGGTAAATAACTTCGTCAATAATCCGTTGCTCGTTCGTCGAGACGATCAATTTGACATTCGCCTGGATCACCGCTTCACCGGCAAGAGCAATTTCTTTGCGCGTTACAGCTTCAACGATACCACCCGGTTTCTCCCCAGCCATTTGAGTGGAACGGCTGCGCCTGCTGGCGGGAGCACAGGGACGATAACCGGAGCCGGCAACGCATTTCTGCGCGCGCAAGGGGTCTCTATGAATCATACCTATACCTTCTCGGCCAATTTGATTAACGAGACCCGATTTGGATTCACGCGATTCGGGCTCCATAATCTGCCCGAAGGGTTCGGCCAGAACCTGGCGGATCAATTCGGCATTCCTGGAATTAACCTTGCGGAGACATCGTCAGGGCTGCCGAGGATTATAATCCCCGGATTTGTCGGTCTGGGGCCCTCAGCCTTCTTGCCTAACTTCTCCGCTCAAAATGTATTTCAGGCGCTGAATAACCTGGGGTGGATAAAAGGGAAGCACAGCGTGAGATTTGGCGGAGATTTCAGGCGCAGGCAGAGAAACAATTTCAGCACGTTCTTCCAGCAAGGGCAGTTCGTCTTCAGCCCGGTATTTACCGGCCATAGCCTGGCGAGTTTCCTGACCGGGTATCCATCAAGCACCGTCAGGACGGTGCTGGCGGGGCCCTTCGGTCGTCGCTCCTGGGAGCTGGCCGCTTACATTCAGGATGATATTACAGTCACTCGCCGATTTAAATTGAATCTGGGATTGCGTTACGAAGTATGGTCGCCGGTGGCTGAAGTTCGCGATCGACAATCTAGCTTTGACAAGAGGACGGCCAGGACGATCTTTGCAGGAAGGGATCAGCCGCTGGGCAGAGGATTAAGGCATTTTGACAGCAATAATTTTGGGCCGCGCTTCGGCCTGGCTTACGATCTGTTGGGAAACAATCGAACTATCCTGCGCGCTGGCTATGGCATAACCTATCTGGAGGATGGCGGCCAGGTTGTCACTCTTAATCTGGCTGATAATTACCCATTCGGGTTCACTCAGGCCATCCCGACATTTGGGCGTCCGGTGAATCGCTTGAGCCAGGGGCTTCCCGCTCCGGTAGTCCCCGATCCCAATGTGCCTCGCGGCAATATTAAAATGATCGATCCGAACTTCCAGGCTGCCTACACGCAGATGTGGGCGCTCAATATTCAGCATCAGCTCGCCAGGGATCTGCTCTTTGATATAGCCTACGCTGGCTCCCAATCGGTGAGGCTGCGGACGGGAACGAACATCAATCAACCGGTTATCGGTCCGGGTCCGGCTGATCCGCGTCGCCCGTTCTTCCAATTGAATCCGGCATTGCAAGCTGTAGTAGAGACTCTCTCTGATGGTCAGGCAAACTATCATTCGTTGCAGCTCAAGCTGAATAAACGCTTTTCCGGCGGGCTGACTTTCCTTACCAGCTATACTTTCTCCAAGACGATAACCAATCATGAAGGGATAGCAGCCAACCTTTGCGATGAATCTTTCGGCTCCAATCCCAGTGACAGACGATCGGATCGCGGCGTGTCTTGCACTGATATTCCCCATCGGTTCGTGTTTAGCTACGCTTACGAGCTTCCCTGGGGGAAGAGATTGGCCGGGCTGGCCAGAGTTGTTGGCCAGGGGTGGCAGATCAACGGAATTACACTGCTTCGCTCAGGGAGCCCATTTACTCCTCAACTGGCGACGGCCAGCACAGTCAATGGAGCTACCGTGCGTCCTGATCGAGTATGCGAAGGATCATTATCCAGGGAGCAACGCACGCTGGGGCGCTTCTTCGACGTAAGCTGCTTCAGGGCCCCCGACCCGGCCAGAGTTTACGGCAATTCCGGTCGCACCATTCTGCGGGGCCCCGGTCAGGTGAACTTTGACTTCTCCGTGTTCAAAGGGGTTGAATTCAGAGAGAACGTCAGACTGCAATTCCGCGCGGAGATCTTCAATCTGTTTAATACCCCTCAGTTCTCCTTGCCGGTGCGATTTACCGATACGGCTGAAGCGGGAACGATTCGCGAGACGATAAACTCCGCCAGACAGATTCAGTTGGCATTGAAGCTGTATTTTTAAACAAGGCAGAATTTGACGACGCGCGGCAGATGAAATCGCCTGCCGGATGTCCGATAAACTTCAATTTGTCGCCAGCTTCCGCTGTGAGCGCGCGACAGACTGAAGCTTGGCGGACATTTTCTGAATGGGGGGGTAATGAGATGAAAACCATCACGACGCATGAAGCAAGGGACTTACAGGTTCTGGGAGCATTCAAAGAGGGAGTGCGACACTTCATCGGAGGGGAGTTTGTCGCCTCGATTGCAGGAAGAGAGTTCGAGACCATTAATCCGGCCACGGGACAAGTGCTTGCGCGTGTTAGTGAAGGAGGCGCTGAAGAGATCGATCATGCGGCTCGAGTAGCGCGCCAGGCTTTCGCCATCTGGTCGCGCGCGCCTGTAGCCGAACGGTCTCGCATTCTCAGATCTATCGGAGATGAGATACTGAAGCGGAAAGAGGAATTAGCCGCATTGGAGAGTCTCGACAGTGGAAAGCCGATCGGCGAAGCTCTCGACGGCGATATTCCTCGCGCGGCTTACAACTTCCACTTCTTCGCCGACTACATCAAGTTTCTGGAAGCGGAAGCTTATCATAAGGACGATGTAGCGTTGAATTACACTATCTATCAGCCGGTGGGAGTTGCCGGTCTCATCACGCCCTGGAATTTTCCCTTGATGCTTGCGACCTGGAAGGTGGCCCCCTGCCTGGCATTTGGGAATACCTGCATCTTGAAGCCGGCGGAACTGACTCCGCTCACCGCCGCTGCGCTGGCCGGGATCATTGAACAATCAGAGCTGCCTGTAGGGGCCTTCAATGTGGTGCATGGCTTTGGCCCGAACTCTGCTGGGCAGGCTATAAGCCGGCATCCGCAAATTGACCTGATAAGCTTCACCGGCGAAACCGCTACGGGCAAAGCTATCATGGCCGATGCTGCTCCTCATCTGAAGAGGCTCTCTTTTGAGCTGGGCGGAAAGGCTGCCAACATCATTTTCGCCGATGCCGATCTGGACGCGGCCCTGCAAGGGTCCCTTCTGGCAGCGTTCAGAAATCAGGGAGAGGTTTGCCTGGCCGGATCTCGCGTCTTCGTGCAGAAGCCGGTCTATCAAGATTTCTTGAAGAGGTTTGTCGATGAAGCTGTGAAGATTGAGCCGGGAGATCCGCTCGATCCCAGGACTAAAATGGGGGCGCTTATTTCCCAGGAGCATTTCGAGAAGGTTTCCGGCTACGTAGAGCTGGCCAGGCAGAGTGGAGCGCAGATTCAGTGCGGAGGCAAGCGGCCTGATAATCTTTCAGAAGGAAATTTTTATCTTCCCACAGTGATTACCGATGTTGATATTTTGCATCCGGTATGCCAGGAGGAGATATTCGGCCCTGTGGTGACTATCCTCCCATTTGAGACTGACGAAGAAGTTTTGCAGTATGCCAACGGCACTCCCTATGGATTGAGCTGTTCGATCTGGACGCGCGACATAACGCGGGGGCATCGCTTGGCTGCTGCCGTACAGGCAGGCACCGTTTGGATCAATTGCTGGTTCCTGCGCGACCTGCGCGCTCCCTATGGCGGTATGAAGAAGAGCGGCATCGGGCGAGAAGGCGGGCGCCATAGCCTGGAGTTCTTTACCGAGGTTAAGACTGTGTGTATTAAGTTGTAGAATGGTAACTGCTCGGCCTCGAATGGGGCGAGCTAGTTTACCTATACCTCGAATGGGGCAATTTATCTTGCCCAGCCCCGGAGGGGCGACCTATATATAGCAGGCAGTGAGCGAAATTTTCCTAGCTCCGTAGGAGCGGCCTGTCGGTTTCATTTACAGGTCGCTTCTACGGAGCTATAGGTCTTAAGAAAAATCCTTCTTCAGTTCGGGCGCCAAGCGCCCTCAAAACAATTCTAAAAAAACTTGTTTTGAGGGGAGTTGAAGCGCAGTTGACAAGCTCAGCATGCAATCCCTCAAAACAATTCTAAAAAAACTTGTTTTGAGGGCGCAAGAACTTCGGGTGTGCAACGCCTTCAAAACCGCCCGATCCTACGGCAATCTTTTTCTTAAGGTCTGTAGCAGAGACTCTCGTTTCTCGGTTCTATAAATAGGTCGCTTCTGCGGAGCTAAAGAGGTATTTGTTTCCCGATTCTATAAATTAGGTCGCCCTTATCGCAGCTAAGCATCGCCCCTGCTGAGTATCTGCGTAAAATGTTTATGTTCGGAGCACCGCCTTCAGGCGGGTATTTATCTTCGCGGCCAGAAAGACCCGGCCGCAAGCCGGTACTCCAAATTCGACTTTGAAAGAGAGCACGCTTATGGGTATTCATGACATAAATCGCTTGCTCAAATCTAACCGATTGTTATTTGAAATTCGCAGAGACCGCGCTTTGCGCCAGCGGTTTTTGAATGATATGGAAACTGTAATGGATGAGTACGGCCTCACGGAAGAAGAGAAAGATGTCTGGCGCAATCGCGACATCAAGCGGTTGGCCGAGCTGGGGGTACACCCTTACATGATCCCTCAGTTCAGTCGCCTCTTTTACGGAAGCGCCTACAATCACAATAACAGCGAGGCCGCCGAGCAATATAGGCGGGCCATCGTTGAGCAAGCGATAAGATGAGAGAAAAATTCGCCACTTTAATCATCGACATGCAGAACGACTTTGTGGCCGACGAAGGCGTTCTGGCGCGAGCAGGCATGAACAACGCGACAGCCAAACAGATCGTGCCGCGCGTCCGCGAATTGGTCGATTTTTCGCGCTCGCAGGCAATTCCGGTAATCTGGGTGAAGATGGTCTGGGATACAGATCGCGAGCTGGGGCTCCTTGCTGAGCGCAGCCCGTTTCTCAAAAGAGAGGGATTGCGGCGCGGCTCCTGGGGGGCCCAGTTGGTCGATGGGTTGGAAGTGAAACCCGGAGACTTAGTGGTAGAGAAGCGGCGATTCAGCGCGTTCTTCAATACCCGCCTGGAGATATTGTTGAAGAATCTTGGAGCTACACATTTACTTGTGGCGGGAGTGAGGTCGGACTTCTGCGTTGAATCGACGGTTCGAGACGCATTCTTCCGCGACTATGATGTGATTGTAGTCAGAGATTGTGTCGCCGGTTATTTTCAAGATTTGCATGAGAATGCAATCAAGACGATGGGCACGGTATTCTCGCGCATTATGGATCTGGAAGAGGTTAAACGCTTGTTATAGAAAAAACTCTGTTGCGGAAAGGTATCAATGGGTTCGGTAATGCTCCGGGCATCGGTCCCGCAGTAGCTTACTATCAACCCGCTTTATGAGCACAGTAGGCAGGTGGTAAGCTACTGCGGACTGATGTCCACAGCATTAGCCGCGTTGAGTCCTTCCGGTTAGGCTGGCAGCGAGCTACTGCGGACTGATGTCCGCAGCATCAACTACGGCTGGCTGCTCCTGGCTGGGCTACTCTGGTAAGCTAGCGGCGGAGTGGCACAGCATTGGTTTGATTGGGGCCGACTTTAGGGAATTGCATCTGGTACCAATTTATTGGTGGTTGATATTCAACTATAGGTCTTAAGAAAAATCCTTCTTCAGTTCGGGCGCCAAGCGCCCTCAAAACAAGTTTATTTTTAGAATTGTTTTGAGGGCTAATCGCGCAGTGAACTCTGCCACTGCCTCTCTCCTCAAAACAAGTTTATTTTTAGAATTGTTTTGAGGGTGCCCGTGAACTTCGGGCGGTTTTGAGGGCAAGGACTTCGGGCGTGCAACGCCCTCAAAACCGCCCGAAGTATTTGGCCCTCAAAACCGCCCGAGCCTGCGGCAATCTTTTTCTTAAGGTCTATAGCTCAACGAAGAATTAATCACTTACAGATGCTGAACCCGGTTTGCTGTGCCTGTAAGTTGAACCTTTCCGTAGCGGAGTATAGAGAAGGATCAAGTCATGGGAAAGTTAGTTTGCGCATTTGCTCTGTCGCACGCGCCTGGTATAACCGGCTGGCCCGATAAGGCGGAGCCGGGAGAGCGTGAGCGATTTTTGAATGGATATAGAGAGATGAGCCGCAGGCTCTATGAATCCAGGCCGGATTGTCTTATCGGCATTGCCAACGATCATGTGCTCAATTTCTTCTTCGATCTCTGTCCTGATTTTTGCGTAGGGGTGGCGCAGGTGCATCACGGCCCTGCTGAGTTTTTCAAAGAATGGCTGGCATTGCCAGACTACTCAGTGCCCGGCCGTCCAGACCTTGCTGCTTCGCTCATTCAACAGGGCGCGCGTCTGGGGATCAAGTTTGCCTTCTCTGATCAATTGCTGATGGATGATAACTTCTCCGTTCCCCTCACTCTGCTAACGCCAAATATGGACATCCCGTTTATCCCTATTAATATGAACAACATTGTCCCCCCGCTTCCCACTAACGAATATTGCTATCGAGTAGGGCAGGCGATAAGGCGCATAATTGAAGAGCATCGGCCAGCCAACGAACGAGTGGCGCTGATGGCTACGGGCGGGCTATCTCACGATCCGGGCGGGAAGCGCTACTTTGATATCGATGAAGAGTTCGACCGCTGGTTCCTTTCGCTGATGGAACAGGGCGACCCGGAAAGAGTCATCCGCGAAGTGACGCTGGAGAAGATGCTGGCGGCTGGTGATGGGGGCACTTCGGAGCTGCTCGCGTGGATGACAGTTATGGGAGCAGTTGGCGACAGGAAGGCTGAAGTGTTGACTTACGAGCCGATCAAAGCCTGGCGCTGTGGCATGGGGGTGATCGATTGGAGAGTACCCGCCGATTGATCCTCGCCTTTCTACTGCTCCAGCAAAGGCTCAAGCACGCGCCATACATTCTCCAGCACGATTCTGGTCCCCTCTTCATTCGGGTGGATGCCATCGGCTAAATTAAGCTCAGGCTTGCCTGCTACGCCGTCCAGGAAGAATGGGATCAACCTGACATTGTATTTCCCGGCAAGCTCAGGGAAAGCATTGCGGAATTCTCGCGTGTATTCCTGCCCGTAGTTGGGCGGCGCTTCCATTCCTGCCAGGATTACAGTAGCGTTTAACTTTTGCGCTCGCTCGATGATCTGGCCGAGGTTCCTCTTCATCTCGGAAACCGACAATCCCCGCAAGCCATCATTGGCCCCCAGCTCTAAAATGACAAACTTCACATTGTCATCGAATACCCAATCCATTCGCCTCACTCCGCCGGCAGATGTGTCGCCTGAGATTCCAGCATTGATTACCCGATAGCGATAGCCGCGCTCTTCAAGCCGCTTTTGCAAAAGCGCCGGATAGACCTGCGATGGCTCCAGCCCGTATCCAGCAGTCAAACTATTGCCGAAAGCGACGATCTTAGGCAAGTCTTTGTTTGCAGGCGATGGCTGCGCGGCCTTGTCGGATGCGGCATTGCTGGCGGGTTGGTTTGTCGCCCGGTTCCTTGCCGCTGACTCTTCTCGGCTACAGCCGGTCAAAAATAGAAGCTGCAAAGAGAAACCAAATAGCAGCAGGAGACGAAGAAACCTTTTGTAGAGGGATGGGGAAAGTTTATAATTAATTCTTTTTAAAATCATAGTTCTCCAATAAGGGTTTATTGAGCATAAACATAATTATAATGCTTTTCAAAGTGAAACTGACTATATGATACGACTCTCAAACGTCTCTAAAACAGTCACAAGCGGATCGGAGAAGCTGACCATTTTGCAACCCACAGACCTGTTCATTCCCAAAGGCCAATTTGTTTCAGTTGTTGGTCCATCGGGGAGCGGCAAATCGACATTGCTCGGCTTAATTGCCGGATTGGATGCGCCTACGACAGGCAAAATATTTCTCGATGGCAGCGATATTACAAAGATGAATGAAGATCAACTGGCGGAGCTGCGAGGAGAGAAGATAGGATTCATCTTCCAATCATTTCATCTGATCCCTTCGCTGACCGCTTATGAAAACATTCTGGTTCCGATGGAGATTGCGGGCATCCGCAACGCTTCTAAGCGAGCGCGAGAGTTATTAGAAGAGGTAGGATTGAGCAATCGCGGGCATCATTATCCCTCGCAGCTTTCCGGCGGCGAGCAGCAGCGAGTGGCCATTGCGCGAGCGTTTTCAAATGATCCGCCGATCTTGCTGGCAGATGAGCCGACGGGAAATCTCGATTCAAAGAATGGCCATCACGTTATTGAGCTTTTATTGAAACTGAATCACGAACGGGGGACCACTCTGGTACTGGTAACGCATAATGAGATGCTGGCCGAAGAGGCTGATCGGAAAATATCGTTGAGAGATGGCCAGGTGGTGGAGGATCGGCTTATAGGTTCTGCGTTGAATGTGGGTTAAGGAGCGAGATCAATGACATTCATATTTCAGATGGCGCTGCGCGAAATCAGGGCTTCGTGGCATCGCCTCCTATTCTTCTTTATCTGCATTGCCATCGGCGTCGGCTCAATCATCAGCTTGCGGTCGGTGATTCAAAACATGAACACTGCCGTCGCGCTGGAAGCGCGCTCTCTGCTGGCCGCAGATGTTGAAGTGCGCTCGGACAGAGCCTGGAGCCAGGAGGCCCGGTCTATTTTGCAAAAGCATTATCAATCGCCAGCGGTGATCGGCCATACCGAAGTAATCGAGATGGTGACCATGATCCGCCCCGTCAGCGAGCAAGCCGGGGTTGCCAAGAGGATCGAGTTAAAGGGCGTGCAAGAAGCTTTTCCCTTCTACGGAACTCTAGAGCTTTCGGGGGGGCGCGCCTACTCTCACGATCTGTTGAAAGACAACGGCATCCTGGTCCAACCGATTCTGCTCACACAACTGGGCGTCCGTCTCGGCGATAAGGTTAAGATCGGCAGCCAGACATTCACAATTCGCGGAGTGATTGAAAAGGAGCCGGGCGCGGGAATGAACGCTTTCAGCCTCGGCTCGCGCGTGTTGATGGATTATGACAATGTCCTCAAGACCGGCTTGATCAGCTTTGGCAGTCGGGCGCGTCATCGAGTGCTGCTCAAAGTTCCCGAAAATCAGATCACTCCGCTCATTAGACAGTTGAGGCGTGATCTCAGAGGCCAGCTTGCCCGCGTGCGTTCATATCGAGAATCTCAAGATCGGCTCAGCGATCAACTGACTCGAGCGGAGAACTATCTCAGCCTCATCGGCCTGGTGGTTCTGGTGCTGGGGGGCATCGGCATATCGAGCGTCACCCGCGTCTTCGTTCAGCAGAAGATGAAGACAATCGCTATTTTGAAATGTCTCGGCGGCAAGAATCGGCAGGTCATATCTACATACCTGGTTCAGGTCATGACGCTGGGGCTGGTAGGCAGTTTGTTGGGGCTACTGCTGGCGGCCCTCACCGTGTGGCTTGTGCCTAAATACTTTGCCGATTGGGTCCCCCTGGATGTTCAATACCGCCTCACCTGGCAAGCTGTCTTGCAGGGACTGGGAATAGGGTTGTTGATTGCCGCGCTCTTTTCCGTGCTTCCGCTGTTGCAGATCCGCAGCATCAAACCCAATCTTGTGCTGCGCAATGAGATTCATTCCGACAAGCGCCGTTTAGATTGGCTGCGGCTTGGCGTTGGGTTGATTGTCATCGCCTGCCTGTTTGGACTGGCTGCCTGGCAAGCGGGCTCATTAAAAGTTGGATTGATGTTTCTTGGCGGATTTGCGGCAACGACGCTGGTTCTCAGCCTGGCAAGCGCGCTGCTGATCCGCTTGTTGAAGACGGTTCGCCATATTCCGTCTTTTGTTCTGCGGCAAGGCGTCAATAGCCTTTATCGGCCTGGCAATCAGACCGGGATTATCTTGATGGCAGTGGGTCTGGGGGGCTTCTTCATTATCGCCATTCAATCAATTCAGGCCAATCTGCTTGAAGAGTTCAATCTGGATCTGGCAACCAATGCTCCTGACCTGTTCTTCATCGACATTCAGAGGGATCAGCGGGCGGGCGTAGAAGAGTTTTTGAGCAATGCGACGGGCCAGCGGCCCGGCCTGGTTCCAACTATTCGCGCGCGCATGGTGGCCCTCAATGACAAACCGATCGAGCTGGAAAGGATCGAAAATTCCCGCGAGCGAGGTCGGCTTGGGCGCGAGTATGTTGTTACCTATCGGCCTCACCTGGAAGAGAATGAGACCGTAATCGAAGGGAAGCTCTGGGAGCCTACGCCGAGCCAGGAGGCGGAAGTCTCTATTGAAGAGAGTTTGCATCGGGACTTCAATCTGAATGTGGGGGACACCATCACGTTTGACATTCTTGGCCGAAAGGTCACTGCGCGCGTCACCAGCGTTCGCCGCGTGGATTGGCGCAACTCGCGCACCGGCTTTATGATTCTGTTCCGCCCCGGCGCGCTCGACGATGCGCCGCAGATGTTCATAACCGGGATTAAGGGGCCCGCATCTGTCCAGCAGCGCGCGCAGCTTCAGAAAGGGCTGGTAGACAGGTACCCCAACATCTCTGTCATCGACGTGCAGGATGTGGTTAATCTGGCCCGGTCGGTCATAAGCAAGATCACACTGACGGTATCATTCATAGGCGGCTTTGTGTTTTTAACCGGCATCTTGATCTTGATCGGCTCAATTGCAATGACCAAGTTTCATCGCATTTACGAAGCGGCTATCTTGAAGACGCTGGGAGCAAAGAAGAAGCTGATTATCTATATCATCGTTGTTGAATACGGCTCGCTGGGCCTGCTTGCCGGTTTCATCGGGTCGGCGGCAGCTATCGGGCTGACGTGGGCGATTACCAGACACGTATTTGAGATCGATTGGCGGTTTGCCCCTTCGGTCAATATCACGGGGGTTGTGGTGACGGCGCTCCTGGTCACTATAGTCGGCGTGCTTTCCAGCGTAGATGTAATGGTCAAAAAGCCGTTAGGCATTCTTCGCGCAGAGTAGCAAGCGGATTACAATCTTTGAGATATTATCCTCGATTGCATAGCTTTTATTCGCGCTGCGCCTTTGCTTGCCTGCGAATCGCGCGATGATTGTCCTGCCGGGCTCAAGCGGCAACGGAGACCTGTGCAGTTGGCTCCTGTGGCGGACCATTTCATTGGAACCGGAAAATCGCTGTGCTATACTGGCGGCAGGGGGTAAACAACATGACGACGACGGATTCTGCTTCACAGGAGACGGTTGGCATTGGGGATGAGGTAGCGCCGGAAGTGGAATATCCGGTGCAGCTCGCCTACACACCTGAACCGGTGCTGCGCTTATCGGGAACGGTCACTGTAATCCGTCTTGGCAGGTGCGACCTGGCGCTGTCGGATCAGGAATGGCAAGACCTGGGGCTGCCAATGGCTGCGGAGGATGTGACCGATGGCTGATGATGTGGACTGGTATGAAGCCGTGCAAGGCGGTGAGCTGATGCAGGGCGACCTGCTCACCGCTTGTCCTGTCACCAGGGTGCTTGGCTTTGAACAGTGGCCTGTGCCAGCGGGGCAACCAGTCCAGGTGGAAGTTTACCTCGAAGATCTGGTGATTCTCTCTCAAAGTTGCGACCTGGCTAATGATAAGATTCAAGACGTTATTCTGGCGCAGGTGCTGGATTGGCAAGTCGCATGTGCTGAGCTGGTGAAGCAAGGCAACCTTTTTGCCCACAGCAAGCAATTTCGGCGGGCTTTGATTGCCGGGAATATACCTAGCCTCTCGCTCTTCCATAAGCGCGATGAGCCGCCAGCATTAGGCTGGTCGGTGGTGGATTTCCATCGCATCTTCGTCTTGCCCAAATCGGTTATCGGTACGTGTTTAGCGTGTTTATAAATTGTGCGGCTGTGGCCGCTACTGATGTGCGGCGAGTCTCCGACTCGCCGGGGCCTGTTCCTTATATCCTTTAGCGGCTACGCCGCTGCTTCTTGCCACG
>Ga0209172_10002691_pt1 | contig 30189 bp, 24 predicted proteins | sample LarsenN4metaG_FD_184113 | JGI IMG/M metagenome (GOLD analysis project Ga0209172, IMG submission 184113) | Hot spring sediment bacterial and archeal communities from British Columbia, Canada, to study Microbial Dark Matter (Phase II) - Larsen... ... | reverse complement strand
AGATATAGACGTAAAGCACAAAGACCGGGCCGCGCAACTGTGGTGCGAAAATGCCACGATTCTGACCGGCACAGAATGGCTTTATAAAAAGGTGCAGCAAAAGGAATTTGAGCAGCTTAGGCCCAGCGAATTTGATGATTTGATTGCTTTGGGGGAGATTAGCCTATTATGACAGGATTTACCACACGCCGGGTTTGTGAAAAATACCGTTAGCATCTTGCAATGGGCTGGGAAATTGACTGGCGGCCAACGCCCCCCGACGAATCCGCTTAAAAAAAGAGGCATGTTGTAATAACACCCGGCTAGGGTGCTGCTGTTGAGGATTTAGAATCCCAACCGGTAAGTTTAGCTCATAGCGCACAATTTTGAGAGGTTCCAACAGGTCCGAATCGTTGGTAATTAGTACCGCCAACTCATACAAGCCCCTATGCCCATCATGGACAAGATGGGCAGCAATGTTCACATCAGAGCCTTTTTCCTCAGTCTTAATAACTCTTACAGACCGGTGAGGATGTTGAGCCAACGGCATATCAATCTCGTGGCTCAAAAAATGCCCGTAGATAATATCAAGATTGGGAATAGTTTGTAAAGCCCGAAAATAAGTTTGCTGGCGGGTAGGTTGGTCGGGATCGTGGGGCCGGGCGCTAACCCTGGCGGTAAAATATTTAATCTTGATAATTTGGTGATTGGGCAGCAATAACCGGCACAACTTGGCTAAATCAAGCCATTTGCATGGTGTACCCTTCAAAGCGCCGTAATAGAGGTTAAAGCCGTCAACGTAGACAATTGTTCTCATAAAGGTGAGGAAAAGCAGAAGCCATAGCCCAAAAGGCTATGGCTTCGCACCCTAGCCCCGAAGGGCTAGGGGGGATATACTGACATGATAAAGGCAAAGTAGGCTTTTGTCAAGGAAAATTAAGCCTATTTTGGGGCACAATTTGCCCGGTTGAATCGTCAAGGCTGCCGGTTGGCTGGCCTTTTTGATTCTAAAAGGGGGCTATTCAGGAACAAAATACTACATCTTGTGTAATACACCACTTCGATCCCACAAAATGTAGATTCGACTCCTTGCCCTATTTATGATAAAACAGTTATGTAAGTTTTTGGTAAAAATGGCATAAGCGGGGGCTATGCCAGTTAGTCATTAGGAGAGGAGAAGATGTCTGTATCAATGTACCAGAGAAATGTCGAGAACCACAAGATGATTTGGCTAACCTAGCCAAAGAGTCCGAATTGGAACTAACGTTTCTGTATACAAAAGGAGGTCTGCTGTAGCCACAACCGGCCCCAGAAACGCGGGTAAGCGCCGGCCTGAATCCTCATAAATTTCAAGCACTACCGCTAAAGCATCACTCACATTGGGCGCGACGTCGGCCAGGGTGTCGGCTTCGGTAATAAGTTCCGGCAGTAGGGGACAGGTAATGGTATATCCACCCTCTGCTTGTGGCTCTAACACCAAAGGTAATTTGTAGCTTCGTTCCATAAGCTATTGACTCTCCAAATAAATTGAGCCGGAGAACTTTTTAGCATCTTCGTATCGCTATTGTACCCTCAGCGTGAGGGGTTGTCAAAGCTGCTAAACTACGGACTCCCTCCCTCCCAATTCGCCACCGGCCCGCGCAGATTGTAGTTGCTGGCAGCGATGGTCAAATCAAAGATGTCCACAATCCCGTCGGCGTTGACGTCGGCGGCAGGGTTATCGCTGCGGTAATGGATGGCCATAAAAGCCAGGTCCAGAATGTTGATGACCGCATCCTGCACCACATCGCCGCCGGGGAGGGTCAGGCTGCCGAGTTCGCCCTCTGGCGCGTCTTTTTGGCCGATGAGATAGGCCGGCTGGACGGCTTGCAGGCAGAGAAACGCCTGCTCGGAGGAAGGGGTAATTTCAAAATGGCCTGTGGCATCCGTGACGGCGGCAGGTTCCCCTGTGACCGACGAGGCGCAGGGCGTGTCGCTCAGATAAATGCCGGTACCGCTGTGGTCGGTGCGGCCTTGCAGCAGCACCGTGCCCGAAAGCGGCGTCACCTGCCCAATGACCACCCGCGTGACTGCCGCCAGCGCATCCAGCCGGGGGGTGACTCGCCCGTTGCGGCTGTCGGTAACGGGCCGGCCGGTTTCTTCCAAAATTGTTTCTATTTCGGCCACCGTCAGATTGGGGTTGGCTTGCAGCAACAAAGCCGCTGCCGCCGCCGCATGCGGGGTAGACATGGAGGTGCCGGATTTGGTGGCTTCGCCGCCGCCCAATCCGGTCGAGCGGACCAGCACGCCGGGGGCCAGCAAATCCAGTTCCGGGCTGCTGTTGCTGGAACAGGCGACCTGGTCGGCCACAATGTTCTGGTCGGTGCAGGTCGGCCAGCCCAAACTGGCCAGGGGGCTGTCGTACACATTGCCCACCGCCACCACGCCCGACACACAAGCGGGGGCCATCAGCGCGTCAGCTTGGCCGCTGTTGCCCGCCGCCGCAAAAACGGTGATCCCCGCCTGGCGAGCGGCGGCCACCGCCGCCGCATAAAGGGTCGTGTTGGCATCGGCTCCATCGCAGACTCCCACATAGCTGCCGCCGCCCAGGCTCAGGTTGATGACTTTCACGTTCAGGTTGGACTGGTTAGCCACCACCCAATCCAGCCCGGCCAGCACATCCGAGGTAAAGCCGGAGCCGTTTGGCCCCAGCACCCGCACGGCCACAATTTCGGCAGTCGGGGCAATGCCCTGCGGACTGGTCTGACCCCGCCCGGCAATGATCCCGGCCACATGCGTGCCGTGCCCGTTTTGATCCTGGGCGCTGTCGCTCTCCACACTGCCGTCGGGCAGGCAGCCGCCGTTGCGATTGAAGCAGTGCTGGCCGGCCAGACTGGGGGCCAGATCAACGTGGGCCGTATCCACGCCGGTATCCAGCACCGCCACCCGCACCCCGGCCCCGTTCAAGCCGAAATCCCGCCAGACCGCGTCTGCGCCGATGAGGCTGGCGTTGGGGGTGACATCGGCAATCTCAACCGGCAAATCCAGGGCGATGGCGGCCACTTCGGGCTGCCGCCGCAGGGCTTCCAGGCCGGCAGGGGTGACTTCGCCCACCAGGCCGGGTAAAGTCTGGTAGGTTTGAATGACGCTGAAATCGGCGGAGGACAGCGCCTGCGCTACGCTTTCCTGGCTGCGGGCGACCTGATCAGCCTGGGCTGCGCCGGCCTCCACCGGGTGTAAAACCACAATAACGCGGGCGGTAGATTGGGCAGCGAAAGCGGCTTCGACATCCGTAGGGGATTGAGCCAGGGCGGCGTGACCGGGCCAAACCAGCCACAGCAAACAGAGCAGTAAATAAAAAACTTTTTGTAACTGCCCAGCCATGTCATTTCGACCCGCGAAGCGGGGAGAAATCCCCGACACCTTACGTTTACATGTTGTGCCTGGAGATTTCTCGACCTTTGGTCTCGAAATGACATGAGTCTGAGTAATAACAATTTTTTGATAAATCGTCTTCATTTTTAAACCCCCTCAGTCGAGGTATCAAGCTGTTGCAGTTCGGCCTGAGCCTGAGCGTTATCCGGCTCGAGGGCCAGCGCCCGCTGAAAACAGATGCGTTTCTCGGCGGCTTGCTGGGCCGCCAGCCCCTTGCCCAGCCAGGCGGCGGCGCTGGCCGGGTCCAGTTCGATGGCCTGGCTGAAGCGCTCATAAGCCTGAGCCAGGTCGCGCTGCTGCATGGCCCGGTAGGCTTGCTCGGTGAGCAGGGCAGCGGTGCGGGTGGGCGAAGGGGCTGTGCCGGGCGTCCGCCGGATCGGTTGAACGTGGTCGGCTGTTTCTGCTCTGGGGCGCAGCCGGAGCAACAGCAGCGCCACCCCCACGAGTCCCAATACTCCGGCTACAGCCCAGCCCCAGCCGAAAGATGAAGGGGCTGCGGCCGGCTGAGGCTGAATGACAGCGCCCGCCGGCGGCCCGGCCAGCGCCAAATCCGTTGTTGCTATCGGAATGGCCGTGAGTTGGGACGAGACAAATTTAGCCTCGGTCACCTCAACCTTGAGCGGGCCGGCGCCAATGACCTCAAAGGCAATGGTCGCCAGAACACCGTCCCCGTTAATGGGGGGGGCCGGTTTGAGCAGGGTAAAGACAAAGTCAATCAGGCCCGTTTGGGCGTCGGCCTGGTTGAGGACCACAAAACGGTCATCCAAAAAAGCCAGCAAGGGGCCGGGGGCAATTTGCGCCCCTGCCAGACGCGGGTCCTCATCGCGGGCCTTCAATTGGCTGGGATCATAGCGGAGTTGAATTTCAGCCCCATACAGGTCGGTTACGTTTTCAAGCTGCACCGTCACCACCAGCAGCCGGTCGTCTTGCAGCGGCAATTCGCGCAAAATGAGCCGGAGCGGTTCATCAGCCCGGACGGGCTGAGCGAACAACAGGGGCAGCAGAACCAGCCACAGCCCCAGGATTGATTTGAAAGAAAAGGTCATAAATTCACTATTCACCATTCACAATTATCGGTCCTTGCCGGCCATAATTTCCGGCAGCCAGCACCAAATCCATAATGTTGACCGTGCCATCGGCGTTGAGATCGGCCAGGGTGTCGCCGGAGTTGAAATAGCGGGCGATAAAGGTCAGGTCGAGGATGTCAATCCGGTTGTCGGCGTTGAGGTCACCGGCCAGCAGGGTAAGACGCCCCAAGCTGGCGGCTTGACCGCTCGAACCCAGATTTTGAGCCAACAACGCCTGCACGTCGGCCTGGGCTGAGAGATAACCGGGGTGGCTAAAACTGAGACTGCCCGTGCCAGAAACGGTGAAAGTTCCGTCGGCTCCGGTTTGAACTTGCTGACCGGACCCGGCGACAACAATGCCGCTGTGATCTGATCGCCCTTGTAAGGCCACCACACCGCTCACGCCCTCACAGTTGTCCGAAACCTCAAGCTGGCCGTTTTGGGCGGTAAAGGGGATGGCTTCGGCGTTATTATTGGCCAGGAGGACATCTTCCAGGGTCAGCGGGGCGCTGCCGGCGGCTACGGGCTGCCAGTCCACCCGGATCAACTCGGCGCTGCCGTTGATGGTGCTGCCCAGCAAGGTAGCGGCAAAGGATATGACGCCGTTGGTGGTATCCACGCTGTTTTCGACAATAAAGCCGTTGTCCACAAAGTCGTCGCCTATGGTAATCTGCACCCCATCCCGGCCGGGGTCGGCGTCAGTCACCTGGGCCACGGCGGGATCGTAGCGAAGGCTCAGGTCAACTCCCACCATGTTGGTCACATTATCTACCTGCACCGAGGCGCTGCCCTGGTCGTTGCAAATGGGAATAACCAGGTTGGCCGGGTTGACCCGGAGGATGACGCCGGTCGGTGGGGTGGTGGTTGGGGTGGGCGTGGGGGTATCGGTGGGGGTGGGGGTGATGGTCGGTGGTGTGCCTGTCGGCGTAGCGGTAGGAGTCGAAGTTTCCGTAGGGGTGGGGGTAGCTGTCGCGCCATCACCGTTGACCGGGACCGAGCCGGTGGCGCTGCACGACAGGAATCGCTGGCCGGTGGGGTCGCTGGCGGTGAAGGTGTAATTGTAGAGACCGGCAGTGGTGGTGTCGTCGTCGAAGCCGTCGTATTCACCCGCTCGATCTACAAAGCCGAAGCCGGTGGAGGCTTGCGCCCCGGCCGCCGCCTGGCTGATGGTGCGGGTGGCAGTGACGGTTGCGCCAACTAAGGGAAGACTCTGGTAATCGGCCAGCCGGACGGTGAACTCAACCGTATCCCCTACGTTGTAGCTCTCCTGGCCGAAAATGACGTTCATTTGGCAGGGTTTGAGCTTACATTTGTTGATCCGTTCAGCCACTTTGGTCCGCAGTTCCGGGATACGGTTGTAGATATTGTCGCCGGGCGAAGTGGTCCAGGTGACGTCCCGCCCGCCGGCAATAACCGGAATATTGGGCAGGCCGTCGTAAGTGGCCGAACTCAACGGGTCAATGCCTTTTTGGTTCAATTTCCAGGCGATCAATTCCACCGCGCTGTCGAACATGGGCTGGTGGAAAGGAGCCACGCCCAGCCGGGGGTCATCGCAGTTGCCGTAGCAGCCAATAAAACCAATCGCCATTGAGCCGCGATTGTGGGTATCATGAATGCCGATCACATCATCGCCGCCGGCCCGGCCTTCGTAAATGACGCCGCTGGGGTCAATCAGGTAGTTGTAGCCGATGTCGCCCCACCACAGCACGTTGGCGTGAAAGTTCCAGATGGAGCGGACCCAACCGGCGTAGCCCTGGTAGGGGTGCGGCTGGTTGGGTGTTTCGGATTGGTGCAGGATGATATGCGTTACCGGGGCATAGACTGGCGGGCGGGGCGAGCTAAAACGACCTCCCGGACAGCCCCAGTCTTCCCGCGAAACAATGTTGGTGGGCTTGGTGATGGGGCAAGTCTGGGCGATAGCGGCGGTAGCGGCCATCTGGCTGGCGATTTCGCCGTCGGTTGGCCCCTGGCTGGTGTCGTTCATCACCAGGGTGACGCTGCCCAGGGTTGGCCCAAAATCCAACGAGTCGCTGCTAAGGGTGACTTTGAATTGCAGCGCAGCCTGGGCGGAGTCAACCCAGATGAGGTTGCCGCTATGCAGGTCGTCGCGCACGGGATAAAAGGCTTCGGGGTTCTCCACCCAGTCGCTCCACGATGCGCCGCCGTCGCTGCTCAGGCGGGTTTCGAGGCGCAGGCCGGTCCCTTCGGGCAAATCCGCTCCCCACAGCGGGACCATATCGGTGGTAAAGGCCAGGGGCGAGTGGATGACCTCGGAGGTGTAGCTGCCTTCAGTGAGGCCGGAGGCCAGGCTCAAACCGGCAGCGGTTACTTCCAGCCCCTCAAGCTGGCCGTTGGCCCCCAGGAAAGCCGCGTCGAGGTGAGCCTCTTGCGAAACAATCGTGGCGCTGCCATCGGGCGAACTTTGGACCGCGCCGGCAAAAGCGGGCTGGTCGCCCTCCTGCTGTGGCGGGTGGGCCAGCGTTGGGCCGGTTCTGGCAAAATAAATCAGAGCGGCCAGAATGACTGATAGGAGGGAGATTAGAGATTTGAGATTGACGATTGTTTTCATAAAATGCTCCTTGAAGAAGAAGGGAACTGGGGGAAAGTAAGTTTCAGTAGATCCAATTTTCGGAGAGTGAGGCACGCCTACGTGCCGAACACCACTGCACGTGGGCGTGCTGGCTCCTCAAATTTGGATACACCGAGTTCCTGAGTTCCTACGAGTTCCTTTAGTTCCTTTTGCCTTTACTGCCCCTGCCGTTGATAGTTGCCGGCGGCCAGGGCCAGGTCGAGAATGTCTACCAGGCCGCTGGCGTTGAGGTCGGCGGTGGGGTCGGCGGATTGGTAACGCCCTGCCAGGTAGGTCAGATCAAGAATGTTGACGGTATTATCACCGTTGGCATCGCCGGCCAGCAGGGTGACCTGGCAGGCATCAATCTTCGGTTCTCCTGCGGTCAGACCGGCAGACGCCGCCATCTGGGTCGAGAGGTAGCCGGGCGCGGTCAGATTCAATTCCCCGGTGGCAGCGATGGCAAACAGGCCGTTGGGGTAGCTTTGAGCTTGTTCACCCGTCGAACTCGTCACCAGTACCCCGCTGTGGTTGGCACGGCCCTGCAAGTTGACGGTACAGCGCAGGCAGGGAGGGCTGATATCAATTTCCAGTGTGCCATTTTGAGCAGTATGGGGAATGAGCGCGCCTGCGGTGTCTGTCAAGATCGAGGTTAGGGCAAGCGGGGTAATACCATCGCGTCCTTGCATTCGCCAAGTGATGAGGAGTAGGTCGGCGGTACCGTTAACGGGTGTGTTACTACTGGCGATGTAACGAATCGTGTTACCACTTTGCGAAACCGAGCCGGAGCCGAAACGGGGCGTAATCTGGGCAGGAATAATAAAGGTTCGGTCATAAGTGATGCCCAAGTCTACCCTGGCCAAGTTGGTCACGCCGGTGATTTGAAGGGTGCTGGTGATGTCGCTACTTGGCCGGCCGCATAGATCTACAATTTGGTGGGTGGGCGTGAAGCCCAGAGTGGGGGTAGAAGTTGGAGGGGGAGTAGCAATAACTGGGAGGTAGCCCGAAATGGAGCAGCCATGATAACGGGCTGGCGAGGCACTATCTCTGGCAAACAGGGTGAATGTATAGTTGCCGGTTTGGGTAGGTGTGAAAGTATCTGTATAGGCACAATTTTCTCGTCGAAGAGGAAACTGTATAAGAATACTGGGATCAGGGCCAGTTCGACTGTAATCAGCGGTGGCATCACACTGTTCCTGTCCATTAACATATACTTTGGTAGTGAGAGTAATGGATTGGTTCACAGTACCCGGATAGGGAACAAAAGTAGGTGGGGTCAAAGTACAAGTGGGCAACTTGTCCTCAAACTCAACCAAAGCCTCTGCCGAGCAGGGCAAAAAGCGCGGGCCGGTCATATCACTGGCTGAAAATTGAAAGAGGTGTAAGCCGGTGCTTTCAGGGGTGTAAACGGCGTCATATGTGCCTGACTGGTCTATCGGCGGTGAAATGGCGGCTGATTGAACGGTATCGGTTTGAGTAACGGTGGCATCCACATTAGCCCCAATTAATATTTGCCCCTGCTGGTTTACCAATCTCAGGGTGATTTCCAACGGACTCTCCAGCGGAGCAGTAAAGACGCTGCCGGGTTGGTAAAGCTGCTCATTGAAATAGATTTCCGAAATGCGACAGGCTGATACCACTGGCGGTGTTGAGGTGGGTGTTGGGGTAAAAGTGGGGGTGTGGGTGGGGGTTTTGCAGGAATGGCAGTGGGCCGGGTCAGTCTCGCCGCCCTGAAAAGCCAGGGTCAAGAGGGCTGCTGCTGCCAAGCCCAAAATGAACCAGAGGCGGAGATGTGATTTCAAGAGGTTATTCATACGGTTCTTCTCCTTGCTAACCCGCTAACGTAACTCCTCAGCCATGTCATTTCGACCGCAGGGAGAAATCCCCGACACCTTACTTTCATAGGTTGTGCCTTGAAGATTTCTCGACCTTCGGTCTCGAAATGACATGAGCCTGAGCAGTAACCCGCTAACAAAACTTTTGGGAAAGGGGGGAAACTCAAAGCGCCCTTTAAGTTCCCCCCGCTTCCCGCAAGCCTTATCCCTTTTAGGCATGGCGACTGTTTAGGCTGTTCCCAGAAAACAATTCACCAACATTCCTGATGCGTGATACGTGATGCGTGAAAGTTTAGGCTATAAATCGTTACGCATCACGCATCACGTATCACTCCCTTAACCTAACCCTAGAACGGGAATGGTCCCCCGCCGGGCGGCGTGCCATCGGTGGGGCCGCCGGCGCCAAAGTTTTTGGCAACCAACACCAGGTCAAGGATGTTGATAATTCCATCCGGGCACGGCGCCGTCCCTGGCGAGGTGGGGGGGGTACAGGTCGGGCTGGGTGTACCGGTGAAATCGGCGGCCTGCGACAGGGTGCTGGCTCCGGCGGGCTGGTTGAGCACACTGGCCATCAGGACCAGATCGAGGATATTGATGGCGTTGTCATTGTTAAGATCGCCGGCCCACAGGAAAACGGATGAGGAATCATGCGGGTCTTCAAACTCGGCCTCCGCGTCGAGGTAGCCAAAGCGGCTGACCGCTACAGTGTAGGGCGGCGACACCGAGCCGTTATTGAAGGCGCAGAAGCCAAAGATGTCCACCTCACCGCCATCGCAGGGGTAGATGCCGTTGATTTTGACATCGGTAAAGATGTCGGTGGGCACTGCGCCGACGACCAGGCCGGCGTTTTTGCCGCCTTCGAGGCCAATCTGGAATTTGAAGATAGTGGGCACGTCAACCGTGATGATACCCAGGGTGTCTTCAACATCCGGGCCGGGGAAGCCGCCGTTATCCGTTACCAGCGAGGTTTCACCGTCGAGACAGATGTCGGCCTCGTCGTTTACCGCCGCGTCGGGGTCGCTGCGCCAGACGATGTCAAGCAGGCTGCCGCTGCCATCAACGGTCATCGTCGGGTCAAAGTAAACAATACTAACGGTAAAAGAGGCGTCGGTTAATCCATCTGAAGGAACAGCAGGGAGTACCTCGCCACAAGTTACCCCCGCACCGCCGGTTTGCACGGTCATAAAGTAATCCACCCCACGCTCGCCGGGCAGCAGGTCGCCGGGCCGGACTTCCTGCGGCGAGACAATCGAGGCGTCGTAGCCGATGACCAGTTGCAAGCCGGAGATATGCTCCGCGCCTTGAATATCCAACTTGGTCACAACCGTGCCATCACCCCTGGAAACTACGGTTTCGCCCGGATTCCAGAGAAAGGCTTCAAAGCTAATGGCCTGGGCGTTGACATCTTCTTCCGGCTCCTGGGCCGCCGCCGGCAGGGCCGTTAACGCCGCGAGTAAGAGCACAAGCACCAGCAGCCAAATAATTTGGCCTAAATTCTTTTGTTTCATCAAGTAAACCTCCATTAAAACCAGGATAAATTGATTAAACTAAAACTGTTCCAAGGATGTGGTCTTGCGCTGGAGCTCCCTCCTTTCCTGAAATCATGACCGTCGAAAGAGAGTAATCAGTAAGCAGTTAGCATCAGATTGTAACAACCCCTCTACTATCAGTTTTAGCATATCCTATCCAGGGCAGTATCTCAACGGTAGCAATGCGGAAAAAATTTAGGTGGTTTCGAGGAATTTCTTCTCCGTGCTAGTACGGTTGTTGGGTTGTCGGGGTTATGCTAGATTTGGAGCTGCCAGTAAGTTTGAGAGGCTTGACGCGGAGGGAGAGTTGGCTTAAGATAGAGACGTGATGCGTGAGGCGAAGAGGCGAGGATAGAGGATGGAGGATAGAAGATAGAGAATAGAGGATAGAGGATAGAAGATAGATAACAATCCTCATTGACGAGTTTCTATCAACTATACCCAACGCATTTCAAAATTTCCGTAGCTGACGCATCCCCATGCGTCAGCGGACGGCATAGGGATGCCGTCCTACGGAAATTTTAGCGTGCGCTTAGTATATCAACTATCTACTATCTTCCATCTACCATCTTCAATCTTCGTCTCGAGGCCCCTGTGGGCAAATCATCGCGTCTTTATTTCAAAGGAGTTTTTCCCTTGTCCCCCCTCCGCGTTTTGATTGCCGAAGACCAAACCATTCTGCGTGAGGCGTATCTGCACGCTTTACAAACTGTCCCGCACATCACGGTCATCGAAGCGGTGGGTGACGGCGAGGCGGCGGTGGAGGCGGCGCGGCGCTTGCAGCCGGATGTGGCTTTGTTGGACATCCAGATGCCCAAACTCAACGGCATCGAAGCGGCCAAACAGATTCGGGCGGCCTTGCCTCATATCGGGGTAGTGTTGGTGTCGCACCACAGCCAGCGCCAGTACGCCGAAGCTTTTTTACGCGACGGCACCGCCGGCAAAGCCTATTTACTCAAAACCACTCTCAACGAGCCGGCGGAACTGATTCGCGCCATTGAAGTGGTGGCCGAAGGCGGCGCGATTCTGGCCCCAGAAATCCAGGATGAGCTGCTGCAAATTGCTGTGACCCGGCCCCAGGCGCAACTGAACGCGCTGACCCGGCGTGAGCAGGAAGTGCTGCGGCTCATGGCCGAAGGCTACACCAATATCGCCATGGCCCAGCGCCTCTCCGTCAGCGAGCGCACCGTCGAAAGCCACGTCAATAATATCTTTTCCAAGTTGAGCCTCACCAGCGAAGTCACCCACAATCCCAGGGTGATGGCGGTGCTGCTTTTCCTGCAAGCCGGGCAATAGGTAGTAGGTAGTAAGGAGTAGGGAGTAGGGGGATTTTGTTGCTCAGAGGCGGTCTATGACCGCCGTTACTCGGATTGGAGCCGAAAGCTCCCTACGGGCAAGCATAGTAATGAGTAGGGAATAGATTGTTTTTCCCTTACTGCCTACTGCCTACTCCTTACTCCTTAAATAGTGGGTAAATGCCTGCAAATGGCCGGGGTTGGGACTGGGTTGGGGAGCGGGTAGACGCGCGTAAACCGTAGTGCCCTGGCCTGGCCCGGTTTGAAAGCTGAGGCGACCGCCCCAGGCCAGCGTCCGCTCTTGCAGCGATAACAACCCCAAATGCCCCTGCTGCCCCATCAGTAGTTCGGGCGCGGCCTTCAACCCAATGCCCGTATCCTGCACCGTCACCGTCACCGCATCATCGCGCCAGCGCAGGTGGATAAAGATCTGCTCGGCCTGGGCGTGTTTAATCGCATTGTCGAGGGCCTGGCGAGTGATGTAGTAGATATCCCGCTCCAACTTGGAGTCGGCCAGGCGGGCGTTGTCAAAACCCTGGGCGGTCAGGTCAATAGTGCGGGGGGCGGTGGCCGGCAGGGCATGTTTGCTCAACGAGTCCATGTAGGCTTGCAGCGCGGCAATCAGCCCCAAATCGGTCAGCACGGCCGGGTGCAAGCCCTGGGTAATCTCACGCAGCCGCGAGTTTAAACTACGTGTTTCCTGGCTCAACGCTTCCAAACAGGGCTGAATTTGAGCCGGGTCAACGGCAAGCTGGTGCTGGCTTTGGCTCAAGGTCAGGCCCATGGTGGTCAGCCGGCTCAAAATATCGTCGTGTAGTTCAACCGCCAGGTTGCGCCGCTCTTCTTCCTGGGCGTCAATGGTGCGGCGGTAGGCCAGTTGCAGCTTGTCCAGCGTGTCGGCCAGGTCGGCGATCAGACGCGCATTTTTAACGGCCAGGGCCAGGGGGCCGGTCAGCCAATCAAAGGCTCGAAAGGCGCCCGGAGAAGGCCGGAGACTGGCCGCAGCCCAACTCAGGCCAATCAGGCCGACCAGTTCAGCCTGCAAATTCAAAGCGGCCACCTGCTCAACCCCCAAGAGCAGCAACCCCTGGCGCAAGGCACTTTCCGGCAAGGCTAACACAGGCTGCGTCCCCGGTAATTGTCCCGGCGACAGGTCAACCGGCAGTTCGGCCAAATCAGCCGCCAGTGTTCCCTCGCTGTGGGCCAAAACCAGCAGGCGATCCTCGGCCTGGTAGAGCCAGAGGCTAACGCTCTGCGCCGCCAGGTGCTGGCGCAGCGATCCGGCCACGTAGGGTAATAAAGTTTCCAAATCGGCGGTCTGGCGGACGGCCTGGCTGTACATCCCCAATAGTTGCCGGCCCAGCACTCGCTCCGGCCAGAGCCGCTGCTCCAGTAAAGATTCCAGCCAGGGGTACAAACCGGCAAAACCCAGCAAGGCTACCAGAGCCAGAACCAGGGCCGAACCGGAAAGTTCAATGGAAAAGAGGGGCAACACTAAAAAAAGTAGAAGGGTTGCCGCCGCCATAATCAGCAGTGTGGCCAGGACATAAAACTGCCGGTTCGACCGGCTGGCGAGGGGGTCGCTCACCTGGAACCACGAAACTATTTGATTCTTAAGCCGACTGAGCTGGTTCATCGGCGGACGGTAGGAATAGGGAAGAATGGAAAGCTGGAAGGTTGGATAAAGCTATGTAAACGTCTAAAAAATCCTTCCCGTTTTGAGTTCCTCTAGTTCCCTGGGAACTCGTAGGAACTTGGGGGAACTTATTTTTGGACAATCACTAAGTCCTATCCTCCAATCTTCCAGTTATTTAGGCTAAATCTTTGAAAGCGCTGGGGCGACGGCCAGAACCTCGCGGCCTGTCTCCCGCTGGCTGTGTCTGTTTACGGAAACCGCTCATAACCACAAAACCGCCCACGGCCAAAACACCCAATCCCAGTACCACCGCCGCAATAATCCACCAGGGGAAATTATCGCCCTCAGAGCCGGCGACAACCGGACTGCCGTCATCGGAGCCGCCAATGGTCAGGGGTGAAGTTTCAGCCGGGATTGTCTCCAAGTTGACCGAGACCAGGGTGGATCGCTCCACATTGATCGTTGTGGGTGTGTCTTGCAGAATTTTGAAGGTCATGCGAACTACGGGACCGCTGCCATTGACCGGCGGAGCCGGATTGAGCAAGGTCAAGGCATACATAATCGTTCCCTGAGAGGGGTCGGCCTGATTGGCCACCACAAAGCCCTGGTTGACCGGCAGCAGCGTACCCGGTTCAATTTGGACGCCCCCCTGGTCAGCCTGGCTGTCCTGAATTTCTAACACCGCCGGGTCATATTTGAGATGAAGCTCCAGGCCGTAGAGGTCGCTTACATTTTCGGCCTGCACTTCGACGGTAACCATCCCCTCAGCCGATGAAACGGGTTTGAGGGTTAAGCGGGTTCCATTCTGAGCCAGGGCTAACGGCGCGGCCACCAGTAGGACCAGCAAGATGATGGACAAAAAGATTATTTTGAATGAGTAGATTTTACTTGAGCTTTGCATAAGTAGTTTCCTCCTGAAAATAAAGACGCGATGGCAGGTGAGGCGAGGAGGCGAGATGAAGATTGAAGGCAACTACTCAGTCATGTCATTTCGAGCGACGTTAGGCGCGAGAAATCTCCTAATTCGTAGTTTGCAGACAACGGCCTCAAAGATTTCTCGGCTTTCAGCCTCGAAATGACATGGGGGTGAGTAGTTACATGAGGATTATCCTCTATCTTCTATCTTCGCTCTTTGCGCCCTTATCTCATTGACAAATCCAGGGATGGGCTGCCGTCGACTGGCCGTAATTGATGGCCAGCAGAATCAAATCCAGCACATTTACTGCACCGTCCTGGTTTAAATCTGCCGCAACGCCGCCTCCATTCTCGCCGATGACTCGGCCCAGCGCTGTAGCATCGGTCACATCAATCGCGCCGTCGCCGGTGATATCGCCGGCCAGCAGAGTCACGGGAGATAGGGAAGTTGTTTCGCTGTTATGGTTGAGGCCGGTACAGGTGGCGCTCAAAAAACCGGGGCGGCGGACGGTGAGGGTGTACACACCAAAGTCAAGGTCGGTGAAGGCGAAGTCGCCGGTGGCGGATGTGATCGCCGTTGGCCCCAATCCTTCAATCAATAGGACGGTTCCGGTCAAATTAGCCGCGGCCGGCCCTTCAAGCTGAATGTTGCCGGTCAGAGTCCCTTGCGGCTGAGAGGGTTCAACCACCTGCACGGTCAGAGGGGTGATAGCGGCAATCGGCAGCGGCGCGCCGTCTTTTTGACCCAGCGTTACCGCCGTCAAATCAAAAGGCGTCGGGCTGGTTCCGCCGGCAACCGCCTCAAAGGTCCAGGTCAGCAGCGTCAGCGAGCCGGTCAGGTCGGGCACATCGCCCTGGCGGCTGGCGGCTACCAGGAGTTGGCCGTTACTAATTTGAGATTGGGCAAGCAGGGGAAAATCAGGGCTGAGGTTGGGGCTTCCGACAGAGGGCGTGACGGCGGCGCTGTCCCAATTAAGCCGGAATTGATAGCCAAAAACACCGGGCGGCTGCGGCTGGTTGAGGATAACCTGGATTTCAAACGTCTCGCCGACCGTGACCTGGGCCGGGCCGGTAATCTGAAGGGTCGCGCTACCGGTTTGAGGCAGCGACTCGGCCTGGGTGGCCGGCGCAGCGACCAGTATGGCTAAAAAAAACAAAACACAGAGCGTGCAATAAAATCTATTGAGTTGGCTGAATAGGGGGGAGTTTGGAGCGGCGCTCGCAAAAGCGAAGGGGCCTGGCTGAAACCAATCCAGCAAAGGCTTTGAAGCCATCTGCGCCGGCAGTCTCCTCAGCCTGGGGCCGGGAGCGCCGCGTAAATTTGGAACGGCATGGTTGCCATGCCGGGTCAAACGGCTCAATTGAGTCCAAATTTGGCTCATCATCATCGCCTTTACGGTTGGTTTGGTAAAGAACAGGGCGGATTTGTAGACACAGACCCGCCGGGCCAACTATTTTTGAACAAGATAAGCATAACATAGAGGTTGGTCTGGGACAATAGAGAATGGGTACCAAGGGGAGCGAGGACGCGGGGAGGCGAAGACGTAAGGCCGTCAGAGTCGTCATGCCCTCTTCTCCTCGCCTCTTCGCCTCCTCGTTTCTTCGCGTCTTTGCTGCCTGACACCCATGACTTGTGCTACAAATAGGAGACCTCAAAAATTATGGTATAATGAGCTTAACTGGTCCGGGCTTTTGCCGGCAGTTAAACTATCAGGAGATTGCAAAGGAGAATACAGGTGAAACTGCACGAATACCAGTCGAAACGCATTTTTGCCAAGTATGGCGTGCCTATTCCCAATGGAGATGTAGCCACCACGCCCGCCGAAGCCCACGAGATTGCCAAACGGCTTGGCGGCCCGGTGGTCATCAAAAGTCAGGTTCTGGTAGGGGGGCGAGGTAAAGCCGGCGGCATTAAAGTAGCCAAAGATGCCAAGCAGGCTGAAGAGCTGGCCAGGCAAATTTTGGGTATGACCATTAAAGATATTCCGGTGGAGAAGGTGCTGGTTGACGAAGCAGCCGATATCAAGGAGGAAATTTACCTGGGCATTGTGATTGACCGGGCGCAGCGTACGCCGGTCATCATTGCCTCGGCAGCGGGCGGGGTGGAAATTGAAGAAGTGGCTAAAACCAAGCCCGAGGCCATCATTCGCCTGCCGGTTGACCTCGAACGGGGCCTGCTGGATTACCAGGCCCGCGACCTGGCTTTTGAGTTGGGCTTGCGGCGCGATTTTATCGGCCAGTTTGTGCAGATTGTCAAAGGGTTGTACCAGGCTTTTGTGGATACGGATGCCAGTTTGGCCGAAATCAATCCGCTGGTCGTGACCGGGCAGGAACGGCTGCTGGGGGTTGATGGCAAAATTGTCCTCGACGACAATGCCCTGTTCCGCCACCCGGAGCTGGCCGAACTGCGCGACATTCAGGAAGAAGCGCCCGCCGAACGGGAGGCGCGCCGGGCCGGCTTGAGCTATGTCAAGCTTGACGGCGAAATTGGCTGTATGGTCAACGGGGCGGGGCTGGCTATGGCTACTATGGACATTATCAAACATTACGGCGGCGAGCCAGCCAACTTCCTCGATGTGGGCGGTGGGGCCAAAGCCGAAAAAGTGACCGCCGCACTGCGGATTATCCTGAGCGACCCCAAGGTTAAGGCGGTCTTATTCAATATTTTTGGGGGCATTACCCGCTGTGATGAAGTGGCCCGCGGTATTCTGGCCGCCTTAGAAGAAGTCAAAACTAACGTCCCCATGGTGGCCCGGTTAGTTGGCACCAATGAAGAAGAAGGCCGGCGGATTCTGGCCGAGGCCAATTTCCCCAGCGCTACCAGTTTGGGCGAGGCGGCCCAAAAAGCCGTCGCTCTGGCGAAGGGAGCCTAACCTCATGAGCATCCTGGTTGGAAAAAATACACGTTTATTGGTTCAAGGGATTACCGGCCGTGAGGGCGCGTTCCACGCCCAGCAGATGAAAGAGTACGGCACCAACATCGTCGGGGGGGTGACGCCGGGCAAAGGCGGCGAGTGGATACACGGCGTGCCTGTGTTTGATACGGTCAAAGAGGCGGTCAGCACCACCGACGCCAACACCAGCATTATCTATGTGCCGGCCCGTTTTGCCGCTGACGCGATTATGGAAGCGGCCGACGCCGGCATCAAATTGATTGTCTGCATCACCGAGGGCGTGCCGGTGCTGGATATGGTTCGGGTGCGCAGATTTTTGAGCCAAAAAGAGGCTCGCTTGATTGGCCCCAACTGCCCCGGCCTGATTACTCCTGGCGAAGCCAAGGTTGGGATTATGCCCGCCCACATTCACAAACCGGGCAATGTCGGCCTCGTTTCCCGCAGCGGAACCCTGACTTATGAAGTGGTTCAGGCCCTTACGGACCGGGGCATCGGCCAGAGCACGGCTGTCGGCATCGGCGGCGACCCGATCATCGGCAGCAATTTTATTGACATCCTGACCCTGTTTGAGAGCGACCCGCTGACCTATCATGTCGTCCTCATGGGCGAAATCGGCGGCGCCGATGAGCAAAAAGCAGCCCGTTTTATCGCCGAGAAGATGAGCAAGCCGGTCACCGCCTTTATCGCCGGGCGGACGGCCCCCGCCGGCAAACGCATGGGCCACGCCGGAGCTATCATCGAAGGCGGCGAAGGCACCGCTGAGGAAAAAATCAAAGCCTTTGAGGCCGTCGGCGTGCGCGTGGCCCAACTGCCCGAAGAAGTGGCCGCGATTGTTGCGGAACGAATGTAGTTGTTAGTTTTGAAAAATAGAGGCTAAGGCTAAGGCTAAGAATTTTTTAGCTCAGCCTTCGCCTCAGCCTCAGCCTTTCTAGGTCAGCAGCGTTGTGGACGAAATACTTGAGTCCTCTCCCCAACTTGACCTTTCCCCCTACCTCAATCGTTGGATTGCCCTGGTGCGTGGGCGTGTCGTCGGCGTTGGTTTAACGGCAGAACAGGCCGAACGCGCCGCCAAGCGAGTCCGGCCCAAAGAGAAGGCGCGGGTGGTGTTTGTAGATGGGGCGGGGAAAATGTGGGAAAAGGGCGATGATTAATTTACCCAATGTTAGACTAACTGAAACCGAACTGGCCGATTTTTGCCAACGCTGGCATATCCGCGAGTTGGCTCTCTTCGGTTCTGTTCTCCGAGACGATTTTAACCCGGATAGCGATGTAGATATTTTGGCTACATTCACGCCAGAAGCAGATTGGAGTCTCTTTGACCACGTCCGTATGGAAGAAGAGTTGAGCCATTTACTAAACCGGCCCGTTGATTTGCTCGTCACTGTTGTCTTTGTGGAAAAGCATGTACCACAAACATTGTCATCCACCATATAGATGGAAATCCCTCAAACAATGATCTGGACAATCTTCTTCCAGTTTGCTTTGATTGTCACGGAGAGTTGGAACGATACAACCCTGAACATCCAATAGGCACAAAATATCGTCATCTTGAGATAAAAACACGAAGAGATCAAATATACGAGACATATACTCAAAGTTATGTACGCCAAGTAGAAATAAGAATCAGCCGATATGATCAAAGAGTTTTTGAGCAAACAGGCAAACGTGTTGGAATAGGATTAAATGACATATTCTGTACAGTTCGAACTCTTAGTGAGGATATTCCAATCCAGTTGCGCCTCCGCGATGTACAACCGTTTCATTTTCGGCTGGAGATTTTCTGGAGCGTCATAGATGTTCTAAAAAGAGAACATCGCATGTTACCAATTAGTTATGTGTGGACCGAACTGGACGGTGATTGGTGGTTTGATCCGCGTACACTTCATGAATAATAAAATTTGATTGGTGTGACTCACCCAAATTGGCTAAATAAACATCACTTAATACAAGATGTAATTAAAATCCTCCACACCCACCACCTCGAAGCCTACCTCGTCGGCGGGGCGGTGCGGGATATGCTGCTGGGGCGGGAACAGATTGTTGACCTGGATTTTGCCATACCCGGCGATGGATTGGCCGTAGCCCGGCGGGTGGCGAACGGCCTGCACGCGGCCTTCTACCCGCTCGATGCCGAACGGGGCACGGGGCGGGTGGTTCTTGAAAAATTTTATCTCGATTTCGCCTCTTTTCGCGGGGCCTCCCTCCTGGAAGACCTGGCTGACCGCGATTTTACCATCAATGCCATGGCCATCCGGCTGACCGAACCGTTTGAGCTGATTGACCCGCTCGGCGGGCAGCAGGATTTGGAAGCGGGCCAGATTCGGGCGGCCTCGCCTACAGCCTTCAGCCACGACCCGGTACGGGTGGTGCGGGCCGTGCGTCAGGCGGTCGAGTTTGGTTTCTCGCTGGAAGCTGAGACCGAGGTCTGGCTGCGGGCGGCTGCGCCCGGTTTGCCCGGCATTTCCCCGGAACGGCAGCGGGATGAACTGCTGAAATTGCTCAATACCCCTGCTCCCGGCCAGGCGGTGCAGAGGCTGCGGTGGCTGGAGGTGCTGCCACACCTGCTGCCGGAAGTCGAGCCGATGATTGGTGTAACGCAGGGGCCGCCGCATCACCTGGATGTGTTTGACCATACCGCCCAGGCCCTTGATGCCTGGGCCGGGATGCTCCACAGCGGGCTGAGCGACCTGCCGGAGCCGCTGCAAGCGCCCGCTCAAGCCGAATTGACCGCGCCGCTGGCCGGAAATTTGAGCCAGCAAACCTTACTCCCTCTGGCTTTGCTGCTGCACGATACCGGCAAACCCGCTACCCGCACCCCTGATCCAAACTCTGCCGCTGTCCATTTTTATGGTCATGAGCAAATTAGCGCCAAAGTTGCTCGCCGGTTGATGCAGCGTTTTCATTTCAGCAACCAGGCCGCCGATTTTGTCGAAACGGTGGTGGCCCAACATATGCGGCCGCTGCTGTTGACCGCCGCGGACAAGGTGAGTCGCCGGGCCATTTACCGCTTTTTTCGGGATACTGCGGGCAGCGGTTATCAGGCCGGCATGGCTGTAGCGCTCCATGCCCTGGCCGACCGGCGGGCCACCTCTCCCCCTAACGAAGGGCAGGCTGAATTGCAAGAACTGCGGGAAGTGGTGTATAAATTGGGTATGGCTTACTTTGAGCAGCGGGCGCAGGTGGTTGAGCCGCCGCCCCTGCTGACCGGGCGCGATCTAATCGAAACCCTGGGCCTGGCCGAAGGGCCGCTCATCGGCGTGCTGCTGAACCGGCTGAAGGAAGCCCAGGCCACCGGCGAAGTTACCGACCGGGATGCGGCTTTGGCCTTTATCCTGGCCGATCCCGATTTCCAAAACGACCGCCGACCGCCGACGGACGACCGCCCTGCTTAGCACAGCTTGGCGTAAATTTATAACGATTGGAGCGCAGGTTTTAGTTTGCTTTAGGCAAGAGGCAACTGAAGTTTGCGCTCCGAAATCGTCACGATTTGCAGCGGTCGGCGGTCATAGTTTCAAGGGAGTTTACGTTGGCAAAATTGGTTATTTACGAAGAAGCAGGCGAAGAAACCGTTTTTGAGGATTTCGAGCTGCTTAGCAACCGCATCTTAATTGGCTCCAGCCCCGACAACCAACTCGTACTGGATGCGCCCAATATTGACCCGGCCCACGCCAGCCTGGAGCTGCGCCACGATCATTGGATTTTGCAGGATTTGGGCGGGCCGGGCGGTACCATCGTCAACGGCATTACGGTGGAGGGACCTTATTATCTCCAACACAATGACCTGATTGAGTTGGCTGACATCAAAATCAGATTTCGAGACCAAAACTCGGAACCAGAGGCCGAACCGGAACCCCCAGCAGAGGAAGAAGTTTACAGCCCAACCGAGCCGACGGTCAAAGGGCGAGTCTGGTTTGCCAAAGTAGCAGCAGGCACTCTGGCCGTCCTATTTTTAATTCTACTGATCTTGGTTGTCGGCCATTATGCCGGCTTGCTCAATATGGTTGATTTGCTTCCCCCGTGGCTATCGCAAATGCGGTGAGGGCACGGGGCGAGCCATAAAAAATAAGACCTCCGAAGTGGATTAACCTTTGGAGGTCTACTTTTTTGAAAGGAGAATTTAAGCAAATCACAATTTTGAGGACGCGTAGCGGGCACGCCTACGTGTTGAGCGGAGCCGCACCTAGGGGTGCTGGCTCCTCAATTTATGATTTACTGAATTTACTTGGCGTACAATGCTATTACAATCTGCGGGGTAATATTGGCTTCGATATAGGCTGCCAGAAGCAGCAGCGGCACGACTACAAAAATAAGGATTTTGAGAAAGTTAGCCAGGGTCAGAAGCAAGCCCTGCCCAATATCTAGCCCCGGCGGCGGCGAAACCAGGGCCGCCCCAATCCGCAGAGCAAAAGCCATCCCCAGCAAAATAGCCGGAATTTCAAAAATTCCATGCGGCAAAATAAAAGCGGTCACAAACAGCCAGGGATTGTAACCCAACAGGACAATCTGGGTAATGATAAAGCTGACCAGCCCCATATTCAGCAGGGTTAAAAATAAGGCCAGCACCCCAAATGAAAACATGCTCGATATGGCGGCCAGGATAATGACCCGGAAATTATTAAAGAAAATAAACGAGGTGTTGATTTCGGGCAACAGCCGAACTTTTTGCAAGTTACCAAAAGTATTGGCCGAGATTTCGTTGAGCGGCAGGACATTGGCCGGCAGAGGATGCTGTTGGGCAAAAGCCGCCCCCAAAAAAACCGCTGCCACCGTCATAGTCAGCACCATAACGATGGGCAAACCTTGCTGGCGGATGAGTACGGGTATATCGTGCCGGTAAAAACGAAGCAGGTTAAACCTGGCCGAAGCGTGATCGCCGCGTTTGGCGGCCAGTTCCGGCGGTCGCAAAAAATAGCCCTTAAAACTGTGCCAAATACTTTTGAGATTCAGCTCATCCATCTCTCTAGACAGGATCTCTTCGCGGTTAAAAATGCGAATACCCATCCGCACCAGGATCAAGCTGACCACGGTCAGCGCCGCCAAAATCCACCACAGCGCCTCATATTCAGCATAGAACATAATGATGCTCTGCCCCTGCACCAGCAAGGCCATCGGAATAATAATGAAGCTGGCTAGCAGGTTAGCCGCCCGTACACTGGTGGTCTGGCTGGAAACCACTACCGCCCCGGCCACCATCACCAACGCCTCCATCGTGGTCAACAAAAACATCAAAACAGCCAAGTCCAGCGGCGGCACCCAGCGCGGGGTAGTTATCAGGCGGCTGACGAGGAAAACGGTAATACCCAGATAACTGGCCAGCAGCGGCAACAGCAGCGACGAAAGCATCTTGCCCAGGTAAAGCTCAAGATCACTGACCGGCATAGACAGGATAGGTTCCAGGCTGTTGCGCTCTTTTTCGCCGACAAAGGACTCCAGGGCGATAATCAACGAGAACGAAATGGGGAAAAAGCCGACAATCATCAACAGGAAGGGATTGATGCGCTCTACCAAAATGGTATCGGTGTACTGCGACACCCAGGTGGTGGCCCAGCGGGAAGTAAAATCCATCAAAAAGGGAAAAATAACGGTCAGCACAATGATCGGGGTGACAATGCGCCAGTCACGCAGACTGTCACGCAGTTCGCGCCGGGTGATAATCAAGGCTGTGCCCAGGCTGCCGCGCTCGTGCCGGGGAATGGCTTGAACGGCCATCGTTACTTCACCTCCGTCTGGTCAGCTTCGACAATCCGTAGGTAAACCTCTTCCAGGCTGCGCGAGACTTCGCTGAGGGTAATAATCGGGACATCCTGATGGGTCAGTTCGTTCAAAAGGGCCGGGTTGAACTGGGCCGGGTCGGGCACGGTGTAACGAATCCAATCCTGGCCGTGCCCTACGATGTTGACCCGCTCCTGCAAATGGCTGACCAGTCCATTGAGTGGAGCTGCCAGCCGAATTTCCATCAACGGGTCGCCCAGCAGGCGCTGTTTTAATTCCGCCGGAGTACCCTGGGCAATAATCTGGCCCCGGCGGATAATGGCAATCCGGTCGGCCAACTGTTCTGCTTCGGCCAGATTGTGGGTACAAAGCACAATCGTCCGCTTTTCCTGGCGCAAATCGGCAATCGAGTCGCGCACCAGCTTGGCGCTGTGCGGGTCCATGGCCGAGGTGGGTTCATCCAAAAACAGCACCAGCGGGTCGTGCAGCATGGCCCGCACCAGGGTGAGCTTTTGCTTCATGCCCTTGGAGTAGGTCCCCACCGATTTATCCCGCGCTTCCCACAATTCAAAACGTTTTAACAGCTCCTCGCTGCGCTGGCGGATAATCGGCCTGGGCACGCCTTGCAGCTCGCCAAAAAAGGCCAGGTAATCCAGGCCCTTCATGCGCAAATACAGGCCGGGGAACTCGGTCAGCAGGCCGATGACCCGGCGCACTGCTTTGGCCTCGGCGACGGTATCATAGCCGGCAATGCGGGCGCTGCCACGAGTAGGTTTGAGAATCGCGCCGAGCATGCGCACTGTCGTGGTTTTGCCGGCCCCGTTGGGGCCTAGCAGCGCCAGCACTTCGCCTTCGGGCAGGCTGAGCGAAATATCTCTTACGGCGGTAAATTCGCCAAACTCTTTGGTTAAATGGGTGGCTTGAATCATGCAGGGCCTCGGTGGGAGGAAAAGGGTTACTTAGAGCCTATCCGAAAACTGTAGTATAGCCCCTGGTGGGCGTCTCGGTCGGGCACAAGGCCCTAACCTACGGGGGTTTTCGGACAGGTTGTTAGCCGAAACTGTTTTAGCCCGGTCAGAGAGGTGTTGCATCTTCTATTTTTTAGGCAACACGAGAACTTTGTTTACAAATTTATCCTGATAAAAGTGTAGCCGGAATAGAAAAAGTTGTCAATGTACCATTGGGCCAATCGGCCAAAGGAAACGCGGCGAATAGTCAATGAGGATAAGACAGAGTATAATGGAAGGGTTAGCGGTGACGGGTCAAGTAAACCTGAAAATAACCAGTAAGGCCACCAGCGCCACAGAGCCAAACTCCCACAAAGCGCGGCGCGAAAGTTTGCCCAGAAGCTGCTGTTGGGCCAGGCCGACCAGGACATAAAAAATCAAAAGCAGTAACAAGCCGGCAGTCAGGGCGCTGATGCGCCAATAATTCAAGGCCCATGTTACCTGGCCCAGGCTAAGGCTAACAATGGCCGCGAATAGCCAGGTTTTGGCAATCGAGCGCCGCTGCCGCAGTAGGGCCAGGGCAATCATGCCGCTGACCAGCATAATACTGGTGGCGCTAATGGCGCTGCGGCTGCGAGTGCGGTAAATGATGATAAAAAAGAGCAGGGCCATGGTATAGCCCATCAATTGCTGCCAGATATAAGCCCAACGATACTCTTTGTGACCCGCCGCCGCAGCTTGCCAAAATTCGGCGATGAGGGTTAGCCAGAGCAGTACACCGACCCCTATCAATCCTATCGCCCAGGCGATGGGATTGGGAGCCAGCCCCAGCGTTTGGGTGGCTAAAACAACCAAGAGACCGGGCAACATCCAAAAGGTGGCCATAACGCTGATGCGCCGGGTGGGCAAGTTGGGGTGGATGCGCATCACGGCATCGGCTCCGGCCATGGCCAGCCCGCCCAGCAGAACGGCCACCAACCACTGCTGTGGAGAAGTTAGCGTGAGCGGCGAACCAAAAATGGTAAAGGTAGCAGTCTCGGCTGGAAAGGCCAGCACAAAATAAAGCGCCAGTCCAATCAAAATCAGGCTGACGACCACACTGATCCGTTCGTATACTAACATCGTTGGCTCATTCTAAACCGGCCCAAATTGTTTGTCAAAATGAATCCTGCCAACCGTTTATCTGCCCGAATTTGTCTAACCTTCATCCTCATCTTGCCCCTGGTTTTATTCTGGCGCTGGCTGCTCCGGGGCGAGGTCCTCTTTTGGGGGACCACTATGTTGCAATTCTGGCCCTGGCATCACCTGACCAAACTGAGCCTGCTGGCCGGCGAGTGGCCGCTGTGGAATCCGCTGCTGGGCAACGGCGCGCCGCTGCTGGCCAATTTGCAAAGCGCCGTTTTTTATCCGCCCAATCTGCTCTACCTGCTGCTGCCCATTGAGCACGGATTGACCGTTTCGGTGATACTTCACCTGGCTCTAGCCGGGCTGTTGATGTATTTGTATACACGCTACCTGGGACTGCTGCCCTTTGCCGCCGCGCTGTCAGCCTTAACCTATATGTTTAGCGGTTACATCGTCGGACGGACCCAATTTGTGGTCATGGTCAATGCTGCGGCCTGGCTGCCCCTGCTGCTGCTGCTTAGCGACCGGCTGGCCCGGCAGCGTAACCCGCTCGATATTTTGGGCCTGGGTCTGGTCCTGGCGGTTCAACTTTTAGCCGGACACGCCCAGTTATGGTTTTACAGCCTGTGGTTGATTGGCCCTTATATTATTTTCCGAAGCTGGCCGGCGAGGAGGCGAGGAGGCGAGGCAGGGGAGCAGGGGAGCAGGGGAGCAGAGGAGATTTCACGCACCACGCACCACGCACCACGCCTCACGCTTCACACCTCACACCTCACACCTCACGCCTACCCTCTCCTGGCTCTGTTCGCGGCCATTCTGCTGGCTGTCTTGCTCTCTGCTGCCCAACTTCTCCCCACCGCCGAATTTACCACCCAATCCCCGCGCAGCAGCGGTGCGGAACGCACCTTTGCCTTAACCTATTCCTTCTGGCCATGGCGCTTGCTGACCCTGCTGGCCCCCACTTTTTTTGGTCATCCGGCCAATAATGATTATTGGGGCTACGCTAATTACTGGGAAGATCACGCTTACCTGGGCGTTTTGCCGTTTTTATTGGCCTGGGTAGCCTTGTGGAATTACGGGATGCGTCAAGTGTGGGGGTCAGAACCGGCTTCAGCGGACGGTCCACAACCCGGCCAGTTCTGGCGAGTGGTTCCCTTTTTTGCGACGCTTGTGCCGCTGAGCCTGATTCTGGCGATGGGCTGGAATACGCCCATTTACCTGTGGGTTTTCCAATGGTTACCTGGTTTTGGCTTTTTCCAGGCCCCGGCCCGGCTACTGATTTGGTATACGGTGGCTGTGTCGGTATTGGCCGGGGTAGGGGTGCAGTCCTTCAAGCTAACCCCGGCAGGCCGGCGCGGCTGGCAGCGGCTGCTGGTGGCCGCCGCCGGATTGACCATCGCCGGGCTGGCCGGCAGTTTTATTTTGACCGGCCGCAGCCAGACCTTTCTAGCGGCCACGATGACCCTGGGGCTGTGGCTCATCATCTCGGCGACACTCCTGTTGCTGCGGCCTCGGAAAACAGGTAGGGTAGCTTCAACCCATCTGACCAAAGAACCCTTATGGCAGGGGGCTATCTTGATTATGGTGGCGCTGGATTTATTGGCGGCGGCGTGGCCGCTTATCCCTACCCTGCCTGCGGCTGTCTTTCAACAGCCGATTGTCACCGCCGAACTGCTCAAAACCCAGCCGGGCGGGTATCGCTTTTTTGTGGATGATACTTTTGATTACGATACCAAATTTAAGCAATACTTTCATTTTAGCAGCTTTGGCCCGGCCGACCCACTCTATTGGCAAAGCCTCAAAGAGACGCTTATTCCCAACCTGGGAGTCTATGCAAACCTGCCTGCCGCCAACAACTACGACCCCCTGGTCGTGGAACGCTGGCAGCATCTGGTCAATTTGCTAGAAGAAACCAACGATGCCCAGCGCGCCCGGCTGTTGGCCTTGATGAATGTGGGCTATTTTATCGGCGACACCTCCCACCGGGTGGGGCCAACGCTTGTTGCCAGCGGAACGATGACCCTTCAAAAAGTCCCGCAGCCGCTGTCTCGCGCTTATTTTGTGGCTCGGGCGGCTTATGTGCCTGACGAAGCCGCAGCCATCGCTCGATTAACTGCGCCTGATTTTGATTATCACCGGGAAGTGATTATCATGGAAGATGAGGCTGAGGCTAAGAAACTGTCTGAAAAGTGGCTGAGACAGGAGTGCAAACCTTGGTTTGCCGGGCAAGGCAAGCCTTGCACTCCAGCTTTTCAGATAGCCTCTAAGTCTGAGGCAGAGAATGGAGAGGTCGCGGTAGTTGAACAGGGAGCGGATCGGGTGGCGCTGGTGGTTGAAGCGCCGGCGTCCGGTTTTGTGGTTTTGACCGACAGTTACTATCGCGGCTGGCAGGCGACGGTGGACGGTCGGGGAGCGCCTATCCTGCCGGCCAATCTGGCCTTCCGCGCCGTCGCCGTCGAGCCGGGAACGCACGAGGTTGTTTTCAGCTACCGGCCGCGAAGTTTTACCATCGGCCTGTGGGTGAGTAGCCTCATCCTGGCCGGGATGGCGATAACGGGCATTTTGCTTATTTATAAAGAAGTGTAGCTAACTAACTTGAGTTCGGAATTTTCTAAAACGCACCCTTCGATACGCCCTTCGCTTCGCTTAGAGCTACTCAGGATGCGTTTTAAACCGAAAATCATCCTAAGTAGGGCGTTAGCCCGTCTAATATTTCGGCAGTCGGCGGTTTACGGCTTGCCCTGAGCTTGCCGAATGGGTCGGCGGTCCTCTCTAAAGGTTCAGACTTGATACTTCCAATTATCTTCTACGCGCTGCTCGGCTGGCTGGTGGCTGTGGCCATCAATCACGCCGCCGATATTTTACCAAAACGAGAAACCCTGCTCCAATGGCCCGCCTGTTTAGCATGTGGAACCCGGCGTTCTCTGCCGGCCTGGAGCGCCTGGCTGTCCTTATTAACCGGCCGGCGGAATTGTCAGCAGTGCGGCCAGCCGCGCCCCACCTTCACCCGCGCGCTGGTGGTCGAAGTGGCGACGCCGCTGTTTTTTGTCTTTTTAATCAGCTACTACGGGCTTTCGGCTTATCTGGGGTGGGTCTCGCTGTACACTGCCATTTTGATATTGATCACTGTGACCGACCTGGAACACCGGCTGATCTTTAATGTGGTTATTTTGCCTGCCCTGCTGCTGGCTATTGCCGGCACGTTTGTAGCAGATAAACCGGCCTGGCCGGCCGCTATCGTGGGTGGGGCGGCTGCCTTTGTGGTCGCTTATGTGGCCGCGCTGCTGTCGCGGGGAGGATTGGGCGAAGGCGATGTGACCCTATCGGCCTTTTTGGGTTTGACTATCGGCTTTCCTTTTGTGTTGCTGAGCCTGGGCTTTGGCGTGTTTTTGGGGGGCTTTGTGGCCGCGCTGCTGCTGGTCACCCGGCGGGTCGGCTTAAAAACGTTTATTCCCTATGGCCCTTTTTTAACCATCACCGGCTGGATTATGCTCATCTGGGGCGCGGAGATTTGGGACCATTATTTTTAAGGGGCGTTAATGAGCCAACGGCACACCCTTGATGATGAAATTAAGCAGGAGATTGGGAGATTAGAAATTGATTCCATCTTCAATAACCAATCTCTATTGACGGAGGTAATTAGAGATGAAGCGAGTACGTATTTTAGTTGAGGGGCGAACCCAGGCGGTCAATTTTCGCTACCACACCCAACAACAGGCCCAAAAGCTGGGGTTGACCGGCTTTGTGCGCAATCTTTCGGATGGCCGGGTTGAAATAGATGCCCAGGGCGATGATGCCGGTGTCGAAGAGATGCTGAACTGGTGCCAGAAAGGACCACACAGCGCCCAACTGAAAAGCATCCTTTTTCGCTACGACGAACCCGGCGAGCATATCTCCGATTTTATTGTCCGCTAAAACCTGTCAATCCACTCAGAGGCAACTATGGAACGTGAAGAAGTCATTCAACTTGTTAAATCAGCCCGCCAGCAAGGTAAAGTGCCCAATTTAAGTAAGGCCGATCTGCGCGCCGCCAACTTGCACGGGGTAGACCTGCGCGGGGTCCACCTGGCGGGGGCTAACCTGGCCGGGGCTAACCTGAGTAAAGCAAACCTGCTGCGGGCCAACCTGGCCGGGGCTAACCTGAGCCATGCCAATCTGGTGGAAGCCAAGCTGCACGGCGCCATCTTAACCGAGGCTAACCTGAGCGGAGCCGACCTGACCGGCGACCGCATGGAAACGGCCCAGTTGAGCGGGGCCAACTTAAACCAGGCTTGTCTGCGTCAGGCCGTTTTGCGGGCGGCCCGGCTCACCGGCGCGACCCTGACCGAGACCAACTTGCAGAGCAGCGATTTGAGCAAGGCTACCCTATCCCAGGCCAACCTGCGTCGGGCCAACTTGCGCGATGCTCGGCTGGTTGAAACTGACCTGAGCCAGGCCGCCCTGCCGGAAGCCAACCTGAACAGGGCCGATTTGACCAAAGCCAACCTGAGCGGCGCGAATGTCAACGCGACCAATTTGCGCGAAGCCGACCTGGGCCAGGCCGATCTTTCCAAAACCGATTTGACCAAAACATTTTTGTGGGCCGCCCAATTAAACGAAGCGACCCTCACAGAAGTCAACCTGCAAGGGGTTGATCTGCATAAAACCAATCTGCAAGGCGCTAATTTGAGCGGGGCCAACCTCCAAAAAACCCAACTGGTGAGCAACGATTTAAGCGGGACTATCTTGAAGGGAGCTGACCTGCGAGGAGCCGACCTGAGCGAAGCCAATTTGAGCGGCGCGAATTTGAGCGAAGCCAATCTGCACGAAGCCCGCGTGACCGAGGCGCAACTGAACACCGCCCGCACGTTGTCCGGTGCGACTATGCCCAACGGCGTCAAACGCCCGCTTGACCCGGCCTCCGGCGACCAGCCCGGCAGCAAACGCAAACCCGACGTCAACCGCCTGGCCGAAGCCGCCGCTCGGCTGCGTAAAAAGTCGGAGTAATTTAGGGGCCGCCCCAGACAATGAGGGCGTTGAGTTTGAACTACTCTCAAATCAAATTGTTGAAGTGGAAAACGCTCTGGTGAAATAGGGCGTTTTGATTTTTAAAGTCTTTTTGCTTCATCCAAAGACTGTAGGCTGGTGCGGGCCAAAACGACCCTTTGAGCCTCCCCCGATTTAGTGGACAGGGAGTTAATCGATGAAAGCTAATTTTTCAAAATTGACGGGGCTTTGATAACTCAAAGCCGAGTGACGTCTGACACGATTGTAAAAAACTTCAATGTACTCA
>Ga0209172_10002689_pt1 | contig 30219 bp, 20 predicted proteins | sample LarsenN4metaG_FD_184113 | JGI IMG/M metagenome (GOLD analysis project Ga0209172, IMG submission 184113) | Hot spring sediment bacterial and archeal communities from British Columbia, Canada, to study Microbial Dark Matter (Phase II) - Larsen... ... | reverse complement strand
TCACAAAAATATTCATTTTGAACAGCTATCAATGGCTGGAATACCCATTCTGCCGTTCATAAAATTGAGCGCACAAGCCTTTAGAGGCTCTGACTTCAGTACAAATGTTTCAAAATGAGAATTGCTGCTATGATGCACGGATTCATTCCACCAGAGCGATTTTTTGCTTACCTCACCTGGACTGAGATTGAGGCATTGCCGAACAAGCAAGATGTTGTAATCATTCAACCGATTGGCGCGATCGAGCAACATGGGCCGCATTTGCCCCTTGCCGTTGATGCCGCGATCTCGCAGGCTGTTTTAGGGAAAGCCCTGGCTCAACTGGATCCGGCGATTCCGGCGTATGCGTTGCCGACTCAGTGCTACGGCAAGTCGAATGAACACTGGCATTTTCCAGGCACGATTTCGCTCACGGCACAGACGTTGACGGCACTGCTGATGGAAACGGGAGAAAGCCTGTATCGGGCTGGATTTCGGAAATGGGTGCTGATGAACGCCCACGGCGGGCAACCTCAAGTGATGGACATTGTGGCGCGCGATTTGCATCAACGGTATGAAGACTTTTTGGTGTTTCCACTGTTTGTGTGGCGGGTGCCGAATTGTGCGGCTGAGTTGCTCACCCCCGTTGAGCTAGAGTTTGGGATCCATGCAGGGGATGCTGAGACTAGTGTGATGCTGTCGATCTTGCCAGACCAGGTGCGAATGAACCGGGCTGTGACGGAGTATCCGCCTGAGTTGCCGCCTGACAGTCTATTGAGTATGGAAGGCGCTTTACCATTTGCCTGGGTGATGCGCGATCTGACCCAAAGCGGGGTGTTGGGGGATGCGAAAGCGGCAACTTCAGCCAAGGGCGATCGCCTAATGAACTCCTTAGTAGAGGGCTGGGTCAAAGCAATTAAGGATATTCACCAGTTTCAGCAACCGCAAGCCTGGAAACAGCCACCTGCTTAAAAAGCAGGTGAGCTTTAGTTGATGGGTTTACCCGTTAGAAATAGGAAGGCAGACTGAGAAGCACGTTTTTCCAGGTTGAGAAGAGACCGTAATCGAGCCATGATGCCGATTTTCGACAATCCGGCGGACGGTTTCGAGGCCTAGTCCGGAGCCTTGCCCAACAGGTTTTGTGGTAAAGAACGGCTCAAAAATGCGAGATTGAATCTCACACGGAATGCCACTCCCTGTATCTGTAATTACGACGTGAATTTGACTAAGGGTTTTACGAGTCGTGATGGTGAGCGTGCCTTGCCCATCCATGGCCGCGATCGCGTTGTCGATCAGATTCGTCCAGACCTGGTTGAGTTCACTGCCATAGGCAAGAATTTTGGGTAACTCGCGGTCATAGTGGCGATCGACCTGAATGCCATACTTCAGCTTGTGGGCAAAGAGCAATAACGTGTCTTCTAACCCCTGGTGAACGTCTACTTCCTGCTGAACCCCGCGATCTAAATAAGAGTAGGATTTCATCGCTTTCACCAGGTCAGAGATCCGCTCGGCCCCCCGTAAGCCATGCTGAATCATCGACATCACTTCAAACGAAAGCCCCAGCCAGTGTAACCCCATTTCACGCAGCTCGGTCGGGTTATCGCGCCAGGGTTTCATCAGTTCTTCCAGCGTTTCTACCTCAACGCCACCCGATGCTAACGGTTCTGCCAGTTTCCAGGCTTCTTTCACACCATAATCCTCAAGCCACTCGAGTAGGATCTCTTCGCGATCGCTAATCGCAATTGGGTCAAGCGATTGATTGAGGATGATTTCAAAACCGCGATCGCGCGCCTGGAGCCAAAGTTGAGTATGCGCTTCGTCAACTTGCTGTTGGCCGTAGATGAGGTTCATCCGTTGCAGCTCCAGCACTGCGACTGGCAACTCTCGCAGAGCCCGAACGAGGGCGGCGGCTGGATTGTTTAACTCGTGGGCGAGTCCGGCTGACAGTGTACCGAGCGCCGCCATTTTTTCGCGTCCCCGAATGAAGGACTCTAACCCCCGTACCCGTTTCTGCAAAACCCGAAAAATAATGCGCTCAAAGTCGCGGCATTCGTGTAGCAATTCCCGAAAATCTTCCCCAGAGATTTCATAGAGGCGGCAATCGCTCAGGGCTTGCACAGTGACAGGGGAAGGCTCATCCGTTAGCACAGGAATTTCGCCAAAAAAGGAGGGCGCTTGATGTTTGCCGATTGGCAAATCGTTGCCTTCACTGCGGCGAGTTAGATTGATCTCCCCCTCCACTAAGATGAAAACCCCACGTGCGTCATCGCCTTCCTGGATCAGCACTTTATCGGTGGGCAGCTCGATCACTTGCACGCGATCGCACACCCACTCTAGCCGCGTGGTAGGCAAGTGCCGAAATGGTTCGAGCTTTACCAAATCGTCAGTACACAGCATGCGTCTCCTGGGCTAGAGGTTAGCCAAATAACGGTGAACAAACTGCACAGCGATCGACCCTTCCCCCACACCAGAGGCCACCCGCTTAACCGAAGCAGAACGCACGTCTCCGGCGGCAAAAATTCCTGGCACGCTGGTTTCTAACAGGAAGGGCGGACGAGTCAGAGGCCAACTCTTTGGGAGTTGCCCATCACTCAGCAACAAATCAGCTCCCGTTAAGATAAATCCCTGGGCATCGCGCTCCACAATGCCGTGTAGCCAGTCAGTCTTAGGGCTAGCCCCAATGAAAATAAACAGCGATCGCGCGGCGACGGTTTCTTTCTCACCCGTATTGCTGTTGGCAATCACAATTTTCTCTAAGTGATCGGTGCCTGCCACTTCGACCACACTACAGCCCGTGCAGACTTTGATGTTGGGCGTGGAAGCAATTTGGTCAATTAAGTATTGCGACATGCTGGTTGCGAGCGAGGCTCCCCGCACCAACATAATCACCTGATTCGCATACTTTGAGAAATGCATGGCGGCTTGTCCGGCTGAGTTGGCTCCCCCAACCAGGTAAACGTCTTCACCCTGACACGCGATCGCCTCGGTCATTGCTGCCCCGTAGTAAATGCCCGCACCCGTTAACGCCTCTGCCCCCGGCACCGTTAAGCGTCGGTAGGAAACACCTGTCGCGACTAACAAGGCATGGCAACTAATCTCACTGCCATCAGCTAGTTGCAAAACGCGGTATGTGTCTTGAATGTCAACACCAACCACCTCTTGCGGCGTCAGGATCTCAACCCCAAATCGGCGAGCTTGAGTGACTGCACGCCGGGCCAGGTCAGCGCCACTCAACCCCACCGGGAAGCCCAAATAATTTTCAATGCGTGAGCTAGAACCTGCCTGACCACCAGGAGCCTGACGCTCAATCAACACTGTATCTAAACCTTCTGAAGCACCATAAACCGCCGCTGCTAAGCCAGCTGGCCCACCACCGACGATCGCCAGGTCATAAAAGGGTCGCTCAGCCCGAGTTTTGAGACCAATTTTTTCGGCGATCGCGAGGCTGCTTGGTTGACTCAACTGAGTCCCATCTGGGAAAAGCACTAAGGGCAACTCAGTTGGACTATTGATTGACTCCGCACACTCTAGCAGCTTGGTTGTAACACTGTGGTCTTGCTCAACATCGAGCCACTGATAGGGCACCTGGTTGCGAGCCAAAAAGTCTTTAACCTGGTGGGACAAGGGTGACCAGCGATGCCCTAACACACGAATGCCCTCGAAAGGGGGACGAAAGGCGGCTAACCAGTCATCCAGCAAGTCATCTAAAACAGGGTAGAGCCTTTCCTCTGGGGGATCCCAGGGTTTGAGCAAATAGTAATCGAGATGGGCAATATTGATCGATTGAATCGCCGCATCGGTATCAGCATAAGCTGTCAAAAGCGCTCGTTTAGCGTCGGGGTAAAGGCCGATCGCGTGACCCAAAAATTCCACACCGCCCATCTGAGGCATGCGCTGATCGGCCAGAAATAAGGCGATTGGTTCATTTTGTAGCTTCAGCTTCTGAACTGTATCGAGGGCCGCCGTACCGGATTCGGCTCGCATAACTCGAAAGCGATCGCCATACTGTCGCCGCAGATCTCGTGCAACCGCTTGCAGCACTTCAGGATCATCATCCACAGTCAAAATTACAGGTTTCGTTACCATCTCAGTTTCATCCAACGATTCAGGGGGCTAGCTGTGGGCTTGATATTTAGCAAGCTTGAGGGATATTGAGGATTGGCAGACATAATTCTGATAAACGATAGACGATGTTTAGAGTTTCGTCCGTTCGCTAAATGACGATCAATCGTTTACCTTAAAAACTTTCAGTCATTAGCCAATCCCGGCCAGGTTCATCGCCTAAGAATTGCCTCCAGGCAAGAGTGGCTTGCGTGACCATATTTTCAGGGGCTTGATACTGTTTAAAGTAGGCAGTAAAAAATTTCGTTCATTATCTTGCAACTTGCTTTCAGTAGCAACTAGCGAAAAAACAAGGCTTTGCCTGACCATAGGTCAGTTGACGATCGCGATACTATAGCAATCCAGATAGGATTGTGAAAAAGATTTCTCCGGAAACTTTTTCATAACAACCCTCTCATTTCACAAGTCATTTGGTTCTGCTGCAGAAGCGTGAGACAGAAGATTAGGAGAAAAACTGAAGCAAAATTGAATCGCACAAATCAGCTAGAAGTGCGTTAGACCAAGTGCGATCAAACTTCCTTTAATTGCTGGTTTTGTAAGTTGTTTGAAGCAGACAGAAGAAGAGCTTGTATTAAAAAATGCCCAGAATCATGGCTGATTTGGGCATTTAAGGCTGAAGATTGGGGTGGCACAAATCCTAGTCGGAATGTGGGAGAAAGCTGCTCAATCCTTTCTCACAGAGTCTCCTATGGGTGCAAACTATTTAATAACCTGCACACTTTGATAAGTAAACTGGACAGTTTGAGAAAACGCGGTCACAGAAGTATTTTGCATTAGAAGGAAACCTTGCCTGCAAAAGATCGCTTTCTCTAAAACTTAGAGAAATAGAGAAAACAAGGTGTCATTTGGCTGTTGTCGCAACCTACTCGACTAAAACAGCTAAGTTGCAATTAATCACTTTTGCAAAAAACTCAGCTTGGTCTGCAAAAATGCTGAAGACCTGCTCCATATCTGAAATTTCAAACAGGCAACGAGCTTGATGATTGAGAGAACAAAGATAAAGTGAACTAGTGGCTAAGCGCGCGCGTGCATGGAGTGAAACCAGCATTCCTAAGCCATGACTGTCAATGAAATCAACGTTTTCAAGGTTGATCAAAATGTGAGGTACGCGAGCTTCAAGATACTGGTTAAATTCTTGTGATAGCTCTTTTACCGATGCCGTGGTCAGAATTCCAGAGGGAGTTAGAACTTTTACATTAGAATTTGTGGACATATGAGACCCTAAGCCAACTAAGAAAGTAGAGAAAAATTGAGTGAAATCACGTATCTTCTTTCAAGAAACCTGAAAATCTGCTAGAAATTACCTAAGTGATTTACTCGGAAAAGTGGGAGTTGATGAATTGATAGATGCACTCATTGGGCATTGCTTCCACGCAATTAACCCCAACACCTTACTAAATTTAGATTGACTTTTTTTAGAAAAAAAATCAATAACCTCGGCCTAACTTTATGCAGGATCAATCATCCATCAAACTCTATGAACCATTTGTAAAGCTTGCGTTTTGCTTTCAGTTTGAGATAGCTATAAAAGCAATTTGTCTGAGTAAAATTACGCCCTTTTTCTGATTGCAATGGCAAGAATTCAACTAAAGTCTATTTCTCGCAAGATTGGCGAAACGGTAGTGATTGAAAATATCACCCTATCAGTGGAAGACGGCTCATTTTGTGTGTTAGTTGGCCCGTCTGGGTGTGGTAAATCTACGCTTTTACGAATGATTGCGGGTTTAGAAACTGCTACTTCAGGTGACATTTATATTGGCGATCGCCCGGTCAACCAGGTTCCAGCTCGGCAGCGCGATGTTGCCATGGTCTTTCAAAACTATGCGCTCTATCCTCACATGACCGTTGCTGAAAATCTTGCCTTTGGTTTGAAAATGCGTAAAGCAGACTCGGCTACCATTCAGCAGCGGATTGAGACGGTGGCTCAACAACTGGGGATCGGGCACTTACTCGATCGCAAGCCGGGGCAGTTATCAGGTGGTCAGCAGCAACGGGTGGCATTGGGTCGCGCGATCGCTCGCAAGCCGCAAGTGTTTTTGTTAGATGAGCCGCTTTCTAATTTGGATGCTCAACTGCGCGACGATACCCGCGCCGAAATCAAACGGTTGCATCAACAAGTCGGCATTACAACGCTCTATGTCACCCATGATCAGGTCGAAGCGATGACGCTGGCCGATCTCATCGTGGTGCTGAATCAGGGCAAGATTCAGCAGGTAGGAGAGCCGCAAGAAATTTATCAGAGTCCCCGTAATCGGATGGTGGCTACCTTCTTGGGCAATCCCCCAATGAACACAATGCCTGCCGTTTTCTGCGATCGCGAGTTTAGGTTGGGGACTCAAGCGATCGCTGTCCCCGCATCATTACTAGAAACGATACCCCTGCAACCCAATCAGACGGTTGATTTGGGCCTGCGGCCTGAGCATCTGCAGATTCACCCAGAAGGGCAACTAGCGGCCGAGTGTGTGTTGGTAGAACCACTGGGGCGTGAAACTCTCGTGCGAGCGGCACTGACTGATATTACTCCGGCTCCTTTGCTGAACTTACTAACGAAGCCAGAAGCGGGCGTGCGAGTCGGCGATCGCTTCCGGTTGTATTTCGACCCAGAGGTGCTGTTTGTGTTTGACGGGCAATCGGGCGATCGTGTGTATCCGCCACTGACTGATTGCAATTAAAGTGCTTCCGGCATATCAGTGCTAACGGCATTCACGAGCGAGAGCAGCACTCCTGTTTGTTCTTGACCGTTTGTAGCCAGGTCACTGTGACATAGATAGACCCGTTCTGTTGTGCGAGCCAGCAAGTCGAGCAAAATCCGGCGGAGTCGCTGCTCATTCGAGGCAAGCGTATCGGCAGCCGTCCACAAGTGCCCCGACCAACTCTGTAGAAAGAGGGGCGCGGCATAGAGCGCATCGACCCCCGAAAGCCAGCGGTTAGAACCAACATCAAGCCAAAACTGCCAGCGATGGGCACGATGACTCGACCGATATTGAAAGACCGTCGCCAGTGTTACCGCATTACTCGCAGAGCCAATGGGTCGGACTGGGAACGGATTTGCTGTAATGGTGCCACTTTGCAGAAGTTGAATAAAGCGGGTCACTGTCATGGCGGCAGGAGTTTCTTGGCGATCGATGCGACGCAGACGATTGTGAACTTCCCAGTAGTGCTGCGCAGTTTCAATCAATTGGCGCAGGGCAGAGAGTTGGTCAAAAGCGAGGCCACTTCCGCTTAGCAGAAAATGCTGAATGGCTCGGTCTAACAGGGCAATCGGACTGGGGATCAGGCGTTGCTCAAGTTGCTCTTGTTGATTCTGGATCCAGGCGACAATACCCTCATAGGCTTCACTGGCCTGGTAGCCTAACCGATCCCAACGGGGAAAAGTGCTGACGGGCAAAAGGCGGGGTCGCTCTGGGTGAGGGGCAAAGCAGTAATCAGCCAGTAACCCGGCTCGCACAGCATCGATCGCTGAGGGGATACTGACACTGGCAACGACTCCGGCTGAAGCTGGTGCTGTCACTTCTGTAGACGGTGCAGGCTGAGGTTGGCGTGTTAGAACTACCAACATTTCAGCGATCGCCTCTCGGTTCAACAACCGTCCCGTGTTGGGGTAGACCAGGGCCATCAGGGTCAGCAATCCACGCACCAGCGGATAACTATTCAGAGGTCGCTGGTCATTCAGCGACTCCACCGGAATTTGATGACTGGTGAGAATGTCAATGATGGCGTAACGGGCGATCGCGTCTAAACCGGGGCCAATTACCGCAATCTCGCGTGGCTGAATCTCACCCGCTTGAACGGCCTCCAAAATGGTAGTAGCAATCTGGCGAATCAATTGCGATCGCGCGGTTGTCTGAATCAGTTGAAACCCAGCGGGGAGCGGTTCTATCACCGTTGGTTCCGTCGCAAGCGTCAAAATCTCCTCGGCGTGATCGATCGCCAGAGAAGGGACGGGATGCTGAGTCAGGTACTCGATTTCGCAACGGTCAGCCAGCCCAGACAGATAATCGGGGTCAGCGCCTAAGCCGAGTCGTACAGCTCCTTCTGGGTTAAAGCTAAAAACAGCTTTGACGCCTGCGTCGAGTAACTGCTCAAACAGCAAACGGGCGATCGCAGGGTATTCATCTACGTCGTCTGCCAGGAGAACCTGAAAGCGCCGTGTGAGTTGCTCCTGGTAGAGTGGGTGGGGCAATAAATATTGAGAGTAGAGAATGGCATTCAGGCTGTAGGTCAGCAAGCCCCGCTCTAAACACCACTGCTGCCAGCGATCGAGCATCGTGGCGATCTCATCAAAGGGTAATGGTAGCCCAGGATCGGAACCCGCGATCCCCCGTTCTAAAATGTGGGGAATATCAGAGGTGCCAAAGCCAGCCAGTGCAGCCAGTTGCAGCAAGTCTAAGATGCGTCGCACCAGCCGACCCTCGTTGACCCGTGCATCTTGAGCGATCGCCCGATCTAACTCCGCTCGCCAGAGTTGGGTGGCTAACTCTTGTTCAGTTTCGGGGGTTAACCGCAACGGAAACTGGGCTTTGAGTTCAAGTTGTTGAATTAACAATGTCCAAAAGAGCTGCACTTCGTCTTGAAAAAAGCCAGTCGGTGTTGTGGAGATAAACGACACTTTGCTATGGGTTGCGGCGGCTAGCTGATCAGCCAGATCTAAGCGATGTTCGCCAATTGCCGCAAACACCAGCACACCAGGTTGAGTGGGCGATCGCTCGGCTCCTGGTTGTGGTAGCAGTTGCGGGCGATCGCTCAGCGTCTCGACCCAGTTGACAAAGATTTCTACGATGCGGCTGGTTTTGCCACTTAGACTTGTACCAACAATCCATGTAGCTTGGGATTGCTCAGACATGTTCTAGAACGCTAATACTGATTTTGAGGACTTGTTAAGATCACAAAACGCTTGAGACTTCTAGAATACTCTTAATAAATCTTGCTCTCCATATATTTTCCCTCGTCAAGTTTCACTACCGTACTGATTGGGTATGAATGGTTCTTTTTTTCCCGGTATCAACCGCTTCTTGCAAAAAACAAGAAGGTGGTACGAAGACACGCCTGAGCGAGCATTAGAGCAAGCTTATGATGCTGCTCTAATGATTCAAGCCATTGAAGATGAGCATTTTGAAGGGCGAAAAATTGTTGCCTCTAATCGCTTGAGTGACAACACAAATGCGTATTTTCAGGCAGAGTTAAAGAAATACTTAAAGATTGCCAATATTCGTTTATCAGAGTTTCGTGCGAGTCGCTCAATTCTCAACGTGTTAGACGGCTCGGCAGATGTCCGATCAGGCAATTTTTCTTTAAGTGATAGAGAGAAATCTGCGGTCGTTTTAGAAAAACTGAAGTTTATTGACGCAACGCTTGAGCGTTACCAGATTCAATCGAATGAATCGGTTTCTTTAGTGCCTATTGCTCAGACAAACCAGACAAATAATATTCGTCAGTCTGCCAACCGCCCTGTTTCTAAAAAGCCAGGGAAAGTGGATTTACAGCAACTTGAGAACTTGTCTGAATCTGATTTAGAGACGAAAGATGCAGACGGTATCATGGACAAGACAGGTGTTTTACCCCGCTCAATTCTTAACACTTTAGACCGCATTAAACGTGATCTTGACCCGACCGCTGAGCAACAAGTTATTCAAAGTTACCGCACAACAAAAGCAAAAACATTAATCTCAATTCGATTTTTGATTTTGCTCATTATTATTCCGCTCTTAACGCAGCAGCTCTCTAAGATTTTTGTTGTTGGTCCTATTGTTGAGTTCTTTCGTAAGCCAGAAAGTTCAGCTATCTTTTTGAACTTTGAGTTAGAAGAAGAAGCACTGCGAGAGTTGCAACTCTATCGAGAACGATTGGAGTTTGATCTGCTTTTAGGTCGGGTTTCACCTGAAGTTATACGCGCCCCTAGATTAGAATCAGAACCGCGCAAATTAGAATCAGAACCCCACAAATTAGAGTCAGAATCTCATAGTTCAACTAAAAAAGCTGGTGATGCTACCCTCGTTTACAGTCGTCAGACAGAACTCAATCGATCTCTGACAGCTCAAGCCATCCCTGAAGAAAAAGCAACCACACCATTAACACCTGAAGAAAGGGAAGCTTATATTGAACGGCAGGTGCGCGAAAGAGCAAATGAATTAGGTAGAGACTATCAACGTCGGGGGACAAATGCGATTAAAAATGTCTTTGCTGATATTTTCTCGGTTGTTGCTTTTGGCTTGGTGATTGCTACTAATCGGCGGGAGGTCGCAGTTTTAAAGTCGTTTATTGATGAGACAGTGTATGGATTGAGTGATAGTGCGAAAGCTTTTATTATCATTCTCTTCACTGATATATTTGTCGGGTTTCACTCACCTCATGGTTGGGAAGTTTTGCTCGAAAGTATTTCTCGACATTTTGGTTTGCCAGCTAATCGAGATTTCATCTTTTTGTTTATTGCAACCTTTCCAGTGATTCTCGACACGATCTTCAAATACTGGATTTTCCGCTACTTAAACCGTGTTTCACCTTCAGCCGTTGCCACTTATCGCAACATGAACGAGTCTTAACAAGACAGGTTTTACTGGCTACAGAAAAGAATGGTAGGAGGCAGGAACACTGACCCAAGTGTTTGCCTGATTGGATTGATGGGCCAAATCCATCAATTGCTGAGAGGCCACTCCCTCTTTCAGGGATGGTGTTAATGGCATACCCTGATCGATACCTTGCACCAGGCGATCAATAATGCGAATGGTGGGTGCGATGCGACCGTCATCAAAGGTGCGGGGAAATTCGAGTTGAGCGGGTACAGGTAACTCTTCTAAGGTCGCTCCTGCCTGACTCCCCCACAGTTGAAAGCCATGCACGTAATCTTTTAAGTTGCTGCTGCCCAAGACAAGGGTGCCGCGATCGCCATACACTTCAACCCAATGCCCTCTACCCTGGTAAGTGGCTGCACTTAAATTCATCTGACACGGTGTACCGTCGGCCAACTCCAGCATGATCTGGCAAATGTCATCGGCATCAACGGTTTTTAACTCGCCCGTAGCAGGGTCGGGTCGTTGTGGCACAGAAACGCTGAGACGAGCATTCAACTGTTTCACGCCTCCAAATAGCCAGTGAACGTAGTCAAAAGCGTGGGAGCCGATCGCACCTAACGCTCCACCCCCCATACTTTTTTGGGCGTACCAGTTCCAGGGACGACTGGCATCCGCTCGACTGGGTACCAGCCAATCAATTTTGACAAAGCGGACTTTGCCGACGTAGCCAGCTTGGAGTAACTCCGCCAACTGCATCCAGGCAGGGATGCAACGAAACTCAAAATTGACAGCCGTAATCAAACGGTTGGATGCTGCAATGTGGTACAGTTCCTCGGCTTCATGGGCGGTGAGGGTGAGGGGTTTTTCGAGGAGGACATGCTTGTGCGCCAATAGTGCCGTTTTTGCCATCGAAAAGTGTAAGAACGGTGGAGTGGCGATGCTCACAATTTGTACTTCCGGTAAAGCCGCGATCGCCTCAATGCTGGTGCAGGCATGGGGAATCTGGTTGGTCTGGGCGATCGCAGTTGCTTTGTCGCGATCGCGGTGGTAGATGGCGACAACCTTTGTCCGATGATGTGCCTCAAACGCTGGCAGGTGAACTTTCTGCCCAAATCCGGTGCCAACGATGGCGACTCCAAGTTCTGGCTGCTGCATCTGACTGTTTTATCTCAACCCTTCTCAGTAAGGATGTCGCAGATTGGTCAGTGAATCAACCCCTGCGATCGCCTAACCCAAAGCAACATCTAAAAACATCATCGTGACGAAACCGACCATAATGCCGATGGTTCCTTCTTTTTCAATGCCCTTGCGGTGTGACTCTGGAATAATTTCATCACTAATCACAAACAGCATCGCCCCTGCTGCAAATGCCATGCCCCAGGGCAAAACAGCGGTGCCTAAACTGACAATGCCACCGCCAAACAGTCCGCCAATTGGTTCAACCAGGGCAGTGAGTAGCGAAACTCCTAGCGCATAGCCGACTGAGTAACCCTGCGATCGCAACGCCACCGCGACTACTAAACCCTCCGGCATATTTTGCAAACCAATCCCCATTGCAACGGGCAAGCCCTCGTGCCAATTGCCACCGCCAAAACTGACCCCGACGGCCATGCCCTCTGGAAAATTGTGCAATGTGATGGCGATAATAAACAACCAAATTCGAGCCAGGTTGGCAATGTCGCCTTCGGAACCTTTAAAGAAATGTTCGTGCGGAAATCTAGCGTGAATGAAGTTGAGTGCCCAACCACCGAATAGAATCCCAACCACCATAATGAAAGCGGCAAGACCTTTGGACGTGCCTTGTGCGATCGCGGCTTCCGTACCCGGCACGATCAGCGAAAACGCTGTTGCTGCCAACATGACACCGCCACCAAAGCCAAGCAAAATGCCCTCGATGCGAGGTGTAATTTTAGGAATAACTAAAATCGGCAGGGCACCAATCACCGTTCCTAAACCGGCAAGCAAACTCGCAAAAAAAGCGACAAAAATTGTTGGCATAGGTTGCCCCAAGCAGGTTTCGCCTATTTTATCGGTTGTTGATTCGCCAGTGGTGTGTTTTACGGAATGAATGCAGGTTTTGCGCCACAGATTCCCCACACCCCGATGACATTAGCCTCTTATCGACCCACCTGACTACAGTATTCGAGGGTTGAAAGCGTTGTTTTGTAAGGATTTTGGAACCAGCGATCGCGCACTTGAATGGCGGCAGGTGTCCTAATAAACCCATTCACCAGGTCTTGCCAACGGTTTTCTCCAGCGGGCAGCGCAAACCCATAAAACTGGCAATCGAGCGGTCGGTTCGGGATGAGGGAAAACTGATCCAGCGCGGCTCCCCGTTGAGTCAGTTGCCCTAGTAACAGGATGCCAGCATCTGCGATCGCATCTAGACGCCCCTCTTGAAGCTGCTGCAGGGCTTCACTGGAAGCATTTGTTCCGCTGAATGGCGTTAGCTGAGTTTGTGGATAGAGTTTGGCGATCGCCCTAGTGTTACTGGTGTTGAAGACGCCAATCGAGGTGATGTCGGGGGTGGGTTGTTGCGTCGTGGAGACGAGCAGTTGCGTACCCGAAATAAAGAACGGCTCGGAAAAATCAACCGTTTTTGACTGAATGATAGGATTAGGGCCACATTCAATGTGGGCGCTGCCTTGCGGTAGAAGCGAAAGGGGGTTGTCCTGGTTGACAGGTAGCCGCACCACCTCAACCGAACGAGTGGGTAAATTGAGCTGCGTTTCAACCTGCGATCGCAAGGCATCCATTGCGTCGATGCAATAACCTGTCCATTGCCCTTTGGTGTCGAGATACCCAAACGGAGGAGCGTCACTACGAACGGCAACCTTTAAGACACGGGTGCGGCGAATTTCATCCAGCACTGATTCGCGGCGGGCGGATGTCGCTGTAACGGGCGGTGGAATGATGGGCTTGGGTGGGGTGCGACCATACGCTTGCGTCAGCTGCTCTGGTGTTAACTGCCGCACAATATCGAGTTCAAGCGTGGGTTGGCTAATTGTATTGGCATAGGTTTGGCTCAAATAGGGTAAATACTGGCGATCGCCCGTCAGATAAGCCTTAAAGAATGCCACCGCTAGAGTCCGATGGTAGTTACGCCCTGTTGCCAAGTCAGGCCCTTTAAATAACTCTGGCAAGGCTGCAACGTTTTGATCTTCGCTACTTGAAAAATGCGTACCGGGCACCATCAACGCCAGATATTTATCGACGTTTTGCATCCAGACAAACGGGTGAATCTGGTCATCCACAGCGGGACTCATGAGGATGTCATGGCTACCCGAAAGAATCAACGTTGGTGTCTCGACTTTGGCCATTCCTTCAGGGCCATAAATTGCCCCAGCTAAAGGATAAGCGGCAAAGGTCGCTTTAATGCGCGGATCTCTTACGGTGTAGTTCGTGGGTGGTAAATACTGGGCATAACACTGCAATAACGGCGATAGCGTGAAAATAGGAATCGTCTCTTTGCACTCTGCTTCTAGTCGTCGGCTGTTAATTTCAGCACCCGCTAAACCAAGAGCTGTCATACCACCAAAAGAGGCACCCATGACACCGACCTGCTCAAGGTTAAACAGCCCTTTCCACTCTGGGTCACTTTGGTTGCGTTTTTCTAGCTCGTCGAGCAAATAGGTTGTGTCAAAAGCGCGGCTAACAAACTCGATCGGGCTAAGAATATCGCTGACTTCCCCTTTCAAAAAGTCGGCTCGATATTGCAAATCGCTACCAATATGTTCTGGGGCGGCAACCGCAATCCCGTGAGAAGCAAGATGCTGCAAAATGTAGTCGTTATTATCACGGGTTGCGCCAAAGCCGTGGGTGTACACCACCAGTGGAGCCTGAGTGACATTTTCGGGCAGATAAAAATCGACAAGCAGCGGGTAGCTGGGGGCAATTCCCTGCTTGGTGGGGCGAATTGCGTTAATTGTGAAGGTGACGGTTTTCTTGTTGACTTTATAGGGGCCAGGTTGCCGAAGATCGGGGAGTTGAGCAACATTGGGGGTTGCTTGGTTAGCACTTTCTTGCTGGGCTTCTGCGGCGATCGCCTTAACTGCCGCATCGCGGTAAGCGGATTGCGTTTGATACTCACGTAGCAGATACAAAACGGTGCGAATATCGATTTGAATATCTCGCCCAGGGAACTGACGTAAAAAATTGAGTGGGGTTAGTCCCTCGTTGGGGTCAGAGGCGGCTAGCAAAGCAGCTGCTCGTAAAGCATAGAAACCATTGATTCGCTGATCTTGTTGAATGACCAGCCCAATTCGGCGCAAAAAGGACTCTGCCATTGGCGAGTAGGTGGCGCGCGACACAACCACGGGTGGTATAGGAAGCTGCTTTGTCAAAAGTTGGCGCAACTGTTCGCGTTGAGTGGGGTCAAGCCGTTTGACAAAGGGAGCCAGATCGCGGTTGACAACGCCCGTTTTAGCAAACTGCTCAAGAGAGGTGACTGAAATCGTGATTTGGAGTGGGTCAAGTGCCAAACGAATGCGCTCAGCCGCGATCGCCGGGGTGTGATTAAAACTGCCCACTGCCCAAGTCATGCCTGTTGCAAAGGCCGCTAATAATCCATGGGCGCAGAGAGACGAAGGACGCAGTTTCATAAGCCGCAGCACACACCACTGAAAAGAGCATCGTTATTTTAATGGAGGCGGCGACTGGCTAAGCGAAAATCTTCACGGAAAAATAAAGATTTATCAGAGAAAGTTGGATATGACACCACGTTCACTCACTCAATAAGGCAAAAACACCGAACTGCTTGAATTAGTAAAAAATTGCATCAACTCTAGTGCATTGAGTAGGAAAAAATTTATTGGGGCGTGCTTTAAAACTGTTGAGTCGCGTATTGCGATCGCTCAGCTCCCCCTAAATTCCTCGCGCGTCCCCGAAGAGATTTAGGAGGGTGGCGGAGGTCTATCAAAGGGCTTTAAAGCACAACCTGGCTCTCCTGTTTCATAAAGTAGCTAAGATCGCTAGAGATAGCTAGAGAAAAATAAATTTAGCGATCTAAAAGCGGGTTTTTATTAACAGTAACTCCTGCAATGCCTCCACAAATTAGCGTATAAACCGGATTAACCATTGCATTGGCTGTGCAATCGTAGGCATACATCAAGATAAAAACTGCAAAAGCGGCTGTAGGTGCCACAATTGGATTTCCCCAAAGCTTGGCTGGAAAACGGATCCCAAAACTAATAATGGGTAATAGTAAGACACCAAATACAGAGGCTAGACCAACGGCTCCATTTGAACCTAACGCAATAATCCAGAGGCTATCTGTTGTAGAAATATCCTCACCATCTTCGTTAAAGATGCGGCTACGACCAAATCCGCCCCAACCAAAAATCGCTCGTTCTCTTGCTTTTGCTGATAGCAACTCCTCATTCTTAAAGCGGAAATCCATTGATTCGATCCGGTCAGGCTCGAAGTAGTTTGACATTAAATTAATATATTGCTCTCTTGGAAAATTACCTGCAGCACCTGTGTAAATGTACAAAATTGTGATGGTAATAATTGACCAAAAGAAAGGTGCTACCTTAAACCATTTGGCGATAAAGAGAATAGCAATTGAGGCGGCAAATAAAACGTATGCACCTGTAGAACGAATTAAAATAAAGGTGATGATTAGCAGACCGACATAGTAACTAATGGGTATGCCCCAAAGTTTTTTCATGAGTTTCGATCGCCAAATAATCATCGCCAAAATCGTGCCTAGCATCATCCAGATCGACAGCATCAGGCCACTCGTCATAAAAATAGAAGGGCGATAACCACCTAAACGAATTGAGAAGATAAAGGTTTGGCTTGGATGCTGAAATCCATACACTAAAAGATGAAAGTTTTGCATCAAGCGAGACTCATATAAACACATGGGTGCGTATATGACTGCGCCGACAAAAATCGCGATCGCAAGGCGACGTAAAGCAATAAAGTTGTCTAAGTAGAGCCTGCCGATAAAGTAAGGCACACCCCAACTCATTGTTGTAGTGAGAGATTGATTGAAGCCGTCATACAAGCCCAAGCCGTTAGTTAAAGAGCTGGCAAGGTTGCAGAGACTCCAAACAATGATCGGAATATCAATCCACGAGACTTTAAAGCGATTTAGGCGACCTGGGTCAAACAAAAGAATGCCAACTAAAACGCCATAACACGTAGAGTTAATCCGATCAAAATCAGGTATGAAGGGAAGACTAATTCCCATTTGCGGCAGGAACATCCACCCGGCAACAAAGCTAATAATTACAGCCCGTTGGGGCGAATACCGAACAAATAAATAAAGAATGATCGGTAACCAGGCATATAAAACTAGCTGCGCTAAAATGACCATTTTGTTTCCCTTGAGTGGATGTTGCGTGATGCCCCATTCAGTGTTTAATCAATACTTTTAATTAAAAAGATGCAGGTGCCTGTGCTTATTTCAAATTGCTTTTGAAATTGAATCCGTCTCCCAGTTTTTAGAAAGCTAATCACAATTACGGTTAATGACTGATTAATCCGGTTTTTCCAAAAAGATAGCTCTGCCGTCAAAGAAGATTCTTTAGGGCAGAGCTGAGAAACCTTATGCTAGGAGCTTATACGTGCTGTCATGTAACTCACTCCGCTTGAGAACTGAATAACACCGAAGCAACTCAAAAAGCTCCTCAGTATGCATTATTCTAGTCAAAAAATGGCACAGACTTTAGCTTTGCGTGTGCCACCTCAGCCGAATGACTATTTATCACTTGGCTTGCGCGTTTCAGTCAAAATAGGCGGAATGAATTTTTTCAGAACCGTCTTCACGGTTTCTTTCTTTTGAATCTCTTTCATGAAGCTTTCATTAGGCCGCTCTTGGAAAATCGTTGAGTGCTTACCCACACCATTTAATTCAGATGCAGGACGGCCATTGGTGTAGTAGTAAAGCGCAAGTGATTTGCGGCTCCAACCTTCGGGGCAAGTTAGAGGCTCAGGGTGGCCATGATAGGTAAAGTCAGTGGTCGTAAAGATAACGCACCGATTGAAGACTGGCAAAATTCTCTCTTTGCATTGGGTGATCTCTTTGTCCCACAACTCTAAGTGCCCACCGTACTCTTCCTGCCAATTCTTGTTTAAATACAGCAACAGATTCAAGCGGCGATCTAAATTTAATCGGCGGTGACGATTAAAATCGACGTGCATTTTTAAGAAACCACCTGGCTCAATCTGGTGCAAACCACCCCCCTCAAAGTGAGGGTCTGGGATAATGCCTTCAATTCCTGTAAGTTTCTCCAAGAAGCTGATGAAAATAGAAGAGTTGAATTGATAGAGCAGAAAGCGAGTTGCATCTCCCATCTGTTTTTCGCTTCGAGAGGCAAGCTTTTTCTCGGCTGCTGTTTTAAAGGATTGCCATTCAATTTGTTCTGGTTTGGGAAACTCTTCTAACACGTCTTCTAGGACGGGTTCAGGTAAGAAGTTTTCAAACACAATGTGAGGAAAAGGTTGTGCATTCGCGTAAGCCTCACGGTGTTTTTCTGCCAGATCATCTAAGTAATCGGCATCAAAACGAAACTTGACAACATTGGTTACCATAACATCCTCTCTGAGCTTTCTGATGAGCAAATAAACTAGAACGTGTGGAAGAAAACTAATCAACAGCTAACGTCATTTCGCAACTGTAATTACCTTGCGAGCCTTGGTTGAAAAGGGCTGCGAACTAGAAACAGGAGACAAAGTGAAATTTGGCCCATCGTTGTTACAATTGTCGCTGCAATCGGATTAGAAGCAACTCTAATAATAATGATAGACAACGCAACAGCAACTCCAAACAACGTTAGCCAAATAACTTTTTGTTGCTCCGACTTTGCTAGTTTTTGGGCGATGACTTCTACTTGACGAGATAAGAAGAATGCGATCGCAATAACTAATATTGTAACTACAGAGTAACTGATTAAATTTAAGGTTTCTCCTAAGAAACGATTGAGTAAATTAATCAGAAAATAATGAATTGGAACCACTGCAAAAGAAGCAACTCCTCGCAAGCTAACTAGAGAAACAATTGAACTAGGTAGTTTGTGATGAGCCAATAAAGCAAGGGCCATTGTAATGGCAATCACAGCAAAACTTGCACAGTAAAAACCGATCGCAACGCTGCCCCAACGAAAAAATGTACCAGGCGATCGCGAGCCTAAAAACAAACTGGCGGAGATCGGTAGCAGCGCAGCAGCGCATAACTGTAATGAAACTTTGGTGGCGTTTTTGTTAAGCCAGTCATAGTGACGTGCCACAAATGCACCAATAATAAAGCCCAATAATGGATATGCCATCCACGGTGAGAAGGGGTAAGAAATGTCTGAAATACTATTACCAACAATCCAATCGACGATGGGTAATTGCGGGTCTAAATCGAGCGCTCTTAATAATGGGGCGACCAAAAACCGCAGCGCTGAAATAATCCCAAAACCGATAGCACAGGTAATTAAAGGGAACTTCTGCGATCGAATTATCTCAAGTAGCAAAATGGATAAACCAATAAAGCCAAGGAAATCTAACCCGAAGCTGTTTCCCCGGCCCCACTGCATCTGCAAATCGGCCAGGATTAGAATAGCGACCTTGATGCTAACGCTCAACCAACGGCTAGATCGAGCTGAACGGGATGACTGGGCACCTGCACCTAATCCCGTGACAAAAAAAAATAAAACTGGAGCAAAACTACCGATGAAAAACAGGCTTCCAACCAGTTTTTCTTCCAATACTGGCTTGGATACTAAGGCGGCAGCAACATGATTGACAATCATAAAAATTGCGGCTAACCCTCTAAGAAGGTCAAATTCTGCAATGTAAACTTTACGCTGTTCTGTAGGTTGCATCATTTGGATCTGCTGATTAAATCACCTTCGCAAAATTTCCAGGAACACAGTTTTGGGTCAAGGCTAAATGCTGCATGAATGACCGCTAGGGGCAACTCTTAGCTTGAGAATAGGGTGCTAATTGGCGAGCCAAGCCCTATGGCATAGCGCAGTAAGATAACCCCTCCAATCAGAAGCAATAAGAGACTGCTCATCAAGAAATCTTGTTTGATACTGCTAAGCTTTTCTTGCAATAGACCAAAGCAAGTGCATGCATAAAGGGGTAAATCATTACAGGCAACAACAACGATAGCTCCTAACATTCCGAAGAAATGAATTCCTATTGGAATACCAGCGCACACAAAAATACTCTTGAAAAACTGACCATAGGCTTCATACTTAGGCTGCCCGATCGCCACGAGTGATTGGCGCAAAGATTCGTGGAGCAGATTTGGCCAAATGCCAAGCGCTAATATTGGAAGCATCCAGGCGGCGGCAGTATATTTACCTGTGTAGAGCAGCTTAATTGCCAGATCGCCAAAGCAAACTAGTGGAACTAAAAAGGCGATTGAAAGTAATAATACTTTCTGACGATTGCTTAACAAAATCGCTCGCAACTCTTGGCGTGGCTTGTCTGCAATTTTGGAGATCACAGGCAATAAAATTTGACCACTGATTTTCCCAACAATCCGACGAGGCATCTCGGCAAACGTTAGCGCTACTCCGTAAATTCCCAGTAGCTCAAAGCCAACTAATTTGCCAAGGATGAGGCGATCAGCCTGCACTGCAAAGAAGGTTGCAGAGGTTGAAAAGAAAATCCATTTGCCGAACGAAAAAATCTCTCTGACTGATTCCTTTTCCCACATGAGCTTAGATGCGGGGCCTGGGACAAGATAGTGGGTCCAAAAGAGACGCAGTAAGGGGGCGAGGATGTAACCAGCTGCCAAAGCCCAGACAGTCGGACTGATAGTTGCCCAAATCAGCATCACAATCAGAGGAACAACCTGCTCAACCAGAGAAAACATTTCCTGCTTACGGATGAACAAGTTGCGGTTTAGCAGGTAGAAAGACATGCTCTGAAACCCCATGATGAGCATGTTGATACCTGCCAAGATGACTAACCCCGCCACCTCTGGTTGTCCGTAAAACCTGGCAACAGGAAGCGCAATTGCAGTGCAGATTAAGAAGATGGCAACGCCACGCACAATTTGAATTGTGCGAGCGGTGTTTAAGAAAACTGGATCCTCCCCCCGTTTACTCTGAATGATATTTGGCCCAACACCTGTGTCAGATAGCATGATCAGACCAATCAAAATGCTGGTCGAGAGTTGCATCAAGCCAAAAGCAGACGGAGGTAAAAGACGAGTTAGAAAGATATTCCCAGCAAGGCGCAAAACGTACTGGGTGCCAAAGCCAAGAAGGGTCCAAATTGTGCCACGAATTGCAACCTGTTTGAGTGAAGAAGATGCCATAGGTAATGAAGAAATGATCGAAACTTATGGGGCAAAAAGATAAATCAAGAAGATCTGAAAGAATAAATCCTTTCATAGAAAAAACGAGTCATGGATGTTGCTCTCTGTTTGACTCGGTTGCTCTACAAATCGGTCATGACCATTTCTCAAAATAGTTTTCCCATTTCAAGGGGGAGTGCGACAAGTTAAACAAATGAAGTAAATCAAAGTCTGTCGTAATCCATTCATCCAGCTCAAAGCAGCCTCTACTGTTCCCAAATGCCCCTATCTCTGTGTGAATAGCAACTTTGTTGATTTAACCCGACAAAGCTCCTATCAAACGAAATTGAAGATACCTCTGGGCCAGCTTAGTTAAGCTACTTGTTAACAATTACGACACTACGGCAAAGCACGGATACTAAGCACTATGAATCTTTATCTATTCTTGTGCTGAGAAAATTAAATTGTGCGTTCATGTAAATATTGGGTGAAGTGTCCCAATGGGCTTACTCAAAATCACCATGGGAACGCAATATTGAACATAGCCCATGGCTACAGCCTCGAATTAGTTACAGAATGTTGATGAGTCAGAGTAATTGGGGTTATGTGCCTGGGGTCTTTTGGGAAACATGATGTTGGAATAAGGGTTTTCTCGGATAGAAAATATCTTGAGGACGGATGTTCAGGGGTATCAGGTGTGTTCTTGTTGCTGGTGTAGCTAGGGTACTGAATCAGTTATTGCAAGCTGAAGTTTGATGGTTTTGTTACGCGTGGAACTGCTTTCTATGACGAGAAGATTTCAACAGCCACTTTCGGGTGCGACGTTGGCTATTTTTTTGAGCGCGACCTTTTTCCCATCTGTTGCGATCGCGCAAAATCAAGGTGCGGTAGAGACAACTCCGGTTCCTCCGGCTCCAGCGATGCCAGTCATGTTGAACCCATCCGCACCCGCATTGCCACAAACTTTGGTTGAGAGTGGTTATACCTTGGGCGCAGGGGATGTGGTCAGAGTTGACATTTTTCAGACTCCTGAAATTACCGTCGAGCCGCGTTATACCGTGCTGGTTGACGGTTCTTTGAATCTTCCCTGGGTTGGTACGGTGTCTGTGCAGGGTTTGACGTTGCCCCAGGCTGCAGCAGCAATTTCTGCTCGCTACCGTGAATTTATCCGTAATCCTCAAGTGACAGTTAGTCTCTTAGGGCCACGCCCACTCAAAGTAGGGATTATCGGGGAGGTTAATCGACCTGGCTCCTATATTATTAGTGTGATTAGCGGTGAGGCGAGTGCTGCGTCTCTAAACCAGCAGCGAGGCACTGGCGAGCAAGGTAATCAGTGGCCGACTGTGAGTCGAGCTTTGCAGACGGCAGGGGGCATTACTCAGCGAGCAAATGTACGGCGTATTGAGGTTCGCCGCGACTTGCCAGATGGCAGTGAAGAGACAATTAATGTAGACCTGTGGAAGTTTCTTCAAGAAGGGGACTTATCGCAAGACGTTCTGCTGCGAGACGGTGACACTATTTCGATCGTTGCGGCAACTGAGATTGACCCGGTTGAAGCGACCCAGGTTGCTGTCAGCAACTTTTCACCTGAGTTAATTAAAGTCAATGTGGTGGGTGAAGTGGTTAGCCCTGGTGCAGTGGCGATTCGCCCAAATAGCACGTTAAATCAGGCCATTTTTGCGGCAGGGGGGCTGAGAAATGAGCGTGCTCGTAAAAGACGGGTAGAGTTGATTCGCCTGAATCCGAATGGTACCGTGACGCGGCGAGAGATTAACCTTGATTTCTCGAAGGGGTTAAATGATGCTGAAAACCCGCCTGTCTATAACAATGATGTGATTATTGTTGAGCGAAATACTCTGGCAAGAGTGAGTGATGGCTTATCAGCGGTTTTAGCTCCGGTTACTGCATTCTTTGGTGTGTTTTCGATCCTTGGAATTCGGTAGAGAGAAGGTTATCTTGGGTGTAGTTATTGGATTGGTTCTCTTCTAAACCAAAATGCTGGGTTACTGTTTGCAAGGCTTGATAATAGAAGGATAAGGATAAAGGTTCGTATGGCATCAGAACAGAACATTCAAAACTATCTGTCATCTGGAGCTTCCAGTCCTCCAGCGATCGCTCCAGGAGTGGCTGATGCAAGTGATGCTGACAAGCCAAAAGGGTTAGATTTTGGGATCTACACCCGTATGTTGGTGCGAAACTTGCCTTTGATTGCGATTACTGGCAGTTTGGCATCGCTTCCTTTTCTGTTTCAAGCCTTTCAAATGCCCAAGTACTACCAGGGTAACTTCCGGATTCTGGTAGAGCCGATTACCTCTCAAGGTCGTGCAGCGGATCCTTCGGCACTGACCCGGCAAACTATTGACCAGAATAGCGTTGACTACCCTACCTTGATGCAGGTGTTGCAAAGCCCTGAGTTGCTCGACAAGATTGCAAGGCAAATCCGGGTAGCGGGTTTCCCAGATGTGACAGCCGAGTCGCTAAAGCAAGAAATCTTTTTGCAGAACTTAGTCATCGGTCGGGTTGGGGCTGATAAGCAATCGACAACGACTCGGTTAATTGAGGTAAATTACCAGGGAGGTGATCCCAACCGAGTTAAGACGGTTCTAGAAGAATTTAAAAAAGGTTACCTCCGGTACAGCTTAGAGGATCGTCGCACCCGCATTGGTGGAGGTGTGCAGTTTATTGAAGAACAGCTACCGGATTTGCAAAAACGGGTAAACACACTGCAAAACCAACTGCAAGAGTTACGGCAACGGTATCAGTTAGCCAACCCAGAAACGGAAAGCGAAGGGGTCTCAAGTCAGTTGCAATCGGCGCGTGCCCAACGCTTAGAAACCCAGCGAGGGTTGGCTGAACAAAATGCTCTCTATAGCCGCTTACAAAACCAACTAGGCTTAAACCCTGATGAAGGGATGCTGGCTGCATCGTTGAGCGAAAACCCGCGCTATCAAAATGCGATCTCAGAGCTGAAAAAGGTCGAAACAGCGATCGCGCTTAACTCGGCTCGGTTTACCGATCGCAGCCCGGTGATGGAGTCATTGCTGCAACAGCGCGATAACCTGGAAGCTTTCATGGACAGAGAAGCTCAGCTAACCCTGGGGGCACGAGCTGGGGCAGCCTCTGATCCTCGGATCTCGGCGTTTCAGAACTCCTTACGTTTAGGCTTAATCAAGCAACTTGTTGAAATCGGTAACACCCGTCAGGTCTTAGAGGTTCGTGAAAATGCGCTATCTAGCGTTGAAAACCAGTTGAACCAGCGGTTTCTCCAGTTCCCGTTGATTGTGCGGGAGTACAACAATATCCAACAGCAGCTAGAAATTGCCACCAAAACCTTAAACCAGTTCCTCACGCAACGGGAAACCCTGCGGGTTGAGGCGGCTCAAAAAGAGGTGCCCTGGGAAGTGGTGTCTCCCCCTAATTTGCTGAAAAACGCGGCTGGTCAGGTTGTGCCGTTAGCAAGTAAGCCGACGAAGCCTTTGGCGATGGGGGTAGGGCTTGGTTTAGTCGTTGGGTTAGGGATGGCCTTGATTAAGGAGGCCTTGCAGAATCAGTTTCTGAATCATAAGGATATTCCTTCGATTACGAAGTTGCCTGCTTTGACAGTGGTGCCTCAACGACGTGGCCTAGTCGGGCTGGACTCGGCAGTTTTAGTTGGGGCGCGAGATCCGTTTTCACAGGCATTTTCCTCGCTTTACACCAACCTCCGCTTTTTGCCACGTAAGTCGCCGATCCACTCAGTTGTCGTTAGCTCTGCCGGAGTGGGTGATGGAAAAACAACGACGGCTGCCCACTTGGCGATGGCGGCAGCAGCGATGGGTCAGAAGGTCTTATTGGTTGATGCCGATATGCGATCGCCCCGCTTGCACAGTCTTTTAGATGTTGATAACAACCGTGGCTTCAGCGATTTGCTGTCAGACGAGACTCTCTCGCCAGAAGCAGTGATTCAGCCCAGTCCGTTGGATGACAATCTATTTGTCTTGCCAGCCGGACGAGGGGTGAATAATGCAGCACGACTCCTCGCAACGAAAAAAGCAGGCGAGCTAGTTGAGCGATTAAAGCAGGGCTTTGATCTGGTTGTGTTTGACACGCCTAATTTGATCGATGTGTCAGATGCGACATTCTTAGCTGACAGAACAGATGGCATGTTAATGGTGGTTAGCGTTGGTAAGGTGAAGCGGCCTGCTGTGAAGCAAGTTCTAAAAGAGTTAGACAAGTTTCAGATCAACGTGTTGGGGGTTGTGCCCAATCATCCGGGGCGTGGTTACGTGGCTTACCCACAGAGCCTGCCAACTCCAGAGTTGGCTCCCGCTCAAGAGCCTGCCCTACTGGAAAATCTCAATATTTTCCGGACACCTTTACCGCCAGTGACTGAAAAGCAGCGGAGTGATACAAATTAATCGCTAAAAAGCTTGCCGCTGCTTGTATTGAAGAGAAAACTGAAATGTGAATCGAGGTTGTTGCTTGTGGGGAACCGCCTTCAACCTGCGATTCATCAGAGCTTACGATCGCCTCGACAAAGATTTGGTTAAGCCTGTGTGTTTTTCACTTGCACAGCAAATGGAGAAACCCTAAAACGTGTGGGCTTGTGATAGTTTGATGGGTAGATGCCAAAGGGGTTGACGGCGATCGCGGCGGCTTAACTCTGGCGGAGTGGCTTTCGTCTGGCGAGTTGACTAGATGAATAACCCGCTTTAGCCAGGGAAGAGCGCTTTGAGTCTTTTGCTTGGGTACTTTAAGCTAACGAGCTTCCATATTAGGTCATGTCTATCCAGCTTTTGTCGATTGGTTTACAGGGTATTGTTTTAGGTCTAGGGATGATGCTTTTCATCCCTATTTTTTTGCTGTTGGTTGAGTGCGTTGCCGCTGCTTTTGCTCCAGTTGCGCTAGCACCAACTGAGAGTCGAGCCACCAATCTGCGGGTGGGGGTGTTGATGCCAGCCCACAATGAAGCGATGACTCTGCCGATGACCCTCAAACGTTTGACCCCTGAGTTGCAACCAAACGACTTACTACTCGTTGTAGCGGACAATTGTGAAGATGAGACAGCCGCGATCGCTCGTTCGTTTGGGGCGACGGTTCTGGAGCGGTTTGACTCAGAACGACGAGGCAAAGGCTTTGCGCTGGATTATGGCTTGAATTTTATGGAGCAAAATCCGCCGGATGTGATTGTGATTGTGGATGCCGACTGTTTAGTGGAACCGGGCGCAATCCATCACATTGCCCAGTTAGCGGTGGCTCAAAAGCGCCCCGTACAGGCTACCTACCTGTTAGAGCAACCCCTTCAGCCAAAGCCTAAAGATGCGATTTCGGCTCTGGCCTTTACGGTCAAGAACTTAGTGCGACCGCTTGGTTTACGCCAGTTTGGGATGCCGTGTTTGCTGACAGGCACAGGTATGGCTTTCCCCTGGGAGATGATTCGCAATGTGCCTTTAGCGAGTGGCAATATCGTTGAGGATATGCAGCTTTCACTCGACCTGGCGATCGCCGGAACTCCCTGTCTGTTTTGTCGTGAAGCTCGTGTGACAGGTGTATTGCCGCAGCAAGAAAAGGCTGCCACGAGTCAGCGGACCCGCTGGGAGCATGGACATTTGCAAACGATCAAGACGCAGGTGCCGCGTTTGTTGGCAGCAGCCTTGCGACAGGGGCGGTTAGACCTGCTAGTGCTTGGTTTGGATCTGGCGATTCCCCCTTTATCAATGCTGGTGTTACTTTGGTTGGCAGCAACCCTGTTTGCAGCGGCGACTGCGCTAGTCACTGGCTTTCAAGCAGGTCTGTGGTTTCTGCTGTTGTGTGGTGGCTTGATCGCAGTTGCGATTTTTCTGGCCTGGTTTCGCTTTTGCCGAGCTGAGCTACCCTTAAAGACCCTGCTGGCAATTCCACTGTATGTCTTGTGGAAAATTCCCCTGTATTTCAAGTTTTTGGTGAAGCCGCAGACCAAATGGGTGCGAACTGATCGCGACGCAACGAAACCGTCTGATCCTTAAACATTGTGGCTTGCTAAGCTTCCGGCTCAGACAGGGATTCTGGCGCAGGGAGTGACAGGGCAAGCTGGTAGATCTGGCGACGAGGCAGGTCGAGCTGTTTGGCTAATTGGCGGCTGGCTTCTGAGCGCGAGATCCCTTGTGCCAGGAGTTGCTCTAACTCTGTCTTAATGGTTTCCGGCGAAAGTTGAGCAGATTCAAGTTTGGCTCCGGCAACAACAACCGTGTATTCACCTTGCGGCGGCTTGACCTGGTGATGGGCGATCGCCTCTGCGATGGTGCCACGCCAAATCTCTTCGTGGAGCTTGGTTAACTCACGGGCAAGCGCAATTTCGCGATCAGCTCCCAAGACTTGTAGGTCATCCAAAGTCGCACAGAGGCGATGGGGTGCTTCGTAAAAAATCAAGGTGCGGGTTTCGGCTTTTAAGCTTTCCAGGTAAGCACGTCGAGCGTTAGATTTGGCTGGCAAAAAACCTTCAAACACAAAGCGATCGCTGGGCAAGCCTGAAACCGTGAGACCCGCGATCGCGGCATTGCAACCGGGGATGGGCACTACGGTTATATTTTCCTCAGCACAGGCTTTAACTAGCTCGTAGCCTGGGTCTGAGATACCTGGCATGCCTGCATCAGACACAAGGGCGATCGCTTTTGCTTGATGCAAGAGACGAATCAGCTCGGCAATGCGGCTTTGACGATTATGTTCGTGGTAGCTAATTTGCGGCGTATTGATTTGAAAGTGGTGCAGCAACTTGCCAGTATGACGCGTATCCTCCGCCGCAATCAGATCGACCTGCTGCAAAATGCGCACTGCGCGAAAGGTCATATCTTCTAAATTGCCAATCGGCGTGCCGACAAGATAGAGCGTTCCTGGCTTTGGTTCAGAAGGCATGACAGTTGGGGTGGAAGGAAATTGGCTAAAGCGGGTTATTTCAACCCTTTAAGCCTAAAAATCAGAAACTGAGTCACTTGCTTGGAGCTGAAGTTGTCGTCACTCACAAGCACCAGACTGGTGCTGCCGTCGGGTAACTTTGGCCCTAGCGTCATTCCTTCTAAGTTATCAAGCGGAATGTTTAATTGGTTGAGGTCGAGCAGCAATTGCTTGCGAATCGGTGAAATGCCGCGTAAGTCACCCTTGAGCGATTCCCGATTGGAAATATCGCTGGCCCCACCCGACGCGAGTTGAAACAGTTGCACCGAGAACTTGCTGCCATCAAACGATCGCTCCAAACTTAAAAAGTGTCCACCCTGGTCAAGTGACAAAATTTCGGTGAGCCCGTGCGCAATCGAGCCAATCGGGGCAGGTTCTAGCAAATATAAATGCTCGGAAACCACCAGCGATCGCCCAGCTTCGACCATGTAGTGCAACATGCGATTGCGGGTTTGCGTGGCATCGGGGTCTAGATCTTGCAGAAGTGCTGACTCAGTCACTGCGAATAGACGAAATGGCTCTAAGCCGCTACTACCATAGCTGCCTGGATTCATCGTGAGCGACTCAAACCCCAGGTTGTTTTGCATACCTTGCGCAGGTTGATCTGCTTCTTGCGCGGCAAGATACCTTTCTGGCATGGGTAGCGATCGCTTGACCTGGCCTGTCGCTAGGTCAAATTCCTTCACAAAGGGAGGGATATCGCGAGGCGGAATCCCTTCACTGGCAATAAACAGCGATCGCATCGGCGAAAGGACGATGCCTTCTGGGTCGAGGCTACCTTTGGCAAAGGGTTGTCCGGCTTCGTCTTTGAGCGAAGTAACAGACTCGATCGCAACCTGTTGAATGCTGGGCTTGCTGGCATCGCTTGAATCAAGCTCAAGCCGCATCGTATAGAACCGAGCGGGAGCAAACTCGCTGCGATCATCCGACAGGGCGTAAAATCGGTCGCGCTGGCGGTCATAAGTGATCGCCGATAACCCCCCGACAACCGTGTCATTAAACTGGGTGCTTGGCAGCTTATACTCACCCAAAAATTCGGCTTCGAGGGGTAAAAAGAGGCGTCGTTCAGCCGTTACCCTCGGTAACGTGAAAGCAAGTTGCACGGATGATTGCGGGATGGGCGCGGCGATCGCGGCCTGACTCAGCCCAATAACCCATCCAAGGCTTAAGAGCCAGCTAACGAGCCAGCGACCTAACTTTACGGTTCGATTCGTCACAATGATTGCTCAAATGGTCAGTCGATGCCATCTCATTATCAGCGATCGCTGATTTTGACGCACATCCAGTTTGCGATCGCTGCCCCGCTCAACCAAAATCCCCAGAATCGCTAGGACTCTGGGGATCTTGATTACGCGAGTAGCTCGCCCGTTTCTTGCAAGGCATGTAGGCGATGGTAGATGCCGCCATGAGCCAGTAACTCATCGTGGCTACCCACTTCGACAATTTGACCTTTTTCGAGTACAACGATTTGGTCTGCTTCTCGAACGGTGCTGAGTCGGTGCGCGATGATGATCAACGTGCGCGTACCTAAAATCGATCGCATCGCCAGTTGAATCGCACGCTCCGATTCGTAGTCGAGGCTAGAGGTAGCCTCATCGAATACCAGCACATCAGGATTCATCACCAGAGCGCGGGCAATACCAATGCGTTGACGCTGACCACCTGAGAGCCTTACCCCCCGTTCACCCACAATCGTGGCGTAGCCGTTGGGCATCTGCCGAATAAAGTCATCGGCCTGGGCAATGCGACAGGCTTCCACCACTTCTTCAAAGGTGGCTGTCGGGTTGCCGTAGGTCAGGTTCTCCAACAAGGTGCCGTTGAAGATATCAACTTCCTGGTGCACGATCGCCAGTCGTTTGCGGTAGGCGGTGACATCCAACCGACGAATATCCTGCCCATCCATCAAGATGGCACCGGAGGCTGGCTCAAAGTAGCGAAACAGCAACTTCACCAGCGTTGATTTACCCGAACCCGATCGCCCAACCAACGCCACCGTCTGGTAAGGCTGAATCAAAAGATTAATATCCTTCAAGACGGGTCGAGCCGGGTCGTAAGCAAACGAGAGGTGAGACAACTCAACTTTTCCAGTGAAGGAGTAGCTGAGGGCATCGTCGGCATCAATCACGAGACTGCCAGCATCGCTGCCGTTGGGGAGCTGCATAAATTCGTGGAAGCGAATCATCGCAGCATAGCGGCGGGCAAACACTTCAGCCAGTTGGCTGATCGGCTCAATTTCGGAGTAGGCCATGCTCGACACGGTTAGCACTGTGATGAAATGACCAATTGAAATGATGCCGTTGAGGGTTGCTAACAAGGTGCAGAACAACGGTTCATGGCAACTTTTGGTGATCCAGTAAATTGCTCCAAGGTAAGACCGTCAATTGAGTTCAACCTGCCAGCAAGAATCGGCGGCTTAGTAGCGCCAACCCCGCTCGACCGTACATTTGACGCTTA
>Ga0209172_10002688_pt1 | contig 30222 bp, 28 predicted proteins | sample LarsenN4metaG_FD_184113 | JGI IMG/M metagenome (GOLD analysis project Ga0209172, IMG submission 184113) | Hot spring sediment bacterial and archeal communities from British Columbia, Canada, to study Microbial Dark Matter (Phase II) - Larsen... ... | reverse complement strand
TTCTCCGACTCGAGCGAGATGCGGTCGATCGTCGAGCGTCTGCTCCTGGAGGAACGGACGGGGGCTCCGGCCAGCCGCGCCATGATGAACGCCCTGATGAAGAAGTGCCTGGTCTTCGTGTTCCGACACCTGAGCGACCACCCCGAATGCCACCTCCCGTGGCTCGACGCGCTCGAGGATCCTCGACCCGCCGGGGTGCTGGCGTCGATCCTGGAGCAGCCGCAACGCCACTACTCCCTGGAACTGCTCGCGGAGCAGGCACCGATGAGCCGATCCGCCTTCGCTCAGGAGTTCGCGGCGTGCTTCGGCCGGACCCCGATGGCGTTCCTGCGTGACGTGCGGCTCCGGCGGGCGGCCGAGCTGCTGCGCTCGACCGACCTGCCGGTGAGCACGGTCGCGAGCCGCGTCGGGTTCGCCAGCCGCAGCGCCTTCACGCACGCGTTCCGGGAAGGGTTCGGTCGCACCCCCGCGTCCTTCCGGACGGCCGGCGTGCCTGCGGTAGCCGCCTCCCCACCGTGACCGGCCGGGAGCACGCCGTCCCATCCGTCCCGGCGGGCCAGGCCGGCCCGGAGGGAACCTCCGACCCACCCGGGCGGTCGTTCTGACGTGACGGCCACGCGGAGACGCCTGCGGACGCTCCTCGCTGCCCTACCCATCGCCCTCGTCCCAGGTCCCGCATGGGCTCCGTCGGCCGATGACGCGACCACCCCGCCCACCGTCTGGGTGGCACTCGAGGAGGAGGGGCGCCTGGCGGAGGTGGTACTCGGGGAGGGCGTTCGCCGCCGCATCGACACGCGCGGTGGGGGACCTCACAACATCGCCGTCGCCCCAGACGGCACGGTCGTGGCCGCGCTGTGGGCCTCGGACCGGATCGTGATCGTCCGGGACGGCGAGCGCACCTTCGTCGACCTCGGCGGTGCCCCCCACGACGTGAAGATCGCGCGGAACATGGTCGTCGTCGCCAACCAGGGCAGCGCGAGGGTCCAGCTGGTGGAGCTCGACGGGACCTTCGTCCGCCGGATCCTGCTGCGCGCCGACCCGCACGACCTGGCGATCGACCCGCGGCAGCGGCGGGCCTGGGTGACGCTCGAGGGAAGCGACGACCTGGCCGTGGTCGATCTCGTGCGCCGGCGCGAGCCCGTTCGCTACGTGGACACCCACGGCCGCCCCCACGACATCCTGTTCGCGCCCGACGGCCGCGTGTGGGTGACCGACTGGGCCGGGGCCCTGCACGTGTTCGAGGGCCGGCGCGCGCGCCTGGTCCGGTCCATCCCGCTGGGGGTCGAGGCCCACCACCTGGACTTCACGCCCGACGGACGGTTCGCGTGGATCACCGACCACGGCGCCCAAGCCCTGTTCGTGCTCCGCGTCGGCCGGGTGGAGGTGGTCGAGCGGATCGCGTTCCCGGGCGAGCCGCACCACGTGACGCTCCTGCCCACGGGACGGCGGGTCGTCGTCGCCGACCACGCGAACGGGCGTCTCGTCGTCTACGACGCCCGGTCACACGACCTGCTGCGGACGATCCCCGTCGGCCGCGGGCCACACGGCGTCTGGGCGGTCGGGAGCTAGCCCGGGCTCGCCCGGGCCACGGACCCGCGCCCATCCCTCGACGCCACCGGCGGAACGCGACGCGGCGCCCGGCGGGGAGCCGGGCGCCGCGGTGGAGCGGGTGGTGGATCTCAGGCGGCCGGTCGAGCAGCCACGGGCTCCACCTGGAACCTGCGGGCGACCGCCGGGATGGCCAGGCCGGCGAGCGCCACGCCGATCCCGCCGATCACGACGCCGAGCGCCACGATCAGGGCGCCGAGCCCGATCACCAGGTCGGCCACGTTGAACGCCATGTGCGACGTGTGCAGCATCGACTGGAGCGCCGAGGCCTGGAACGCGACGTTGCGGAGCGGGTTGGCGACCGGGTTCCCCGCCTCGTCCTTCAGGGCCTCGGCCTCGTCGCTGGTGTCCCCCCCGTCCGGGGTGAGGAACCGACCCAGCTCGGCGTAGGTCCTGCCTCCGGTGGCCTCGAGGGCGTGCACGCCGATGATGTTGGCCATGGCGTGGGCCGTGGCGGCGTCCTGCACCGGGGCGTTCGGGATCTCCGCGTCGGGCGGGGTCGTGATGTTCTGCGACACCAGCTGGTCCCGTACCTCCGCCTTCGCGTTCAAGCCCTGCACCGTCGTGTAGAGGCCGGCGCCGATGAACACGAGGCCGGCGATCACCAGGACGATCGGGAAGGCCTTCTTCATCTTCGTCCCCCTTCCGATCCGGCGGCCCGGTCCGTCCGTGCCGTCGAGGGGACTATCCGACACCGTGCAGGTGCAGCCGTGGGTCGAACGACGCGCTCCGCAGGGGGCGATGGGCCCTGGGTCGAACGGGCGCTCCGGACGGGACGAACGGCCCGGTCAGCGCGGACGCCCTGAGCGCTCGGGCGGGGATGGGGCCCTGGACCGATGGGGCTAGAGCCTCACGACCGCTGCGGTCCCGCCCCCGTCGCGGGGCCGCAGGTCGAGCTCGGCGCCCAGGTGGTCGGCGAGCCGCAGGGCCACGAACAGGCCGATCCCGAGCCCGCCAGCCGACCGGGTGTGGGCCTCGTCCTGCTGCGTGAACGGCTCGAACGCGCTGGGGAGGAAGCCGGGGTCGATCCCGGGTCCCCGGTCGTCGACGATCAGCTCCACCCGTCCGTCGGGCAAGGAGCGCCCCCGGACCTCCACGCTCGCGTCCGGCGGAGAGAACTTCAGGGCGTTGTCGACGAGCTGGCGCAGGAGGGTCTCGAGGGCCGCCGGGGCCGTCTCGATCCTCAGGTCCCCTACCTCCACCCGGACGCGGGGTGCCTGACCGGGGTCGGTGCCGGTCACGACGTTCGAGACCACCCGGCGGAGCGGCGTCTCCACCCGGATCAGCTCCTCGGCCACGAGCGGTCCCTCGGAGACGACCAGGACGGTCGTCACCAGATCGCTCAGCCTGCGGGACGAGGACGCGATGCCCTCGAGCAGCGCCCGCTCGGCCTCGGGCGAGGCGCCGCCGGCGAGCAGCATCTTCGAGGAGCCGAGGAGCACCGCGAGGGGGGTCCGGAACTCGTGGGACACCGTGGCGATCACGGCCGCCTTGTGCGCGGCGAGCTCCACCTCGCGCCGCGCGAGCTCGGCCTCCTGCGCGAGCGAGCGCTCGAGCCGGCGGACGATCGCACCCATCAGCCCGCCGATCACGACGAACCAGAGCGCGCGGACGATCTGGTCGCTCGGCAGTTGGGCCGTCCCCGAACCGACGTCCGCGGGCATCAAGGGACCCGCGACCAGACCCGCGCACGCCGCGGTCACCACCGCTCCGCCGATCCCGAACCGGGTCGCCGCGAGCAGGATCGGGACGTAGAACCAGTGCGGTGGAACATGGCTGACGCCGCCGGCCAGGTAGACCCAGAGCCACCCGAACGCGATCGTCCAGGCGATCAGGGCCACCGCGCGGCCGCGACGCATCGCCGCGACGGCCCCGATGGTCCGTCCGATCGCGTCGTCGATGCCGCGGGGCCGAGCCGACCGGACCCGGACCCGGCGTCGGCCGGTAGCCCCGCCCACGGTTGTCGACCGATGCATCCCCTTCCTCCTGGGACCCTATCGGACGCATCGGCCCCGGACATGAGCCTCGACGGCCGGGTCGTGCCCGGTTCACCCCCCCCACACGGCGCGGGCGCGCTCGGTCTCGACGGGTCCGCGCGCGAGGAGCGGGAAGGCCCAGGCCTTGACGAGCGCGAGACCCGCGCCGGTGAACGCCAGCACCACCCCGAGCTCGCCGAGGCCGGGGGCGAGCCACCCGCCTCCCCGCCCGGCGATCAGGACCAGCCCGGAGTTCAGCAACAGGACCTGCACCGGGGCCGCCACCTCGAACGCCGCGAGCGAGCGTCGACGCTCCAGCGGATGACCGGCCCGACCCATCGGCAACAGGTAGGACCACGCCCCGAGGAGCACCTGCACGAGCCACCCGCCGACGAAAGCCGTGAGCAGCAACGGACGGTAGGCGTCGAACCCGGACGGGCCGTCGAGCAGCGCCCAGGCCAGCCCGACCGAGCCAGCGACGAACCAGCCCACCCCGGCGATCATGTGGAGGGCGGCGAGCGGGACGGACCATCGGCGTTCGACGCGGAGCACCGAGACCACGAGCGCGACCAGGCCGAGGGCCCCGGCAGCGTAGGCGATGCCCCCGGCGGCGAGCACCGGCGTCAGGGCCGCGTCCCACCCGACGAGCTGGAGCAGGAGCCCGGCGGTCAGCAGGACGAGCACGACCTTCCCGCGCCGCTGCGGCATCCGCACCCGGAGCGCCGTCGGCAGCAGGGTCAGCATCGTGGCGACCACCGTGATCGAGCCCCAGCCGAGCAGGTTCAGGCTCACGTGCGCGTGCCGGAGATGCAGGTAGAGGTCGCCGCCGACCCCTCGCGCCCCCATCAGCGCTCCCAGGGTCCCTCCGACGAGCACGAACGCGACCGCGGCCGCGTACCCGGCCATCGGCGAGGCGTGCCGCCGGTTCAGCGCCTTCGACCAGGCCCGCCACAGCATCCAGGCCAGGATCGCCATCGCGGCCACGAACGCGGCCCCGCCCGTGGCCGTGAGCCACGGCGTCGAGGTGGGCATCCCGATCGCGATCAGCCCGGCGCCCGCCGTCACCAGCACGAGCTGCGTCAGCACCAGCCAGCCCGGGGGGGCGGGGGTGGCCGTGAGCGCGAGCATGAAGGTCTGCATCGCGCCGGAGATCGCGGTCGAGATCGCTCCGGCGAGCGCGAGGTGTAGGGGCAGCCAGATCCCGATCCGCCGCGACGCCGGCAGCAGGAGCGAGAGGCCCGCGGCGGTGAGCCAGACCCGGGAGGCGGTCTGGTACAGGGCGGTCATCGTCCGGGGCCGCACGTCAGCCACCCGGCGACGCGCTCGCGCGTTCGGCCGTGAGCATGGCGAACGGATCGATCCGCCGGCATCCGCGGTGGTCGCGCATCCTCGAGCCAGATTGAACCACCGGTATCCACGGCCTCGGCCCGCCCGACGCTCGGGGCCGGGAACCGGTAGCGTTAGACGCACGGTGGGGGCACCGGGGAACCGTCCGGGAGCCGCCTCGCGGGCGGCGATCGACATCCCGGCCAGCGCGGCCGGCGCCGCCGCCGGGCTGCTCACCGCCGGCGCCATCTACCTCGGCAGCGACCGGCTCCGGCACTTCGACGCCGCGCTCGTCGGGTACGCCGCGGCGACGGTGTTCCTCGCGTTCGCGGTGGTCTACCGGTACGTCGTGTGGGTGCAGAGCCCACCGGCCCGGCGCTACCTGGTCCGCGGGTGGCAGAGCTTCCTGTCCCCGCGGAACTTCCTGCGCTTCCCGACGCTCGTGCCGAGGGCGCTCGTCGCCAACCTCGGGTTCCAGACGTTCATCGCCCGGCGCGGACTCGGGCGATGGCTCGCGCACCAGGCGGTCTTCTGGGGCGTCGTCCTGGCCACGCTGATCACGTTCCCGCTCACGTTCGGATGGATCCACTTCGAGGCCGTCGAACCCGGTTCCCGCTACGCGATGCACGTGCTCGGCGTGCGGGTCGTGACCTTCGACCCGCTGACCTGGCTCGGGTGGACGATCTTCCACGCGCTCGACATCGCCGCGGTGCTCGTGATCGCGGGCTGCGCGTGGTTCCTCTGGCGGCGCTTCCGCGACCGCGAGGCGACGACCGGCCAGCGGTTCGGCTACGACTTCTTCCCGCTGATCGCGCTCGTCGCGATCTCGGTCACGGGGCTGCTGCTCACCTTCTCGAGCGCGCTGCTCGACGGGGCCGGGTACGGGTTCCTCGCGATCCTGCACATGGCGACGGTGGTGCTCACGCTCGTGTTCATCCCGTTCGGGAAGTTCTTCCACGTGATCCAGCGGCCGGCGAGCATCGGCGTCGAGGTCTACAAGCAGACCTCGCTGGAGCGCGAGGGCGTGTTCCCGTGTCGCCGGTGCGGCGAGCCCGTCGAGACCGCGGCGTTCGTCCGCGACCTGGAGGGGACGATGGACGAGCTGGCCTTGAGGTTCGGGACCTGGGTCGAGACGTGCCCGCGCTGCAAGCGGATCCTGCGCGGCGAGGCGTACCTGCGCGACGTGAAGCGGGGGTTCTGACGTGACGCGCCCCCGCCCGTACCCGATCGTGGCCCCGGGGACCGCGGACTTCCGAGAGGCCGGCGCGGAGCCGGCCCGCGGTTGGGAGGCGCTGCATCCCGCGGACCAGCGCCTGGTCGCCACGCACTGCTGCTTCTGCGGGGTCCAGTGCGGGATGTACCTGCGGGTCGACCGCGAGGGACGGGTCTTCGGCGTCGAGCCGCGGGACCACGACATCAACCGGATGAAACTCTGCCCGAAGGGTGTCGTGGCCTACCAGCAGGTCAACCACCCCGACCGCCTCCTGCACCCGCTCGTCCGGGATCGTCGGGGCGAGCCGCTGCGACGGGCCTCGTGGGACGAGGCGCTCGACCGCGTCGTCGACGGGATCGGCCGGATCCAGGAGACGTACGGCCGCGATGCCTTCGCCGTGTACTCGGGCTCCTCGCTCACCACCGAGAAGACGTACCTGATCGGCAAGTTCGCCCGGGTCGCGCTGCGGACGAGGCACATCGACTACAACGGGCGCCTGTGCATGGTCAGCGCGGCGGCGGCCAACAAGAAGGCGTTCGGCGTCGACCGGTCCGCGAACCCCTGGTCGGACATGCTCGAGACCCAGGTGCTGCTGATCGCCGGCTCGAACGTCGGCGAGACGTTCCCGGTGATGACCCAGTACGTGTGGGGCGCGCGCGACCGGGGCGCGAAGCTGATCGTGGTCGACCCGCGCGAGACCGCGATCGCCCGCACCGCCGACGTCTTCGTCCCGCTCCGCCCCGGCACCGACGCCGCGTTCTTCAACGGCCTCCTCCACGTGATCGAGCGCGATGGGCTCCTCGACGAGGCCTTCATCGCCGAGCGCACCGTCGGGTGGGAGGGGGTCCGCGAGGTCGTGCGCCGCTACCCGCCGGGACGCGTCGGCGAGATCTGCGGGCTCGATCCCGAGCTGATCGAGCGCGTCGCGCGCCTGTGGGGCGAGGCCGAACGCGCGATGGCGTTCCACGCCCGCGGGATCGAGCACCACGTCCAGGGGGTCGAGAACTGCCTGACCGTGATCGACCTCGTGCTCGCGACCGGGCAGATCGGCCGGCCCGGCGCGGGCTACGGCACGATCACCGGTCAGGGGAACGGGCAGGGCGGCCGCGAGCACGGCCAGAAGTCGGACCAGCTCCCCGGCCAGCGCGACATCGAGGACCCGGAGGCGCGGGCATACATCGCGCACGTGTGGGGCATCGACGAGGCCGACCTCCCGCACAAGGGCACGAGCGCCGTCGAGATGGTCCATCAGATGGCGGCGGGCGAGATCAAGGGCCTGCTCGGGATCTGCAACAACCCGCTCGTGTCGATGCCCGACCGGGACGCGATCGAGGCCGGGTACGACGCGCTCGAGTTCCACGCGCAGGTCGACTTCTTCCTCTCCGAGACCGCGGCGCGAGCCGACGTCGTGCTGCCCGGCACGGTCTGGGCCGAGGACGAAGGGATCCAGACGAACGCCGAGGGACGCGTGATCAAGCACAACAAGGCGGCCGAGCCGCCGGGCGAGGCCCGCACCGACTGGTGGATCGTCTGCGAGCTCGCCCGGCGGCTGGGGGTCGGCGACCGGTTCGCGTTCGGCTCCCCGCGGGAGCTCCTCGAGGAGCTCCGCGTCGCCTCGAAGGGGGGGAACGCCGACTACAGCGGCATCACGTACGAGCGGCTCGAGGAGACCGGCGGGCTGTTCTGGCCGGTGCCGAGCGAGGACCACCCGGGGACGCCTCGCCTGTTCGAGGGACGGTTCGCCTTCCCCGACGGGAAGGCACGGTTCCACCCGGTCGAGTGGCACGAGCCGGCCGAGCCCGTCGACGCGACCTTCCCGCTCCGGCTCACGACCGGCCGGACCGTCGCCCACTACCTGTCCGGGAACCAGACCCGGCGGATCGGCGCGCTCGTGGAGCAGACCCCGCGGCCGTGGGTCGAGGTCCACCCGTCGCTCGGGTTCGCGAACGGCGACCCGGTCACCGTGGTCACGCGGCGCGGACGCGTCACGTACCCGGCGCTCGTCACCGACACGATCCGTGAGGACACGATCTTCGTCCCCTACCACTGGGCGGCGCCGGTCGCCGCGAACATCCTCACGGTTGACGCGCTCGACCCCACCTCGAAGATCCCCGAGTTCAAGGTCTGTGCGTGCCGGATCGAGCGCGGGGGCGCGGTCGACCCAGTGTCGCCGCCGCCGGTGCCTCCCGGCGCGCCCCCGGAGGTGTCGCCGGTCGACGAGCGCCCGCCGAGCGCCCCACAGGGGAGGGGGACCGGCGAGCCATGATGCGGCGGACGCTGTTCATCGACCCCGGGCGCTGCATCGGGTGCCAGGCCTGCGTCGCGGCCTGCCGCGAGTGCGATTCCCACCGCGGGCGGTCGATGATGCACCTCGACTACATCGACGGGCCGCACACGGTCGCCTCGATGCCGACGGTGTGCATGCACTGCCAGGACCCGATCGCGCCGTGCGCGGAGGTCTGCCCGGCCGACGCGATCCTGGTCAGCGCGGACGGGGTCGTCCACGAGGCGTCGAAGGAGCGATGCATCGGCTGCGGGAACTGCGTCCACGCCTGCCCGTTCGGGGTGCCGAAGATCGACCACGAGGAGAAGCTCCAGTACAAGTGCAACCTCTGCTACGACCGCACCTCGGTGGGCCTGGCGCCGATGTGCGCGAGCGTGTGCCCGACCGGCTCGATCTTCTACGGCACCCTCGAGGAGCTGCTGGCCGCGAGGCCCTCGGCTGCGGCGACCGACATCGTGGTGTTCGGGGAGCAAGAGATCGTCACCGGGGTCGCGACCGTGACGCCGGCGGGCGCGGAGGTCGCGGCCGTCCCCGGAGGCGGGCCGTGAGCGATCGTCGCTCGACGCGCGCGCTGCTGGACCGGATCCGGGAGGACGCCCCGATCACGCGGCGCGACTACCTCCGGATCCTCGTCACGGTCTCCGGTGGGCTGCTCGTCGGCACGGTCGCCGTCGCGACGGGCGTCTTCCGCCGGCGCGACGTCGACCCCGGGAATGAGGTCCGGATCGCCGAGGAGCTCTCGCCCGGGCGGGCGGCCGGGTTCCGGTACCCGACCGAGGACGACCCGGCGATCGCGATCCGGCTGCCCGACGGCGACCTCGTCGCCTACTCGTCGGTCTGCACGCACCTGGCGTGCGCCGTCCTGTGGCGGAGCGAGCACGGGCTCCTCGAGTGCCCGTGCCACGACGGCGTGTTCGACCCTCGCGACGGGCACGTGATCGCCGGCCCGCCGCCCCGGCCGCTCCCGCCGATCGTCCTGGAGGAGCGCCCCGACGGGATCTACGCCGTCGGTACGACCGAGGGAGGCCGTCGTGGGCTCGGGTGAGCGCCGGCCCTCGGCCCGCGATCCGGGCCCGGGGCCCGGGGCCGGGGTCGACCGGGATCCCGAGCGCTCGAGCATGCTGAACGCGCGGATCGCGATCGTCGCGACGATCGTGGTCGGCCAGCTCTGGGCGCTCACGGTCGCGCTGGACCGCTACTTCGCCTGGCAGCCGGTGGGGCTCCTGGTGGCCTTCCAGGCGCTGTCGTTCGCCCTGGCGCTGGCGGTCTGGCTGGCGGCCCCGAGGGACCGCTGAGGCCCGCACGTGGAGCCGGATCGCGCTCCGACCGGCGGACGGATGTCCGACGTGCTCCTCGGCCTCGCGCGGCGCCTGCGCCTGGGGCCGCTGACGGAGCGGTACAACTCGGTGCTCGTGCTCGGGCTGTTCGCGTTCGTGAACGGGCTGATCTCGATCGGGCTGATGTCGCTCGTGGCGCTCGCGACCGGGCAGCCGTTCGTCTTCCCCTCGCTCGGGCCGACCGCGTTCCTGCTCTTCTACACCCCGACCGCACCGGCGGCCTCTCCGAGGAACACCGTGGCCGGTCACCTGATCGGGGCGGTCGCGGGCTACGTCTCGCTCGCCGTGTTCGGCCTGCTCGACGAGGGTCCCGCGCTGCTCGTCGGGGTCGACTGGCCGCGGGTCGGCGCCGCGGCGCTCTCGCTCGGCGCGACGGCGGGGCTGATGGTCTGGCTGAAGGTCCCGCATCCGCCGGCCGGCGCCACGACGTTGATCGTGAGCCTCGGCCTGATCGCGACCGTCCCCAAGCTCGTCGTGCTGATGCTCGGCGTGCTCCTGCTCGTGGGGCAGGGCTACGTCATCAACCGCCTGGCCGGGATCGACTACCCTCGCTGGTCACCCAGCCCGGGGACCGGCTGAGCGCATCGAGGACACCCGCGCGCGGGATCGGTCGCCGAGGCCGGCCCCGATCCCGGACCTCAGCCGGGCGACCGGGACGCGCATCGGTCCTCCGTGCTCCGGCGCGGCGTGGTCCGCGGTCCACCCGATCCGACCGTCGCGTACGAGGAGGCCAGCGAGGGGGATGGGCCTCGTCCTCGACCTCGAGCATCCAGAGCTCCCTGAGGCGGCTCGATCCGCACCGGGGAGTCGAACCCCGAGTAGCGGTGATCCATGAAGTGACCCTGCGCCCGCATCGCCGCCCGGTGCACGAGCCCGGTATCGTCGATCCACAGCCGGAACCAGATGGGGGTCGCGCCGCTCTCCCCGAAGAACGCGACGATGCGTGTCGGGTGTCCCTCGACGACCTCCGAGCCCACGATCCGAGCGTCGCGGAGCGGCCGGAAGAAGTCCCAGATGAAGGAAGGGACCCGGGGCGGCGGTCCGCCCTCCCGCCGGGACCAATCTCCGTCGGGCAGGTCCCGAACGTATCGCACGCTCCCGATCCACACGGTGTCCGACCCCCCGCTCTCCTGCCGCACCTCGATCCGCATCCGATCCGGCGCCAGCGCCGTGTAGGTAGCCCGGACCACGGTCAGACCCGTGGCCAGGGTCTCCTCGAGCCGGTAGGAGGTCAGCCGGTGCATCCGGTCCAACATCCGCTCGAGCACGCGGCCGCCGCCCACAGCGGGGAGCTCAGGCAGATGGAAGACCGCGCTCCCGCCGATCGGCCCGGCGACCTCCACGTCGACCCGCTCCCCTCCTTCGAGATCGACCATCGCCCGTCGGCAGGTCGAGCCGCACTGCCGGATCGTCAGCGGACGCCCGTCGACGGCCACCTCCGCGGCCAGCCCGGTCGCCGCCTCCTCGCCGTCCAGCGGCAGGAGGAAGAGGAGCAGCGTGTTCGGTCCGGGGACCCCGGGACGGAGGGTCAGGCCCACCAGCACCTGGCCCGCGTGGTCCCCGAGGGTGAGGTCGCCCGACCCGGGCAGACCGGTCTCCCCCGGGGCTTCCCGCCCCGCTCCATCGAGGGCGGTCACCCTCGCGGGAGGCAGCGGGAACGCGGCGAGCACCGCGGCGGCCCCGATCACCAGGACGGCGAGCCCGGCCTCCAGCCGGGGGACCGGGAGCACGCGCCGCCATGCCAGCACGGACAGCTGGACGAGGAGCCCCACCCCGAGGACCTTGGCGAGCAGGACGAGACCGTAGGAGGAGGCGACGAGATCCCCGAGGCTGCCGACCTCCTGGATCCCGCGCAGGGCACCGGCCGCCGCCGTGAGGCCGAAGGCGGCGAGCGCGACCGGCGAGAACCGGTCCAGCAGCGCGCGTCCGCTCGGACCGCGCCACCCATCGGGAGGCCGCTGCGAGGCGAGCGCCAGGATGCCGCCGGCCCAGAGCCCCGCGCTCACGAGGTGCACCGCCTGGACGCCGATCGCCCACCAGGCGGGAGGCACGGCCGCCGCGTGTCCGGCACCCGCCAGCAGCACGAGGGAGAGGGTCGTCGCGGCGGCCACCGTCCCCGGCGCCGTGAACGAGAGCGCCAGAGCGCCCGCTTCCGTGACCGGCCTGAGGAGCCGCAAGAGCCCCGCGCTCCCCGTCGAAAGGTAGGCGACGACCGCGCCCACCGACGCCCCCGAGGCGGCGAGCAGCGCCTCCCCGATGACCACCGAGGTCCCACCGATGAGGGCGACGAGCAGCACGGGACGGACGCGGAGCCGTACCCATCCGAGGCGGGGCTCCCGTCGGGCGAGCCGGCCCACGAGCAGCATCCCGATCGCGAGCAGCAGCGCGAGATCCTCCACGGTCCTCGCGACCGCGATCAGCAGGTCGAGCCGGTTCGGCTCGTCCGAGACCACCCCCTCTGCGGCCGGCCCGGGCGCGACGCCGACGCCGAACCCGAACGAGCCGTGGAGCGTGTGCCCGTCCACGGTGCTCACGGTGGTCCACTCGACGCGGTAGACGCCCTGGAGGTTCGTGGACAGCGGGATCCGGATCCCGTGGTCGCCGGCGACGAACCCGGCGAAGCGCTGTCCGTCGGGCGCCGTGACGGTCGCCCGGGACAGCTCTCGGTTCAACGGCTCCGAGAAGTCCAGCTCCACCACGCCGGGGGCGGAACCGAGCGTGCTCCCGGGTTCGGGCCGGGAGGAGACGAACCCCGCGTGCGCCAGGGCGGGGGCCGGGACGGCGAGCACCAGGACCGCCGCCGCAACGCCGAGCCATCGGCCCGGGCTCATCCGCGATCCCCCAGCACCGCGTCCAGCGCGGCGCGAAGGGTCCCGCCGTCCAGGTATCCCGTGAACCGGAACCGGCTCCGCCCCCTTCCGTCGATCACGAAGGTCGTCGGGACCCCAGGAGCCCGGAGTCGAACGCGAGCACGCCGGCGGGATCGAACACGCTCGGGTACGTGATGCCGATCTCGTCGAGGAAGGCACGCGCGGCGGCCCGCTCGTCCCGGACGCACCCCGAACGTCATCACGGTCCTCCTCGCTGAAAGACACGAGAATGCCCGTGCGGGTCAGGAGGCCGGTGAGGCCTGCGGAGGACGATCGAGATGGCCGACCGCGAGGAACGCGGGTCGAGCGCTCACGCTCCGCCGGAGCCGGACGGCGGCGACGGGGTGCCCGAGGGCCAGGGCCAAGAGCACGGCGACGCACATGCTCAGACCGGCCGGTGCGTGGCAGTCCGGGCATGGACCGCGCCCCATCTCCGCGCCCATCCCGAGCGGGACCAGCAAGAACAGGAGCAGGATGACGACCAGGAGGATCGCCGCCGTCCTCATGACGCACGAAGCTAGCATGCCCCTGCGGATCGCGGGCGGGCGGCGGCCCGGACGCCTCTGACCCGACGCGAGGAGCCGATCCCGCAGGTGGTACCCATCCGTACAGGCCGGGGCCCGCCCGGTGCCCGATCTACTCGATGAGCTGGACGGGCACGATCCCGAAGTTCTCCCCGCCGCCCCCCTCGAGCCCCTCGTGCGTGAAGCTGTCCCAGCGGGTGACCATGCAGCGCGCGTTCGCGTCCGGCTGGGCGCCCGGGATCCGGGAAACGCAGAGGTCGAAGGCCTCTTCCGTGTTCCCCTTCCAGAGCTCGAGGATCGTCATCTTGGCGAAACCGATGATGTCGTACTTGTCGGGCGAGCACCCCACGTACCCGGGCGGGCACGGGTTCCCGTCCTTGTCGACCTGCCCCTCCGGCCGGTTCACCGGGAAGTAGAGGAGCAACTCGGCCGCGATCGCGTCCCGGAGCAGCTTGTCCAGCGACGCACCGAAGTTCCCTTGACCGCGGCACACGTACGTGGCGGACGGCCAGTTGATCGGGAGCGGGTCGAAGAACCCCTCGAACATCCACTCCTCGAACTCCGGCGGCGTCGAGTTCGAGCACTGGTCCGTGGGTTGGACGTCCCATCGGGTCAGGTCGAGGGTCCCCCACTCGGCGTTCGCCAGCGCCGGGTCCGATGCCGACGTCGGCGAGTTGTCCCACCAGAACGTGCACTCGACCGGGTCCGGCCGGTCCGCCGGCGGCGGGATCTCGCAGTCGCCCAGACGGTTGGCGTTCACCATCATCGGCGCGAGGTGCTCCCCGATCCCCGCCCCGCCCCAGGACGCCGTGGCCTGGGCCACGACGGTCGCCTCGTCGCCGAGACCGAGGGCCGGGGCGAAGAACAGGTCCAGCCGCGTGCGGACCTCCACCTCCACGGTGCCCGCCGGGGCGTCGCAGGAGGGGGAGAAGACGGGGAACCCCGGCAGGATCTCCGCGCCGCCGTTCGCGGTCGCGTAGGAGATCGCCTGGCCCGTGGCCGCGAGCTGCCCCTCCTTCCTGGCGCACGACAGCGCCGCCGCCAGCGCCGAGGAGTCGGCGGCGGTCACCATCACACGCCGCTCGGCGACCATCCGCCCGAGGTCGATCGTGAGCACGAGGATGCCGAACAGCACGACGAGCATCGCGGCGACGATCACGAGGACGGCTCCGTCCTCGCGCTCCGCGGTCCGCCGAACCTGCTCCGCGCGCATCGCCCCTCCCGGCGTCGGGCGATCCTCGCCGGTATGGGGGATGGTCCACCCGGAGCCGGTGGATACGCAACCCGACGTAGGACCTAGGACGGACGGCGGGAGCGGCCCGCGGCCACGCTCGCCCCCCTCGCCTATCGTGTCGCCATGCCGGGCCGCGCGGTCGTCCTGGAGCTCGCCGGGCGGGAGGTCCGGGTCACGAACCCGGACAAGGTCTTCTTCCCCCACCTCGGCCGGACCAAGCTCGACCTCGTGCGCTACTACCTGGCCGTGGCCGAGGGAGCCCTCCGGGGGGTCGCGGGCCGGCCGATGGCGCTCAAGCGCTTCGTCGACGGGGCGGAGGCGCCGCCCTTCTTCCAGAAGCGGGCGCCCTCCTCCCGTCCGGAGTGGATCGAGACGGTGGAGCTGCGGTTCCCGTCCGGGCGGACCGCGCACGAGGTCGTGGTCCGCGACACGGCGCAGCTCGCCTGGGTCGTGAACCTCGGCTGCATCGACCTGAACCCCCATCCGGTGCGGGCCGATGATCTCGAGCACCCGGACGAGCTTCGGATCGACCTCGACCCGGTGCCCGGGGTCGGCTGGGGGCAGATCCTCGAGGTCGCGCTGCGCACGCGGGAGGTCCTGGAGCAACACGGCCTCGTCGGGTGGCCGAAGACCTCCGGGTCGCGCGGCTTCCACGTCTACTGCCGGGTCGAGCCTCGGTGGACGTTCCCGGAGGTCCGGCGTGCGGCCCTGGCGCTGGCGCGCGAGGTCGAGCGCCGAGCGCCGGACCTCGCGACGAGCCGCTGGTGGAAGGAGGAGCGTCACGGCGTGTTCCTCGACTACAACCAGAACGCGAAGGACCGCACGGTCGCCTCGGCCTACTCGGTGCGCCCGACGCCGGAGGCGCGGGTCTCCACCCCGCTGCGGTGGGACGAGGTCCCCCGCAGCGATCCGGCCGCGTTCACGATCGACACCGTCCCCGATCGCCTGGCCGAGCTCGGCGACCCCTGGGAGGGGATCGACGCGGCGGCCGGATCGCTCGAGCGGCTCCTCGAGCTGGCGGCCGAGCACGAGGCGGCCGGGTTCGCCGACGCCCCGTGGCCGCCCCATTACGCGAAGCAGGAGCGCGAGCCGCCGCGCGTCCAGCCGTCCAAGCGCCGCTCGACCCGCCGCGGTGAGATCCCGCCCCCGGCGCCGGGCAAGCGCGCGGGGCCCACGGGTCGGCGACGGAGCACGATGCCCTTGATCGAGATCGCCCGCGCCGCCACCGAGGAAGAGGCGATGGCCGGGTTGCGCCGATGGCGCGAGCGTCACCCCGAGGCGTGGTCCTACCTCGCCCCGGCCGACGTGCTCGTCGACTCGATGCGTGGGCGCTCGACCACGTGGACCCGCATCCGGCTGAACCTCCGGCACGTCCCGGAGGACGAGCGCCCGCCGCAGGAACCCCTCGAGGTCGACTTCGACCCCTGGGAGGGCCTGACCGATCCCGAGGGGCCGGGGTCCGGTTTCGTGCGCCGAGGCGACGGGTAGCGATCGGAGAGAGCGCTCCAGCCCGGAGAGGAGCTGATGAGGATGGCGTTGCTCGTTCGCCACGTGATGACCGAGGAGCCCAAGGCGGCCCGGCCGGACATGACGGCGGCCGACGCCGCCGGGCTGATGCGGACCTTCGACGTCGGCGCGATCCCGCTCGTGGAGGACGATCGCCTGGTCGGGCTGGTGACGGACCGGGACCTCGTGGTGCGGGCGCTGGCCCACCGGGCCGATCCGGCACAGGTCCGGCTCGGCGAGATCGCGACGACCGCCACCGTCACGATCTCGCCGGACGCGCAGCTCTCCGAGGCCCGCGACCTGATGGCCGAGCGGCGGGTCCGGCGACTGCCCGTGACCAAGGACGGGCGCCTGGTCGGGATGGTCTCCCTCGGGGATATCGCGCTCGCCGACGCCTCGCCCCGGGCGGTGGGCGAGACGCTCCGCGTCGTCTCCGAGTCCGGATCGACCCGTTCGCTGAACGAGGGACCGGACCGCGGCACGCCGGACCGCGTGCGCGAGGGGTAGGGAGCCGGTCAGGCGACGGCGATCGTCGCGATCTCGGCCGGCCGGAGCTCGCGGGCCCTGCTCCCGACACGCACGGCGACCGACCGGTCATCCCACGGGTTCCAGAGCCGGACCTCGAGGCGGCCCTCCACGCGTCGGACCGAGGAGAGCACCGCCTCGCCCTCGAGCTCGAGGAAGACCCCTTCGTCCGGCAGGTCGCCGCCGCCCGTCGCTCGGGTCTCGGCGATCGGCAAGGCGAACCGCTCCCACCGCTCCCACAGCCCCTCGCGCGAGGCGTCGGGCCAGATCCCGAGGGCGAACGCGGTCCGCCCGATCATCTGGGCGAGCGGCGTCGGCACGTCGGGTCCGGCGGCGAACGGACGCGTCGCGATGCTCGGCCGGCTGATCGTCCCCACGCAGCGCAGCAGGGTCACGGCGATCTCGGACCGGCCCGAGACGTCGTACTCGAACACGCCCTCGCACAAGACGGCCGTCCCTCCGGCGAGCACGACGTGCCGCGCGGGCCACGTCGGGGACGCGCGCTCCACCTCGCCGCCCTCGCCGAGCGGCGGGCGCGCGACGAGCTCGAACGGTGACCCGGCCAGGGCCCCGTCGGCCGGGCGCGGCAGGCCGACGTGGATCCGGAGCCGGTGGTCGGGGCGCTCGTTGTCCACGGTCCCGTCCACGCGCAGGAGGTCCTCGTCGGACCGACGCCGGAACCGCGCCCGGAGCCGCAGCCGGTCCCAGACGGCCTCGACCTCGTCACCACGGATCTGGACCGACGCCGGCGGGTCGGCGACCCGTCCCTCCGACGCGGGGCAGAAGTTGTACAGGTCGCCGACGTCCGGCTCGTCGAGCAGACGCACCGGAACGCCGTCCACCTCGACCCCGCCGCCGCCGGCGAGCGGCTCGATGCGGACCGGGGCCCACTCGGGCCGGGGCGTCCGTGCGACGACCCTCCACCCGTTCGCCGGCACGCCCTCGCGGGGGAACGGGGACGGGTTGAACCGGAGGACGCCGGCCGAGCGCGTCCGCGAGGCGAGCTCGGCCAGCGCCTCCTCGACGATCGCCTCGCCGATCGCGCGCGCCTCGGCGAACCGGGCGTCCACGTCCCGCGCGACCTGGTCGTGCGAGCAACCGCAGGCCGAGTCGTGGGCGCCGTTCCACAGCAGGAGGGTCCAGGCCCGGTCGAGCTCCTCCGCCGGCCAGGCGAAGCCGGGGACCTGGGCGGCGAGTGGCTCCGCGACGCGCTCGATCAGCCTCTCCACGCGTCCGCGCTCCCGCTTCTGGTGCGCGCGGGCGGACACCACGTTCGGCAGCAGGTGGGCGCGCGCGGAGGAACGCAGCTCCCCCTCCCACGCGGGGAGGTCGGACGCGAGCGACCGGGTCGCCACGTGCTCGGCCAGGCCGGCGATCCGAACGTCGAGATCCGGCATCGTCGCCCGCGCCCGCTCGAGCCGCTCGGGCAGCCGGGGGTCGGGTCCGGCGTGGTCGTAGCCGACCATCACCAGGACGCGGTCGCCGGCGAGGTGGGGGCGCAGACGATCGACGCTCCGACGGATCTCGGGGGCGAGCTCGCCCGGGCCCTCGACCCGCTCGAGCGACGCGCCGTGCGCGTACCCGAACATCAGGTACTCGGCGATCACCTCGCTGCCGTCGGGCGCGCGCCACCGGAACGCGGTCCGGTCGATCGCGCGGGGGACGCCGCGCCAGACGACCGCGTGGTCGATCCCGTGACGGCGGAGGATCTGCGGCATCTGCCCGACGTGCCCGAACTGGTCCGGGAGGTACCCCACCTCGAGCGGCCGGCCCAGCTCGCGGGCCCTCGCGAGCCCCCGCTCGAGGTTCCGCAGGTGGGACTCGCCCGAGACCAGGAACGCGTCCATCTGGGTGACCCACGGTCCGACCGAGATCCTCCCCGAGGCCGCCAGCCGGCGGAGCTCCGGCTCCCGCTCCGGTCGGCGGGCGAGGTAGTCGTCGATCATCGCGGTCTGCCCGTCGCAGTGGAAGTGCGGGAACCCGACCCCGGCGAGCTCGAGGAGGGTCTCCATCATGGTCTCGAGCCGGTGCGCGAACCCCTCGAACGGCTCGTACCACTCGCGGTCCCAGTGGGTGTGCGGGACCAGTGTGACCCGGAGCGGACCGGGGATCGGGGTCTCGGGCCGGTCGGTCAGCTGCCCGCGAACGACGAGGGGGCCTGCTCGTACAGGCCGTTGAGCACGAGCCCGAAGGCGATGACCGCCGCGATGATCACGACGGCGATGAAGGTCAGGACGAGGCCGTACTCGGTGCCCACGGCGCCGATCTCACCCATGAGCCTCCGCCCCGCACGGCGGAGGGTCCCCCGCAACGACCGCACGATGTCCCTCCGGGCTCGGACCGTTCTTCGGAGCGTGAGGTTACCCGCTCGCCGGGTCCGGTTCCATCCCCCGCTCGACTGAGCACGACGTACGTGGAACAGCGTACCCCGCGGCGGCGGAAGTCGCGGCCGAACGGGACCCTGCATCGGTCACCGCGGCGCCTTGCTGTCCCCATCCGCGCATCCCTAGACTGCGACACGGCCCGCAGCCGGAGACCGCCTCCCTGCCCGTCGATCGCCGCGTGAGAGAGACCCAGGACCAGCCGTCCACCTTCGTGGGTGCGCTCCTCGAGCACCCGTGGCGCCTGGGTGCCGACGAGGTCAGCGCGACGCTCGGGACCGACCCCGTCGCCGGTCTGTCTCCCGAGGAAGCCCGGGAGCGGCTCGAGCGGCACGGCCCGAACGAGCTCGTCGAGAAGCCGCCGAAGCCGCGCTGGCGGATGCTCCTCGAGCAGTTCGCCAACACGATGATCGTGGTGCTCCTCGTCGCGGCCGGCGTGACCGCGCTCATCGGGGAGATCAAGGACACCGTGGTGATCCTCGCGATCGTCGTCCTCAACGCCGTGATCGGCTTCGTCCAGGAGTACCGGGCCGAGCAGGCGATGGCCGCGCTGAAGCGCATGACCGCCCCCCTGGCCCGGGTCAAGCGCCGGGGAGAGGTGCTCGTGATCCCCGCGCGGGAGGTCGTCCCCGGCGACCTCGTGGTGCTGGAGGCCGGCGACGTCGTCCCGGCCGATGCCCGGCTCGTGGAGGCCCCGAACCTCCGGATCAACGAGGCCCCGCTCACCGGGGAGTCGGTCCCGGTCGACAAGGTCACCGACGCCATGCCCGCGGACGGTGGAGACCTCGTCGCGGACCGCCGGAACATGGTCTTCAAGGGCACCTCCGTCGTGTACGGGCGCGGCACGGGGGTGATCACCGCGACCGGCATGGGGACCGCGCTCGGCGAGATCGCCGGACTGCTCCAGGCCCATCAGGCGCCCCGCACGCCGCTCCAGCAGCGGTTGGCGGCCCTCGGGCAACGCCTGGCCGTCGCCGCCCTCGTGGTCTGCGCCGTCGTCTTCGTCGCCGGCGTGGCACGGGGCGAGTCCGCGACCCTGATGTTCCTGACGGCCGTGAGCCTGGCCGTCGCGGCGATCCCGGAGGGGCTGCCCGCCGTCGTGACGATCGCGCTGGCCTTGGGGGCCCAGCGGATGGCCGGCCGCCGCGCCCTGGTCCGGAAGCTGCCGGCCGTGGAAACCCTCGGGTCGGTCACGGTCATCTGCACGGACAAGACCGGAACCCTCACCCAGGGCCGGATGCAGGTGGAGCGCGCGTGGACCCTGGAGGGCGAGATCGAGGTGACGGGCGCCGGCTACGAGCCCTCGGGCGCCCTCGGCTCGCAGGGGCGGACGGTCGATCCCGACGACGTCCCGGGGCTGCGGGACCTGCTCACGGCGGCGGTCCTCTGCAACGACGCGACCCTGCTCCCCCCGTCGGAGACCGGAGCGCCGTGGGAGGTCGCGGGCGACCCGACCGAGGGAGCCCTGATCGCCCTGGGGGCCAAGACGGGCCTGGACCGCTCGCGCCTGGAGGCGAGCATGCCCCGCGTGGGCGAGGTGCCGTTCGAGGCGGCGAGGAAGCGCATGACCACGCTCCACGAGACCGGGGACGGGCGGATCGTCGTCGCCTCCAAGGGAGCTCCCGAAGCGGTCCTGGCCGTCTGCCGCGCGGTGCGTACCGGCGACGGCGAGCGGCCCGCGACCGAGACCGATCGAGACCGCATCCGGGCCCGGGCCGAGGACTACGCCGGTCGGGGGTTCCGGGTCCTGGCCTTCGGCGGTCGGCGCCTCGACGCGCTCCCCGGGCACCTGGAGGAGGCCGAAGACGATCTGTCGTTCTACGGCCTGGTCGCGATGGCCGACCCCGTGCGACCGGAGTCCGCGCAGGCGGTCGCGGACTGCCGGAGGGCCGGGATCTTCCCCGTGATGATCACCGGCGACCACCCGGAGACGGCCAGGTCGATCGCGGCGCAGGTCGGCATCGTCGACGAGGAGCACCGGGTCGTGACCGGTGCGGAGCTCGCGGCCGAGGGTCCGGACCTGCTCGCCGGGGAGGTCGGGGAGATCTCGGTCTACGCGCGCACCGCCCCCGAGCAGAAGCTCGACATCGTCGAGGCCTGGAAGGCGCGGGGAGACATCGTCGCCATGACCGGCGACGGGGTGAACGACGCCCCCGCGCTCCGTCGCGCCGACATCGGCGTGGCCATGGGGATCACCGGCACCGAGGTGGCGAAGGAGGCCGCCGACATGATCCTCGCCGACGACAACTTCGCCACGATCGTCTCCGCCGTCCGCGAGGGGAGACGGATCTACGACAACATCCGTCGCTTCGTCCGCTACATGCTGACGGCGAACTCCGGGGAGATCTGGGTGATGCTCCTCGGTCCGTTCTTCGGGCTCCCCCTCCCCCTCCTCCCCCTGCAGATCCTGTGGGTGAACCTCGTGACCGACGGGCTTCCCGCGATCGCCCTCGGGGTCGAGCCGGCGGAGGAGGGCGTGATGCGCCGTCCCCCCCGGCCGCCCGGCGAGAGCGTGTTCGCGCGCGGCGTGTGGCAGCACGTGCTCCTCGTGGGCCTCCTGATGGGCGGCATCCCGCTCGTGCTCGGCGTGTGGGGTGAGGCCACCGGCCGGCCGTGGCAGACGATGGTGTTCACCAGCCTCGCGTGCCTCCAGCTCGGGCACACGCTGGCCGTCCGCTCCGAGCGGGACTCCTTCTTCACCCTGGGGATCCGGTCCAACGCGTTCCTGTCGCTGGCGGTGGCGGCCACCCTGGCCCTCCAGCTCGCCGTGGTCTACTGGGGGCCGGCCCAGGGGCTCCTCCACACCGAGGATCTCTCCCTCACGGACCTCGGGATCGTGCTCCTCGCGTCGTCCGGCGTCTTCTGGGCGGTCGAGCTCGAGAAGCTCGTCCGGCGGCGTCTGGGGTCAGGTCCCTGACCCCAGACGCCGCCGGACGCTCCGCCTAGCCCGGCGTCGTGGGCGCCGGAGGCGGCTCACGATCCTCGGACGAGCCGCCCTCCGGCTCCGGAGGCGGAGGCGCGGGCGGCGTCACGTCGCTCCCCGCGGGCGTCGTGGGGGGCATCTCGTCACCCCCCGACGGCGCCGCAGGCGCCGCGGGCGGCATCTCCCCGGGCATGGCTCCGCCGGGCGGCATCTCCCCGGGCATGGCTGCGCCGGGCGGCACCGTGGGCCGGCGGCGGGAGAGCACCACCCCGGCGGCGATCGCGAGCGCGAGCACCACGCCGGCGACGATCAGGATCAGGGTCAGGTTCGAGTCGCCTCCCCCGCCCCCGATCGCGCTCGCGGTGGCCTGGAGCTCGAGCCGCTCGCCGATCCTCGGGGTCCAGGTCACGGTGTTGCCGTCGACCTGGCCGTTGGAGTCGGTGACCTCACCCGGGAAGGCGATCCGGATCCGCAGCTCGGCGTTCTGGAAGGCATCCTCGAGGCCCGGAACGCCGGTCGCGCCGGTCGCGCTGGAGAGGTCGAGCACGCCGGTGACCCGGAACGAGTCGCCCTCGCGGACGATCTGCAGGCTCTCCGGATCCTCGCCCGAGTTGAAGTCCGCGAGCGGGACCGACTCGAACGAGAACTGCTGCCCGGCGAACCGATCGTCCTCGTACGCGTCGGTCGAGACGCCCTGGACGTCGGTCGGCAGCGGCGTGTCCCCCAGGACGTCCTCCGCCGACTGTCCCGTGAGCTCCAGCAGCTGCTTGTCGATGGCGAAGACCACGGTCCCGCTCACGGTGTCGTCGGCGGACACCTGGAGATCCATGTCGAGCTTCATGCACGCGCCGAGCAGGACCGCCAGGGCCCCGAACGCCGCGACGCGCACGAGGGTTCGCGCTCTCATCCGATCCGACCCCTTTCCCTCGCTCCCCCACGCTTCCTCGGCGCCTCCACCCTATACCGGCGGTTCGGCCCGGCATCGGTGCCGGCGCTCATCCGCCCGAGAGGGCGGTCACCACGTCCTCCTCGAGGAACGACAGGTACGCGTAGAGCGCGTACGCGCGGGCGCCGGCTTCGTCGCCCTCGAAGTCGTCGGGCCCGCTCCCCTCGGTGAGGTTCAGGCGGACGCCGAGGACCAGCCGCAGGTCGTTGATCGCGGCGAGCCACGCCTGGAGCTCCTCTTCCCCGATCCGGCGGGCGTCGATCGTCCGCTCCATCGTCTCGAGCGCCCGTCGGCGCTCGGCCACCAGGTCCCCGCGCACGACCTCGTCGAACTCCGCCGCCGCGTCCGGGTCGTCGAGGTACGCGGACGGGAACAGCCGTCGGAGCGCCGGGTCCGAGCTCGGGTCCCCCTCCTCGAGCACCTCCCGCAGCCTCGCGGGCAGCGTGCGGAGCAGCTCTCGCTCGGCGGGCGGGATCGTGAGCCGGAAGCCACCGCTCCGCGTGCGCCTCACGCGGCCGAGCGCCACGCTCAGCGGCCCCTCTGGAGGGTCGCCCACAGCCCGTGGGCGTGCAGGCGCGCGACGTCGTGCTCGCACTTCTCGCGTGGGCCCTCCGACACCACGGCCTTGCCCTTGTGGTGGACGTCCAGCATCAGCCGGGTGGCCTTCTCCCTGCTGTAGCCGAACAGCTTCTGGAAGACGTAGACGACGTAGGACATCAGGTTCACCGGATCGTTCCACACGATCACGATCCACGGGACGTCCGGGCGCACGTCCCTCTCGTCGATCGGCCTGTCGGTCTCGACGGGTGCGGTCCGGGCCATGCCCTCAGGGTACGCGAGCCCCCGCGGGCGATGGTCTGGGCCGGGGGACGGGCCGCTCGAAGCGAGCGACGATGGCCAGGATCGCCGCCAGGATCGCGGCCGGAGCGAGGATCCACAGGGGCCGCTCGATCCACCATCGGGCCGTGCTGTCCTGCTCGCGACCGTACCCGAGCGGCCAGAGCGCGAGGATCGCGAGGAGGTACGCGGTCATGTGCCACAGGAACAGCGACATGATCACGCCGTTCGTCGCGATGGTCGCCTTCCAGGCCCTCGGTCCTTCCAGCCACCGGGACAGGCGCGGCCGGAGCAGCATCACCGCGCCCACCGACCAAAGGCCCCCGAGCATGAAGCACACCGTGGGCGGGTACGCGTTCGAGATCTCCTCCACGTCGGTCCCGAGCAGGCTCCTCGGGTAGTGCCCGATCGCCGGGAACCACTCGAACCGGGCGTCGCCGAACGGCTGGAAGACCCAGGGGTTGGTGAGCAGGACGAGCCCACCGAGGCCCACCGCGACCATCGCGGCCTGGAGGCCTCGGCGCCCCGTGAGTCGGCCCTCGGCGTAGAAGAACCCGAGCTGGTGCGGCAGGAGGAGCACCGGCAGGACGTTCAGGTACCGCACCGCTCGGAGCTCGAGGCCGAACCCCACGATGTCCACGACCACGACGGTGACGATCATCGCGACCGGGATCGCTACGCCGAACCGTCGGTGGAGCGCGATGAGCGCGGGCGCCGTCACCACGACGAACAGGTAGAAGCCGAGGAACCACAGCGGCCCGAACGGCAGCGTCTGCGCCGGCGGGCCCACGCCTCGCAGCAGCGCGGCGCCGCCCCACAGGGGCGGTCCGGTCGGTCGACCCAGGTCGGCGAGATGCAGGAACACCTGCACGACGGCCCACGCGCCGAGGAAGACGAGCGAGGGCCGCAGCAAGCGTCGGACCCGGCTGCGGACGAAGGCGCCGGTCGTCTCCCCCCTCGCGCGGAACGAACGGTACGCCGTGAGGTTCGAGAAGCCGCCGACGAAGAAGAAGATCGGCATCACCTGGAAGACCCACGTGCCGAGCCACAGGCCGCTCGTCACGCCGACCGCGCTCGTCAGGTAGACGAGCCCCTCCTCGCGGTGGACGATGCCGATGAACCAGTGGCCGAACACCACGGCGACGATGGACGCCGCTCGGAGGAGGTCAACGTACCGGTCGCGCGTGGTCGGCGTCGCCGCGGCGAGCTCCTCGATCCGGCGTCCCACGGCCCACTCCTACCCCCGCGCAGGGGCGGGGTCAACGCGCCGCCGTCGTGCTCAGGGGCCGATCCGGATCACGAGCAGGGCCACGTCGTCGGGGGCCTCGCCGGCGGGGTCCGCGACCGCGTCGCCCAGACGGTCGGCCGTCTGCTGCGCGTCCAGGTCGACGCACCCCTGGACCAGCGTGCGGAGCGCCTGCTCGCCGAGCGCGTTCGGGTGCCGCGGATCCACGAGACCGTCGGTGAAGAACAGCACCATGTCGCCCCGCCCGAGCACGGTGGAGCGATCCTCGAGCCGTACGTCCTCGAAGACCCCGAGCAGCGACCCGGCCACCCCGACCGTCCCGACGCGCCCGTCCCGGCGCAGGACGAGCGGCATCGGATGGCCGCCGCAGGAGACCGTCAGCCGCGCGCCGACGTCCCGGACCTCCAGTCGGCCGAACGCGACCGTGCAGAACCGGTCGCCGTCCTCGCGAACCAGCACCTCGTTCAACCCGGACAGGGCGCCGCTCGGGTGGGGCTCGCGCATCGCGGTGGTGCGCAGCGTGTGCCGGACGAGCCCGGTGAGCGCGGCGGCCTCGATCCCCTTCCCGCACACGTCGCCGATCGCGAGGTCCCACGCGCCGTCGACCGAGGGGAAGACGTCGTAGAAGTCGCCCCCGACCTCGGTCTGCATCACGCCGGCGGGCTGGTAGAAGGCCGCGACCTCGGCACCCGCGATCTCGGGGAGCCGTCGCGGCAGCAGCGTCCGCTGGAGCGTCCGCGCGATGTGGCTGCGCTCCTCGTACAGTCGGGCGTTGTCGATCGCGAGCGCCGCGCGGCGCGCGAGGTCCTGCGCGAGATCCAGGTCGGCCTGGCCGAACGTCCTCCCCGACTCGGCCGAGGCGAAGGTGATCGCCCCCATGGTCCGGCCGCGGGCGACGAGCGGCACCGCCATCAGTGAGCGCAGGCCGAGCCGCCGGACGAGGTCCCGCCGCTCGGGGTCGGCGATCGCGCGCTGGAGCATCTCGTCCGTGATGACCGGATGGAGCTCGGGCCGGCCCGAGCGGATCACGGCGGCCACCCCGATGCGGTCGTCGGGGCGTGGGGGGAAGCGTCGCCGGAGCTCGCGAGCCACGTCCGCCTTCTCCGGGTCCACGTGCGCGAGCACCACGGACTGGATCGCACCGTCCGCGTCGAGCAGGTCGACGGCGCACCAGTCCGCGAGCCGCGGGACCGAGAGGCTGGCCACCTTCCCGAGGGTCTTCCGATGGTCGAGCGAGGAGGCGAGGACCACGCTGGCGTCGGCCAGGAAGGTCATCCGCTCGTGCGCCACCTCGAGCTGCTCGCGCGTCCTGCGCTCGCTCTCCAGGAGACGGCCCTGGAGCTCGTCCACCCGCTTCCGGTGGGTGATGTCCCGGACGAACCCGGTGAACAGCGACGGGCCGCCGTCTTGCGGCTCGACCCGGGTGATCGTGAGCTCCAGCGGGAACTCGGATCCGTTCGACCGGAGCCCCTCCAGCTCCATACGGCGACCGAGGACCCGCCCCCCGTTCCCCTCACGGATCCTCTCGAGCGCGGCCCGATGACGGTCGCGGTACCGCTCGGGGATCACCAGGGCGGCGAGCTCGCGGCCGACGGCCTCGTCCGCACGGAGCCCGAACATGTCCTCGGCCGCCGGGTTCAGGTCGACGACCGCTCCGTCCTCATCGATCGTGACGATCCCCTCGAGGGCCGCCGACAGGATCGCGCTCTTGCGCGCCTCGCTCGCGCCGACCTGCGCCTCGGCATCCATCCGCTCGAGGAACTGCCCGATCTGGGCGCCGACGGAACCGACGAGCCGGAGCAGCGCGTCGTCGGGCTCCCGGATCCGGGCGCTGAAGCACTCCACCGCACCGAGGATCTGGTCCCGGAGGGTGATGGGGAACACGAGGGCGGAGTGGAGATCCGTCTCGACCACCGTTCGGGCCCGCAGGAGATCCGCGTCCAGCGAGACGTCGGGGAACCAGAAGGTCCGACCCGTGGACCAGACGCGACCCGGCAGCCCGGTGCCACGTTCGAACGTCAGCCCGCGGCTCGCGCCCAGGAACGCGGCCGACGACGTCGGGGCGCGCCAGCCGCCCTCGCACCGCAAGACGTGGCGTCCTTCGTCCACGCGCCAGAGCAGGCCGAGCTCCCACCCCAGCGCCCGGCAGATCGCCTCGAGCACCTCGGGGACCGCCTCCTCCACCGAGCCCGCGTTCGCCAGGGCGCGGGAGACCTCGAACTGCACGTGGAGCGCGCGCTCGGTCTCCTTACGCTCGGTGATGTCCACGCAGACGCCCGCCATCCGGCTCGCCCGCCCGCCGTCGTCGCGGAACACGGTCCCACGGGCCGAGAGCCACCGGGTGCTCCCGTCGGCGCGGACGATCCGGTAGTCGAGCGCGTAGTCCTCGTCCGAGGTGATCGCGCGCTCGATCGCGGACAGCACCCGGGCGCGATCCTCCGGATGGATGTCGCGCTGGAAGTCCTCGAACCGCCCCCCGAAGGTGCCGGGTGCGAGCCCGTGGATCTCCTCCAGGCTCTCCGACCACCGGACGCTCTCGGCCCGGACATCCCAGTCCCACGTCCCCATCCGGCCGGCCCCTGGGACATCCTCCAGCCGCTCCTCGCTCTCGGCGAGCGCCGCCTGCGCGCGCTTGCGCTCGGTGATGTCGACCAGGGCCGCGAGGAGGCCGAGCACCAGCCCCCGCTCGTCGTGCACGGGAGTGCTCGCGACGCGGACCCAGACCCGTGAGCCGTCCCGGCGCGGCGCCAGCCACTCTCCGTCCCACGACTCCCCGGCCCTGACGCGACGCAGCGTGGCCTCGGCAGCCTCCTGGTCGGCGGGGTCGTTCAACAGCTCGGCGACCCGACGACCGATCGTCTCGTCCGACCGAGCGCCGAACAGCACCTCGGCGTGGCGGTTCCACCGCGTGACGACGCCGTCCAGGTCGACGGCGACCACCGCCGCGCGCAGCCGATCCAGGAGCGCCGTGTCCAGGCCCGAGGGCCAAGCGGATTCGGGGATCTCCCGGCGACGCACCCCGGCGAGCTCGAGCCACACGCGGGTGGGGGCTCCGGCCGCCACGCCCCAGCGATCGGCGATGCGATCGACGAGCAACAGGCCCCATCCACCGATCCCGTCCCCACGGGTCCGCGGCGGCGTGAACCCGTCGCCGGGGTCGGCCACCTCGGCTCGGAGGACGTCGTCGCGGACCGTCACGCGGAGGGTGACCTCCGCATCCTCGCCGCCGGGACCGTGACGGATCGCGTTCGTGACGAGCTCGCTCACCAGCAGACGCAGGTTCACCAGCCCTGCGGGATCGAGGGCCTCGGCCAGCTCGTCCAGGGCGCGCCTCGCCTCCGCCACGGCCTCCGGGCGACTCGGGAACCGTCGCTCCAGGACCGCTCCGCCCGACTCCGTCCCTGCCTCCGTCAGGCTCAATCCGCGACCTCCAGGCCCCACCGAGGAAGCGTAGTCCTCCGGAGCGAGGTCGCGACCGGCGCGTGACGGCGCGCCCGGGCGGTCGCCGTCAGACGCGGAAGATGCTCACCCCGCCGGGACCGATCAGCAGCCCAACGACGATCAGCACGATCCCCGCCACCACGCTCCCGCGGATCAACGACACGATCCCCGCGATCACGAGCACCGCGGCGAGCAGCCAGAGCAGCGTCGCCACCCCGTTCGCGGCGATCACCCCTTCGATCATCCGTCCGTCCCCCTCTCCCACGCTCCGCATCCGATCCCACGCGTCACACGACGCGAGGGAGCACGTACCAGGCCAGGAAGGCCAGGATCGCCAGCACGATCACCACGATCGCCGTGTACTTGATCGCGGCGTACCCGACGATGCCGTTCGACTCCGGCTCCCGGATCGCCGGATCGTGCGTGTGGTGCTCCTCCCGGTAGCTCATCTCCACCTCCCATCGCGCCTCGGCGCTCCCGGCCGTCCGGCTCGGGAGCGAGCACCCGGTGGGCATCGATCGCTGCAAGGCTTCCCTTCGGAAGGCCGCGTCAAACCTCTCCGTCCGGGTACGCTCGACCGGGCCGAGGGACGACGGGATGACGGGCAAGGACGAGCGCCACGAGGAGCGGCTGGACCGCGAGCTGATCGAGCTCCTGAACGAGCTGGGGTCGCCCTGCCGGGGGTGCAGGTGCTGTTCGCGTTCCTGCTCACGCTGCCGCTGATCGGGGGGCTGTGGTTCGCCTACCCGCTGGCACACGCGGCGCGCGACGGCCGACGTCGTCCGTAGACGCTCGCGATCGCGCGGACGCTAGCGACGGTCCTTGGTCTCGCCGACCCGGCGCCGCTGCTTGTTGACGGTCCGCGCCGCGATCTCCTCGGCCCGATCCCGCGAGCGACCGCGACGGAGCTCGCTCTCCTTGACGTGCTCGTACTGGCGCTCGCGCTTCCTGCTCCAGCCTCGTCGCGGCATCGCGCTACCTCCGTTGGCGATCGAGGAACTCGTGGAGCTTGTCCTTGCCGGCGTCGACCGCGTCCTCGGCCGCCTCCTTCACACGCTCGACCTTCCCCTTCACCTTCGCCCCCGCGCGGTCGAGCTCGCCTTCCCGCCGGAGATCCTCGTCCCCGGTCAGCTCGCCCAGCGCTTCCTTCGCGCGCCCCTTCGCGCGATCGATCCGCTCTCCCATCGCGTCCTCCTCGGTTCGGTGTCCCCGCCTTCCTTCCCCCTGGGCCACCCCGCGAAACCCGCGACCTCCCGAACGCCTTCGCGCGCTCGCGCCGCCGCGTGGCCCGATCGCGATCCAACGCTGGACGATCCGGCGCGTGGCGCTGACCACCGCCCTCTCGACCAGCGTCGGGCTCGCGGTGCGGGTCACCGCCCTGAACCTCCAGAGCGCCGGATCCTGACCCCGGCTGGCGCGCCCCGTGAACGGGACCGGACGGCTCGCGGGGCGTGCGTCGACCCGTCGCGCCTACGGGATCGGCAGCGTGAACCGGATCTGGCGCCGTGGCCCGTCGTGCTCGATCACCGCGTCCGGGAACAGCGAGCGGACGAGGTCGAACCGCGCGGGAGCGCTCACGGCGTCCAGCCCGGCCGCGACCGTGGACGAACCCGGCGCATCGATCTCGAACCGGAGGACGCGGCCCTCCACGACGGCGCGGAGCCGGACGTTCCGCGAGCCCGGAAGCGCGTCGGTGCACGCCTCGGACACGGCGAGCTTGAGGTCCTCGACGAGCTCGCCCGAGACCCCGAGACCGCGAGCCAGGGATGCGACGAAGGCCCGCGCGGTGCCCAGGTGCTCGGGCGCGGCGGGCAGGTCGAGGTCGAACGTCTCGGCGTTCACGAGGCCACGGCGTCGGCGACCGAGGCATGGACCGGGAAGACCCGATCGAGACCGGTGATCGCCAGCACCTTCAGCGTTGGTCCCTCGCGACAGACCAACGCCATCCGGCCGCCTGCCTCCGCGAGTCGCTTCTGGACGGCGACCAGCACGCCCAGGCCGCTCGAGTCCATGAAGGCGACCTGCTCGAGGTTCACCACGAGATC
>Ga0209172_10002687_pt1 | contig 30236 bp, 25 predicted proteins | sample LarsenN4metaG_FD_184113 | JGI IMG/M metagenome (GOLD analysis project Ga0209172, IMG submission 184113) | Hot spring sediment bacterial and archeal communities from British Columbia, Canada, to study Microbial Dark Matter (Phase II) - Larsen... ... | reverse complement strand
ATCGCGTGCCGCACCTCGCGTTCCAGCCCGATGCGCTGGCCGACACGCCGATCCTGCCCATCGAGCAGGTGATCACGTCGTTCTACCTGCGCCTCGTGGTGGCCGACGAGGCCGGCGTGCTCGCGCGCATCACGGGCATCCTCGCCGAGCACGGCATCTCGATCGACGCGCTGCTGCAGCGCGAGTCGGCCGAGGGCGAACACCAGACCGACGTGATCATCCTCACGCACGACACGGTCGAGGGCCGCATGGCGCAGGCGCTCGCGCAGATGCAGGCGCTGCCGACCGTGCTCGCGCCCATCGTGCGCATCCGCAAGGAAGAGCTCAGTTGAAGTACCTCAGCACGCGCGGCGACCCGGCACGGCGGGCCTTCTGCGAGATCCTGCTCGAGGGCCTCGCGCCGGACGGCGGCCTGTACCTGCCCGAGCGCTATCCGCGCGTCGACGCGGCCACCCTGGCGCGCTGGCGCCGGCTGCCCTACGCCGATCTCGCGTTCGAGATCCTGTCGCTGTACATCGACGACATCCCGGCCGACGACCTGCGCGCGCTGTGCCGCCGCACCTACACGCGCGAGGTGTTCGGCAGCGACGCGATCGTGCCGCTGCAGTGGCTCGAGCCGGGCCTCGCGATCGAGGCGCTGTCCAACGGGCCGACCCTGGCCTTCAAGGACATGGCGATGCAGCTGCTGGGCGCGCTGTTCGAGTACGAGCTCGCCCGGCGCGGCGAGACGCTCAACATCCTCGGCGCCACGTCGGGCGATACCGGCAGCGCCGCCGAGTACGCGATGCGCGGCCGGCGCGGCATCGCGGTGTTCATGCTCAGCCCGCACGGCCGCATGAGCCCGTTCCAGCAGGCGCAGATGTTCAGCCTGCCCGACGCGAACATCCACAACATCGCCATCGAAGGCGTGTTTGACGACTGCCAGGACATCGTCAAGGCGGTCAGCGCCGACCTCGGCTTCAAGCGCCGCTGGCGCATCGGCACCGTCAACTCGATCAACTGTGCACGGCTGCTGGCGCAGGTGGTGTACTACTTCGCCGGCTGGTTCCAGGCCACGCGCCACGACGACGAGCGCGTGAGTTTCGCCGTGCCGTCGGGCAACTTCGGCAACGTGTGCGCCGGTCACGTGGCGCGCATGATGGGCCTGCCGATCGACCGGCTCGTGGTCGCGACGAACGAGAACGACGTGCTCGACGAGTTCTTCCGCACCGGGCGCTACCGCGTGCGCGGCAGCGCCGAGACCGTCGAGACCTCCAGCCCGTCGATGGACATCAGCAAGGCCAGCAACTTCGAGCGCTTCGTGTTCGACCTGCTCGGCCGCGACACCCTGCGCACGCGCACCCTGTTCGGCGAAGCCGTGGCCAGCGGCGGCGGCTTCGCGCTGCGGCCCGACGAGCGCGGGCGCATCGCCGACTTCGGCTTCGTCTCGGGCCGCAGCACGCACGCCGACCGCGTGGCGACCATCCGCGACACCTGGCAGCGCTTCGGCCGCATGATCGACCCGCACACGTCCGACGGCCTGACGGTCGCGCGCCGCCACGCCGAGTCCGCGGTGCCGATGATCGTGCTCGAGACGGCGCTGCCGGCCAAGTTCGCCGCCACCCTGCGCGAGGCCACCGGGCTCGAGCCGCCGCGGCCGGCCGGGCTCGAGGACCTCGAGGATCGCCCGCGCCGCGTCACGGTCATGCCGGCCGACGGCGAGCAGGTCAAGCGCTTCATCGCCGAGAATGCAATCGCATGAAGTGCGGAGCGAAGGTGCGGTCATGAAGGTCGTCGGCCTGTGCGGCTGGTCCGGTTCGGGCAAGACCACCTTGCTCGAGCAGCTCATCGCGCGGCTGCGCCTGGCCGGCCAGCGCGTGTCGGTGGTCAAGCACGCGCACCACGAGTTCGACATCGACCGCCCCGGCAAGGACTCGTGGCGGCACCGCGAGGCGGGCGCCTTCGAGGTGGTGATCGCGTCGAACCGGCGGCTGGCCAAGCTGCGCGAATACGAGGTGCAGGGCGAGCCCACGGTGCACCAGCTGATCGCCGAGCTCTACGACTGCGACTGGGTGTTCGTCGAAGGCTTCAAGCACGCCGACATCCTCAAGCTCGAGATCTGGCGCGAGGTTACGGGCAAGCCGGTGCAGTACCCGGTCGACCCGTTCGTGGTGGCCGTGGTCACCGACGCGGCCTCGAACCTGCCGCACCCGACCAACCTGCCACGGCTCGACCTCGACGACCCGGACGCCGTGGTCGATTTCCTGCTGCGTTCCGCTGCACGCCATGAATACCGTTCCCCCTTCGACGACGACGAGCCGTCCGCCGCTGACGAGCCTCGACGCGGCGCTGACGGCGCTGCTCGCGGCGGTGCGCCCGCTGCCGACGAGCGAGGCTGAGTCCGTCGCCACCTTCGACGCGCTCGGCCGCGTGCTGGCGTCCGACGTGCGCTCGGCGCTCGACGTGCCGCCGGCCGACAACACTTCGATGGACGGCTACGCGCTGCGCTGCGCCGACGTGCCGGCCGCCGGCACCGTGCTGCCGGTGTCGCAGCGCATCCCGGCCGGCGCGGTGGGCGCTGCGCTCGCCCCGGGCACGGCGGCGCGCATCTTCACCGGCGCGCAGGTGCCCGCGGGCGCCGACGCGATCGTCATGCAGGAGCAGTGCGCGGTGGTCGACGGCGGCGTGCGCGTCGACACCGTGCCGGCGCCGGGGCAGTGGATCCGCCGCCGCGGCGAAGACGTGCGTCGCGGCCAGGTCGTGCTCGCCGCCGGCACGCGGCTCACGCCGCAGGCGCTCGGCCTCGCGGCGTCCGTCGGGGCGGCGAGCCTGCCGGTGATGCGCCGGCTGCGCGTGGCGCTGTTCTCCACCGGCGACGAACTGGTGATGCCCGGCGACGTGCCGCCCGAGCGCATGCCGCCGGGCGCCATCTACAACAGCAACCGCTTCACCTTGCGCGGGCTGCTGCAGGCGCTGGGCTGCGACGTGAGCGACCTCGGCATCGTGCCCGACCGGCTGCAGGCCACGCGCGAGGCGCTGCGCCGCGCGGCCGACGGGCATGACCTGATCCTCACGTCGGGCGGCGTGTCGGTCGGCGAGGAAGACCATCTGCGCCCGGCGGTGCAGGCCGAAGGCGAACTGCAGCTCTGGCAGATCGCCATCAAGCCCGGCAAGCCGCTCGCCTTCGGGCGCGTCGGCGAGGCGGTCTTCATGGGCCTGCCCGGCAACCCGGTGTCGAGCTTCGTCACCTTCGTGCTGCTGGTGCGGCCGGTGCTGCTGAAGACCCTGGGCGCCGCGGCGCTCGCGCCGAACCCGCTGGAGATGCGCGCCGACTTCGACTGGCCCCGTCCCGACAAGCGGCGCGAGTTCCTGCGCGTGCGGCGCAACGCCGACGGCGGGCTGGACCTGTTCGACAACCAGAGTTCCGGCGTGCTCACGTCGGCCGTGTGGGCCGACGGGCTGGTCGACAACCCGCCGGGACGGGTCATCGCACGCGGCGACCCGGTGCGCTACATCCCGATGACGGAGCTGGTGCCATGACGTGCCGCGTGCAGGTCCGCTACTTCGCGTCGATCCGCGAGGCGCTGGGCGCCGGCGAGACGGTCGAGTTGCCGGCGGGCGCCACGCTCGGCACGCTGCGCGATCTGCTGATCGCACGCGACGCGGCGCATGCCCGGGCGCTCTCGCGCGATCGCGCCTTGCGCGCGGCGCTCGACCAGACGATGAGCGACGAGTCGGCCGTGCTGCGCGACGGCGCCGAGGTCGCGTTCTTCCCGCCGGTCACGGGCGGCTGAGGGCCGCGCGGCGGCACCATAGGCGAGGGCGGCCCGCCCGCTTATGCTCGGGGGCCCAGGAGGGAGCAGCTACCGGCATGGCCTATCCGCCCGTCCCGAACACGTCGTCCAGCGCACCGGCCATCGAGGCCATGCTGCGCCAGGTCACGGCCGGGCGCGACGCGCTGCAGCCCGGCCACGCGGTCGACGAGCACACGGTCGAGCGCATCGTCGGGCGCGACGAGATCGGCTTCGTCTACCTCGTGCACGACGCATCGGGCCAGCCGGCCGCGCTGGAGGAGTACCTGCCGCGCAGCCTCGCGATCCGCACCGACGGCGCCACGGTGCGGCCGCGCTCGGCGGCGGAGCAGGGGCTCTTCTCCAACGGCCTGCGCGCGTTCCTCGAAGAAGGCCATCACCTCTCGCGCATCCACCACCCGTCGCTCGTGCACGTGATGCGCTCGTGGACGGCGCACGGCACGGGCTACCGCCTGCGCGCGTGGGCCGACGGCCCCACCTTGCGCGAGGCACGCCCGGCGATGCGCGAGCCGCCCGACGAGGCGTGGCTGCGCGCGCTGCTCGAGCCGCTGCTGGAGGCGCTGCACGCGCTGCACGACTCGGCGCTGGTGCACGGCGACGTGCGGCCCGGCCGCATCGTCATGCGCGAGGTGGGCGGTCCGCTGCTGCTGGGTTTCGGCGCGGCGCGCAGCGCGATCGCGGCCGAGGCGCCGACCCTGATCCCGTGGCCGGAGGCCGAGTACGTCCCGCTCGAGCTGGCCGACCCGGGCCTGGCGTGGCCGCGCGGCGCCTGGACCGACCTGTACGGCCTGGCCGCGGTCGCGCGCTTCGCGATCAGCGGCCACCCGCCGCCGGCCGCGATGCTGCGCGCCGAGGGCATGCCCACCTTGCCGCTGGCCACTCTGGTGGGCGAGCTGCGCCAGCGGCATCCGAGCTGCCGCTACGCGCCGGCGCTGCTCGACGCGCTGGATGCGGCTTTCGCGGTCGATCCGCTGCAGCGTCCGCGCAGCGTGGCCGAGTTCGTCGCGCGCCAGGGCGGCACGGTCGAGCCGGCGCGCGAGGTCGAGGGCGCCGAGAGCGTGCTGCCGACGCTCGAGGAAGTGGTCGCGGCGCCGCCACCGCCCACGGCTGCCGCCGCGACGGTCGCCGCCACGCCGTCGGCCGCTCACGCCGACACGGCGTCGGTGGCGCCGGCTGCGGCGCCGGCCTCCGGCACGACCGGCGCTGCTGGGGCCGCCGCTGCGGCCCACACGGCGGCGCTCGGCCAGGCCGCCGCGCCGTCGGGCGGACACGCGCATCCGCCGGCTGCGGCGGCGACCACGGCAACCATGGCATCCACGGCGGCAGCGCAGGGCCCAACGACAGCGCCGGCCGCGACCGCCGCCGCGCCGCTCAACATCAGCTTGCCGCAGCTCACCGACGTCGCGGAACACTGGCACGCGTCGCAGCCGCCGGCCGCGATGAAGCCACGGCCGAAGAAGGACGGCATCCGCTGGCGCTGGGTGCTCGCGATGGGCGTGGCGGCGGTGTTCGCCGTGGCCTCGTTCGTGTCGTACTGGAAGCGGCTGCACGAGACCGAGGCCGTGCTCTCGACCGTCGCGTCGCCCGACGAGCCCGCGCGGGGCGCCACGCCGCGCGACGATCTACCGCCCGCGCTGCCGGCGCCGCCGCCCGCGCCGGCGCGCCTGGGCACCACGGCGCCAGTAGCCACGCCGCCAGTCGTCACGCCGCCGGCGGCCGCGCCGAAGCCGCCGCCCGGCGCGCGGCCGGCGGGCGAGGCGGACAGCCCGCGCTCGGCGTGCATGCCGCGCACCGAGTTCGCCCTGCTGCTGTGCATGAAGGCGCAGTGCGAGCGGCCCCGCTTCGCCAACCACCCGCAGTGCGACGAGCTGCGGCGCAGCGGCGATCTGCGCTGATCGCGCCGGGCGCCGGCAGACCCGGTGCCACAATTCGCGCATGAGTGCCGAGCGCCCGCCCCGCGTGACGATCCAGACCGCGGACTTCGATCTGTCGAGCGAAGTCGCGCGCCTGCGCGACGGCGACGCGGGGGTCGGCGCGGTGGCTGCCTTCGTCGGCACGGTGCGCGACCGCAACGACGGCAGCGGCGTGAGCTCGATGACCCTCGAGCACTACCCCGGCATGACCGAGCGCGCGATCGAGGCCATGTGCGACGAGGCCGCGCGCCGCTTCGACGTGCGCGCCCTGCGCGTGATCCATCGCGTGGGCGAGCTGAGGCCGCTCGAGCAGATCGTGCTCGTGGCCGTGACCTCGGCGCATCGCGGCGAGGCCTTCCAGGCCTGCGAGTTCCTGATGGACTACCTCAAGACGCAGGCGCCGTTCTGGAAGAAGGAGATCACGCCCGACGGCGCGCGCTGGGTCGACGCCCGCGTGGCCGACGACGCGGCGCTGCGGCGCTGGGGCATCGAGGCCGGCAACGCGTCGTGAGCGGCGCCGCGCTCGCACCGGGCCTGCTCGGACAGATGCTCGCCGTCGGGATCGGCGGCGCGATCGGGGCCGTGCTGCGCTGGGCCGTCGGCCTGTGGCTCGCGGGCACGTGGAGCGCCTTTCCGCTCGGCACCCTGCTGGTGAACTGCGTCGGCGGACTGGCCATCGGCTTCGCGCTCGTGGCCTTCGACCGGGTGCCGGCCGAGGCGCTGCGGCTGCTGCTGGTGACAGGTTTCCTCGGCGGCCTGACGACGTTCTCGGCGTTCTCGGCCGAGTCGCTCGTGCTGGTGCAGCGCGGGCAGCTCGCGCTGGCGCTCGTGCACACCGCCGCGCACGTGGCCGGCGCGCTCGGCTGCGCGGCGCTGGGCTGGAAGATCGGGCGCTTCGCCTTCGGTTGAGCGCGCGCGGGCGGGGCTTGATCCGGGTCGACTTGAAAAGCGAACGGGCCGCCCAAAATCCTCGGCAGTCGAAAGGATTCTCCCGATGCGAGCCGACAAGTTCACCACCCGCTTCCAGGAAGCCATCGCCGAGGCGCAGAGCCTCGCCATCGCGCGCGACCACGCCTACATCGAGCCGGTGCACGTGCTGGCGGCGATGCTCGACCAGGACGACGGTCCGCGCTCGCTGCTCGAGCGGGCCGGCGTGAACGTCGGCGCGCTGAAGACCGCGGTGGACACCGCGCTCGGCGCGCTGCCGCAGGTGCAGGGCGCGCAAGTGCAGGCCGGCCGCGACCTGGTGGCGCTGCTGCAGGCGGCCGAGAAAGAGTCGTCCAGGCGCGGCGACCAGTACATCGCCAGCGAGATGTTCCTGCTCGCGCTGGCCGATGCCCGCACCGATTTCGGCGGCATCGTGCGCGGCCACGGCCTCACGCGCAAGGCGCTCGAAGCCGCGATCGACGCCGTGCGCGGCGGGCAGAAGGTCGACTCCGCCGAGGCCGAGGGCGCGCGCGAGGCGCTGAAGAAGTACACGATCGACCTCACCGAGCGCGCGCGCCTCGGCAAGCTCGACCCCGTGATCGGCCGCGACGACGAGATCCGCCGCGCGGTGCAGGTGCTGCAGCGCCGGACGAAGAACAACCCGGTGCTGATCGGCGAGCCCGGCGTCGGCAAGACGGCCATCGTCGAAGGCCTGGCGCAGCGCATCGTCTCGGGCGAGGTGCCCGACTCGCTGAAGGGCAAGCGGCTGCTGGTGCTCGACATCGCGCTGCTCTTGGCCGGCGCCAAGTACCGCGGCGAGTTCGAGGAGCGCCTGAAGAACGTGCTGAAGGAACTGGCGCAGGACGAAGGCCAGACCATCGTCTTCATCGACGAGATCCACACGATGGTCGGCGCCGGCAAGGCCGAGGGCGCGATCGACGCCGGCAACATGCTCAAGCCGGCGCTGGCGCGCGGCGAGCTGCACTGCATCGGCGCGACCACGCTCGACGAGTACCGCAAGTACATCGAGAAGGACGCCGCGCTCGAGCGGCGCTTCCAGCGCATCCTGGTCGAGGAGCCGAGCGTCGAGGCGACCATCGCCATCCTGCGCGGCCTGCAGGAGAAGTACGAGGTGCACCACGGCGTGGAGATCACCGACCCGGCGATCGTGGCCGCGGCCGAGCTGTCGCACCGCTACATCACCGACCGCTTCCTGCCCGACAAGGCGATCGACCTGATCGACGAGGCGGCGGCCAAGATCAAGATCGAGATCGACTCCAAGCCCGAGGCGATGGACAAGCTCGACCGCCGGCTCATCCAGCTCAAGATCGAGCGCGAGGCGGTGAAGAAGGAGAAGGACGAGGCGTCGCAGCGCCGGCTCGGGCTGATCGAGGAGGAGATCGCGCGGCTGGAGCGCGAGTACGCCGACCTCGAGGAGATCTGGAAGGCCGAGAAGGCCGCGGCGCAGGGCTCGGCCCACGTGAAGGAGGAGATCGAGCGCATCCGCACGCAGATCGAGGAGTGGAAGCGCAAGGGCGACTTCAACAAGGTGGCCGAGCTGCAGTACGGCAAGCTGCCCGAGCTGGAGAAGCGCCTGAAGGAGGCGCAGGCCAAGGAGACCGCCAAGGGCAAGGACGGCAAGGCGCCGCAGCTGCTACGCACGCAGGTCGGCGCCGAGGAGATCGCCGAGGTGGTGTCGCGCGCGACCGGCATCCCGGTCAGCAAGCTGATGCAGGGCGAGCGCGACAAGCTGCTGCAGATGGAGGCGAAGCTGCACGAGCGCGTGGTCGGCCAGGACGAGGCGATCCGCGCCGTGAGCGACGCCATCCGCCGTTCGCGCGCGGGCCTGTCCGACCCGAACCGGCCCTACGGCTCGTTCCTGTTCCTCGGCCCCACCGGCGTGGGCAAGACCGAGCTGTGCAAGGCGCTGGCCGCCTTCCTGTTCGACACCGAGGAGCACATGGTGCGCATCGACATGAGCGAGTTCATGGAGAAGCACTCGGTGAGCCGCCTGATCGGCGCGCCGCCCGGCTACGTGGGCTACGACGAGGGCGGCTACCTCACCGAGGCCGTGCGCCGCAAGCCGTACAGCGTGCTGCTGCTCGACGAGGTGGAGAAGGCACACCCGGACGTGTTCAACGTGCTGCTGCAGGTGCTCGACGACGGCCGGCTGACCGACGGCCAGGGCCGCACCGTGGACTTCAAGAACACGGTGATCGTGATGACCAGCAACCTCGGCTCGCACCAGATCATGCAGATGGCCGGGCAAGACCACGAGCTGATCCGCGAGGCGGTGTGGGCCGAGGTCAAGGGGCACTTCCGCCCCGAGTTCCTCAACCGCATCGACGAGGCCGTGGTGTTCCACGCGCTCGACGCGAAGCACATCGAGTCGATCGCGCGGATCCAGCTGAAGCACCTGGAGGCGCGCCTCGAGAAGATGGACATGAAGCTCGACGTGTCACCCGCGGCGCTGGCCGAGCTGGCCAAGGCCGGCTTCGACCCGGTGTTCGGCGCGCGCCCGCTCAAGCGCGCGATCCAGCAACGCATCGAGAACCCGGTGGCCAGGCTGATCCTCGAAGGCCGCTTCGGCCCGAAGGACGTGATCCCGGTCGACGTGCAGGACGGCGAGTTCACGTTCGGGCGCGTCGTGCACTGACGGCACGCGCCGGCGCCCGCCGTCAGGCCGGCGTCGTCGCGGGCGCCGACGGGTCGAGCAGCGGGTCGAGCCGCATGATCTGCAGCCGCGCGAGCGTGAGGTTCGAGACCGTCTTGTCGAGCACGGCGTGCAGCATGAGGCCGGGCCGGCCGGAGATCGGCCGCAGCACGAGGTGATGGTCGCCCAGGGTGATCGCCGCGTCGGGCGGCGACGCGCCCAGGCCGAGCGCGCGGCTGCCGTCGAGGATGGCCTCGACCAGCGCGCTGCCGCGGATCGCCAGCATGGCGGGCCCGGGCCGCGAGCCGGCGTGCGCCAGCGAACGCTGCGTGGACACCTCGAACACGCAGGCGCTGACCATGCCGTTGATGTCGAGCAGCTTGTGCACGTAGCGCGCCACCGGGTCGGCGGCTGCCGCCGCGCGCGATGCGGCCGTGGGCACCTCGGGCATCGGCTGCATCGGCAGCGGCGTCGGGATCGGCGACGCTGCGGCGGCGGCCGGGGCCGTCGGTGTCGACGGCAGGGGCTGCGGTTGCGTGTGCGGTTGCGTGTGCGACTGTGCGTACGACGGCGCGGCACGAGCGCCCGCCGCGTCGGCCGACCGCATGGGCTGGGCAGCGTCCGAGGCCTGCGCGCGGATCGACGCCTCCCGAGCCTGCGACGCCTCGGGCGCGGCGCCGGCCGCCACCGGTGCCTGCGGCGCCGCGACGGGTGCCGGCGCGCCGATGCCACCGAGGGCGGGCAGGTCGATGCCGGCGCCCGCCACCTGGTCGCGCAGGCGGTTCCAGGTCGCGGCGATGAAGTTCCAGGCGTCGGCGGGCTTGGTCACCTGCGGCGTCGTGCGCACCGTGACGCCGGTGCCGGCACCGAGCTGCGCGGCCTGCGACGCCAGCGCGCTGGCCGACGCGAGCGGCAGCAGCAGCAGGTTGCGGTTGCGCCAGGTCGACGAGGTCATCGACTCGGACAGCGGCTTGAGCGCGGCGCTCATCGCATGCGGCGGCAGGTCACCCACCATCAGCACGCCGAGCCGGCTGAAGGCGAGCAGCACGCGCGCGAGCTCGTGGCGCGACGCCGTGTCCGCATCGACCTCGGTGGTGTACAGGCGCAGGCTCGTGCCGTCGACGGCCGGCACCTCGGTGAACTCGATCGTCGCGAGGCCGACGCCATGGCCCTGGCGGCGGATGATCAGCTTGTGCACGCCGCGCCCGGTGGCCGCACCGATGCCGGCGATCAGGCGCCGCGACGACGCCGCGCCGAGATCGTGGATCGCGATGAACTCCGGCTGCAGGATCTCGAACTGCTGCTGCATCGCCTCGCCGGGGTCGCACGAGACGAACAGTTCGCGGTGCCGCTCGTCGATCCTGCGACCGATGTCGCGCGCCTCGCCGCCGAGGTAGTCCTCCTTGTCGCGCAGGATCTGCGTGGCCATGCCCGTCTGGGCGCGGGTCTCGGCCCAGGCGTCCTCGGGTGACATCGAGTGGCTCGACGCGCCCCAGGACGACATTTCCTGTATCGGTTTCGGCATCGCGACTTCCTCTGGCGGGCGCACTCACGCTGACTGCAACCGAGTGTAAATGCCCGTCTTCGCTCTCGGCGCTGCATGTTTTCACGGCTTGCCGGCCGAGGCGACCCGGCACGATGGGGGATTGCGGGTGCGCGCGCAGGACGGGCCGCGCGGCGCGGCCGCCCTCGTGCCCGCTCCTTAGAATGGTCGGCCCCCGAACACTGCAATCACCATGCCCGAGACCGCCCCGTCCGCCGACCCCGTCGTCATCGTCGGAGCGGGCCTCGCCGGCCTGACCGTGGCGCTGCACCTGGCCGACCGCATGCCGGTGGTCGTGCTGGCCAAGCGCAGCCTCGGCGAAGCCGCGACGGCGTGGGCGCAAGGCGGCATCGTCGGCGTGCTGGGCGAGGACGACAGCATCGACAGCCACGTGCGCGACACGCAGGACGCCGGCGCCGGGCTGGTCGACGAGCACACCGCGCGCTTCATCGCCGAGCGCAGCGCCGAGGCCATCGAATGGCTGCTCGGCCGCGGCGTGGCGTTCTCGCCCGACCCGAGCGGGCCGCTCGGGCTGCACCTCACCCGCGAAGGCGGCCACGCGGTGCGGCGCATCGCGCACGCCGCCGACGCCACCGGCAAGGCGATCCACGACGCGCTGCTGGCGCAGGCGAGGGCGCACGGCAACATCAGCCTGCGCGAGCGCTGGATGGCGGTCGATCTGGTCACCAGCCGCCACGTGCGACGCGACGAACCGCAGCGCTGCTACGGCGTGTACGCGCTGGACATCGAGCACCAGCGCGTCGAGACGCTCGCCGCGCGCGCGGTGGTGCTGGCCAGCGGCGGCGCCGGCAAGGTGTACCGCTACACCACCAACCCCGACACCTCCACCGGCGACGGCATCGCGATGGCCTGGCGCGCCGGCTGCCGCGTCGGGAACATGGAGTTCATCCAGTTCCACCCGACCTGCCTGTACCACCCGCAGGAACGCAGCTTCCTCATCACCGAGGCACTGCGCGGCGAAGGCGCGCAGCTCCGGCTGCCCGACGCCGCCGGCGGCGCGCGCTTCATGCCGGCGCACGACCCGCGCGCGGAACTCGCGCCGCGCGACATCGTCGCGCGCGCCATCGACTTCGAGATGAAGAAGTGGGGCCTCGACCACGTGTGGCTGGACGCGACGCCGATCGTGCAGCACAAGGGCGAGGCCTTCCTGAAGGAGCACTTCCCGACGATCCACGCGCGCTGCCTCGCGCTCGGCATCGACATCGCGCGCCAGCCGATCCCCGTCGTGCCGGCCGCGCACTACACCTGCGGCGGCGTGGTCACCGACCTGTCGGGCCGCACCGACCTGCCCGGCCTGTACGCGGTGGGCGAGACCACCTACACCGGCCTGCACGGCGCCAACCGGCTGGCCAGCAACTCGCTGCTGGAGTGCGTGGTGCTCGGCCGCACCTGCGCCGACCACGTGCTCACGCACGAGGCGGTGGCGCGACCGGCGCTGCCGCCGTGGGACGAGAGCCAGGTCGAGGACGCCGACGAGCAGGTCGTCATCTCGCACAACTGGGACGAGCTGCGCCTGCTGATGTGGAACTACGTCGGCATCGTGCGCACCACGCGCCGGCTCGAGCGGGCGCTGCACCGCATCCGGCTGCTCAAGGGCGAGGTCGACGATTACTACGCGAACTTCCGCGTCACGCGCGACCTGCTGGAGCTGCGCAACCTGCTCGACTGCGCGGAGCTGATCGTGCGCTCGGCCCTGCTGCGCCACGAGAGCCGCGGGCTGCACTTCAGCCGCGACTTCCCGCACACCTTGCCGGTCAGCTTCCCGACCGTGCTGACGCGGCGCGCCGGCTGGCAGCTCGAAGGGCTGCCGCTCGACCCCGACGTCTGGCGCTGAGCACCGGCCCGGCGCGACTCAGGCGCGGGCGCCGAGCGCCACGCGCGCCTGCACGAACTCGAACGCCTGCGCGACGGCCAGCCGCACCTTGCGGTCCATGCGCGCGCGTTCGACGTCGGTCAGGTAGAACGCGAAGTCCACCGGGTTGCGGATGTAGCGCGGCGGCAGCCGATTCAGCGCGACGCAGGCCACGTCGGCCAGCAGTTCGCCGTCGCCGTTCAGGCCGGGATAGCCCTCGGCCATCGCGGTCACCGTGTCGAACACCTGACGCTCGAGGTGGTTGTGGACGCTGCTGAATTCGATGCTCATCCGGGCAGTGTCGCGGCCGCGGGTCGCGCCGAACCCGCGAACAGCGGGGCGACACGGGTGCAGTTCGGGCGCTACAGGCGGTCGAGCACGCGCAGCGAGAAGTCGACCGCCTTCACGTCCTTCGTCAGGTGGCCGATGGAGATGCGGTCGACCCCCGTGGCGGCGATGTCGCGCAAGGTGGCGAGCGACACGCCGCCCGAGGCCTCCAGCAGCGCGCGGCCGGCGGTCAGGGCCACCGCCTCGCGCATGCGCGCGAGGTCGAAGTTGTCGAGCAGCACGCTCGTCGCGCCCGCGGCCAGCGCCTCGCGCAGCTGATCGAGCGTCTCGACCTCGATCTGGATCTCCACGCCGGCGTCCAGCGCGCGCGCGTCGTGCAGCGCCGCGGTGACGCCGCCGGCCGCGGTGATGTGGTTCTCCTTGATCAGGATGCCGTGCCACAGCGCGAGCCGCTGGTTGCGGCCGCCGCCGACGCGCACCGCGTACTTCTGCGCGAGGCGAAGCCCGGGGATCGTCTTGCGCGTGTCGAGCACCGCGCAGCCGCGCGGGTTGGGCGAGGCGCCCGCGATCGCGTCGACGTGGCGCCGCGTCTCGGTGGCGGTGGCCGACAGCAGCTGCAGGAAGTTGAGCGCCGGGCGCTCGGCCGACAGCAGCGCGCGCGCGTCCGCCTCGATCTCGCACACGGCAGTGTCGGCCGCCATCGCGTCGCCGTCGGCGTAGCGCCAGTCGACGCGGGCCGCGGCGTCGAGCGCGAGGAGGCAGCCGTCGAACCACTCGCGCCCGGCCAGCACGGCCGCCTCGCGCACGGTCACGCGCGCGCGCACGCGGCGTCCGGCCGGCACCAGCATCGCCGTCCGGTCGCCGCTGCCGATGTCCTCGGCCAGCGCGTCGCGGATGTTGCGCGCGCGGGCCTGCTCCAGCGTCTCGTCGTGGTCGGCGCGCATCGTCATGCCGCGCCGAGGTTCGGCACGAAGCCGCGCTGCGGCGCGGCGATCGCCTGCGGGTGGCGTGCCACGAAGTCGAGCATGCGCTCGATGCAGCCGAGCGCCTGGCTGCGCACGGGCTCGGGCACCTGGATCTCGCCGCTGCCGCGCTCGAGGCAGTCGGCCACGCCCTGCACCGCGTTCATCGCCATCCAGGGGCAGTGCGCGCAGCTCTTGCACGTGGCGCTGGCGCCGGCGGTCGGCGCCTCGATCAGGGTCTTGCCCGGCGCGAGCTGGCGCATGCGGTGGAACATGCCCTTGTCGGTGGCGACGATGTACTCCTGCGCGCTGCCCTCGACCACCGCTTTCAGCAGCTGCGAGGTCGAGCCCACCACGTGCGCCTGCAGCAGCACGCCGCGCGGCGACTCCGGGTGCACCAGCACCATGGCGTCGGGGTGCTCCTTGCGCAGCAGCTCGAGCTCGAGGCTCTTGAACTCGTCGTGCACGATGCACTCGCCGTTCCACAGCAGCGTGTCGGCGCCGGTGTGGTCCTGGATGTAGCGGCCGAGATGGCGGTCGGGCGCCCACAGGACCTTCTCGCCGCGCTCGTGCAGGTGCCGCACGATGGCCAGCGCGCACGAGCTGGTGACCATCCAGTCGGCGCGCGCTTTCACGGCGGCGCTGGTGTTGGCGTAGACCACCACGGTGCGGTCGGGATGCGCGTCGCAGAAGCGCGCGAACTCGTCGGGCGGGCAGCCGAGGTCGAGCGAGCAGGTGGCCTCGAGGTCGGGCATCAGCACGCGCTTGCCGGGCGACAGGATCTTGGCGGTCTCGCCCATGAAGCGCACGCCCGCCACCACCAGGGTCTTCGCCGGATGGTCGCGGCCGAAGCGCGCCATCTCGAGCGAGTCGGACACGCAGCCGCCGGTCTGCAGCGCGAGGTCCTGGATGTCGCCGTCGACGTAGTAGTGCGCGACGAGCACCGCCTGTTCGCGCTTCAGCAGCGCGGCGGCCAGTTCGATCGCGGCGCGCCGGTCTTCGGGCGTGAGCACCTGCGGCACCTTCGCCCACGCGTGGGCGACGCCGCTCGCGCCGCTCGCGTCCTGGCGGGTGAAGTCGTAGAGAACCTGGGTCGTCATGCACGCGGCTCCATCGGGGCGACGATGGTAGCGCGCGGCCCCATGCCCGCTCAGGCGAGGTTCTTCTCGGCCTCCATCAGGCGAAAGCGCGCGAGCGCGAGGTTCGTGCGCTGCTTGTCCAGCAGCGCGAAGAGGAACAGGTCGGGCGACTTCGCCACCACGCGCAGCACCTGCTGGCGGGCGCCGGCGATCACGATCAGCTCCTCGACCGGCTCGGCCAGACCCATGCTGCGCGCGGCCTGGCGCTGCGCGCGAAGCGCCTGCGCGCAGGCCGCGGCGGCGACGTCGAGGTCCACCGGCATCGCGTCGCGCTGCTCGCGCGCGAGTACGAAGCCGCTCACGCTGTCGACCACCGCGCAGCCGAGCAGGCCGTCGGTGCGCAGCATCTCGGTGAGGGCGCGCGCGGCGCGCTCGCCGTCCACCGACACGGCCGGGCGCGAATCGAAGAACTGCGTGCGCGTGCCCGGCGGCGGCATCGGCACGGCGCCGCCGCCGGACAGCTCGGCCACCTTGATCGGGAACTCGGCCGGATCGATCAGGCCCGGCGCGTCGGGCGTGGCGCGCGGCGCGGGCTTCGCCTGCCGCGCCGGGTTGTCGCGCACGTGGTTCCAGATGCCGAGCACGGCGTTCCACACCGACGACGCGCCGGTCATCGGCTCGTTGAGCACCTGCACGCGCAGGCCGGCCGGCCACGCGATGGTGGCGATCTTGTTGGAGATCCACACCGCGCCGGGCGGCAGCAGGAACAGCAAGGTGGGGCAGCGCCACGTCGGCTGGCCGGACGCGTCGCACAGCATGTTGAGCATGGCGTCGATGGCGTGCGGCTGCATCGGGCCGACGATCACCGCGGTCATGTGCGCGCGCTCCATCAGCGCGAGCGAGATCTCGGCGTTCTCGGGGCCCGAGGCGCGCACGTCGGCGTGGAAGACCTTCAGCGTCTCGTCGAGCCGGCGCGGGATCGTCGTGCGCTCGATCATCGCCAGGGCGCGCAAGGTGCCCTGTTCGCGCAGGTGCAGCTTGTCGATGGGCTGGCCGCTCGCGTCGGACAGCGCCTTCACCACCGCCGAGGCCCAGATGCGCGCCGGGTCGAGCAGCACGATCCACTTGCCGGCGTTCTCCAGCTCGGCGCGGCTGGTCGCGAAGTGCTCGCGCATGGCCTGCGCGGGCGAGCCGGTGACGAACAGGTCGTGGACGTTGCGGTCGACCAGCTGCCCGTGCTCGTTGACCCCGGTGGCCGAAGTCTCGAGCATCGCCGTGGCGGCGAACCCGCCGTCCGACTCGATCGTGCCGGTGGGCAGGTGGTCGCCCGGTTTCTTCGGCAGCGGGATGTCTCCGAACAAGGTGCTGAGCATCGTCGTCTCCCTGTCGTCGTCTGCGCCGGCGGCACTGCGGAGCCGGCCTCGCCAGTGTAAGGAGCCGGCGCGGCGCGCGCAGCGCCGCGCGCTCGGGGTCATCCCGCCTTGCCGGGCCGGCCGCCGCGTTCCGTGGCGAAGAAGCGACTCGGCGGGGCACCCACCGTGCGACGCACCATCGCGCTGAAGGCGCTCGCGCTGGCGTAGCCGAGCTCGGCGGCGATCAGCCCCATCGGCAGGCCGCGCGCCGCCAGCGACAGCGCCTTGGCCAGCAGCACCTGCTGGCGCCACTGCGCGAAGCTGGTGCCCAGCTCCTGCCGGAACAGCCGCGCAACGGTGCGCTCGCTCGCGCCGGCCTCGCGCGCCCAGCCGGCGAGGCCGTCGTGGCGCGCCGGGTCGTCGAGCACCGCGTCGCACAGCGTGCGCAGCCGCTTGTCGCGCGGCAGCGCGAGGCCCAGCGGCACCGACGGCGCGCGCCGCAGCTCGTCGAGGATCAGCGCCGTGAGATGCCGCTCGCGCTCGCGGTCGGCGTCGACCGCGGGCGGGCGCGACGGATCGGTGGCGAGCTGCAGCACCAGCTCGCGCAGCAGCGGCGAGACCTCGACGACGCGGCAGCGGCGCCACCGCATCTCGTCGGCGTCGCCCGGGCCGCAGCGGCCCGGCGGCTGGTGCAGGTACAAGGTGCGCAGGTCGGCGTCCTCGATCACGGTCACCGCGTGCTCGACCTGCGGCGGGATCCACACGGCGCGCGACGGCGGCACGATGAAGGTGCTGTCGCCGGCGTCGACGCGGCACACGCCGGTGGCCGAGAACGACAGCTGCGCCCACGCGTGCGCGTGCGGCAGCACGCGCGCATCGGCCGCCATGCGGCGCGCGCGCACCCGCACCGGCCGCGCGGCGTCGGGCCGGAAGGCGGTGAGGTCGCCTTGCACGAACGCCTGGCCCCCGCGCGGGGCCGGGCTCGCTGCGACGCGGGCGTGTGCGGGGCGCTTTGGCACGATCACGACAGAAGTTGACTTCCTATCGTAAGCCTGCCGCCGCGCCGGCGCCTACGATTCACCGCATGTCGTCCCTCGCTTCCCCGGCCGCAGCCGTGCCCCTGCGCCAGGACCTGCGCACCATCAGCCTGATAGGCCTCGCGCACGGCACCTCGCACTTCTTCCACCTGCTGCTGCCGCCGCTGTTCCCGTGGCTGATCCGCGACTTCTCGCTGAGCTACTCCGAGCTCGGCCTGCTGGTCACGGTGTTCTTCGCGATCTCGGGCATCGGGCAGGCGCTCGCCGGCTTCGTGGTCGACCGCGTCGGCGCGCGCCCCGTGCTGTTCGCGGCGCTCGGCTGCTTCGCGCTCGCGGCGCTGGCGGCGGCCGGCGCGCAGGGCTATGCCGGGCTGATGCTCGCGTCGGCGCTGGCCGGGCTCGGCAACGCGCCGTTCCATCCGGTCGACTTCACGATCCTCAACAAGCGCGTGTCGCAGCCGCGGCTCGGCCACGCGTTCTCGGTGCACGGCATCACCGGCAACCTCGGCTGGGCCTGCGCGCCGGTGTTCCTGGCGGGCATCACCACGGCCACCGGCTCGTGGCGCGCGGCCTGCGTGGGCGCGGCCATCGTCGCGCTGGTGGTGCTCGCGCTGATGGTGCTGCAGCGCGAGGCGGTCGACGACCGGCTCGGCGCGTGGTCGCACGAGAAGAAGGGCGGGCCCGCGCTGACCGAGGAGCACCCGCTGGCCTTCCTGAAGCTGCCGTCGGTGTGGCTGTGCTTCTCGTTCTTCTTCTGGACGAGCTGTGCGCTCGCCGCGGTCCAGAGCTTCGCCAGCCCCGCGCTGCAGGCGCTGTACGACCTGCCGCTGGCGTGGACTTCGATGGTCGTCACCGGCTTCATGGTCAGCGGTGCGCTCGGCATGGTCATCGGCGGCTTTCTCGTGGCGCGGGTCGAGCGGCTCGAGCGCACGATCAGCGCGTCGCTGCTGGCCGCCGGTGCGCTGCTGGTGATCGCCGGCTCCGGCGTCGTGGGCGGCGGACCGGCCCTGGCGCTGGCGTCGGTCGCCGGCTTCGGCGTCGGCCTCGCCGGCCCTTCGCGCGACATGCTCATCAAGCGCGCCGCGCCGCCGGGCGCCACCGGCCGCGTCTACGGCACGGTGTACTCCGGGCTCGACCTCGGCTTCGCGCTGGCCGCGCCGTTCTTCGGCATGCTGCTCGACCGCGGCATGGCCGGCGGCGTGTTCCTCGGCTCGGCCGCGTCGCTGGTCGCGGCGGTGGTCTCGGCGGCGATGGTCGGCGGGCACGTGGCCGCGCGGCGCCGCGACGCGAGGGCCGCCGCTACAGTGGCGGGATGACACGACCCGCAGGTCACGCGCTCGTCGAGGCGCTCGTCGCGCAAGGCATCACCACCGCATTCGGCGTTCCGGGCGAGAGCTACCTCGCCGTGCTCGACGGCTTTCACGAGCACCGCGAGCGCATCCGCTTCGTCGCGTGCCGCCACGAAGGCGGCGCGGCCTTCATGGCCGAGGCGCAGGGCAAGCTCGGCGGGCGCCCCGGCATCTGCTTCGTCACGCGCGGGCCGGGCGCCACCAACGCCAGCATCGGCGTGCACACCGCGTTCCAGGACTCCACGCCGATGATCCTGTTCATCGGCCAGGTGGCCGGCGAGCAGCGCGACCGCGAGGCGTTCCAGGAGATCGACTACCGGCAGATGTTCGGCCCCGGCACGCTCGGCCTGGCCAAGTGGGCCGCCGAAGTGCCGTCGGCCGACCGCCTGCCCGAGTACGTGGCGCGCGCCTTCCACGTGGCGATGCAGGGCCGCCCCGGGCCCGTGGTGCTGGCGCTGCCCGAAGACGTGCTGACCGCGCCGACCGAGGCGCCGGTGCTGCCGCGCGTCGAGCCCGCGCAGGCCTGGCCGGCGCCGGGCGCGCTGCGCGAACTGCGCACGATGCTGCTGGCCGCGCGCCGCCCGTTCGTGATCGTCGGCGGCGGCGGCTGGACCGCCGAGTCCTGCGCGGCGCTGCAGCGCTTCGCGGAGAACTGGTCGCTGCCGGTGGGCTGCGCGTTCCGCTTCCAGGACCTGTTCGACAACCGCCACGCGCTGTACGCGGGCGACGTGGGCATCGGCATCAATCCGAAGCTCGCGCAGCGCCTGCGCGAGTCCGACCTCGTGATCGCCGTCGGCGCGCGGCTGGGCGAGATGACCACGTCGGGCTACACCTTGCTCGAAGCGCCGCGGCCGGCGCAGAAGCTCGTGCACGTGCACGCCGGCGCCGAGGAACTCGGCCGCGTGTACGCCGCCGACCTGCTGCTGCAGGCGTCGATGGCGTGCGCCGCCAAGGCGCTCGAGGCGCTCGCCGCGCCGGTCGACCTGCCGTGGCGCGAGTGGAGCGCCGCGGCGCACGCCGACTACGAGGCCAACCTCGTGCCCGAGCCGGTGTCGCCGCTCGACATGGCCGAGGTCGTCAAGACGCTCACGCGCCTCGCGCCCGACGCGATCTTCACCAACGGCGCGGGCAACTTCAGCGGCTGGCTGCACCGCTTCCATCGCTATCCCGGGCTGCAGCACCACGGCCGCACGCAACTCGCGCCCACCTCCGGCGCCATGGGCTACGGACTGCCCGCGGCCGTGGCGGCGAGCCTGCTCGAGCCGCATCGCACCGTGATCAACGTCGCCGGCGACGGCGACTTCCTGATGACGGGCCAGGAACTCGCCACGGCCACCGGCCACGGCGCGGGTTGCAGCGCCGGCAAGCTCGTGTCGGTGGTGGTCGACAACGGCAGCTACGGCACGATCCGGATGCATCAGGAGCGCGAGTTCCCGGGGCGCGTGTCGGGCTCCGACCTGTTCAATCCGGACTTCGCGGCGCTGGCGCACGCCTACGGCTGGCATGCCGCACGCGTCGAGACGACCGCGCAGTTCGAGCCCGCGCTGCGCGAGGCGCTGGCCGCCGACCGCCCGAGCCTGCTGCACCTGAAGCTCGACACCGACGTGATCACGAGCCGCACCACGCTCGCGGCGATCCGTCGTGCAGCCCAGGCGCGTCGCGCGGGCTGAGCGCGCGCTGCATCCGGTTGCACGGGCGGGCTGAACCCCGCGCAGCATCGGAGGTCGCACCAAGACCCGAGTCGGAGAGGCGCACGACATGAACCGGACCCTGCAGATCGGCATCGGCATCGGCGTGGCCGCGGTGATGGCCGCGGGCGGCTACGTGTGGTGGCAGCAGCGCCAGCGGGCGGCCGTCGCGCCGCCCGCGCCGCCACCGGTGGCGCAGGCGCCGGCCGCGGAGCCGGCGGCGTCGGTGCCGCAGGTGCCCGCGGTGAAGTACCCGATCGAGGCGGCCGCGAGCGCGGTCGCCGCTGCGCCGGCCGCCGGTGACGCGCCCAGGCCCGTGCCGTCGTCGCTGGCGCAGTCCGACGACTACATGCGCGACGCGCTGCAGGCGCTGCTCGGCAAGTCCACGGTGCTGGCGATGCTGCAGACCGACGGTTTCGTGCGCCGCGTGGTGGCCACGGTCGACAACCTGCCGCGTTCGCATGCCGCGCCGCGCCTGTGGCCGGTGCTGCCGACGCAAGGGCGCTTCACGGTCGAGCAGCGCGACGGCGGCACGTGGCTGTCGCCGCGCAACGCGAACCGCTATGCGGCGTTCATGCGGCTGCTCGATGCCCTGGACGCACGGCAGGCCGTCGCGCTGTACGTGCGGACCTACCCGCTGTTCCAGCAGGCCTACGAGGAGCTGGGCTACCCGGGCCGGCCGTTCAACGACCGCGTGGTCGAGGCGATCGACGACCTGCTCGCCACGCCCGAGCTGAGCGGCCCGGTCGCGCTCGAACTGCCCGAGGTGAAGGGCCCGTACACGATCGAGCGGCCGTGGGTCGCGTACCGCTACGTCGACGCGAACTACGAGAACCGCTCGGCCGGGCAGAAGATCCTGCTGCGCATGGGCAGTGCCAACGCGCTGCGCGTCAAGGCAAAGCTCGCCGAAGTGAGACGGCTGCTGGCCGGCGGCGTGCGCTGAGCGCGTGCCCGATCAGCGCCGCGCCGGCTTCAGCAGCAACAGCACCACGCCCGCGAGCACGACGCCGGCCGACGCCCACTCGTAGCCGCTGACGACCTCGCCGCCCAGCCACACGCCCAGCAGCATGGCGATCACCGGGTTCACGAAGGTGTAGCTCGCCGCGAGGCCGGCGCTCGCGCGCGCGAGCAGCACCATGTAGGCGTTGAAGGCGATCAGCGAGCCGAACACGACGAGGTAGAGCCACGCGCCCGCGGCCAGCGGCTGCGGTGGCCACGACATCGTCTCGCCCGTCAGCGCCGCCAACAGCGCGAGCAGCACGCCGCCGCAGATCATCTCGCTGGCGAATCCCATCGCCCCGGGCGCGAGCGGCGTGGCGCGCTGGCTGAGCACGCTGCCGATCGACCACGTCGTGCACGCGATCGCGATCGCCGCCAGCCCGCCGGGCGAGGCCTGGAAGCCCTGGCCCTGCGTGAGCATCAGCACGCCGGCCAGGCCGACGCCGATGCCCAGCAGCTCGAATCGCCCCGGCAGCACGCGCCACGCGAGGTTGACCAGCACGATCAGCAGCGGCACCACCGCGATGAAGGCGACCACGAGCCCCGAGCCGACCGTCTGCTCGGCCACCGCGACGCCGCCCATGCCGCCGCCCAGCATCAGGCTGCCGACGATCGCGGCGTTGCGCCACTGCGTCGCGTCCGGCCACGGCGCCTTGCGCACCAAGCGCATCCACAGCGCGAGCGCGACGCCGGCGACGACGAAGCGCGAGCCCATCTGCAGGAACGGCGGAAAGCTGACCAGCGCGAACTTGATCGCGAGGTAAGTCGAGCCCCAGATGACCCAGGTGGCGGCGAGGCAGGCGATCACGAGCGGCGGCAACGATGACCGCGCGGCCAGCGGCAGGGCGACGGAGTCGGTGGAGTTCATGGGCCGGCATCGTAGGCACGGGCGCACGGGCGATCCATGCAGGATCGAAGGTCGTCGGGGCTCGTGGCCGTGGATTTCAAGATCGTTCGCGTGCTAGGCTTTGAACATGCCAGGCACCCGCGCGGTCGAGCTCGACCACTACGACACCCGCATCCTCGCCGAGCTGCAGCGCGACGCGCGCCTGTCGATGGCCGAGCTGGGCCGGCGCGTGCACCTCTCGCAGCCGGCCGTCACCGAGCGCGTGCGCAAGCTCGAGGCGGCCGGCGTGATCACCGGCTATCGCGCGACCGTGAGCCTCGGCGCGCTGGGCTACGGCATCCGCGCCATCGTGCGCGTGGGCCGCGCCGAGTACTCGCGCGTGGTCAAGCTGGTGCAGCAGTCGCCCGAGGTCGTCAATGCCTACAACGTGACCGGCGAGGACAGCTGGATCCTCGAGATCGCGGTGATGGACGTGCAGCACCTCGACGCCGTGGTCACGAAGTTCTGCATCCTCACCGAGACCTCGACGTCCATCGTGCTCAATGCGGCGCGCGAGCACCAGCCGATGCTGCCGCCGCGCCGCGAGGACGTGAAGCCGCCGATCAAGAAGGTGGAAAACGCATGACCGCACCGCATTCCCCCGACGCTTCCACCTGCGACCTGTGCGACGCGCACAAGGCCGCGTTCGGCGCCGGCGGCGATCACGGACTCCGCGTGCTGCCGCCGGTGTTCCGCGACTTCGGCGCGCGCCGCCGCTTCGGCGGCCCGGTCGCCACGGTCAAGTGCTTCGAGGACAACTCGCTGGTGAAGTCGGCCGTCGAGTCGCCCGGCCACGGCCGCGTGCTGGTGGTCGACGGCGGCGGTTCGCTGCGGCGCGCGCTGCTCGGCGGCAATCTCGCCGCCGCGGCGGTCCGCAACGGCTGGGCCGGCGTCGTCATCGACGGCTGCGTGCGCGACGTGGAGGAACTCGCCGCCTGCGACCTGGGGATCCGCGCGCTGGCCGCGATGCCGCTGCCGACCGACAAGCGCGGCGAAGGCCAGCGCGACGTGCCGGTGCAGGTGCAGGGCGTGTGGGTGCGGCCGGGCGACCGGCTGCAGGCCGACGCCGACGGCATCGTCGTGATGCCGCCGGCGTAGCGGCGCGCACGCCGCGCGCCGCACGGATCGGGCTCAGGCCGGTTCGGGCACCGACGGCAGCCCCGACAACGCCATCGCCAGCTCGCGCTCGTCGTAGGCCTGGTCGACCAGCTTGCCGGCGAAGTAGTGGCTGTAGGCGCTCATGTCGAAGTGCCCGTGGCCGCACAGGTTGAACAGGATCACCTCGCTGCGGCCCTCGGCCTTGCAGCGCAGCGCCTCGTCGATCGCACCCTTGACCGCGTGGTTCGCCTCCGGCGCCGGCACGATGCCCTCGACGCGCGCGAACTGCACGCCGGCCTCGAAGCAGGCCACCTGGTGGTAGGCCTTGGCCTCGATGAGCCCCAGCTCCTTCAGGTGCGAGACCAGCGGCGCCATGCCGTGATAGCGCAGGCCGCCGGCGTGGAAGCCCGGCGGCGTGAAGGTCGAGCCGAGCGTGTGCATCTTGACCAGCGGCGTGAGGTGCCCGGTGTCGCCGAAGTCGTAGGCGTACCTGCCGCGCGTGAGCGACGGGCAGGCGGCCGGCTCGACCGCGACGATGCGCCGGCGCTTCGTCTTGCCCGCGCCACGCAGCTGCTGGCCGATGAACGGGAAGGTGATGCCGGCGAAGTTGGAGCCGCCGCCCGTGCAGCCGACGATCACGTCGGGGTCGTCGCCGGCCATCTCGAGCTGCAGCATCGCTTCCTGGCCGACGATGGTCTGGTGCAGCAGCACGTGGTTGAGCACCGAGCCGAGCGCGTACTTGGTGTCGTCGTGCGTGGCGGCGATCTCCACCGCCTCGCTGATGGCGATGCCGAGCGAGCCCGGGTGGTCGGGGTTCTTCTCGAGGATGGCGCGGCCCGAGTGCGTCTGGTTCGACGGCGAGGCGATGCAGCGCGCGCCGTAGGTCTCCATCAGCGCGCGGCGGTACGGCTTCTGGTCGTAGGACACGCGCACCTGGAACACGGTGACGTCGATGCCGAACAGCGCGCCGGCGAACGCGAGCGACGAGCCCCACTGGCCGGCGCCGGTCTCGGTGGTCAGCTTCTTCACGCCGGCCTGGGCGTTGTACCAGGCCTGTGGCACCGCGGTGTTGGGCTTGTGCGAGCCGGCCGGCGAGACGCCCTCGTACTTGTAGTAGATGCGTGCCGGCGTGCCGAGAGCCTTCTCGAGCCGGTGCGCGCGGTACAGCGGCGACGGCCGCCACAGCCTGAACACCTCGCGCACGGGCTCGGGGATCGGGATCTCGCGCTCGCTGCTGACCTCCTGCAGGATCAGCTCCATCGGGAACAGCGGCGCCAGGTCGTCGGGGCCCACCGGCTGCCTCGTGCCCGGGTGCAGCACCGCGGGCGGCGGCTTGGGCAGGTCGGCCGCGATGTTGTACCAGTGACGCGGCATGCGGCTCTCGTCGAGCAGGAACTTGGTGGGCGCGCTCATCGGCAGCTCCTCCGGGCGGGTGAGGGGGAGCGGCGATCGTAGGCGTGCGACCGGGCGCTGGCGAGGGCTCGTTTCCCCCAAACGCCGCGCCGCCGCTGCTCTCAAGTCGATGTGGCTCCGCCACTCGACTTGAACCCCCGCGGGGGGCGGGCCGGCAGGGCCGGCCCTGGGGGCGCTCAGAGGTCGAACAGCTCCAGCGCGCGGTCCATGCCGCCGGACTCGATGGAGATCGACGCGCGCTCGCGCACCGCCGGCTTGGCGTGGTAGGCGATCGACAGGCCGGCCGCGGCCATCATCGGCAGGTCGTTCGCACCGTCGCCCACCGCGATGGCGCGCGAGGTGGGGATGCCGAGCGCGGCGCACACCTGCTCGACCATGCGGCGCTTCTCGTCGCCGTCGCAGATGTCGCCCCAGGGCTGGTCGATCATGCGGCCGGTGAGGCGGCCGTCGACGATCTCGAGCACGTTGGAGCGCGCGTAGTCGATGCGCAGCCGCGCACGGATGCGGTCGGTGAAGAAGGTGAAGCCGCCCGAGACGATCAAGGTCTTCAGGCCCGCGGCCTGCACCGTGCGCACGAAGCGCTCGACGCCGGGGTTGAGCTGCAGGTGGTGCGAGTACACCGTGTGCAGCGCCTGCTCGGGCACGCCGGCCAGCAGCGCCACGCGGCGGCGCAGGCTCTCCTTGTAGTCGGCGATCTCGCCGCGCATCGCGGCCTCGGTGATCGCCGCCACCTCGGCCTTGCGGCCCGCGGCCTCGGCGATCTCGTCGACGCACTCGATGTCGATCAGGGTCGAGTCCATGTCGAACGCGACCAGCCGGTAGTCGGCGAGCTTCAGCGGCGGCACGATGCCGCGAATGAACAGCCCCGGGGCGTGCTCGACGGCGCTCATCGCGACGGGCTTCCGGGCCGCTGCGCGCGGCCGGCGGCCGCACGGCGTGTGGGCAGGTTCATGCGGGGGCGGCTTCCTTGGGCTGGCCGAGCTGCCGCAGCAGCTCGCGCAGGTAGTGCGCGCGGTCGCGCGGGTCGCTGAGCGACTTCTCGATGCGCAGCTTGTCGTTGCCCGCCAGCTTGATGTGGCGGTTCTTCTGCACCAGCTCGATGATGCGCAGCGCGTCGATCGGCGGATTGGGCTTGAAGGTCACGCTCATCTGCGCGGGCGATGCGTCGATCTTCTGCACGCCGTAGGGCCGCGCGAGCACGCGCAGCCGGTGCACGTCGATCAGGGTCTGCGCCTGCGGCGGCAGCTTGCCGAAGCGGTCGACGATCTCCTCGAGCAGCGCGTCGATGCGCTCGGCCTTGTCGGCGCTGGCCAGGCGCTTGTACAGCGACAGCCGCGTGTGCACGTCGCCGCAGTAGGCGTCGGGCAGCAGCGCCGGCGCGTGCAGGTTGATCTCGGTGGCCAGCGCGCCGGGGTTCAGCAGCTCGGCCACGCTCGGGTCGCGGCCGGACTTCATCGCGCGCACCGCCTCGGCCAGCATCTCGTTGTAGAGCTGGAAGCCGACCTCCTGCATGTTGCCGCTCTGGCTTTCGCCCAGCACCTCGCCGGCGCCGCGGATCTCGAGGTCGTGCATCGCGAGGTAGAAGCCCGAGCCGAGCTCCTCCATCTGCTGGATGGCTTCGAGCCGCTGCGCGGCCTGCCGGGTGAGGCCCTCGACGTCGGGCACCAGCAGGTAGGCGTAGGCCTGGTGGTGCGAGCGCCCGACGCGGCCGCGCAGCTGGTGCAGCTGCGCCAGGCCGAACTTGTCGGCGCGCGAGATCACGATGGTGTTGGCCGTCGGCACGTCGATGCCGGTCTCGATGATGGTCGAGCACAGCAGCAGGTTGTGGCGCTGCGCGACGAAGTCGCGCATCACGCGCTCGAGCTCGCGCTCGGGCATCTGGCCGTGCGCCACCGCGATGCGCGCCTCGGGCAGCAGCTCGGTCAGCTTCGCGCGGCGGTGCTCGATGGTCTCGACCTCGTTGTGCAGGAAGTAGACCTGCCCGCCGCGCTTGAGCTCGCGCAGCACCGCCTCGCGGATCACGCCCGAGCCTTCGTTGCGCACGAACGTCTTGATCGCGAGCCGGCGCTGCGGCGCGGTGGCGATGACGCTCAGGTCGCGCAGGCCTTCGAGCGCCATGCCCAGGGTGCGCGGGATCGGCGTGGCCGTCAGCGTGAGCACGTCGACCTCGGCACGCATCGCCTTGATCGCCTCCTTGTGGCGCACGCCGAAGCGATGCTCCTCGTCGACGATCAGCAGCCCGAGCCGCTTGAAGCGCACGTCCTTGGACAGCAGCTTGTGCGTGCCGACCACGATGTCGACCGCGCCCGACTCGATGCCCTCCAGCGCGGCCTTCACCTCCTTGCCGGTGCGAAAGCGCGACAGCTCGGCCACCTTCACCGGCCACTTCGAGAAGCGGTCGACGATGTTCTGGTAGTGCTGCTCGGCCAGCAAGGTGGTGGGCGCGAGCAGCGCGACCTGGCGACCGCCGGCCACCGCGACGAAGGCCGCACGCAGCGCCACCTCCGTCTTGCCGAAGCCCACGTCGCCGCACACCAGCCGGTCCATCGGCTTCGGCGAGATCATGTCCTGGATCACCGCGTGGATCGCGGCGCGCTGGTCGGCCGTTTCCTCGAAGCCGAAGGTCGCCGCGAACGCCTCGTACTCCTGCGGCGTGAAGCGGAAGGCATGGCCTTCGCGCGCGGCGCGGCGCGCGTAGAGGTCGAGCAGTTCGGCCGCCGTGTCGCGCACCTGCTCGGCGGCCTTGCGGCGCGCCTTGTCCCATTGCCCCGAGCCGAGCCGGTGCAGCGGCGCTTCGTCCGGGCTCACGCCGGTGTAGCGGCTGATCAGGTGCAGCTGCGCCACCGGCACGTACAGGGTCGCGTCGTCGGCGTACTCGATGTGCAGGAACTCGCTCGGCCCACCGTCCTGGCCGTTCGCGAGGTCGATGTTGAGCAGGCCCTTGTAGCGGCCGATGCCGTGATGGGCATGCACCACCGGATCGCCGACCTTCAGCTCCGACAGGTCCTTGATGAGCGCGTCGACGTCGCTCTCGCGCTCCTGCTTGCGGCGGCGACGCAGGGTGGGCGGCGTCGCGAACAGCTCGGTCTCGGTGACGAAGTCGATGCCGTGGCCGAGGTCGGCGAAGCCTTCGGCCAGGGCGCCGACGGCCAGCGCGGCCGGCTCGCTCCCGGCCTCGAACTCGGCGAGGCTCGCCGCCGACGGCAGCACGACGTGGTGCTCGCGCAGCAGGTCGGCCAGGCTGGCGCGGCGGCCGTCGCTCTCGGCCAGCAGCAGCACGCGGCGCGCGCGCGCGTCGAGATGCGCACGCAGCGCGCGCAGCGGATCGTCGGCGCCGCGGTCGATGGCCAGGTCGGGCAGCGGCCGCGCCCAGGCGGTCTCGCCCGCGCCGCGCAAGGCGAGCTGCGCGTGCTCGTTGCAGCGCGCGAAGAACTGCTCGGGCGCGAGGAACAGCTCCTCGGGCGGCAGGATCGGGCGCTCGGGGTCGTGCTGCAGGAAGCGATGGCGCTCGCGCGTGTCGGCCCAGAAGCGCCGCAGCGACTCGTCCACCTCGCCGTGCAGCGCGAGCACGCAGTCGGCTCCGAGGTAGTCGAACAGGCTGGCGGTCTGCTCGAAGAACAGCGGCAGGTAGTACTCGATGCCCGCGCTCGCCAGGCCGGCGCCGAGGTCCTTGTAGACGCGCGACTTCGACGGGTCGCCTTCCATCTTCTCGCGCCAGCGCGCGCGGAACGCGGTGCGCGACGCCTCGTCCATCGGGAACTCGCGGCCGGGCAGCAGCCGCACCTCGGGCACCGGGTAGAGGCTGCGCTGCGTGTCGGGGTCGAAGGTGCGGATCGAGTCGACCTCGTCGCCGAACAGGTCGACCCGGTAGGGCACGGCCGAGCCCATCGGGAACAGGTCGATCAGGCCGCCTCGCACCGCGTACTCGCCGGGCGAGACCACCTGGCTCACGTGCGTGTAGCCGGCCAGCGTGAGCTGTGCCTTGAGCGCCGCCTCGTCGAGCCGCGACTTCTGCTTGAAGTGGAAGGTGTACGCCGCCAGGAACGACGGCGGCGCGAGGCGCCCGAGCGCGGTGGTCGCGGGCACCAGCACGACGTCCACCTCGCGCTGCACGGCGTTGCGGTGCAGGCGCCACAAGGTGGCCAGGCGCTCGGAGATCAGGTCCTGGTGCGGCGAGAACGAGTCCCACGGCAAGGTCTCCCAGTCGGGGAACACCGCCACGCGCAGGTCCGGCGCGAAGAACGCGATCTCGGCCTCGAGCCGCTGCGCATCGGTGGGCTCGGCGGCGATCACCGCCAGCAGGCGGCCGGCGGCCGTCTCGCGTTCGGCCAGGCGCGCGAGCAGCAGCGCATCGGCCGAACCGACGGGACGCGGCAGCGTGTAACGCTTTCCTGGGGCGAGAACCGGCAACTGCATGCGCATTCAAACCAAAGCGCCCCGCGACGAGTGCCGAGGGGCGTGCGGACGCGATTCTAGAATCGACCTCGATGACCCCTTCGAATCCGACTGCCGTGCCGCGCTGCTACGCGCTGGTGCCTTGTGCCGGTGTCGGCACGCGCGCCGGCGTCGGTCGGCCCAAGCAGTACGCCGACGTGGCCGGCCGCCCGATGGTCGAGTGGACGCTCGACGCGCTGGCCGCGGTGCCCCGCCTCGCGGCGACGCTGGTGGTGCTGTCGCCGTCCGACGAGGAGTTCGAGTCGCTGCTGCCACGCTATGCCGGCGAGCGCGGCTGGATCGCGCGCTGCGGCGGGCTCACGCGCGCGCACACGGTGGCCAACGGGCTCGACGACCTGGTGCAGCGCGGCGTCGACGACGACGACTGGGTGCTGGTGCACGACGCGGCGCGCTGCCTGCTGCGGCCCGAGTGGGTCGACCGGCTGATCGACGCCTGCCATGCCGACCCGGTGGGCGGGCTGCTCGCGTTGCCCGTGTCCGACACGTTGAAGCAGGAGCGCGACGGCCGCGTCGCCGCCACCGTGGCGCGCGCCGGCAAGTGGTCGGCGCAGACGCCGCAGATGTTCCGCCTCGGTCTGCTGCGCAAGGCACTCGCGCACGCGGGCACCGACGTGACCGACGAGTCCAGCGCCGTCGAGGCCCTCGGCCACGCGCCGAGACTCGTGAGCGGCGACTTCGCCAACTTCAAGGTCACGTGGCCGGGCGACTTCGAGCTCGCCGCGCGGCTGCTGGGGCGCGGCTGACCGGCCGCACCGGGAGGACGACGGCATGAACACGGCGGCCTTGCGCATCGGAGAAGGCTGGGACACGCACGCGCTGGTGGCCGGCCGGCCGCTGGTGCTGGGCGGCGTCGCGATCCCGCACACGCACGGGCTGCTCGGGCATTCGGACGCCGATGCGCTGCTGCACGCGATCACCGACGCGCTGCTC
>Ga0209172_10002685_pt1 | contig 30264 bp, 30 predicted proteins | sample LarsenN4metaG_FD_184113 | JGI IMG/M metagenome (GOLD analysis project Ga0209172, IMG submission 184113) | Hot spring sediment bacterial and archeal communities from British Columbia, Canada, to study Microbial Dark Matter (Phase II) - Larsen... ... | reverse complement strand
GCTGGTGCGCTTCCAGGCGGGCCGCGAAGTGGAGCGCGTGGCGGGCTGGGACCGCGACGGGTGGCGCCGCGTGACCGGCATTGCCAGGCTGGGCGAGGGACTCCCCGCGTTCCGGCCCGGGTGAGGCTCGCGCTCCCTCGAGCCCGGGGTGGCCGAGCGGCTGGAGGCGAAACACCGCGGGGGAACGCTCGCCTCGCGCAAGATCGAGTACCGCGAGGAAGACGACCCGGTCGAGGTCTGCTACGAGCGCGGCTGGACCGACGGGCTGCCGGTCACGCCTCCGACCGACGCGCGCGTCCTGCGCATGCTCGCGGGAACGAAGCGACGGCCCGACGAGCTCGTCGGCAGGATCCCGCCCTATCTCGGCCCGTGCACCGTCGAGAAGGTCGCGGTGAACGCCGTCATGGCCGGGTGCAAGCCGGAGTACATGCCGGTCCTGCTCGCCGCGCTGGAAGCCACGCTCGAGCCCGTCTTCACGCTGCACGGGGTGCTCGCAACGACCTATTTCTCGAGCCCCGTCATCATCGTCAACGGCCCGGTGGCGAAGGCAATCGGGATGAACTGCGGCATCAACGCGCTCGGGCAGGGCAACCGCGCGAACGCCACGATCGGGCGCGCGTTGAACCTCATCGTGCAGAACGTGGGCGGCGGCCGGCCGGGCGAGGCTGACCGCGCGACACTGGGCGCGCCGAGCAAGTTCACGTTGTGCTTCGCCGAGGACGAGTCCGATCCGGAGTGGGAGCCGTTGTCGGTTGCGCGCGGCTTCCCGCGCGGCGCCTCCACGGTGACGCTGTTCCAGGGCCACGGCGTGGAGGCATTCGTGGACCAGAAATCACGCACGGCGGAGGGGCTCGCGCGCTCCATGGCGATGTCGCTCGTCAAGATCGGGCACCCCAGGCTCACGCAGTCCGCGCGCGCGGTCCTCGTGCTCTCGCCCGAGCACTATGCGATCTTCCGCGAAGCGGGCTGGGACCGCCGGCGCATCGAGCGCGCGCTCTACGAGGCCACGATCCGTCCGGGCAAGGAGATCCTCGCGGGGCTCGACGGCGTGGGCGAGGGCGTTCCCGCGAGCCGCGCGGAAGAGCAGGTGCCGAAGTTCCACGAGGACGGATTGATGGTCGTGCGCGCCGGGGGAAGGGCAGGGCTTTTTTCCGCGATCCTGCCCGGGTGGCTCGCCGGCCGCAACCGGCTGGAGCTGCAGCCGGTCACCAAGGAAGTGCGTGTGTCGTGATTCGTGAATCGTGGTTCGAACCTTGAACCTTGAACTTTGAACTTGGGACCTTGAACGTGAGACGTGGAGGTGGCTTATGTGGATGAGAGATCCGACTGCCGAGACGACCGCCGTGAAGCGCCCGCGCGTGAAGCCGCCGGCCTCGCTCGAGGGGCTCACCATCGGGCTCTTCGACATCGGCAAGACGCGCAGCGACGAGTTCCTGAACCAGGTCGAGAAGCGCTTCGCCGAGCGCGGCCTCAAGGTGAAGCGCTTCGGCAAGCCCACGAATTCCAAGGTGGCGACCCCGGAGATCGTCCGGAAGGTCGTGGACGAGGCCGACGCCGTCCTGATCGCGCTCTCCGACTGAGGCTCGTGCACGTCGTGCAGTCTGCACGACCTCATGAATTTCGACAGCCGCGGCATTCCCGGCGTCTCGGTCGTCACGGAAGGCTTCACCGACGCGGTGGAAGCGCAGTCGAAGGCGCTCGGATTCGAGCCGGCGGTGCTGTACGTCCCGCACCCGATCCAGAACCGCACGGCGGAGGAGCTCGCGAAGATCGCGGATGACGCGGTCGAGCCTGCGCTCAAGCTGCTTACCGCATCCAAGTGATGAGTGATGAGGTGTAACTGTCGCAGCTTGATCTGAAAGTCAAGGTCCGCTTACGACCCAAAGCGGACGTTTAACATTCGGGTTCAGCGGCGGGCGCGGCCCGTCCGCTGCAACCCGTTGTTAGCCGGCCTCCGGCACACCGGCGAAGAAATCAACGATTCCAGTCTCCAGGGAATACTCGGCGCCTACGACGAGGAGCCCATCTCTCTGGATCAACCGCTCGAGAACTTCCGATCCGTGTCGCAGATGGCTTGCGGAGACGCGGACGTTGGCCCGAACGGCATGCCGGACCAGGGCTTCCCGGTCGTGCCTGAGTTCTGTCGCCAGCAACGCTTCCACGGATGGCCGAACACGGTCGACGATTGAACGCAGATTCCGCGACTGCTTATCCGTTGGCTGCTGAAGTTCTTCCAGGGTTGCGAGAACAGCCCCGCACTGAGAATGCCCCAGAACCACCACCAGCCGTGTGCCGAACCGCTCTGCGGCAAACTCGACGCTGCCGATTTGAGAGGAAGCGACGATGTTTCCGGCAACGCGGATGACAAACAGGTCGCCCAGGCCTTGGTCGAAGACGATCTCTGCCGGCACCCGCGAGTCGGAACATCCGAGAATGATGGCAAAGGCTGCTGGCCTGCCGCCAACTCGCTGCGGCGCGCCTGGCTCGTGAGTGTGTCGCTGCTTCGAGCGCCGGACACGAAGCGACGGTTCCCCTCTCGCAGGCGTTCGAGTGCTTCTCGCGCTGAGATCATCGACGCTTCATCATCGTCCGGCTAACATCGTGTTGTGCCGCGGGCCACGATGGCGGTTGATTTGGCACGACGCTGGCGACCCGTCTAAAACTAATGGGGTCGGGTTCACATTTCGCCCATTTCGCCGCAAAAAAGTGTACCCGACCCCATTTACACACGCGAGATTAGTGCAGGAATAAAAAGCCACGCGGCTGCGCGGCCAATGTCTGCTTTTGGCTGCGGACACTTCCCGTCAGATCTAGCCGTGGCTACTACAAATGAGGGAGTCGCTCGCGCGAAAGACCTGTCACCCCTCACCCATCACGCTTTTCGTACGCCTGCAGGTTCAGCCTAGTGAGGCGATAAATTCGACCATCTTCCGGCGCATCGCCGCGTCGGGCAGCCGGCCGCGCCCGGCATTGAGATTGTCCAGCATGTACTCCGGCTTGTCGGTGCCGGGGATCACCGCATTCACCGCCTCGCTCGCGAGGATGTACTTGAGAAAAAACTGACCCCATGTCGACGCGTCGAACTCCGACGCCCACGGCGGTACCGGCTTGCCGCGCACGGCGCGGAACAGGCGGGCGCGGGCGAAGGGCAGGTTGGCGAGGACGGCGGTGCCGGTTTCAGCAGCGACCCCCAGCAGCCGCTGCTCGACGCTGCGCTCGGCCATCGAGTAGTTGACCTGGATGAAATCGAGCTTCTCGGCCTGCATGATCTCGATCAGCCGCTCGTTGGCCCGCGCCTGGCTCTGGGAGTGCGTCACGCCGATGTAGCGAAACACGCCGCGCTCCTTCCACTCGCGCAGCAGCGCGAGTTGCGCGGCGATATCGTCGCGGTCCACGAAGCCGACGTTGTGGATCTGCATCAGGTCGATCTTCTCCGTGCGCAACCGGCGCTGAGATTGCTGCATTTCGGCAATCGCCCGGTCGCGGCCGGCCGCGCGCACCTTGGTCGCAAGGAACACCTTGTCGCGGACTTTCAGGTCGGCAAGCAGATCGCCGACGACGGTTTCGGCCGCGCCGTAGGACGGCGCCGTGTCGATCAGGCGCGCGCCGCCCGCGAGCAGCGTTTCGATCACTGCCCTCCGCTCCGCGCGCTCCCCGGCGTCGGCTCCGATGTCAAACACGATGGCGGTACCGAGCCCGACCACCGCGAGCCGCTCGCCGGTGCGCGGAATCGGACGCGTGAGCAGCGGTTTCGCGGCTGCAATGGCCGCGCCGGCAGGCGCGATCCCCAGCGCGGCGGCGGCGAGGCCGCCGGTCATCGCCAGCGCTTCGCGGCGCGTGAAGAGGCGGCGGGCGGGGTTGGTGTCGTCACTCATGTCAGCTTCCTTGTGTGGCAGGCGAGGGGATGGGGGCGGCACGGGATCCGGCCGCGTGTGTGCGGCGCTCGTGCACGCGGCCGAGCGCCAGGGCGAGGGCGAGCCATGCGGCCGTGACCGGCACGGTGGCGAGCGAGATCGCGCCGGGCTCCAGCCCGGCGCCGCGAAGCAGCGCGAACAGCCAGCCGCTCACCGCATCGCCGCCGCGGAACACCACGATGTCGATCACGTTCTTGGCCTTGTATTTTTCCTCGCGCTCGAGCACCGTGAAGAGCACCTCGCGCGCCGGGTTGGAGATCGCGAAGTTGGCGGTGCGCTGGGCGGCCTGGAATCCGATCACGACCCACAGCGCGGGCGCGACCCACAGCGCGAGGAAGCCGAGGCAGAAGACTGCCGGCAGGAAAGCCGCCGCCGGGCCGGAGCCGAAGCGCGCAATCAGCCGTCCCGTCGCCACGAACTGCACCAGCAGGGTGAGGATCCCGACCGCGAGGTCGATGGTGGCGAAGATGCGCGTGCGCACGGCGGGATCGTCGGACGCGGCGGCCACGATGTTCGCCTGCTGGAAATAGAGGAACGTGCCGGCGAGCGAGAGCAGCGCTACCCACAACGCGATGCCGGCGAGGTAGGGCGAGCGCAGCAACAGGGTAATGCCGGCGAGCCAGCCGCCGCCCAGTGGCGCGGTTTCCGGCAGCCTGGCGGGCGCGGCGCCTGCGGGAGGCTGCATCTTCAAACCCGGCGCCGCGGCCTCGAGGCGCAGCGCGCAGAGCACGGCCGCCTCGAGCAGCAGGGCGGCGATGATGAGAAGGTTGACGTGGCCAAGCGGCACCGCGAGCCCGACCGTTATCGCCGGTCCGAGCAGCGCGCCGGCCGAGCCCCCGGCGGCGATGAAGCCGAACAGCCGCTTGCCCTGCTCGGACGCATAGAGGTCGGCCATGAACGACCAGAACACCGAGACGGCGAACAGGTTGAACACGCTGATCCACACGAAGAACACGCGCGCGACGTGGACCGTGCCGATGTCGAGCGCCAGCAGCAGCCAGAAGATCGCGATGTTGGCGACGAAGAAATGGTAGACGAGGGGGATGAAACGCCGGCGCGGGAGCTTCGCGACCACGGCGCCGAACACCGGCACCACGGCGAGCATCACGAGAAAGGTCGCGGTGAACAGCCAGGGCAGGTTGCGCACGCCGCCCGCGATGCCCATCTCGTCGCGCAGCGGCCGCAGCACGTAATAGCCGGCGAGCAGGCAGAAGAAATACGCGAACGACCAGCACAGCGCGCGCGCTTCGCCCGGCCGCACGGCGACCACTCTGGCGAGCCAGCGGTGGGGCGCGGTATCGTTCATGGGCGTCATTCCCGCGAAGGCGGGAATCCAGCAAGTAACTCGCGAATGTTGGTAAGGACTCCCGGGCTCCCGCCAGCGCGGGAGCGACGGGATGATTTTCAGCAGCCTGTCAGGGCTTGAGACCGAGCGCCTGGCGCAGCTCGGCAGCGGTCATCGGCCGGCCGAACACCGGCGTGCCGTAGTCGAATTCCCGGGCGCGCGCGAGCCCGCCGACGATCACCGGCTCGTGGCCGGCGTCCCGCACCAGGCGGGCGGCCGTCTGCACCGCCTGCGCGTCGTCGCCCGCCAGCGGGATGCCGAGGCGCTCACCGGCGCGATGCGCGTCGTCGCGCATGCGGGTGTAGCCCACTTCGTTGTAAGCGCGCACGATCCGCGCTCCCGCCAGGAATTCCGCCGAGGCGATGCCGGCGCCCTTGGCGAGCGCTTCCTTCGCCATGTCCCCGTCGCGGCGGGGAATGGGGTTGCTCGCGTCGAGCGCGATCTTGCCCTTGATCTCGGCCGCGAGGTCGCGCCCGAGCCCGGGCAGCGCCGCGTAGGGCACCGCGAAGAACAGCACTTCCCCGAATGCTGCGGCTTCTTTCGGGGTGCCCGCGCGAGCGCCGGGGCCGATGCTCGCGGCGAGTTTCCGGTCGTGCTCGAGGTCGAGAGATGAAAACATGACCTCGTGCCCGGCCTTGACCCACAGCGTTCCTATCGTTCCGCCGACCCGGCCCGAGCCGATAACGCCGATCCGCAGCCCCTTGCCGGCGTCAGCCGCCCGCGCTCCGACGGGCAGCGCGGCGAAAAGCAGGCCCGCGGCGGATCGCAGAATGAGGCGGCGATTGCGTTGCATCGCGTCCTTTATTTTCATCCAGGCTCTCCCGCTGAGAGGTAGGGTTTGAAGCGCCGCAGCATACATCAAAAGCGCCGTGGATGACGGCGACTCCAGCGTAGTCCCGCGGCCGGGACATGTCGGCGGTTGACCGCTCCTCCGCCCCACTGGATACTTGCACCTTTTCGGCGGCAAGGAGCGGGTCATGGTACGGGTCGTGTGGCATGCGTGGGTTGCGTGCGCTACGGCAATGTGCTGCGTTTACGCGTCGGGCACATTAGCGCAGACCTATCCTGCGAAGCCGATACGCGTCATCGTGCCATACTCTCCCGGCGGGCCGGCCGACATCTACGCGCGCTTCCTCGGCCCGCGGGTGCAGGAGGCGCTCGGCCAGCCGTTCGTCGTCGAGAACCGTCCGGGCGCCGGCTCGATCATCGGCACGGATATCGTGGCCAAATCGAGCCCGGACGGCTACACGCTGCTGGTCATGTCGAGATGATGATCGACGCGATTACCACCATGGCGCCGATCGCGAAAGCCGGCAGGGTGAGGGCGCTGGGGACGAGCGGCCAGAAGCGTGCTGCAGTGCTGCCCGAGGTCCCGACGATTTCGCAAGCGGGCGTGAAGGGCTACGAGACCACCATCTGGATCGGGATCATGGCAGCGAACGGGACGCCGAAGCCGGTGATCGACCGGTTGAACGCCGAGATCACCAAGATCACCAGCCGGCCCGACGTGAAGAAAACGTGGAACGAGCAGGGCGCGGAGCCGATGAGGATGGCGTCCGCCGAATTCGAGAAGTTCCTGAACGGCGACATCGCCAAGTGGGCGAAGGTGGTCAAGGTCGCCGGAATCCGGGCCGACTGAAGGACGAAGGCAGAAGGATTAAGGACGAAGGCAGAAGGATGAGGACAGAAGGCAGAAGAAACCGAGGTCGCCGGTCACCGGTCACGAGTCACGAGTCACGCTTTTCAAGGGGTGTCGAGTGCGCCTGGTGACCTTCTCGGACGCGCAGGGCATGCGCATCGGCGCGCATGACGCGGCGTCGAACACCATCGTGGACCTCGCGGCGGGCACCCGGCTCCCGCGGGACATGAACGCGTTCATCGCGCTGGGCAAGAACGGGCTTGCCCGGGCGCGCCGCGCGCTGAAGAGCGGCGAAGGGCGCATCCCGGCAGGGAGCGTCAAGCTCCACGCGCCGATTCCCCGGCCCGCGAAGAACATCCTGTGCGTGGGCAAGAACTACTACGAGCACGCCCGCGAATTCCACGCGAGCGGGGTCGACGCGACCGGCAAGGAAGCGGTGCCGGCAGCGCCGGTCATCTTCACCAAGTGGCCGAACTCGGTGATCGGGCCGGGCGAGCCGATCCCGAGCGCCAACGATTACACCAACACGACCGACTACGAGGGCGAGCTGACGGTGGTGATCGGGGAAGGTGGGCGGAACATTTCGCGCGAGGACGCGTACGACCGCGTTTACGGCTACACCATCATCAACGACGTGACCGCGCGCGAGCTGCAGAACGTGCACCGCCAGTGGTTCCTCGGGAAGAGCCTGGACGGCTACTGCCCGATGGGCCCGTGCATCGTCACCGCCGACGAGGTGAAGGACGTCACCCAGCTCCAGCTCGTCACCAAGGTGAACGGCGAGCTGCGGCAGAGCGCGTTCGTGAGCCAGCTGATCTTCGACATCCCCGCGCTGATCGAGACGATCTCGCGCGTGATGACGCTCGAGCCGGGCGACCTCATCGCGACGGGCACCTGCGCCGGGGTGGGCATCGGTTTCGATCCGCCGCGCTACCTGAGGAAGGGCGACGTGGTGGCGGTCACGATCGAGCCGATCGGCACGCTGGAGAACCCCGTCGGCTGAAAGAGAGCCGCCAAGGCGCCAGCAACATCAAGACAGAATTGAACCGCCGGGATGGCGTGGACGCCAGGAAAAGCGCGCTTGAGGATGCCGGGTTCAGCCGCCAGGTTGCGCATTATCCGTGACGCTTCATCGGTCGCGTCTCAGCGGTCACGCCCCATCAGTCACGCGTCATGAAGCTTGTTCGTTACGACAGAAACGGCGCGGTGCGTACGGGGGCGCTCGATGGCGAGTTCGTCGTGGATCTGCTCGATGCCTGTCCGACCGGGACAGCAACGGGCGTGATCGCCGCGCTCGCCGACATGACGCGGCTCATCGCGGCGGGCGAAGACGGGCTGAAAGCCGCGCGCGCCGCGCTGGCGAACGCGCAGAAGGCCGGCGCGGGGCGCGTGCCTCTCGCCAAGGCGAGGTTGAAGGCCCCGCTCGACCCGGCGCTGATCCTGTGCAGCGGCGAGAACTACTGGGACCACCGCGACGAGAAGCCGGAAGTCACGCGCAAGGACCCGGAGTTCTTCCTGAAGACCGGGCTGGGCGTGGTCGGCCCCGAGGAAGACATCGTGCGCGACGAGCGGGTGACGAAGAAGCTCGACTACGAGACCGAGCTCGCCATCGTGATCGGCAAGCCCGGGCGCCACATCCCGCGCGAGCGGGCGCTCGAGCACGTGTTCGGCTACTCGATCCTGAACGACGTCACCGCGCGCGACCGGCAGGTGACGCTGCGTCCCGACGGCTCGTCCGTCTACAATCTCGGCCCGGGCAAGAACTTCGACACCTGCGCGCCCATCGGACCGTGCATCGTGACGCGCGACGAGATCGCCGACCCGCAGGGCCTCGCGCTCAAGACCTGGGTGAACGGCGAGCTGCGGCAGAGCAACTCGACGGCGAAGATGATCTGGGACTGCGCGCAGTTGATCGAATTCTTCTCGACCTTCGTCACGCTGCGCCCGGGCGTCGTGATCTCGACCGGCACGCCCGGCGGGACCGCCTGGGGCACCGATCCCGAGCTCGGCGGCAAGAAGCCGATGCGGAGGGACGTGATCGCCCCGAAAGGCTACCTGCAGGCCGGCGACGAGGTGGTGTGCGAGATCGAGGGCATCGGCCGGCTGCGCAACCGGGTCGCTGCCGCGTGACCGCGATTCCCCCACATTCGGCGGATTCGACTGTAGAATTCCCGCACGACAACGATGAGGAGGGCGCCATGAGACTGCACCGTTTGACCTGGATGCTGCTCGCCGCGCTGTTGCCGCTCGCGGCTGCCGCGCAGAAATACCCGTCGCGGCCCGTTACCTTGATCGTGCCGTTCCCGCCGGGGGGCATCGCCGATCTCACCGCGCGCCCGTTTGCGCCCGCGCTGGAGCGCGTGCTCAGGCAGCCGGTGGTGGTCCAGAACCGGCCCGGCGCCGCGGGCGCGACCGGCGCGCAGGCCGCGGCGATCGCCCCGCCCGACGGCTATACGCTGCTCGTCGCGCTCGTCAGCATTTCGAGCGCGCCCGAGGTGGACAAGCTCTTCGGCCGCACGCCGATCTACACCCGCGACCAGTTCGTGGGCATCGCGCGGCTCAACGCCGATCCCCCGATCATGGTGGTGCATCCCTCGATCCCCGCGAAAAACCTGAAGGAGTTCGTGGCGCTCGCGAAGAAGCGCCCGGGCGAGATGATCTTTTCCTCCTCGGGGCCGTACGGCGCTTCGCACCTGCCGTTCGAGATGTTCCTGCAAGCGGCGGGGCTCAAGATGCGGCACCTGCCCACCACCGGCGGCGGGCCGGCGATGACCGCGGTGCTCGGCGGGCATGCCGCGACATGGGCGAGCCCGCCGGGAATCGCCTCGCCGCATCTCAAGGCGGGAAAGGTGAACGGTTTCGCCACCTGGGGCGGGACGCGCCTGCCCGATTTCCCGAACATCCCGACGCTCAAGGAATCCGGTTACGACGTGGAGTATTACCTCTGGACCGGGTTCTTCGCGCCGAGGAACGTGCCCGCCGACGTGTTCAAGACGCTGCGCGAGGCGACGCGCCAGGCGGTGCAGGACCCGGACTTCAGGAAGGGCATGGAGAAGATCCAGACCCCGATCGCCTACCAGGACTCCGACGAGTTCAAGGCCTGGTGGGACAAGGACGCCGAGAAGATCGCCGTGGCGGTCAAGCGCATCGGCAAGCTCGAAGCGAAATGACGGAGAACGAGGAGGAATCATGTCTGCACGTATCGTAAGCGGCGTCGCCGCCGCACTCGCCGCATGCGCGGCGCTCGCGCAAGAGCCTTTCCCCGCCCGGCCGATCACGATGGTCGTGGCGTTTCCGCCCGGCGGCGTGGCCGACATCACCGCCCGGCCGACCGCCGCGGCGATGGAAAAAATACTCAAGCAGCCGGTGACGGTCACCAACCGCCCGGGTGCCGCCGGTGCGGTGGGCAACTCCGCGGTGGCGAACGCCAGGCCCGACGGCTACACCGTCCTGATGGCGCTTTCCAGCATCTCGGTGATCCCGGCGGCGGACGAGCTGTTCAACCGGAAGCCCGCCTATTCGCTCGACCAGTTCGCGCCGATCGCGCTGATTTCCGCCGATCCGACGATACTGGTGGCGCACCCGTCACTGCCGGTGAAGACGCTGAAGGAGCTGGTTGCGCTCGCGAGATCGAAGCCGGGCCAGCTGTCCTTCTCGTCCTCGGGGATCTACGGGGCGCTGCACATGCCGATGGAAATGTTCCTCTACGCAGCGAAGCTCAAGATGCGGCACGTGCCGACCGCGGGCGGCGGTCCCGCGATCAACGCCATCCTCGGCGGGCACGTCGAGCTGACAGCGGGCGGGCCGGCGGCGATCAGCGGCCACATCAAGGCCGGGAAGCTGCGACCGCTCGCGAACTGGGGCGCGAAGCGAATTCTTTCGCTGCCCGACGTCCCGACCTTCAAGGAACTCGGCTACAAGGACGTCGAGTACTACATCTGGGCCGGCATGTTCGCGCCGAAGGGCACGCCCGAGCCGGTCATGGCGGTGCTGCGCGATGCGGCGCGCAAGACGGTCGCGGACCCGGACTTCAAGAACGCAATGGCCAAGGTGAGCTCCCTGGTCCAGTACATGGATGCCCCCGACTTCTACCAGTACTGGCAGGCCGATGCGAAGCGCCTCGCCGCGCTGGTGAAAATCGTGGGCAAGGTTGAAGCGAAGAAATAATCCGCGCGGCCCCGCCTTCTGGCTACCCGAGAGCGTTGAATGCCGGAATCGAACGAGACACCGAAGGCCGCGCCGCGCGGGCTGCGCAACGACCAGTTCTCGGGGCTGATGCTGATCGCGTTCGCGCTGTTCCTCGCGTGGGAGAACCGCGCCTACCCGGTCGGCACGCTGTCGGAGCCCGGGCCGGGTTACCTGCCGCTGATGCTGGCGATCTTCCTGGGCTCGATGGGGCTCATCGTCGCGATCGCAGGCGGCAGCTCCCCGCTGCTCTCGGCGATGAGGTGGCTCGAGGCGCGGCGGGCGGCGCTGATCCTCGGCCTCTGCGGGCTGGCGGCCTTCGCGCTCGAGCGCATCGGCTACCGCCTGACGGTCATCGCCGTTCTCATCATCCTGCTCGGGCTGGTCGAGCGCAGGCGGCCGTTGCTGGTCGCCATCGTCTCCCTCGGCTTTGCCTTCCTTTCCTACTACATCGTGGGCGACCTGCTGCTGGTGCCGCTGCCGCGCGGGCCGTGGGGGTTCTAGGAGAACGATGAATGCAGAGTGGTGAATGATCAATGATGAATGAACACCATTCCGTATTCTGCACTCTGCACTCGTCACTGATTCTTTAATGGCTGAGACGCTCCAAAACCTGCTGCTCGGCTTCTCGGTCGCGCTCAGCCCGCAGATCCTGGTCTATGCCTTCGCGGGCTGCATCATCGGCACGCTGGTGGGCATGATGCCGGGACTGGGGCCGCTCGCCGGGATCAGCCTGCTGCTGCCCGCTACTTTCGGGCTGAACCCGATCATCGCGGTCGTGCTGCTCGCCGGCGTCTACTACGGCGCGATGTATGGAGGCTCCACGACCTCCATCCTGATGCGCATCCCGGGCGAGGCAGCTTCGGTGATGACCTGCGTGGACGGCTACGCCATGACCCAGAACGGGCGCGCGGGCCCGGCGCTGGCGATCTCGGCAATCGGCTCATTCGTTGCCGGCACGCTGGGCGTGTTGGCGCTCATGCTGCTCGCCCCGACGCTCGCCGCGTGGGCCCTGCGCTTCGGGCCGCCGGAGTACACGGCGCTGCTGCTGATGGGGTTTTTCATCCTCGCCTACATGAGCGGGGGATCGGTCCCGAAGACCCTGGCGATGGCGGCGCTCGGCCTCATCTTCGGCATGGTCGGTATCGACACCATGACCGGCTACACGCGCTTCCAGTTCGGGGTGATCGAGCTGGGCGACGGCATCGGCATCGTGCCGGTGGCGGTGGGGCTGTTCGGCATCTCGGAGATCCTGCTCACGGCGGGCGGGGCGGAGCCGCCCAAAGTCCAGCGCCCGAAACTGAGGCAGCTCGTCCCGTCCGCGGAGGAATTCAGGCTCTCGATCGGCCCCATCGGGCGCGGCAGCCTGCTCGGCTTCCTGATCGGCATCATTCCGGGCTCGGCCCATATCATCTCCTCGTTCGTGTCCTACGGCATCGAGCGCCGGCTTTCGAAGCACCCCGAGCGCTTCGGACAGGGGGCGATCGAAGGCGTGGCCGGGCCCGAGTCGGCGAACAACGCCGCGGCGACCGGCGCCTTCGTGCCGATGATGGCGCTCGGCATCCCGACGAGCCCGATCACGGCGGTGATGATCGCGGCGGTGATGGTGCACGGAATTCTCCCCGGCCCCACCATGATCCAGCAGCAGCCGGAGCTCTTCTGGGGCTTCGTGGCGAGCATGTACGTGGGCAACGTCGTGCTGCTGATCCTCAACCTGCCGATGGTGGGGCTGTTCGTGAACCTGCTGCGCATCCCCTACGCCTACCTCTATCCGTGCATCCTGTGCTTCTGCCTCCTCGGCGTCTACGCGGTCGCGAACAGCGTCGTGGATGTCTGGATCATGCTCGCGATGGGCGCGATCGGCTACGGCCTGCGCAAGTTCGGCTACGATCTCGCCCCGATCGCGCTCGGGCTCGTGCTCGCGCCGATGCTCGAGCTCTCGGTGCGCCAGTCGCTTGCGATGAGCGCGGGCGACTACCTGATCTTCGTGGAGCGGCCGATCGCGGCGACCATGCTCGGCCTGGGCCTGCTCATCATGCTGCTCAGCCTGAAGCCGCTCATCAGCAAGGGCAAGGACTGGCGCGCGAGCGTCGGCCTCGAGAGCGAGCGCAGCTGACAAGGGCGGTGAATGGTGAATGGTGAATGGTGAACGGACAACACAACCGTGCCTCTGGCACGGGTCGCCAGCACGCTGCCAGATGATCTCGACTCACCACTCACCACTCACGACTCACGCCGTTCAAGCGACGAATCACGGATCACGGATCATCGCGGGCGCGTGCGCGGCGCTCGCGCTGTGCGTTTCGCTCAGCGCGCGCGCGGGCGAGATCCAGAGCGGCGGCCCCTACGTGCCGACGCCGCAGACCGTCGTGGACGCGATGCTCGAAGTCGCGAAGGTCGGGCCGCGCGATTTCGTGATCGACCTGGGCTCCGGGGACGGGCGCATCGTGCTCACCGCGGCGACCAAGCACCGGGCGCGCGGCATGGGCGTGGAAATCGAGGAGGAGCTGGTCGAGCAGGCGAACGCGTCGGCGCAGCGGCTCGGGGTCGCGGACCGCGTGCGTTTCCGCCGGCAGGACGTGATGGACGCCGACATCAGCGGCGCGAGCGTGGTCACGCTCTACCTGATGCCGGGCCTGATGCAGAGCCTGCAGCCGAGGCTGCTGAAGGAGCTCGCGCCGGGCACGCGCATCGTGTCCCACGATTTCAACTTCGGCAACTGGGAGCCCGACAGGAAGGTCGAGGTGCGCACGCCGGAGAAATACGGCAACCCCGGGGATTGGGTCTCGAACGTGCTGCTGTGGATCGTGCCCGCGGCGGTGGAGGGCAAATGGTCGGGCGAAGCCGGCGCATTGCGCCTCGACCTGCGCCAGCGCTACCAGCAGTTCACCGGCACGCTCGCGCGCGGCGGAGCGGAGTGGAAGGTGCGCGGGGGTCGCATCGAGGGCGCGCGCATCCGCTTCTCCGTGCCGCGCGCCGACGGATCGGGCCGCGATCTCTACACGGGCGTCGTGAAGGACTCGCGGATCGAGGGCGAAGTGCGCGGTGAAGGCGGGACGGTGACCGGGCGCTGGAGCGCGACGCGCGTGAAATGACGGGCCAGCGCGCGCCCGGTTTCGCCTTCCTGGTCGGCGCGCTGCTTGCCGCCCAGACCCTCGGCACCATGGCGACCATGATGCTGCCGGCGGTCGCGCCCAAGGTCGGCGAGACCTACGGCGTCAGCGCTTCCCTCATCGGCTACCAGGTGAGCCTGCTCGCCGGCGCGATGCTGATATCGCTGCTCTTCGGCAGCCGGCTCTCGCTGCGCTGGGGCGCGTGCCGCGTGCAGCAGGCCGCGCTCGCGCTGCTCGTCGCGGGCTCGATCGTGGCGATCCTGCCGCACGTTGCGTTCGTGTTTTCGTCCGCGCTCGCGCTCGGCCTGGGCTACGGGCTGCTCACCCCCTCCGCCTCGCATCTTCTCGCCCGCTATACGCCCGCCGATCGGCGCAACGTCATTTTCTCGTTCAAGCAGACGGGCGTGCCGCTGGGCGGCATCGGCGCCGCCGCGATCACGCCCGTGGTCGCCGTGAACTTCGGCTGGCAATGGGCGCTCGCGGGCAACGCGCTCGTGCTATGCGCGCTCGTGCTCCTGCTCCAGGCGGGGAGGCCCGGCTGGGACGACGACCGCAATCCGGCGGCGCGGGTCGCGGCCAGCCCGTTTTCCGGCATCGCGACGATCTGGAATCATCGGGCGCTGCGGCTGCTCTCGATCTCGGGCGGCTGCTTCGTCGTCGTGCAGATCTGCCTCTCGACCTTCACGGTGGTGCTGTTCGCGGAAGACATGAGGCTCGGGTTGATCGAAGCCGGATTCGTGCTGACCGCCTCGCAGGTGGGCGGGGTCACGGGGCGCGTGTTCTGGGGCTGGCTCGCGGACCTCACGCGGAACTGCTTCGCGGTGCTCGCGGCGCTGGCGGCCGTGATGCTCGCGGCCTGCCTGGCGGTGCTCGCCGTCACGCCGGGCTGGCCGCTCGCCGCCTCGTGCGCGCTGTTCTTCGTCATCGGCTCGACCGCGAGCGGCTGGAACGGGGCGTTTCTCGCCGAGGTCGTGCGGCTTTGCCCGCGCCACGAGATCTCGAGCGCAACCGGCGGCTCGCTCGTGTTCGTGAACGTGGGCAAGATGCTCGGGCCGATCGCGTTCACCAACGCTTACCTTGCGAGCGGGAGCTACGCGCTCGCGTTCGGATTGCTCGCGCTGCCGGCGGGAGCGGGGCTCGCGTGCGTGCTGGCGGCGCACCGGGGCGAGCTGCGCAGGGCGCCGGCGCCCGCGCGCTGAAAACGACAAGACCACCCCTCACCGCGCGGCAGCGCGATAAAGGTAGTAGTGCTGCAGCACCCGCGGCACGTAGCTTCGCGTCTCGGGAAACGGCGGGATGCGGTTGCCCGCCTCGATCACGGCCGCCTCGCCCGCGTTGTAGGCCGCGAGCGCGAGGCCGAGATTGTCGTTGAAGAGACCGAGCAGGTCGCGCAGGTAGCGCGCGCCGCCGTCCAAGTTCTGACGCGGGTCCCAGATGTCGCGCACCGCGTAGCGCTCCGCCGTCTCGGGCATGAGCTGCATCAGCCCCCTCGCGCCCTTGGGCGAGACCGCCCTCGGGTTGTAGCCCGATTCCACGGTGATCACCGCGTGCAGCAGCGCCGGATCGAGGGCGTGCGCCTTCGCCACTGCGGCGACGAGCGGCGCGAACTGCTTGCGCTGGAGGGGATTGACGTGGGTGGTGCGTCGCGGCACCGGCACCGGCACGGGCATCAGCGTTCCGCCAGCCCCGGGCAGGACGCCCGGGCGATAGTCTTTTTTGAACAGGAAATAGCGCTGGTCGAGCGGCACCGGGCTCAGGTGCGCAACGCCGTTCTCGTCCACGTAGCCCCAGATGTCGGCGCCCGCCGGGCCCGCCGCGAGCAGCACGGCGAACGCCGCCGCGAGGCGCAGGATGTGACGCCGCTCGTGCGGGTGCATGGCCACGAATGTTACTAGAAGCGGCCTCGATTTTTGAGATCGGTTCTGTATCGGAGGCGCGCGTTGGTTTAGAATGCGCTGCGCAAAACGGGGTCGATGACCATGCAAATCCTTGGCGGGTATTGCCGTCTCGGGCGCATCGCGCCGCTGCTGGCGATCGCGATGCTGGCGGGGTGCCAGACGCTGCAGGAGCTCCGCGACCAGATGGAGCCGGGGCCCGACTACTTCTGGCTGGTGCACAGCCCGGACCGTAGCGACGCGGATCGCGTGATCGATCTGCGCCGCAAGCCGGAGCGGCTCCTCGCCTTCTACGGCGTGCGCCCGGGCATGCGCGTGCTCGACTTGAGCGCGGGCGCCGGCTACAACACCGAGCTGCTGGCGCGGGCGGTGGGCGCAACAGGCAGGGTGTATGCGCAGAACAGCCCTTATTTCCTCCAGAACTTCGTCAAGGGCCGGTTCGACGAGCGGATGAAGAAGGCGGCGATGGCGAACGTCGTGCACGTCGCGCGCGAGTTCGAGGACCCGGTGCCGGCGGAAGCGCGCGATCTCGACCTGGTGACGTTCAACTTCAATTATCACGACACCGTGTGGCTCGGCACCGATCGCGCCAGGATGAACCGCGCGCTGTTCCAGGCGCTCAAACCGGGCGGTACCTACATCGTGGCCGACCATTCTGGGCGGCCCGGGAGCGGCGTCACGGAGACGAAGACGCTGCACCGGGTCGAGGAGAGCGTGGTGCGCCGCGAGGTCGAGGCGGCCGGTTTCCGGTTCGTCGCCGAGGGCGGCTTCCTCCGCAATCCCGACGACCCGCGCGATGCTTCGGTGTTCAAGCCGAAGCAGCCGAACGACGAGTTCGTGCTGAAATTCATCAAACCATGACCGCGCGCGCCGCGATCACCAACAGTCGCCAGTCACGCACCGAGGAACGTTGGAGAACTGCATGATCACCCATATTCGATGCCTTGCCCGCGCCCTGGTGGCCGGGCTCGCGCTGGCAGCGCTGCCCGCGCCCGCCGCCGACGTGGAATCGCAGAGGACCGGCGGCCCGTATGTCCCCACGCCGCAGGTCGTGGTCGACGAGATGCTGCGCATGGCCAAGGTGGGCCCCAATGATTTCGTCGTGGACCTCGGGTCCGGCGACGGGGTCATCGTGCTCACGGCGGCGCAGAAATTCCAGGCGCGCGGCTTCGGCGTGGACATCGACCCGGAGCTCGTGAAGCTGAGCAATAGCGAGGCGCGGCGCCTCGGCGTTGCGGACCGCGCCCGCTTCTTCGTGCAGGACGTGTTCAAGACCGACATCAGCAAGGCGACCGTGGTGACGCTCTACCTGCTCCCCGGCATGATGGTGAACCTGCGTCCGAAGATCTTCGAGGAGCTCCGGCCCGGCACGCGCATCGTGTCCCACGACTACCACTTCGCGGATGAATGGCTGCCGGACGAGCAGTACACCTGGGATGTGCCCGAGAAAGAGAAGGTCAGCGGCATCCCGAGCGCCACGGTCTACCTGTGGATCGTTCCGGCCAAGGTCGCCGGCAGGTGGCAGCTTCGCGTAGCCGCGCCGACGCCGGCGGCGTACGAGCTGACGCTGCGCCAGAGCTACAAGAACTTCGAGGGGACGGCGGAGAGCGAGGGTGGCAAGGGCGCGCGGTTCACCCATACGCGGTTGCGCGGCGAGGAAATCTCGTTCGCCTTGCCCGCGGCCGGCGGCCGCCATCTCTTCAGGGGCCGCGTGAAAGGCGACACGATGGAGGGCAGCGTCGAGCTCGCCGGCGGCAAGGGCACGGCCAGATGGAGCGCGACGCGGCTCAAGGGGTGACGAAGTGACGCGGTGACGAAGCGACGCGCTCCCCGAGGGTGGATTTCTCGATTTGCTCAAGCAGACCGGCCTGCCATTCCATGAGGTGCCGTCGCTCAGGCGCCGCGCCCCTTCCACTTCATTCAAGGTGCGGGGCCGCAAGCTCAAGGTTGATTTGCTCGTGCCGACGAGTCGCGCCCCGTATCTGCCAATCCACGTTCCCGAGCTCGGCGCGCACGCGATGGGGCTGCCTTACCTGCAGTATCTCCTCAAGGCAACGGTCCCCTCCGTGCCGGATCGGGAACGATTATCCTGAAGCCGCCCGCGCAATCGAATCACTGACCTGATTGTGGTATGGAATCGACCGCTATTCCACAATGATCCCGGTCACTGGTCACTGCGTCAGTTGACCAGGAACGCACGCGGCAACGCCTGTACTACCGCCCTCCGGTAGACGATCTGGCTCTCCGCGATGTCGTATACCGCGCGGCTGCGCGCATCGGTCACCACCTGCCCGCGCTCGAGCAGCCCGCGGTTCAGCGTGAGCGGCTGCCTGAGCATGGCGTCGAGCGCATCGGCATGCCGCGGCGGCACGTAGTCGAGCTGGACCGGCCGTGGCTCGGGCAACGGCGCCGCCCCGGCGACGATGAAGCCGTTCACGTGCGCCGATCCCGGCCAGTCCGGGCGGTAGAGCGCGATGTAGGGCAGTTCCGCGCGCAGTGTCGCGAGGAGGTGCGCGTAGGCGGCGGGGCGCTCGAGATCGGCAAAGGTGTTGAATACGGCGATGCCGCCCGGCTCGAGGCAGCGGCGAAGGTCGGCGAAGAAATCGCGCGTGAGGAGGTAGTCAGGCGTGCCGTCGCCGTGGAAGAGATCCACCACGACGAGCTCGTAGCGCCGTGCGCAACGCTTCAGGTAGGTGCGCGCATCCTCCAGGTGCACGCGGGCGCGTGCTGCGTCGAAACTGAAGTAACGCTGCGCGGCGGTGAGCGACGCCGGGTCGATTTCCACCACCTCGACGGCGACGCCCTGCGCCGCTAGCCGCATCGGCACGACACCCGCGCCCAAGCCGAGCACGAGGGCCGATCCGATGCGCGGGCGGTACCTATAGGCGAGCGCCTCGAGCGCGTAGGTGTAGAACGACAGCGAGCGCCCGTCCGAGGCGACGGTATTCTGGATCAACCCGTCCTGGAAGTAGATGCGAAGGAAGCGGCCGGTCCCGGGCTCGGCCTCGCTCCGCAGGATTTTCACCGTCCCGAAGAGCGAATTGAAGCGCGCCTCGACGCGCCATCCCTTGCCTCCGTAACTGGCGGGCCACATGCGCGCGATGTAGGCGTCGGCCTGCCACAGCGCGAGCGCGGCGATGAGCGTTGCGCCGCCTGCGGCGATCCCCAGCGCGCCGCGGGCGGCGAGCGGCGCAGGCGGGCGCGCGGCGGCCACGAGCGAGAGCAGCGCGAGCATCAGCGCCACCGCGAGTGTGGCGGAGAAGTTGCTCAGGTTCGGGATCAGCCCGAACGCGGTCGCGAGCACGCCCGCCACCGAGCCGATCGTGCTCACGAAGAACACTGTCCCGGCGCCAGCATCACCGGCGCGGCCGCCCCCGCGGGCGAGGAGGATCGCGACCAGCAGCGGGTTCATGGCGGAGGCCGCAACCAGGGGCACAGAGAGCAGGAGGAGGGAGGCGGCGAAGGAACCCAGCACGAGGTCGGCGCTCGCCAGCGCCGGAAAAAGGTACGGGTAGGCGAGGCACGCTGCGACGATTGCGGTGGCGGCAACCGCGGGCATCAACGCGTAGAGCTGCACGAGGCGCGCGACGCCGCCTGCGGAGGCGCCGCGGCTTGCGGCGAGCCGGCCGCCGCCCCAGTAGCCGACGGCGAGCGCGACGAGCGTGATCGAGAGGATGCCGGTCCAGATGTAGAGGCTCACCCCGAAGTAAGGGGTCATGATGCGCGAGGCGAGCAGCTCGAGCGCGAGCACCGCGGCGCCCGAGAGGAAGAGGATGGCGTAGAGCAGCATCGGGCAAGCGCCGGTCAGGTATAATTCCACACTTCCAAAAAATGGAAATATAACCCGGACCCGGGACGGGGAAAGCGATCCAGAGGAGATCGTTCGTGCAGTCCATATCGTGTCAGGCCGTGTCCTCCGCGTGGCTCCGCCAGCTTGCCGGCGCGCTGGCGCTCGTGGGCGCGGCATTGCCCGCGCTCGCCGCGGACTTGAGCGTTCCCTACGTGCCGACGCCGCAGGAGGTCGTCGAGCGCATGCTGCAGATCGCCAAGGTGGGTCCCAACGATTACCTGATCGACCTCGGGTCGGGCGACGGGCGCATCGTCATCACCGCCGCGAGAAAGCACGGCGCGCGCGGCTTCGGCGTGGATCTCAACCCGGAGCGCATCGAGGAGAGCAACGAGAACGCGCGCCGGGCCGGCGTCACCGACCGCGTCGCGTTCTACCAGCGCGATCTCTTCGAGACCGATCTCAGCGAGGCGACCGTGGTCACGATGTACCTGCTGCCGCGGGTCAACCTGGAGCTGCGCCCGAAGCTGCTCGCGCTCAAGCCCGGCACGCGCATCGTCTCCCACGACTTCTCCATGGAGGAGTGGAAGCCCGACGCGCACGTCACGGTGGACGCGAAGGACAAGTATGGCGGCGCGGGGGGCAAGAGCGACATTTATTTCTGGATCGTTCCCGCGAGGGTCGCAGGCACGTGGCAATGGCAGCTCCCGGTTGCGGGCAAGCCGCAGTCCTACGAAGTGACGCTCGCGCAGACCTACCAGATGATCTCCGGGACGGCCCGTGTCGGCGGCCAGAGCGTCAAGCTCCAGAACGCCCGCGTGCGGGGCGCGGAGATCCGCTTCGACTTCAGCGCCGAGGTGGGCGGCTCCACCGTGAAGCACCAGTTCAGGGGCAAGGTCGAGGGTGACGCGATCAGCGGATCGGCCACGCTCTCGGGCGCCCGCATGCAAGGCGAGCGCGAATGGAATGCGCAGCGCGGCACGCGTTCCGGCTGGCGTCAAAGCGGGGCGCCGTACCGTCTCTCGCAGTCCGTGTACGGCGCATTCCATTAATGGAAATTCACGTTTCGGTCAGCGCCGCGGCGCGGCTGGTGCCGTTCCAACTCGCCCGTCCGATCACGGATGGCCTGCCCGCTGAGGACATCAGGGCTTGCAGAGCCGGCCGTGACTTCTCGTCGAGAGTTGGAACGGTACTGCGCCGCGCGCTTCTCGGCGCGTGCCTCGCGGCGGGCGCGGCGCTCGCGCAGGAGAAAGACCTCGACACCCCGTACGTGCAGACCCCGCAGAACGTCGTGGACAAGATGCTGGAGATCGCCAGGGTCGGGCCGGGCGACACGGTCATCGACCTCGGCTCGGGCGACGGGCGCATGGTGATCACCGCCGCAAAGAAGTACGGCGCGCGCGGTTTCGGGGTGGACCTCGACCCGCGCCTTGTCAAGCTCAGCAACGCCAATGCCGCGAAGGCCGGGGTCGCGAACCGCGCCGTGTTCTACGCCCGCGATCTCTTCGACACGGACGTGAGCGCGGCGACGGTGCTGACCCTCTACCTGCTGCCGGATGTCAACCTCGCGATCCGCGCCAGGCTGCTGGCGACGCTGAAGCCCGGCACGCGCATCGTCTCCCACGATTACGACATGGGCGAGTGGCCGCCCGACTTCCAGATGGAGCTTGCCGCGCCCGGCAAGACCGTCGGCGTCGGCCAGCGCAGCAAGATCTTCTATTGGATGGTGCCGGCGCGCGCCGCGGGGCGCTGGCGCTGGTCGCTCGCGCCGCAGGGCGGCAGCGGCGGGTTCGAGCTCGCCCTCAACCAGAACTTCCAGAAGCTCGAGGGCACGCTCAGGATCGCCGGCCGCGGCACCCAGCTCGAAGGCGCCGGGCTCGAGGGCGACAGAATCCGCTTCGCGGCGGCTGCCGGGGCGGGGCCTTCCCGGACGCGCTATGAATTTTCGGGGCGCATCATCAACCATGCCATCGAGGGCGTGGCGCGCGTCACGCGCGGAGGGCGCACCGAGGAGCTCGCGTGGAACGCGGCGCGCGTGGAGCTCTGGGAGCCGCGCCACGTCGGGGAGGGCGCCGCGAAATGACGATCGCTCCGAAAAAAACAAGAACAGAAATCAGCCGCAGATAAATGCCGTTACAACCTGTGCTTCTGGGGTCCGATCGACATGTCAGGTTCAGAGAATCAAACGGCGCGGTCCCGGCACTGGGATGGTTGTAACGGCATAAACGCCGATAAACGCAGACGATAATCGGGAAGCCAATGCACAGGATTTACAGGATTTTTCAGGATTTACAGGGCTAAAGCGCTCGGAGAGATCCTGTTAATCTATTCTTCAATCCTGTTAATCCCGTCTATTGCTCTCCGGTCTTGATGCTATGCGCGTCCTTCGGCGGCTCAAGTCGGGTTCTTTAGCGTGCTTTACATGAGGTCTCAGGCGGTGCCATCCCGGATAGTGGCCGCGTGCGCGGCGGGCGCGCTTTTCGCGTGGGCCGGCGCGGCTGCCACGGAAAACGAGTTCCCGGACATTCCGACGCCGTTTCTCGCGTCGACGCCGCTCGCGGTGGACGAGATGCTGCGGCTCGCCGGGGTCGGACCGCGCGACGTGGTGTTCGATCTCGGCTCCGGGGACGGGCGCGTCGCCATCGCGGCCGCCCGCGACTACGGGGCGCGCGGCGTGGGCATTGAGATCGACGGCAAGCTCGTGGAAGAGAGCCGCGAGCACGCGCGCCGGGCCGGCGTGGCCGATCGCGTCGAATTCCGCCACGGCGACGCGCTCGAGGCGGACGTCGGGGCGGCGACGGTGGTGACGATGTATCTGCTCGCCCCGCTCGTCGAGAAGCTCAAGCCGAAGCTCCTCGCGGAGCTCAAGCCCGGCGCCCGGATCGTCGCGCACGATTATGGCTTCCGGGGCTGGAAACCGGACCGCCAGGCGATGATCTCCAAGAACTTCTACCTCTACGTCGTGCCGGCGCAGGCGGCCGGCAAGTGGCAGCTGCGCGCGGCTCTGCCCGGCGGAGAGCGCGACTACGAGCTTGAATTCGACCAGCACTACCAGGAGCTCCGCGGCGGGGTGCGGGTGCCGGGCGGTTTCCTGCCTGCGTACGAAGCGCGGCTCAGCGGCGAGCGCATCACTTTCGTGCTGGTGGACGACGGGATGAGCCACCGCTTCGAAGGCCGGGTGCGGGGCAAAGCCATGGAGGGCGTGGTTTGCTCGGGTCCGGGGCGAGCGCCGGCGGTGAACGCGTGGCGCGCGACGCGCGTTGCGCTGGACAAGAGCTAAGACCATCATCTCTAGCCGCGGAGGACGCTGAGGACGCAGAGGATGACCGGCATACAACACAAAAAGCGGGACACCAGGGGTCGGTTTCTTCTTGGCGTCCTGGCGCCTTGGCGGTTCAATTCTCGTTCTTGGTTTTCCCTTGCGTCCTCGGCGTCCTTCCCCTTAGAGGCCGCGCCTCTAACGGGGTCCTCTGCGGTGAGAGGTTGGGTGGTCGGCTTCTGGCTCGCGGCGCTCGCCGCCGCGCCGGCGCTCGCGCAGCCCGCGCTCGAGATCCCGTACGTTCCAACGCCCCAGATCGTGGTGGACGAAATGCTGCGGCTCGCGAGCGTGGGTCCGCGGGACGTGGTGATGGACCTGGGCTCCGGCGACGGGCGCATCGTCATCACGGCGGCGCAGAAATTCGGCGCGCGCGGCATCGGCGTGGAGCTCGACGACCAGCTGCTCATCGTGAGTGAGGAATATGCGCGCCGGGCGGGAGTGCGCGACCGGGTGACCTTCCTGGAGCAGGACCTCTTCAAGGCCGACCTGAGCCAGGCAACGGTCATCACCCTGTACCTGCTGCCCTCGGTCATGCGCAAGCTCAAACCGAGGCTGCTCGAGCTGAAGCCGGGCACGCGCATCGTCGCGCACGATTTCGATTTCGAGGACTGGAAGCCCGACCACAAGACCACCATCCGCAAGAACGTCATGCTCTGGATCGTGCCGGCGAAAGCCGCCGGGCGCTGGCAGGCGCGCCTGCCGATCCCGCCGATCGAGCGCCAGCTGGAGATCGCCTTCACGCAGCGTTACCAGGAGATCACCGCGAGCGCACGACTGAACGGCGTGCAGGCGCAGGTCTGGGACGCGGCATTGAGCGGCGACCGCCTGCGCTTCGTAATCGTCGACAGCACCGACCCGGACAACGAGGCCAACCTCTACTTCGAGGGCCGTGTGATCGGGAACACGATCGAGGGCGAAGTCGCGCGCGGTGTTGGCGCTGCGCGCGCGACTTACCGGTGGCGCGCCATCCGGACGAGCCCGTGACCGGGAAAGCGTGACTGGTGACTCGTGACTGGTGATTCGTTCGCACAGTTGAAAGCGTCCAGGGGCCTCGGATCGGGTTGCGTCGTGGCGCCCGGAAGACGGAGATTCCTGTGGCGTGTCGTGACCGCCACGGCATCCCTCCTGGTGGCCCGCGCAAGCTGGGCGCAGGCGGTGGGCGTGGACGCACCCTACGTGGCTACGCCCTGGAGCGTGGCGGACGCGATGCTGCAACTCGCGAAGGTCGGTCCCGACGACTACGTCATCGACCTCGGCTCAGGCGACGGGCGCATCGTGATCGCCGCGGCGAAAAAGCACGGCGCGCGCGGCCTCGGCGTGGACATCGACGGCGCCCTGGTCGCCGCCGCACAGGCGGAGGCGGGTCGCCAGGGCGTGGCTGGCCGCGTCGAATTCCGCGAGCAGAATCTTCACCTCACCGACATCGGCCGCGCCACCGTGCTCACCCTCTACCTCTTCCAGCGGATGCTGCTCGAGCTGCGCCCGCGGCTCCTCGCCGAGTTGAGGCCCGGAACGCGCGTGGTCTCGCACGATTTCGACATGGAGAAGTGGCAGCCGGACGCGCGCGTGACCGTTCCGGTGCCGGACAAGCCGTACGGCCCGCCCCGGAGTGAGGTCTACCTGTGGATCGTTCCGGCCAACGCCGCGGGCGCCTGGCGCTGGCGCGCTATCGTCGCGGGCACTCCCCTCGATTACGAGGTCGAGCTCACCCAGACCTTCCAGATGCTCGCGGGCAGGGCGCTGGTGGGAGGGCGGGCCGCGCCGGTGGAAAGTGGCCGGATGCGCGGGGAGGAGATCCGCCTTGTGCTCACCGGCGAGGTGAACGGCCGTCCCGTGCGCCACGAGTTCAACGGGCGCGTGAGCGGCGACGCCGTCGCAGGAAAAGCGAAACTGGCGAGCGGCGAGGCGCTCGACTGGAACGCGACGCGCGTCCGGCGCGGCAAGATCGAACAACGATAGAGCCGCCAAGACCCCAGGAAGAAAACAGGAAATCGGTGAAAGGTTTCGATGTCTGGAAAGGAGTGGAGATGAACCGGGTAACACGGATGCACGGGATGTTTGCGCTCGTTCTTTCGCTGCTTGCGCCGGCAGCGTTGGCGCAGGAAGGGGCGGGCGATGTGGTTTACGTTCCTACCCCCCAGATCGTGGTGGACGAGATGCTGCGCATGGCGAAGGTCGGTCCCAACGACTACGTCATCGATCTCGGCTCGGGGGACGGCCGCATCGTGATCACGGCGGCCAAGAAGCACGGCGCGCGCGGCTTCGGCGTCGATCTTGACCGCTATCTCCTGAAGCTGGCGAACGACACGGCGAGAAAAGAGGGCGTCTCGGATCGGGCGCGCTTCATCGAGCAGAACCTGTTCGAGACCGATTTGAGTCCCGCGACCGTGATCACGAGCTACCTGCTGCCGGAGATGAACCTCAAGCTGCGGCCGAAGCTCCTCAACCTCAAGCCCGGCACGCGCGTCGTCGCCCACGATTACGCGATGGGGGAGTGGACCCCGGACGACGAGAAGACGCTCATCGTGCCGGAGAAGACCGTCGGCGACCCGGGCAAAAGCTATATCTTCTTCTGGGTCGTCCCGGCGCGGCTCGCCGGCACCTGGGAATCCCGGCTTCCGGTCGGCGCGCGGGCCGTGCCCTACCGCTTCAGCTTCGAGCAGGACTTCCAGGTGGTCCACGGCACCGTGCGCGTGGACGACCGCGAAGCGAGGCTGCCGCAGTTCAGGCTGAACGGGGATGAGCTCACCTTCAGCTTCAGCGCTTCCGTCGGCGGGACGATGGTGAGCCACCGCTTCCGCGGGCGGGTCAAGGGCGACGCGATCGAGGGCACGGTCACGATCGGGGAGGGCTCGGGCCAGCGCATCATGCCGTGGCGCGCGAAGCAGACGGCGCGCGGCGAGATGCAGATGGGCGCGGCGGGCATGTCGCTCGCGGCGGTCGCGCCGTGAGCGCGGCGCCCACGCCGCCGGCGGACGCGGGGGGCCAGCCGCGGCCCACGCTCTCCGTCTTCGACGCGGTGGCGATGATCGTCGGCATCGTCATCGGCGTCGGCATCTTCAAGGCGCCCTCGATCGTCGCCGGCAACGTGGGCAGCGAGACCGCATTCGTCGCGATCTGGCTCGCGGGCGGGGTGATCTCGCTCGTCGGCGCGCTCTGCTACGCGGAGCTCGGCAGCTCGCACCCCAATGCCGGCGGCGAGTACTACTTCCTCAGCAAGGCGTACGGGGACTGGCTCGGCTTCCTCTTTGCGTGGGCGCGCATGACCGTGATCCAGACCGGCGCGATCGCGGCGATCGCCTTCGTGTTCGGCGATTACGCCTCCACGCTGCTCTCCCTCGGCAGGAGCAGCTCGGCGCTCTACGCGGCGATGGCCGTCGTCGCGATCACGGCGTTGAACATCGCCGGCACGAGCGAGAGCAAATGGGTGCAGAACACGCTCACGGTCGCGCTGGCGGCGGCGATACTCGCCGTGGTGGTGGGCGGGCTCAGCGCGGCGCCGCCGCCGGCCGCGCCCGCGCCCGACCCTGCGAAAGGCGGCGCGTGGTTCTCGGGCCTCGCTCTCATCTTCGTCCTGCTCACCTACGGCGGCTGGAACGAGGCCGCCTATCTTACCGCGGAGATGCGTGACACGAGGCGCAACATCGTGCGCGCGCTGGTGATCGGCATCGTGGTGATCACCGTGCTCTACCTGCTGCTCAACCTCGCCTACCTCAACGCGCTGGGACTGGCCGGGATGCAGTCCTCGAAGGCGGTGGCGTCCGATCTGATGAGGGTGACGTGGGGCGCGGGCGGGGCCTGGCTGCTCGGCGTGGTAGTGGTGTCGGCGGCGCTCACGACGCTCAACGCGACGGTGTTCACCGGCGCGCGCACGAACTACGCGCTGGGACGCGATTTCGCGATTTTCCGCGGTCTCGGGCGGTGGAATGAAAAGGCCGCGGCCCCGGTCAACGCGTTGCTCACGCAGGGCGCGATCGCGCTCGCCCTGGTGCTGCTCGCCTCGTTCACGCCCGATGGTTTCCAGACCATGGTGGCCTACACCGCGCCGGCGTTCTGGCTCTTCTTCCTGCTGACCGGGCTTTCGCTGTTTCCGCTGCGGCGGCAGGCGCCCGCCAATGACGATCCGTTCCGCGTGCCGTTCTACCCGGTGACGCCGCTCCTGTTCGCCGCGGCGTGCGCCTACATGCTGTACTCGAGCTTCAACTACGCGATGAGCCTCGATCCCGGCTCGATCGGCGCGATGGTGGGGATCGCGATGCTCGCCTCGGGCGTGCCGGTGCTGATGTGGGCGAAGAGGCGCGCGGCGCAGGCGGGCTGAGCGACGCCATCCCCGCGCAGGCGGACGATAACGGCTGCTGGCGCCGCCCTTGCGGCGCAAAGACGTCATCCTCTCGAAGGCGGGGATCCAGTCGTTACGTTCCGTTTCTTTCCTTTTGCCGTACGCGGCTGCGCCGCGGATTCCGGGGGGCGGCCCCGGGTGCCGGTGACTTTCTTTGCTCCCCCAAAGAAAGGGCTTCCCCGGTTCGCCGCAGAAAACCGGGACAGACCCGGGGTTTGGGTCTGTCCCGGATTTTCTGTCCCCTGCGCTGCTCGACCAGCCCGGCGGTCTGCGCAACTCGCGCATCGACTCGACTCTCGTAGGTTCCTCAGGCGCGAATTGTTGACTTTCCATCCAGCGTTTACCCAGCTCGCCCAGTGCTCGCCCCCGACCCGGCGTTGCTCTCAGAAAACTTTCAGGAAGGGAATTGCTTCAGGGTATGGGGTAACAGTTGACCGGGTCTTACGCGGCTGTTCCCGCAAACGGGCCTGCGGCTAACGAGTCACAGCCGCACCCCTTGCCCGGTCTGCGACTGCTCGGCGGCGAACAGGGGCCCCAACGGCCTTAAGCGGTCATCCGTGCGTCCTGGAGATTGCAGCCTATCTCGATATTTCTGCGGCCAGAGACGAAATAGGCTGCGTGATAACACGGAACATGTTGATAATCCGCAAGCTGCTACTGGCGCCGTTCCAACTTGATTGGCCTAATGACCACGAGGACCCTCGTGTTGAATATCGTGCCTCGATCACGCATCACGGATAGCTCGAAATAGTTGGAACGGCACTAGCCGTCCCATAACAGGCTGCATTTCGGAAGTTCACTATACGTTATGCGGAAAAATGAACGGGCGGGCCGGGAATCTGCTATGTTGACGGAGTGAAGTTCACACGTTACTTTGAGGCACTACGTAGCCGGCCGGATCGCGCTATCATTCGGGAGGAATGGATCGAACAGGCAGTTCGGTCGCCATTTCGAGAAACTGTTCAGGCTGATGGGCGAATTCGGCGCTGGGTGCAGATACCGGAGATGGAGAATCGCTTTCTACGCGTTGTACTTCTGCCCGATGGTGAGACGGTTCACAACGCTTTCTTTGACCGAAGGTTCGTGCCATGAAGGTTCGCTACTTCGCTGATACCGATACACTGCTCATCGAGTTTCGAGATGTGCCGGTCGCTGAAACTCGCGATCTCGATGAGAACACGCTGCTCGACGTCGACGCACAGGGCAATATCTGCTCCATCACGGTCGAGCACGCTTCTCAGCGCGCTGGTGCGCCACAGTTCTCATACGAACAGGTTGGCGCATAACCGCAGGGTCGAGAGCGACGCTCCGCAAGCGGAGCGGTTGCGCGCGCGCCTCACCCGGACACGTTAAGAGGTCGGCGCAGTCGTCCGTTCGCAGCCGTCAGTCATCACGCTTCTTGTTCTGCCGCGGTTTTTAGAATCTTGACCTGGGCGGGCGGAAGAAAAGCTAAGGCAAAAGGCAGAAGGCAGAAAGCAGAAGGGTCTTTCCGTCACCCGTATCTCGTCACCTGTATCTCGTCACTCTTAATCGTCACCATCCAGCTCAAGTGGCAAGCAGCTTGACTTGAGCTGGATTGATTCCGAGCCTGACCGGCGAGCCCGGTGCGAAGCCGGGATCGCCCGCGTGGTGCGGCTGGTCGGCGACGAGCTCGGTCCCGCCGACCCGCACCCTATAGCGCACGAACTCTCCCAGGAACTCGCGCTCGGTGACCGTGCCGCTCCACCAGGCGCGCCCTGGCTCCTCGGCACGGCCGGGCGCGGCCAGCACGATCGCGTGCGGCCGGATCGCGATCTCGGCGGCGCCGGCGGGAGCCGCTATTGTGCCGAGGGCGATCGTGCCCAGCGCCTCGGACCTGAACGCGCTCGTTCCGTCGGCCTCGACCAGCGTCCCGCGCAGCAGGTTGATCGTCCCCACGAAGTTGGCGATGAAGCGGTTCGCCGGGGCGTCATAGAGCTCGATCGGCGTGCCGACCTGCTGGATCGCGCCCTGGTCGAGGACCGCGACCCGGTCGGCGATGGAGAGGGCCTCTTCCTGGTCATGCGTGACGAAAATCGTGGTGATGCCGAGCTTCCTCTGCAGCGCGGCCAGCTCGCCGCGCATGTGGATGCGCAGCTTCGCGTCGAGGTTGGAAAGCGGCTCGTCGAGGAGCAGCACCTTGGGCTCGATCGCGATGGTGCGCGCGAGCGCGACGCGTTGCTGCTGCCCGCCGGAGAGCTGGCCGGGACGGCGGGCGCCGAACTCGCCGAGGCCCACGAGCTCGAGCGCCGCCGCGGTGCGCCGCCCGATTTCCCCGCGCGGCAGCCTCCGCTCCTCCAGACCGAATGCGACGTTCTGCGCGACCGTCATGTGCGGCCACAGGGCGTAGTTCTGGAACACCATGCCGATGTCGCGCTGCCAGGGCGGCACGCCGGAGACGTCTTCGCCGCCCACCCGTATCGTGCCGGATTGCGGACGCAGGAATCCTGCGAGCAGCCGCAGCAGGGTGGACTTGCCGGAACCGGAGGGCCCAAGCAGTGCGAAGAACTCGCCGGGCTCGATCGCGATGCTGACCTCGCGCAGCACCGGCGTCCGCCCGTAGGCGAGCGACACGCGGTCGAACTCCACCCTGACCTTGGTCAGAGATTCCATGCACTGACGAGAAATAGACGGGATTTACAGGATTTCACAAGATTAGCAGGATCAAGCCGATCAAATAATCATGTGAATTCGGTTGAATCCTGTTAAT
>Ga0209172_10002684_pt1 | contig 30267 bp, 29 predicted proteins | sample LarsenN4metaG_FD_184113 | JGI IMG/M metagenome (GOLD analysis project Ga0209172, IMG submission 184113) | Hot spring sediment bacterial and archeal communities from British Columbia, Canada, to study Microbial Dark Matter (Phase II) - Larsen... ... | reverse complement strand
GTCGGGATTGCCTTCGCCGGCGGCGATGGAATCGCCCATGCCGGCGATCAGCACGTCTTTCACCAGGATGTCGGTCACCACGCGCTGGGCGGTGCCGTCGGGCAGGCCGACATCGAGCGCGGCGCTGGTCGGTCTGCCGGCGCGCACCCGCAGCCGCACTTCCTCTTCGCAGGCGGCCGTCACCTGCCGCGGCGCGCCCGTCCCGTCGTCGAAGCTCCAGGCGCAGGTGGCGTTCGGCGGCAGGTTGCCGGCGGCGACAACGCCGATGGGATAATCCGCCGGCGCCATGTAGTTCTCGCGTTCGCCGTCGCGCTGGCAGAATTCAGGAATGCGGCCGGACTGGTCGACGCAGAGATTGTCCACCATGTCGCGCGCCCAGCCGCGCCCGTCGCTGGCGAGCGCCAGCCGCCGTTCGGCGGCGAGCACGCCGTCACCGCGCGTGGCGGCCACATGGCGCTGGAAATCAGATTCTGTCTTGAACAGGCGGAAGCGGTTCTTCACTTCCCATTCGATGCGGAAGGGCGCAGCGCCCGATGCGCCGGTTTGCGCCAGGCCCGGCGTGGCGACGGCAACGATCAGGGCAATGAGGAGGGACCGGAACATCGGCGGACAGACTTTGCGAGGGCGGCGATAGCATCGCTTAGCACGGCGGTTTGGGCGGAAATAAGGGGGGCGGGGCGTATAAAAAGCAGGCACCCGCAGCAGGGCCCGCGTTAGCCACATCGGCGGGCGGCCTTGCCGGGATGAAAGGGCGGCCGGTGCGGGCTGCCTTAGGTCTGGATCAGCCAGGCTTCCAGCAATTCGGGCGACTGCAATTCGATGAAGCGCAGCGCGAAGCCTTCCGGAAACAGCCGCACCACGCGGCCGATGATCTTGCCGACCGCGAGCACGTCGCCGAGCTGCGGATTGATATCCGCCGACACGGCGACGCCCGACACCGACATGTCGATCACGAAACAGCCGAGCACGGAGCCGTCGGCCAGCATCACCGTGGAATGCGGGATCTTGGGAATGACCCGCTTGTGCTTGCGATCGTCCGGCAGCTTGTAGTTCTTGTGCTTGTCGAGCCAGTCGATCCTGGCGGCGAGGCGGGCGCGGCGGTCGTCCGGCATGACGACGCTCATGACGAAGCCGCCCGGGATGAGCCGCACGACCTGCCCCTCCAGTCTGCCAAGCTCGTCGAAATGCGCGATCACGCGTTCTCCGATCGTGCCTTTCACCGGGCCGATCAGGGCAATCGCCTCGGTCGAGATGCTCACGGTGCGGCAGGCGAATTCCCGCCGCTCGGCGCGCAGGTTGCGCTTGTTGGCTAGCGAATAGCGTCCGCCGATGCTCGTCGCCGTGCGCAGGCTGCGTCGGTCGACGATCGCGATGTCTTCCGGATTCTCGATTGCCTGTGCCAGCATGGCCGCCGCTCGTTCGGAAGCAGGTTGTATGACGTACAAAAATCAATGCCGCGCTGCGGAAATTGCCTAGAATGCAAAGTTAATATTTATCTACCGGTATTCAGCAAAATTGGATTGTGAAATGCAGAGTCTGGTTCCAATCTCGCGCCGGCGCGGGGCGTGCCGGGCGGGCATCCCGGGGGCGAAGCGAGGCCATTGATGTTGATCGGCTTTTTCACCGAGCTGAAATCCGCAGGGGTGCCGGTCACGCTGCGCGAATACCTGACGCTGATGGAGGCGATGCAGGCCGATCTCGCCTCGCGCCGGGTCGAGGACTTTTACTATCTCTCGCGGGCGCTGCTGGTGAAGGACGAGCGCAATCTCGACAAGTTCGACCGCGTCTTCGGGCATGTCTTCCGTGGCCTCGACCTGATGGAAGACGCGTTGGCGGCTGAAATCCCGGAGGAGTGGCTGCGCAAGCTGACCGAGAAATACCTGACCGAGGAGGAGAAGAAGCAGATCGAGGCTCTGGGCGGGCTCGACAAATTGCTGGAGACGCTGAAGCGGCGCCTCGCCGAACAGAAGGGCCGCCATCAGGGCGGCAGCAAATGGATCGGCACCGGCGGCACCTCGCCCTTCGGCAATTCAGGCTACAATCCCGAGGGAATACGCATTGGCGGCGAAAGCCGACACCGCCGCGCGGTGAAGGTCTGGGACAAGCGCGAGTTCAAGGACTTCGACGATCAGGTCGAGCTGGGCACGCGCAACATCAAGGTGGCGCTCCGTCGCCTGCGCAAGTTCGCCCGCACCGGCGCTCCTGAAGAACTCGACCTCGACGGCACCATCAAGGGCACCGCGCACAAGGGGTATCTCGACATCCACATGCGGCCGGAGCGCCACAACGCGGTGAAGGTCTTGCTCTTCTTCGATGTCGGCGGCTCGATGGACTGGCACATCAAGGCGACCGAGGAATTGTTCTCCGCCGCGCGCGCCGAGTTCAAGCACATGGAGCATTTCTACTTCCACAATTGCCTCTACGAACGGGTGTGGAAGGAGAACCGGCGGCGCTGGCAGGAAACGACGCCGACCTTCGACGTGATGCACACCTATCCGCACGACTACAAGGTGATCTTCGTCGGCGATGCGTCGATGTCACCTTATGAGATCGTCATGCCCGGCGGCTCGGTCGAGCATATGAACGAGGAGCCGGGGCAGGTCTGGATGGAGCGCATCGTTCGCACATACCCTGCGGCGGTGTGGCTCAATCCGGTGCCGGAAAGCGAATGGGACTACACGCAGTCGATCCGCATGATGAAGCAGCTGATGGCGGGCCGGATGTATCCGCTGACGCTGGAGGGGCTGGATCAGGCGATGCGGGAATTGGTGCGGTGAGGGAGCCGGCAGTTCTCACGTCATGTTGACGGCTGGAGGAGAGTATTCGCCTGCGTTGATCCGCTTAATGGTTTCATCGTGTGGCGATAGGGCGCGAAGAGTTCGCAACTTCCTCGTCACTCGCAAACCGGCCGGCTGCAATATCATCAAGGCCTTTTTGAATTGCCGCGCGTTCGCTATCGCTCAAGCGATAAACACCAAAATGCTTCGCCTCGGTGTCGATCATGAAGCGAACAAGCTCCGCCTGCGCTTCCTCCGGCCAGGAAGCGGCGCGTTCCATCAAAGCGTCGAGCGTTTTGGTTGCTGCCATAACTCAAATATAGCAGTGGGTTGGGAAATTTGCCACCGAGCGCTTTTCACGTAGGCTTGGTGCGAAATTCGGCTCCTGCATTCGCCTCACGGCGCGCCCTTCGTCTGTTCTTCCAGCGCGCGGCAGGCGGCGGCGTCGGTGCGCTCCAGACGGAACACGCGATCATCGCGGCCGAGATCGACATGCACCGCGTGGTCGCCCTTGCGGCCGGCGCGCCAAGGCGCGATCGGGCTGTCGAGATAGAGCGTCGCGCTTTTGCCGTCGGCGGGCAGGTCGATGACGAAATAGCCGCCTTCCTCCGCCGAGCCCGGCGACGTCACCACGATGCAATCGTAGCCGGCGCGCTTGGCGAAGGCCTTGATCATGCGGTTGCCCGAGGTGTCGATATTGGCGGTGGTGGCGTTCCAGTCGCAGCCGCCGGCAAAGACCAGCGGCGGCTGTGGCGTGCGGCGTTTCAGCATGATGCTTTCGATGTGGGCGCCGTTGTTGCCCTGATACTTGAACGAGAGCAGGGCCTCGACCGTCTGCTGCTGCGGTTTGCGCTTGAGATGCGCGGCGTCGTAGACGCGCCGGTAGCAGGCGCCGGCGCCGTCTTTCGGCGTGATGATCTGCCTGAGCGGCTCACTGTCTTGCGCTGCGCCAGCCGGGCCGATCAGGATCAGTGTACACAATAATGAGGATAATGAGGAAAGTCGGGTCATTTGCATTTGTCGCGATCTGGCTGCGTCGGGTTCAGGGCGCCTCTTGCCCCCGCCGCCTGATGCGGCCATAGAGCCACGATGACAGCAATCGAAATCTATGTCGACGCCGACGCCTGCCCGGTGAAGAACGAGATCTACAAGGTGGCGGAACGGCATGGACTGAAAGTCCATGTCGTATCCAATTCCTTCATCAACGTGCCGCGCGATCCCATGATCGAGCGCGTGATCGTGGCGGAGGGCATGGACAAGGCGGACGACTGGATCGCCGAACGCTCGGCGCCCGGCAAGATCGTGATCACCGCCGACATCCCGCTCGCCAGCCGCTGCGTGAAGGCCGGCGCCGCGGTGATCGCGCCCAATGGTCGCGTCTTCACCGAGGACTCCATCGGCCTGACGCTCGCCACCCGCAATCTGATGGACGACCTGCGGTCGGCGGGCGCGGTCACAGGCGGGCCGAAGCCGTTCTCCCCGCGCGACCGCTCGGCCTTTCTGTCGGCCCTCGACCAGGCCGTCGTCCGCCTAAAACGCGCGGCGGAGCGGGCGCCGAAGTCCTGATTTGCGCTGGATCAAGGTCTTTTTGCGCGGGGGGAGCAGCCTACATCCAATTGAATGGATCGGAGGACTGTCATGTCTTTTATCGACCGCATGGAACGCAAGATGGCCAGCATGACCGCGATGATGGACAAGGCGGGCGTGGATATCGACCGCATCGCCACCAGCCGGCACGGGCTCGATCTGGCCGATGCCATCCGCACCTGCCGGGCCTGCGGGGCGGGCGATGTCTGCGTCGACTGGCTGGCGCGGGCGCCCGAGCACGTCGCGCATGCGCCGGCTTTCTGCCCCAACGCGGCGCGCTTCGAGCGCCTCAAGGCTCAGTGATCACACCGCCACCGAATGCCGGGCCCGGTTGCCCGGCAGATAGGCGTCGAACGCGGCTGCGGCGAGCCGTACCAGCGGGCGTCCGGTTTCGGTGACGACGATCGTGTCTCCTTCGACCGAAATCAGCCCGGCCGCGGCCAGCGGCATGAGCGCGTCGAGTTCCGCACGGAAGCCATTCGAACCGCCGAAGTCGCGCAGGTCGAGCGAGAGGTCGCACATCAGCCGCTCGATGATCTCCGCGCGCAGCCTGTCGTCATCGTCCAGTGCCAGACCTTTCACCGTCGCCGGCCGCCCGACCGCGACCGCGCGCGCATAGCCGGCGACATCCGGCGCATTCTGCACAAAGCCCTGCGGCAGCTTGCCGATGGCGGAGGCGCCGAGCCCGATCAGCGCGTCGGCGCTGTCGGTGGTGTAGCCCTGGAAATTGCGACGCAGGCGTTTCTCGCGCGCGGCGATGGCGAGGTCGTCGTCGGGCTGCGCGAAATGATCGAGGCCGATGGCGTCATAGCCTGATCCGGCAAACACCTCCGCGGCAAGGCGCGCCTGTTCCAGCCGCTCGGCCGCGCCGGGCAGGTCGCTTTCGCGGATCAGCGCCTGATGCTTCTTGAACCAGGGCACATGCGCATAGCCGAACAGCGCGATGCGCTGCGGCACGAGCGACACCGCCAGTTCCGCGCTGCGCGCGACATCGGCGCGGCTCTGCTTCGGCAAGCCGTACATCAGATCGAAATTGATGCGATCGAGCCCCGCCTCGCGCAGCAGGGCGACGCCGCGCTGCACCTGATCGAAGGGCTGGATGCGGCCGATCGCCCGCTGCACCTGCGGGGAAAAATCCTGCACGCCGAGGCTGACGCGGTTGACACCGATCTCCACCAGCGTCTGCGCCAGCGATCGCGTGATCTTGCGCGGGTCGAGTTCGATATTGTGTTCCAGCAGGCTCGACAGATCGAAGGCATTGCCCAGCGCGTCGGTGATGCGCGCCAGCCAGTCCTCGCCGAGGATGGACGGCGTCCCTCCGCCCCAGTGCAGATGCGTCACGCGCCGTCGTCCGCTCAGCGCCGCGACCAGCCGGAATTCCTGCAGCAGATGTTCGGCATAGCGGACGACCGGCACCCGCTGATGCGTCGCCTTGGTGTTGCAGCCGCAATAATGGCAGAGCTCGGTGCAATAGGGCACATGCAGGTAGAGCGAGAGCGTTGCGTCTTCCGGCAGCGCCCGCAGCCAGCCGGCATAGGTCGGCGCCCCGACCTGCGCGGAGAAATGCGGTGCGGTGGGGTAGGAGGTGTAGCGCGGGACATTGCGCTCCAGCAGCGTCAGATCGGCATTCATTTCAACAGAATGCCGCCTCAAGGCCGGAACGGCCTTGATCGGCATCAATCCCGCGCCGGCTCCACGGGAGAATCCTGCAATATCAGCCGGCTTCGGGCTTCGCCGTCACCGCCGCCGTCTCCTCGCTGAGCGGGCGGGCGGCGCGCGCCGGCTGGGTAAAGGGGGTGGGGCGAGGGATATTGCCCTGGATCAGCGCGCGCCCGGCCATCAGCCCGCCGGCGATTTCCAGCGACACCCGCTCGGCATCGCGCTCGCGCAGGCGCTGCATGATCTCGGCGAGTTCCTCTTCCGGCACTTCCAGGCGCCGTAGCGCTTCCTCGCCGAATTTCATGGCCGATTCGAAAGTCTCGCGGATTTGCCAGTCGACGCCGGCCTGGATCAGCTCCAGCGCATGTTCGCGGTCGTAGGAGCGCACCAGCGTCTGCGCCAGCGGGAATTCGGCTTTGGCAAGCTCCAGAATCCTGTTGGCGGTCCGGCGGTTGTCGACGCAGACCGCGATCACCTTCGCGGAGCCCGCGCCCGAGGCGCGCAGCACGTCGAGCCGCGTACCGTCGCCGTAATAGATCTTGAAGCCGAAATCGGCGGCGGCGCGGATCATCTCGGTGTCGGTGTCGATGATGGCGATGTCGCAGCCGCGGGCGAGGAACGACTGGCTCACCACCTGGCCGAAGCGGCCGAAGCCGATGATCAAGACCGAGCCAGCGAGATTGCTCGCTTCCTGCACGCCCTCCATGGATTGCTGCACCGGGGCCGGCACCAGCCGCCGCAGGACGATGAGGCCGACCGGGGTGAGCGCCATGGAGACGATAATGGTCGCGGTGAGGATGGCGTTGAGCCGCGCGTCAAAAATGCCGGCGGCGGCCGCCGCCGCGTAGAGCACGAAGGCAAATTCGCCGCCCTGCGCGAACAGCGCCGCGCGGTAGATCGATTCGCGGTGCGTGGCGCGGAACAATCGCGCCACGAGATAGATGCCCGCCGCCTTGGTCAGCATATAGCCGAACACGGCGGCGAGGACGATCTGCCAGTTGCCGATCATCACCGCGAGATCGAGCGACATGCCGACGCTGAGAAAGAACAGGCCGAGCAGGATGCCGCGGAACGGCTCGATATCGGCCTCGAGCTGGTGCCGGAACGTCGATTCCGACAGGAGCACGCCGGCGAGGAACGCGCCCATCGCCATTGACAGCCCGCCGAGCTGCATCGCCAGCGCCGAGCCGAGCACGACCAGCAGCGCGGCGGCGGTCAGCACCTCGCGCGCATGCGAATCGGCGAGCACGCGGAACATCGGATTGAGCACATAGCGTCCGGCGACGAGCAAAGCGGCGAGCGAGCCGGCGGCGACCGCGATATTCTGCCAGTGGATGGCGCCATCGGCGATGGCGCCGGGCGAGAGCAGCGCGACGATGGCCAGCAGCGGGACGATGGCGAGGTCTTCCAGTAGCAGGATTGATACCATGCGCTGGCCGCGTTCGGTCGAGGTGACGCCGCGCTCCTCCAGGATCTGCATCACGATGGCGGTGGAGGTGAGCACGAAACCCATGGCGGCGATGAAGGCGATCGCGGGCGCAAGGCCCGCCGCAAGCCCGAGCGCGGTGAGCAGCGCGCCGCAGGTGAGAACCTGCGCCGCGCCGAGCCCGAAAATGTTTCCGCGCAGCGACCACAGCCGCGACGGCTGCATCTCGAGGCCGATCACGAACAGGAACATGACCACGCCGAGTTCGGCGACATGCAGGATCGCCTGCGGATCGGTGAACAGCCGCAGGCCGAACGGCCCGATGATCACGCCCGCGGTGAGATAGCCGAGCACCGAGCCGAGCCCCAGCCGCTTGAAGATCGGCACCGCGACGACGCCGGCGGCGAGCAGAGCGACGACCTGGATCAGTTCGGTGCTTTGGGAGTCTGCGGCCATGGGGGAATTCCTGTTGTCACCGCATCAGATTAGACGTCATGGCCGCACTTGTCCCGGCCATCCAGGTCTTGGCTGCTGCACGATTTTGTAGCCCGCATGGAGCGCAGCGGAATGCGGACAAATGCGGAAAGACAGGCCCGATCGCTGCGCTCATCCGGGCTACGACGCTACGTCAGCACCAGCGTGAGCTTCTTCGCCGCCCGCGTGATGCCGGTATAGAGCCATTGCGTACGGCTGTCCTGGAAGGCGAAGGATTCGTCGAACAGCACGACATCGTCCCATTGCGACCCTTGCGCCTTGTGCACGGTGAGCACATAGCCGTAGTCGAATTCGTCATAGGGCTTGCGCTGGCTCCAGTCGAACGCCTCGATGCCGCCAAGAAAGCATTCCGGCCGCACCGTCACCTTGATGCCGCGCGTTCCGACGCTGCCCTCGGGGCGCAGCCGCATGGTCATCAGCCCGGTCTTGCGCCCGCCGCGCTCGCGCACGCTCCACAGCCCGCCATTGAAGAGGCCCTTCTTGCGATTGTTGCGCAGACACACGAGGCGGTCGCCGGAGACGGGCAGGGGATCCTCGATGCCGCGCCGCTCGCGCAATCTCATATTGTAGGCGCGGCGGGTGTTGTTGCGCCCGACCAGAACCTGCTCGGCGTCGATGACACGCTGCGGGTCGAGCGCGCTCTTCTCGACGATCTGCGTCTCGCCATATTCGCCGGGCGAGAGCGCGCGGCCCTCGCGGATGTCCATCGACAGCCGCACGATCGGATTGTCCCTGGCCTGACGGTGCACCTCGGTCAGCATGGCGTCGGGCTCGGCATTGGTGAAAAAACCGCCGCCCTGGATTGGCGGCAATTGCGCCGGGTCGCCGAGCACCAGCAGCGGCACGCCGAAGGAGAGCAGGTCGCGCCCCAGCTCGGAATCGACCATCGAGCATTCGTCGATGATGATGAGTTTGGCCTTCGAGGCCGGCGCGTCGTCCCACAATTCGAAACTCGGCACCTCGTCCATCAGGTCGCGCGGCTTGTAGATCAGGCTGTGGATGGTGGAGGCGTTGTAGCAGCCCTTTTGCCGCATCACCTGCGCCGCCTTCCCCGTGAAGGCCGCGAACAGCACTTTGCCGTCGGCTTCGTCGGCGATATGGCGCGCCAGCGTCGTCTTGCCGGTGCCGGCATAACCGAACAGACGGAAGGTTTGCGGCGCGCTTTCGCCCGGCCGCTCATCGAGCCAGGCGGCGACGGCCTTTAACGCGGCGTCCTGTTGCGGGGAGAAAGAGGGCATGAGGGCGTGAGGGAATCAGGTTGTCAAAGTCCTAGCGAGTTCTTTGGAGCAATGCGAGCCTTTGGCACGAATATGCAATTTACGCCAAGTCTGCCCCTCAGGTCTCAGCCTTGGCAGCGCCGCGATGGCCCAGCGCATCATGAGAACACACAAGCTTGAGGCGGTGCGGCTGATCAGGGACCGGGGCGTGTCTGCGGACCATCCGAAACATGTGTTTCCGGGTCACGGCAAGATGAAGCCGGAGCAGCTTGAGATCGCGCGGCTGAAGCGCGAGGTGATCAGGCTGAAGGCTAAATGGGACATCCTCAAAAAGCCGCGGCCTGCTCTGCGAAGGAATCGGCGGGAAGTTGTCCTCCATTGCCAAGCACCGGAGAATCTGGCCGGTGTAATGGCTGTGCGGGGCGGCGCAGTGAGCGCAGCCGGAGCAATGAATGGCTTGGCGCGAAGGTTCACGCCAGCGTCCTTGCCAGGCATCAGATCTATGGCGCGCGACGGATGTTCCAGGAAAACACGGCTGTCAAACACATCCGAGCCTCGTCACCCGGACGACATGTTTGTTCGGTCTCACATCACCGCGCCGATTTGCCAAGGCACAAACTCCATATCACCATAGCCGAGTTCTTCCGACTTGGTCTTTTTGCCCGAGGCGACGGCGAGGACGGCGTTGAAGATTTCCTCTCCTTTTTCCCTGATCGGCACGCCGTCGAGGATGTCGCCGCAATTGATGTCCATGTCGTCGATCATGCTCGCATAGACCTGTGAGTTCGTGGCGAGCTTGATCGAGGGGGTAGGCTTGCAGCCGAAGGCCGAGCCGCGGCCCGTGGTGAAGCACATCACGTTTGCTCCGCCCGCCACCTGCCCGGTCGCGCCCACCGGGTCGTAGCCGGGCGTGTCCATGAACACGAAACCCTTCTCCTTTACCGGCTCGGCATACTCGTAGACCGCGCGCAGCGTGGTGGTTCCGCCCTTGGCCGCCGCGCCGAGCGACTTTTCGAGGATTGTGGTGAGCCCGCCCGCCTTGTTGCCGGGAGACGGATTGTTGTTCATCGCGCCACCATTTCGTGCGCAATAGTCCTCCCACCATTTGATCCGCTCGACCAGCTTCTCGCCGACCGCACGGTTCACCGCGCGGCGCGTGAGCAGGTGCTCGGCGCCGTAGATCTCCGGCGTCTCCGAGAGAATCGCGGTACCGCCGTGCTTCACCAGGAGGTCAGCCGCGGCGCCGAGCGCCGGATTGGCGGTGATGCCGGAATAGCCGTCGGAGCCGCCGCATTGCAGCGCCAGCGTGATCTCGGAGGCGGGCCGCGTCTCGCGCTTCGTCCGCCCGGCGATCGGGAGCATGGCCCTGACGCGCTCAACGCCCTCCGCCACGGTCTTCCTGGTGCCGCCGCTCGCCTGGATCGTCATGGTCTGGAAGTGGTCGCCTTCGACCAGGCCGTATTCCTCCTTCATGCGGTCGATCTGGAACACCTCGCAGCCGAGGCCGACCATGAGCGCGGCGGCGAGGTTCGGATGGGTGGCGTAGCCCCATTGCGTCCGCCGCAGGACGTCGAATCCTTCGCCCGCGGCGGCAAGCCCGCAGCCTGTGCCGTGCACGAAAGCGACCACGCCGTCGACCTCGGGATAGTCATCGAGCACGCCCGAGCGCTCCACTTCGCGAGCGATGAACCGCGCAGCCGAGGCCGAGCAGTTCACCGACGTGAGAATGCCGATGTAGTTGCGCGTGCCCGTGCGCCCGCCCGGCCGCACGTAACCCTGGAAGGTTGCCTGCAACTCCGGCGGCAGCAGCTCATCATTCCTGGCCGCTTCCGCAAAGCGATAGTCGCGCGCGAAGTCGCGCATCTCGACATTGTGCGTGTGCACCCAGTCGCCGGGCTGCATGGACTGGGAGGCGAAACCGATGATCTGGCCGAACTTCTTCACCGGCGCGCCCTGCGCAATCGGCGCCACCGCCATCTTGTGCCCGCGCATGATGCGCGCGCGGGCTGAGACGTTCACAACAATGGTTCCTTCCGGGAACGGGTCGACGGCGACGACAACGTTGTCGTCGGGAGCGAGGCGAACGAAGCGCGGGGGTGTCATGGCATTCATCGGAAGATCAGGGTGGGCAGCCATAGCGTCACCCACGGCACGAAAGTGATCAGAGCAAGCACAAGCATGAGCGGTGCGATGAAGGGCGCGCAGGCCCGCACACAATCTTCGAACGAGATATTGGCGACCCGTGTGAGCACATAGAGCACCATGCCGACTGGAGGTGTCAACAGACCGATCATCAGGTTGAGCACCATGACCAGCCCGAACTGCACCGGATCGATGCCGACCTGTGTCGCGATCGGCAGGAGCACCGGCGTGAGAATGGTGATCGCCGCAATCGTCTCCATGAAGCAGCCGACGGCCAGGAGCAGCAAATTGATCAGCAGCATAATGGCGACTGGATCGCGCGTCAGCGACAGCAACTGCTCGGCAAAAGCTTCGGTCACGCGCGTGGTGGCAAGTATCCAGCCGAAGATCGAGGCGCCGGCCACGATCAGAAGCACGACCGCCGTGGTCTCGATAGTGTCCATTGTCACTCGCACAAGCTGACGCCAGGAGAGTGAGCGATACACCACGAGACCCAGCAGCAAGGCCCAGACACAGGCGGCGATCGCTGCTTCGGTGGGCGTGAAGATGCCGAACACCATGCCGCCCAGGATGATGACCGGCGTCATCAACGGCATCCAGGCGAGCCAGAACGCGTGCCACAGGTTGCGCAGACTGAACGCGGCATCCGCGCTCCATCCGCGCCGATGCGCATACCAAGTGACGGTCGCCATCAGAATGCCGGCCATAATCAGGCCAGGAATAACGCCCGCTGCGAACAATTGCCCGATCGAGACGCCGCCGACCACCCCGTAGATCACCATCGGCAGAGATGGCGGAATGATCGGTCCAATAGTGGACGAGGCGGCGGTGAGGCCCACCGCAAATTTCACGTCATAGCCATGGTCGCGCATCGCCTTGATTTCGATCGTGCCGAGCCCCCCGGCATCGGCGACCGCGGTGCCCGACATGCCGGCGAAGATCACCGAGCCCAGCACGTTGACGTGGCCGAGCCCGCCGCGCAGCCAGCCGACTACCGACAGCGCGAAGTCGTAGATGCGTTTGGTAATCCCGGACGTATTCATGATATTGCCGGCGAACACGAAGAACGGCACCGCCAGAAGCGGAAAGGAGTCGACTCCGTTGACCATGCGGTGGATCACGACGACGGATGGCACGGTAACTTCGTCGGCAAGGTAGCCAAGTACAAGGTACAGAAGCGACGAGCCCGCGAGCGCCACCGCGATGGGAAGCCCCATGGCGATGAAGACGCAGAGCGAAATCAGAAGAACCGCGACAAGCATGGCTTGCTTCGCCTCGCGTCAATCCAGGGTGAGAGTCTTAATTGTATCAGCTTCCGTGCGTCGCAGCCGGCGCACAAAGCGCAACGCCGCGTAAATGCTCATGGCGACGAACGAAGCACATACGACCCAATAGACCCAGGCCTTCGAAATATCGATCGAAACCATGAACTGGTTCGTGCGCAGCGAAAGCTGCCCCGCAGTTATGGCGAGAAAGATGCAGAACAGCGCCACAACGAGATCGACCGCAACAAGCACCCAGTGGCGCGCTGTCGACCCAAGATACTTGAACAGCGCCTCGACCGCGATGTGCGTGCCCTTGCGCATCGCGGTCACCGAGCCGATGAACGTGACACCGATCAGGAGATAGCGCGCGATCTCCTCAGTCCAGCCTGGAGAGTCGTTGAGTACGTAGCGGGCGAAGAGCTGGAGGAATACGACTGCGAACAATACCCAGAAGACAGCAAAGACGATGCTGTCCCACGCGCTGAGATCGGAAAGGTCGACCTTTGCCTCCTCTTTCTCCCACTGGCGGAAGAGGACGTCGAGTTCCTGGGAGGCGGACGGATGAACGTCCGCCTCTCTGCTATCCGTGGTCGACATGACTCCTCCGCCGCGCGGCTAGTTGGTCGCCGACTTGATCGCTTGCAGCTTGTCGTAAGTCGCCTTGTCCCAGGTCGCGTCCGACGACATGTGCAGCTTCACCACCGCGTCGCGGAACGGCTTGCGGTCGATTTCGTTGACCGTCTTGCCCTGCTGCCGGAACCAGGCGACGAGCTCCTTCTCCGACTTCACGATGTCGGCCGTGCACTTGTCGGCGGCCTCCTTGAGGATATCCGTCAGTGTGGTGCGCTCGGCTTCGGTGAGCTTGCTCCAGGTCGGGCCGCCGACAATGGTGAGCAGCGCGTCGGTAATGTGGCCGGTGAGCGTGATGTGTTTCTGCACTTCGTAGAATTTCTTGGCCTGGATCGTCGGCAGTGGATTCTCCTGCGCGTCGACCGTGCCATTGGCGAGCGCCAGATAGACCTCGGCAAAAGCGATCGGCGTGGCGTTTGCCCCAACTGCCTTGGGAAACATCACATAGAGCGGCGCATCCGGCACGCGGATCTTGAGCCCCTTCATGTCCTCCGGAGTCTTGATCTCCTTGTTCGAGGTGACGTGCCGCTCACCGTAATAGGTCAGCGTGACCACATGATTGCCGGTTCTCTTCTGGTAACCGGCCGCGAGTTCCTTGAAGAGATCGGCGGCGCGGAATGCGGCCCAGTGGCCGTAATCGCGGAACATGAACGGCGCGCCGCCGATCGCGAGCGGCCCGAAACTGCGGCCGGCGAATAACTGGCCCGTATAGATGATGTCGACGGTGCCGAGGCCGAGCGCCTCGTTGATGTCCGATTCCTTGCCGAGCGAGGAAGCCGGAAACACTTGGATTTCATACTTGCCGTTGGTGCGCTTCTTGAACTCTTCGCCCGCCCAGACCGCCCATTTGTGATAGGGCTCGGAGGTCTCGTACACATGGGCCCATCTCAGCTTGGTCTGGGCTGACGCCGGAGCGACGAGCCCGAAAGCGGCGATGGCAAGCGCGGCGCCGAGCGCCAAGCCCTTCATTTGCGGCATGACGTTTCTCCCGATGTTGATAGGCGAGATCGGACCTTCTTGTGGGTCCTTGCGACCGAGGCCCCGTTGCCGAGGGTCGCAGTTCAGCTAACATGTTACTATGTCGGTGAGTTCCTGCAAGAGCCCTTATGGCTTCCTTCCTCCGCTTACCCGCCGCGTCCGCGGCGGCACGGTCCAGCGCATCCAGGAACTCGTGCGCGATGCCATCGTGCGGCTCGAACTGCCGCCCGGCGCCTTCATTGACAAGGCGATGCTTTGCGCGCGACTCGGTGTCTCGCGTTTCCCCGTGTCGGAGGCTCTCGGTCGGCTTGCGGCTGAAGGTTTTGTGGAGGTGCTGCCCCAGCGCGGCACTCGAGTGGCGCGCATCGATCTTGCGGAGTGCCGTCAGTCCATGTTCATCCGCCGCTCACTCGAAGTGGCGGCCGTGGAAAAGCTGGCATTGCAGGCCGACGCCGCATTCCTCAGAATGCTTCAGGACAATCTGCGTGCCGCCAAGCAGGCGATGGCGCAGAACGATCGCGCGCACTTCCACGCACTTGATCTCGCCTTTCACGAGCTGCTGCTCAACCAACTCGGCTATGAGCGGGTAAAGACGGCGGTGGATGCCGCACGCGCGAGCCTTGACCGGGCACGCCTGATCATGTGCCACCCGCGCCGCCAGGCCCTTACTCTGGCCGAGCACCGCGCGATCGTCGAGGCGCTTCGGAAACGGGATGCACGCGCCGCCGCGCGCGCCATGGGTGCACACCTCGACATCGTCATGGTCGAGCTCGAAGCCGTGGCCAGCCAGCATCCGGACGCGTTCGCCGCAGCAAACCGGGAAAAAGTGACGAGAACACTGGCGGTGTTGTAGCCGCGCCATCGACCGGACCTATGGCGCCTCGTGTGTCGCGAGACGTGGATCAGGTTGGTGAGCCGCGCGGCGCGCCACCACCCCTCGGACTTTGATTTGGGGGGGGGGAAATGAGCCAAGCGCGGGCGCGGAAGGCGTTGCGGAAGGGAGAACGCATGTCTCGATCCGTTACCATGAGGTGCGAGCGAAGCGAGCCTCGGAGGGTGACGGCCCATCAGCGGCCGGTCATCCGTCGAGGCCCGCGCCGCGCGGGCGCTCGGGATGACGGTGATAGACGGAATGAAACGCTAAAACAAAACCGCCGGGGTTTCGCCCGGCGGTCCTGCAAATCCCGAATGTGACGGGGCTCACGCCGCCGTAAAGAAGCGCGGGTCGAGTTCACCATTGGCGCGGCTCTGCTGCAGCGTCGCGACTTCGCGCAGCAGGCGGGCAAGATCGCGGCGGCCGGTTTCCAGCGCGCCTTCCGCCATTGCCCGCTCGGCGCGTTCGCGCTGCAGGGCGGCGGTGAGTTCCTCGATCTGCTTCTCGGCGCCGTAGCTGTTCGCCTGCAATTCGCTCTCCAGCCGCGAAACGCGGTCGGTCAGCATGGCGATGCGCTCCTCGGCGCGGGCGAGCGCGGTTTCGCGGGTCTTCACCGCCTTGGTCAGCGCGGCGACGCGCTCGTTCAGCGCCATGCGCGCCTGTTCGGCGTCGTTGAGCTCGGCATTGCGCTGCGATTCTGCATTCTGCATTTCGCTCAGGCGGCTTTCCAGCGCGTTGCGGGTGAGGTTGGCCTCGATCGCGCGGCGCTCGAAGGTGCGGATTTCCTCGGCGCGGGCGAGCAGGGCGGCGCGCGCCTCGTCGAGCAGCTTCTCGGTGGTGATGGCGCGGGTCTGCAACGCTTCGAGCCGCGCCTGCATGGCGCGCTCTTCGTTCTGGTGGCGGCCGCGTTCCTCGTCCAGCGCCTGGGCGAGACGTGCGCGGTCGGCGCTGAGCTCGGTGAAATTCGCCTCGATCTGCCGCACGCGGCCCTGCATCGCCGCGACGGTGTTTTCCGCCTCCACGATCTTGCGGGAAAGGCGAGCGGTCTCGGCGCTGGCATTGTCGAAGGAGGACTGCAGCGTCGCCTTCTCGCGCTCGGCGACGACCAGCTTCTGGCGCGCGGTGTCGCCTTCGGATTCCAGTTGCACGATGCGCTTGTCGGCGGCGGCGAGGCGGTCGCCGAGCCGGCGATGCTCCTCGCGGAAGGACTCCCGCTCGGCGATTTCGTGCTTCAGCCGGCGGTCGAGTTCGATGATGGCAGCGCGATGGTTCTGCAGTTCCACCGCCTGTTCGGCCTTGGCGGCTTCGGCGGTGCGCAAATTCTGCTGGGTGACCGAGAAATCCTGGCGCAGGCGAATGCATTCGCTTTCCAGCGCCGCGGACTTCTTTTCATAGGCCGCGAGTTCGCCGCGCGTCTTGTTATAGGCGTTGCGCATTTCGGCCAGCGTCGATTGCAGGGAGAGCTTCTCGCTCTTTTCCTGCTCATAGGCCTTGAGCGTCTTGCTCACCGGCTCGACCAGCTTGCCGAAGGCGTCGCGGATAGAGTCGAGCTCGCGGATCTTGTTGGTGGCTTCGATCAGGAGATTGCGGACCGACTCGTTTTCCTCGCCGAGCTGGATGGCGAGCGGGGAGAACAATTCGTCGTCGATCTCGACCTCTTTGCCGTTGATGATCGCGGCAACCGGTTCGGTCCCGGCAGCGTCGGGGCGCCGCACGAGCCGTTCTACATTGTCCTGGGCATCCGGGATGATGTTGTCGGGCACAATGTCGATGGTGTCCGTGTCCGCTTTCCGGCCGAGAAAGCTCCCGAATTTGCTCATATGGCAAGTCTCCTGCGCCGTATCCGCCCGGCCGAAGCGACGCTGCTCGAATCACTTATGCTTTTGCATAGCCTAGCTGAAAGCGCCGAAACGGGGGATAGAAGTTAATGAAGTCCCATCATTTGCACGGCCGAATCCCCGGCCGGCGAGTCGTCGGCGATCGCCGCCGCAGGCCGGCGGCCGGAGATCGGCATGTCCGCTGATCCGGCCGCCAAACCGGGGAGGTCGCAGCCGAAACCGCCGGTGTTCCGCAGCGTCGGCCAGGCCTATGCGGACGCGCGCGCGGCCCTCTCGGCGATGCCGGACATGCTGCTGGTCGGGCTGGTCCTCAGCTGCGTCTATGCGGCCGCCGATATCGCGCTCGGCTGGCTGTTCGATTCAAAGGCAGGCTTCTCCATGCCGGCCTTCCTGCTGTCGACGCTGACGGGCCAGGCGTGGAATTTCGCGCTCACGCCGGTCTTCATCGCCATTCACCGCTACATCATCCTGAACGAGGTCACGGAACGCTACCGGCTGGATACGCGCGAGCCGCGCTTTATCGCCTTCTTCGGCTGGACGGTGATCCTCACTCTGGCGGGAAGCGTTCCCGTTCTTCTGGGCCGGCAGGCGGGCGCCGGTACGTTGGCCGGCACCCTTGTCATGGCTGTCATGCTGTTCGTGTTCGTGATTTCGGTCCGGCTGATCATCCTGTTTCCGGCCATCGCGGTCGATGCGCCGGGACGACAATGGCAGAATGCCTATGCCGACAGCCGCGGCAGTTTCTGGCGCATTCTCGGGATCGAAATCGTCGCGCTGCTGCCGCTCCTGGTCGTGGCCCTCCTGGCCGTGGCGGCGCTCGGGGAGGAGTCCGGCGTGCTCAAGGCGGTGCTGACGGTCGCCGCCTTTTTCGGGGCGGTGCTCAGCGTGGCGATCGCCTCACGTTTATATCAGGCGCTCGCGCTGCGGTTGCGCGGTCCGGCGGCGATCTGAACGGATATGCAGAAAAGCCGAAAAAACGGGCCAAAAACCGTGGTTTACCTGCAACACTTGTGAAAAACGCAAGGACCAAGGCTCGACTCCGGCGCACAAATATTCTCAAACTGCCGCCGAAATCGGCGGGTTGGCCGCCGATTCTGTCCTGTCTGACCGGCTCCAGACCGACCGGCAGCAAAGGGGGGTTCAATGAAGAAGATCGGTACTGTGTTCGCGGCCCTTGCCGCGGCCCTCATGTTGATGGGCGGTACGGCGGAAGCCGCGAAGAAGAAGGCGAAGGTGGTCGTCACCCCCGCCGCTCCGTGGGCCTATTGGTGGACCGGTCCTTGGACCGTTCGCGACCCGCGTCTGGCAACCTCAAATCTCGTCGTCGGCGGCGCCGCCACCGGCGCGTATTTTGCGATCCGCGACAGCTCGCGCAATTTCGGCTCGATCGGCAACAAGGGCTTCGCCTATGGCGCCGCTTCGATCGGCTGCGCGGCGGTCTCCCCGATCGTCGGCACGCTCGTCGTCAACCGTCCGCTCACGCAGCGCGAAGTGTTCGTCTCGACGGCGAATTGCTTTGTGCCGTTCGTCGGCGGCTGGGCGATGAATTACTGGTTCGACTATTACGGCTGGGATGCCCCCAAGGGCAAAAAGCGCGGCTAAGCCTCGCTTTCCGTTCCAGATCGAAAAAGCCGGCCGCAAGGCCGGCTTTTTTGCTTTTCAGTTTTGCTTTCAATGTGCGGTGTTCAGCGCACCTGGCTGCAGCTCTCCCAGCGGCCATAACCGAGATCGATCATGCACTGGCCGGGAAAAGGATTGCGGTAGGGACGGCCATATTGATCGAACGACGGATCGGCGCCGCGCCAGCCATACCATCGATATCCATAGGCCGGATATTCATAGTCGCGATAGACGGCGACCGCGCGCTTGCGCTTGCTCGCCGAGGACCATTCGTCCGCCTGTTGCGCAAGCTGTTGTCCGTCTGCGGCAATGGTCCCGGCGCTTGCCGGCACGGACATCGCAAGCAGCGCGGCGGCGAAAACAGAAGATGAAAAACGCAACATCGCTATGACCTTTCCAGTGTTTGAGCCCGGCCGAGAAATGCGTCCGGCCCGCGGAGTTTTTTCATCGCGCCCGGCGGCACTCTAGGCACCGGCGGCCACACGGGCGATTCACGCCTGCGTGTCAAAGCGGTGAACGGATACGACAAGAGAGCGGACCCGCGAGGGTCCGCTCTCTCGCGCGTGAAGCGGAGTTGATCAGCAGCCTTTCCAGCGGCCGTAGCCGAGGTCCTCGACGCACTGGCCGAGCGAACGCCGCCAGGCATATTCCCCCGCCCAGTAGCCGCCGTCGAAATCGTGCGAGGGCACCAGGTATCGGTAGCCCGTGATCACTTCGCCCGTATAGGGATCGACATACCGGTAAACCGGGGCATGGAAGCGCTTCTTCTTGGAAGCGGAAAATTCCTCAGCCTGCGGAGCGGCAATGCCTTTGCCCGCGGCGAGGGCCGGCGCGGTGAGAGAGGTGGCCGCGATGATGGCGGCCAGCGTGAGGGAAACGAGTTTCATGGCAAATCACCTTTCTGACGAATGAGCACGGCAAAATGCGCCCCGTTTTGCCGTTGCGGTCATCGTTTGTCGCCAGCGGGTGGATGCAGGTTCAAAGCGGCAGCCGCCAGCGGCCGCCCATCAGGGCGAGGATGGTTCCCCGCGGTCGAGCGCTCCCTCCACAACCCACCAGTCGCGGTAGGGCGGATCGTCACCCTGCGCCGCCGGGAGGTTGTCGAGTTCGCTGGTATCGAAGGGCCGCGGCGTCTGTCCGCCGCCGGTTCCGGAAGAATCGTCGCGCTCGTGTCTATCTCTGTCCCGGTTGGCCGGTTCGTCTCTCCACGCCGTCATTGCCTCGCCCGAAAAGACTCAGGGTTTAATCAAACACACCTTTCGCAGGACCAATTTGCGACGGTGGAACTTGGTTCCCTCGGATATTCACGCTGGCATGTGGCGATGTCGGATGCGCTCGCAAAAGCCGGAACTGCGGCGCGGCTCGCACGTTGGCGCTGCACGGGAGGCGCTCAACCGCTTCTTGTCTCCAAGACAATCCGACATGCCAACAGAAAGGAACCGGTCATGGGCCTGTTTTCTGCCGACATCAAAACGATGGACGATCTCTTCGTCCACACGCTGCAAGACATCTACTATGCGGAGAACCAGATCCTGAAATCGCTGCCGGAGATGATCGAGAAAGTCTCCGACCGCGACCTGGCGATGGGCCTCAAGAAACATCTCGAAGAGACGAAGAACCATGTGGCGCGCCTGGAGCAGGTCTTCAGGCTGCATGGGTCGGAGCCGCAAGGCGTCGATTGCCCCGCCATCGACGGGATCATCGAGGAGGCCGACGAGATCGCCGGCGAAGTCGACGACAAGGAAGTGCTTGACGCGGCCATTATCGCCGCCGCGCAGGCGGTCGAACATTACGAGATCACCCGCTACGGCACGCTGATCGCCTGGGCGCACCAGCTCGGCCGCGACGATTGCGCCACCATCCTGCAGAAGACGCTGGAAGAGGAGAAGGCCGCCGACAAGAAGCTGACGTCGGTCGCCGAAAGCAAGGTCAATCGCAAGGCCGCGAGCTAAGGGCCGAGGAAAAACGGCGCTGACATCTGTCAGCGCCGTCATTTTTCGGAACGTTGCGCCGTCAGTTCTTGACGATCTGATCCTCGGGCGGCTTCTTGCCGTTGCGGCCTTTCGGCGCAGCCTCCACTGGTGTCTGAGTGTTGGCGGCGACCGGCGGCTTGCTGAAATTCGTTTTGACGCGTTTGGCCAGCGTCGCCGGCGTCTGGGCCGGCGCGCCGGTCTTCGCCGCTGACCTCTGAGTATTCATATGGGCGATTTCCTGCTGCACCCTGGCGAAATCCCGGCGTGATGACGCCAACGCGCCTTCGGCAACGGCGCGCGCCATGCGTTCGCGGCTCAGCGCCGTGTTCAGCTCCTCGAGGCGCTTCTCGTCGGCTTCGCGCAGCACCTGATAATCGCTTTCGAGTTGCTTGATGCGATCCGCGAGCGCGACATTCTTTTCCTCGGCGCGGGCGAGGGCGGCTTCGCGCAGCTTCAGCGTCTTGCTGACCGCACCGGAGCGTTCCATCAGCGTCGCCCGCGATTGGGTGAGCTCGGAGATCTGCCGCTCAAGCGCCTCGTTGGCAGCCTCGATCTGGCGCAGCTTCTTCTCGGCGCCGATCCGCGCCGTCTCCGCCTCGCCGGCCTTGCGCTCCCAGTCGCGACCTTCCTCGGTGCGCGCCGCAAGCGTCTCGCGGACCTCGGCCAGAAGCTTTTCCGCGGCGGTCGCACGCGACTGCAGCGCGCCCAGACGATTGCTCAAGGCCGCGGCCTCGGTCTGATGTTGCTCCCTGGCTTCGTCAAAGCGCGCCTGCAATGCGTTGCGTTCCGTCTCGTTGTCCGCCGCTGCGGCTTCCAGATCGCCGATCTTGCTGCGCGCGCTTGCCAGCAGGGTTTCCGTCTCGCTCAGGCGCCGCGCCAGGCGCGAAGATTCGGCAATGCTCTGGTCGAGCGAAGCCTGCAGCGACTGCTTTTCCTCTTCGGTCAGCACGACCTTTTCCTGCAGCGCCTGGACGTCGGCTTCCAGCCTGACGATTTTTCTGTCGGCCGCCTCGATTTCGTCCGCCAGCTTGTCATGTGCCTCGGAGAGGGACTGACGCTGTCCGCTCTCGACGCTCAGTTGTCGTTCAAGCTGGACGATCTGGCTGTGTTGCGCCGCGATCTCATCCGACAGCTGTGCCCGGATCGATTCCAGTTGCTGCACGTCCTGCCGGATGGCGCCGAGATCCTGGCGCAGGAGTGCGTTGTCGTGCCGCAGCGTCGCGCGTTCCTTTTCGGCCTGTGAATGATCGGTGCGCAGCGCATCGAGATTGGCGCGGACCTCGGCCAACAGGTTGCGCAGGCTCGCATTCTGCGATTTTTCCTGCTCGACCTCGCGCAGGATATCGCTGACCGGGGTGACGATGTTGCCGAAGGTGGCCTTGAGGGCGTCGAGTTCCTCGAATTTGCGGGACGCCTCGATCAGCAATCCCCGCAGACCTTCATTTTCGGCGCCGATGCGGCTGCCGAGATGTTCGAGGCCGGCTTCGTCGATTGGCGTTTCGATCGTGGCTGGACGAGGTGAGGGGTCGGGGATCGGAGATGCCGTGTCCTGATTGTTCGCTGTCCCGTTCCGCCCGAAAAACGCAGTGAGCCTGTTCATGATGTCGCCCCTTACCCACGCAATAATGACATTGCGCGACAACCGTGCCGCATTCTGGCTTCTTCTGGTTGTGCCGCTTCCGGATTCCTAAACCAAATCGGGCGAGCGCGCGGCATTTTTAATACAATTTTAAGGCAAGGGACCCAGGGGGAGGCAGCAAGATACCGTTACCCGGGCCAGGGCTGAGGATGTTGGGGAAAACGTCTGTCCGCCAAGGCTTTGCGCTGGCGCCATCCTGCGCTACCAGCCGGTCCAGCCCGGGCGATGCATGAGATATCCACAGGGGGGTACAGCGTGGGCTTGGAATCGGAGCAAGGGCGGGTGGGGAGTGACGAGGCTGCGGCTGAGCCGTTGGCCGAAACCCTCTATGTCTACAAGCCCTCGCTCCTGGGCGCCCCGTGGGAATTCAGGCTACTGCCCGATCGGCTGGCCTTTGCCGCAGGCTCACGAGCCGGCGCCGTACCGTACAGCGATATCCGCCGCGTGCGGCTGTCGTTTCGCCCGGTCACCATGCAGTCCTACCGCTTCATCGCCGAGATCTGGTCGTCATCGGGGCCGAAGCTGACCATCGCGTCGACTTCCTGGCGCGGGTTGCTGGAGCAGGAGCGGCTCGACAAGGGTTATCGCGAGTTCGTCCTCGCCCTGCACCGGCGCATTGCCGATGCCGGAGCCTCGCCTCTCCTCGAGGCGGGCAGTCATCCTTTGCTGTACTGGCCCGGGCTTGCGATCTTTGCGCTCATTGCCCTTGGCGTCGCCGCGCTGCTGATACGCGCGCTGACGCAGGACTCGTGGGCGGCGACGCTTTTTCTCGCGGCGTTCTTTGCCTTGCTGCTCTGGCAAATCGGCGGATTTTTCAGGCGCAACCGGCCCCGCCGCTACGGCGCGCGCGCGGTGCCCGACGAAGTGCTTCCCCGGCCGAAGAGCTAGCTGCGGAGCACCAGCACCGAGCAGGTGGCGTAACGCACCATGTGTCCGGCATTGGAGCCCAGAAAATAGCTGCGCATGTCCGGCCGGTGCGACGTCATCACGATGAGATCGGCCGGCATCGCTTTCGCTTCCTCGATCACCTCGTGATAGATGCCGCCCTGCCGCACCACCGTGGACACATGCCTGGCGTCGAGGCCGCAATCGCGGGCGAGGGCCGCGAGCCCGTCTTCCGCCGACTTGCGCTGCTGGACGTCGAAATCCGGTGGCACATATTCCGCCAGCATCACCGGCGTCATCGGCAGCACATTGATCAGTCTGATCGAGCCGGTGGTTGCGCGTGCCATGGCGCAGGCGGTGTCGATCGCCGGCTTGGCAAGTTCGGGCTCGGCGAGATCGACGGGGACGAGGATTGACTTGAACACCTTACCCTCCCTGCAGGTGGACTGCCGACCGCATATTGCCACGCGGGCGTCCGCGGGGTGAGAGGGATTCGGTGTCGCGGGTCAGGACTTTTCATCGAGCCCGCGCGGTGTGACGAAGGCGTCAAGGCGTCCCGTCCCCGGCTGCAGGCTGGCCCAGTCGTCGGTGGGCACGTCGATGACGGCAAGGCCGGCGGTGGGAAATTTCTCCGCCAGCTGGTCGAGGCCGCGGCCCTCCTTGATCAGCATCAGCGCCAGATCCTGCAGGCCGGGATTGTGCCCGACGACGAGCAGGCAGTGGCACGACGCCGGCGTATCCCGGATCGCATCGAGAATGTTTTCCGGCTGCGCTTCATAGATGCGTTCGTCGAATACGGCTCTGGGCTTCGCCGGCAGAGCCGCCGCCACCAGTTTCCAGGTTTCCCGTGTCCGTTGCGCGGAGGATACCAGCACGCAGTCCGGAATGAGCGCGCGTGCCGCCAGATAGGCGGCGATTTTCGGCGCCGCCGTGCGTCCGCGCGCGGACAGGTCGCGGTCGTGGTCGCGTTGGCCGGCCTGCGACCAGTCGGATTTTGCATGACGCAGCAGCATAAGACGGCGCATGAGCGAAACCCTGAGCGAAGCCTTGGGGGAGGCGGCGAAGGCTTGTTTTCACAACACTAGCATGCGAGATCGTGAGCGGGCATTCGGCCCTTCCGACACGCACATGGACGCTCCCGACATCGCGATCTACGGGTCGAGCCTGTTTGCCGCAACGGCGATGTTGCCGCCGCCGCGGGCGCCGCTTGCGCTCGATCTGGATGTCGACGTTTGCGTCATCGGCGGCGGGCTCGCGGGATTGACCACAGCGCGCGAAGTGGCGCGGCGCGGCTGGTCCGTGGTGGTGCTGGAAACGAACCGCATCGCCTGGAGTGCTTCCGGCCGCAACACCGGCTTCGTGCTGCCGGGTTTTGGGCAGTCGCCCGAGACAATCGTCGAACGTGTCGGCCTTGAACATGCCCGCGCGCTATGGGCGCTGTCGAAAGCCGGCCTCGATTATGTACGGCAGACGATTCAGCAGCATGACATCTCGGTCGATGCCACCGACGGCTGGCTCTATGTCTCGAAAACCGACCGTGCGGCAGAAATGGAAGCCGAGGCGGAGCTGTTGCGCAATCTCGGCGCAGATGTCGATGTGCTGCCCTCGGACAAGCTGCGGGCGCTGCTGAAGACGCCGTATTACTTTCAGGCCATCGCGTTTTCGGATGCATTCAATATCCATCCGCTCACCTATGCCCTGACGCTGGCGAAGCTTGCGGAAGAGGCGGGCGCGCGCATCTGCGAAGGTACGCCGGCCTTGTCGATCGATCCGGCTGGTGTGCGCAAGCGCGTGACGACCCCGCATGCCAGGGTGCGCGCGGCGCATATCGTGCTGGCCGGCAATGCGCATCTGGGCGCGGTGATGCCCGAGATCGCACGCACGATCCTGCCGGTGCGCACCTATGTCATGGCCACCAAGCCGCTGGACGCAGCCAAGCTTGCCGAGGCGATCGCCTGGCGCGGCTCGGTGTCCGATACCGACTGGGCTGACAACCATTATCGCGTGGTGGGCGATCGCCTGGTTTGGTCCGGCCGCATGACCACTTGGGAGGCCGATCCCTGGCGTTTCGCGAAGAGGCTGCGGCGCGACATCCGCCGCATCTATCCCCAGCTCGGCGATATCGAAATCGATTATGCGTGGAGCGGCACGTTGGGCAACGCCGTGCATCGCATGCCGCAGATCGGAGAGATCATTCCCGGCGTTTGGCTTGCAAGCGCGTTCGGCGGGCATGGTATCAACACCACGGCGATGGCCGGCAACATGATTGCGCGGGCGATCGTCGATGGCGACACCGCCTGGCGGCTGTTTCTGCCATTCGAACTGATCTGGGCCGGCGGCGCGCTCGGCCGCACGGTCGCGCAGGTTTCCTATTGGGCCTATCGTGCGAAGGAGCGCCTTGCCGCGCGGGCCTCGCGCAAGGCCGAGCAGGAGCGCGACAACGGAAAGGGGCGCAAGGGTTCAAGGAAGCCAAAGCGGGAGGCCGGCGATCTGCGCCAGCACGTGCGCGAGCAGCGCGCCCAACAAGCCGCACAGCGCAAGCCGCAGGCTCGGAAGCCCGCGCGCAAGGGTCGGCCGCCTAACGGCTCTCCCGCCGCGCCATAAACGCCAGGCGCTCGAAAAGATGCACGTCCTGCTCGTTCTTGAGCAGCGCGCCGTGCAGCGGGGGGATCAGCTTTTTCGGGTCGCGCTCGCGCAGCAGTTCCGGCCCGATGTCTTCCACCATCAGGAGCTTGAGCCAGTCCAGCAGTTCGGACGTCGACGGCTTTTTCTTCAGGCCCGGCACGTCGCGGATTTCATAGAACAGCTTCAGGGCTTCCGCGACGAGGCGCTGCTTGATGCCCGGAAAATGCACGTCGACGATGGCGCGCATGGTGTCGGCGTCTGGGAAACGGATGTAGTGGAAGAAACAGCGGCGCAGGAAGGCGTCCGGCAATTCCTTCTCGTTGTTGGAGGTTATGACCACGATCGGCCGACGGCGCGCTTTCACCGTCTCGCCGGTTTCGTAGACGAAGAATTCCATGCGGTCGAGTTCCTGCAGCAGGTCATTCGGGAACTCGATGTCGGCCTTGTCGATCTCGTCGATGAGCAGGACCGGCCGCTCGTCGGAGACGAAGGCGTCCCACAGCTTGCCGCGCTTGATGTAGTTGCGGATGTCCTTCACCCGTTCGTCGCCGAGCTGGCTGTCGCGCAGACGCGACACCGCGTCGTATTCGTACAGGCCCTGCTGCGCCTTGGTGGTGGACTTCACATGCCATTCGATCAGCGGCGCCGAGAGCGCTTTGGCGATTTCCAGCGCCAGCACGGTCTTGCCGGTGCCTGGCTCACCCTTGACCAGCAGCGGCCGCTCGAGCGCCACCGCCGCATTCACCGCGACCTTCAGGTCGTCGGTTGCCACATAGCCTTTGGTGCCTTCAAAACGCATGTTTTCGGAGTTCCTGTCCTGTCCCGTTTCGACACTAGTGAGCGCCAACGGGCAGGGCAAGAAGGCCAGTTTTTCCGGACTTTCCTGCCCGGTCGCGGGAATGTGACTGCGGCGTGAAAGCCACGCCGAAACACGCTAGGCTGGGTCTGCGAATATTAAGCAACCGCCCCTGTCTGGCGGACTCTGAAACGTGGGACCGGCGATGCTGCGATTGTACTCCATTCTGTTACTTGCAGGTCTGACGGCCGGCACCGCATCGGCGCAATCGGGGCCGCAGACGACCGCCAAGGCGACCTTCGCCGGCGGTTGCTTCTGGTGCGTGGAGGCCGATTTCGACAAGGTCGACGGCGTCCTCTCCACCACCTCCGGCTATATCGGCGGCAAGACCGCCAATCCGACCTATGAGCAAGTGGCGCGCGGTGGCACCGGGCATGCGGAAGCGGTCGAGATCGTCTACGACACGAGCAAGGTCAGTTACGAAAAGCTGCTCGATGTATTCTGGCGCAACATCGATCCCATCGCGAAGGACCGCCAGTTCTGCGATTCCGGCGACATGTATCGCTCGGCCATCTTCGTGCATGACGCCGAGCAATTAAAGCTCGCGGAAGAATCGAAAAAGGATCTGGAAGCGTCCGGCCGTTTCAGCCTGCCGATCCAGACCGAGATCGTGTTGGCGACGAAATTCTATCCGGCCGAGGAGTATCACCAGGACTTCTATCAGAAGAACCCCGGCAAATACAGTTTCTACCGCTGGAATTGCGGCCGCGACATGCGGCTCGAGCAGATCTGGGGCAAGGCGACGCATTGAGGAGCATCAGTCGTGGAGAACAGACGCAGCATCGTCAGCCTTTTCGTCGCGACACTCGCAACCTTACTGAGCGGGCGCTGGTCCGGCGATGCGCAAGCCGCGAAGGACGAGTCTTTCGAGATCACGCGGACGCCGGCGGAGTGGAAGAAGCTGCTCACGCCCGCGCAGTATTATGTGCTGCGCGAGCATGGCACCGAGCGGCCGGGCACCAGCCCGCTCAACGCCGAGAAGCGCAAGGGCATCTATTCCTGCGCCGGCTGCGACCTGCCGCTGTTCTCGTCGGAGACGAAATACGAGAGCGGCACCGGCTGGCCCAGCTTCTATGACGTCCTGCCCCATGCCGTCGGCACGCAGACCGACCGCTCGCTGTTCATGACCCGCACCGAGGTGCATTGCCGCCGCTGCGGCGGCCATCTCGGCCATGTATTCAGCGACGGGCCGAAGCCGACGGGCTTGCGTTACTGCATGAACGGCGTGGCGCTGACATTCACACCCGACAAGGCTGCCTGAGCGGCGCGCCGGCGCGCCGCGCACCCGGCAAATCCTGCCGGGACTAGGCATTTTGCCGCCGGTCACGCATGCCCCGGCCCGGCGGCCGCACCTCGTAAGCTATTGAAATAAAACATGAAAAATTATGGCACGCGGCTTGCGATGCAAGTCGCGAATGCGCGGCTTTGGCATTTCCCGGTTGGCCGCCCGGGCCCGCTCTGGAGGATGTAATGGGTATCTTCGGCGCTCTCACCACCGCCGTCACCGGCATGCGCGCGCAATCCTTCGCGCTCGAAAACGTGTCCGGCAATATCGCCAATTCGCAGACGACCGCGTTCAAGCGTATGGACACGAGCTTCGTCGATCTGATTCCGGAAAACACACCCTCCAAGCAGCTCGCCGGCACCGTGGTCGCGAATTCGCGCGCGACCAACACAGTGCAGGGCGACATCCAGGCCGCGTCGATCGGCACCTTCATGGCGATCAACGGCGACGGCTATTTCGTGGTGCAAAAGCCCGACAATTTTGTCGACAACAATCCGGTCTTTGCCGGCATCGAGAACTACACCCGCCGCGGCGACTTCCAGGTCGACAAGAACGGCTACCTGGTCAACGGCGCCGGCTATTATCTGATGGGCATTCCGGTCGATTCCACGACGGGAAACCTGGTCGGCAGCGTGCCCACGCTGCTGCAATTCCAGAACGACTTCCTGCCGGCGCAGGCGACCAGCACGATCGAATATCGCGCCAACCTCGCCCGCACGCCGCATACGGCCGACTACGACGAGGACGTCGTTGGTTCGGAAGTGCTCAACCCCGCCGCCTTCCAGGCCAACCCGGTCGCCGGGCCGGCCCAGCCCGCGACCTTCACCGGTTTCGGCGCCAACATTACGCCTGACGCGGTGGCGACGCTGACAGGCGCCGCTGTGCTTCCGGCCAACCTCGTGAACTCCGGCACATTCACGATCAACGGCAAGACCATCAACATTGCCGGCGGTGAAACGCCGGCAGCTCTGGAAGCCCTGATCGATGCAGCGCTGGCAACCGCTCCCGCGGTTAACATGGATGCATCCATCTCGGCTGGCCGCCTGGTGCTGACCGGCACCGACTTCGACACCAATATCATCATTGGTGGCTCGCCGCCCGCGGCGTTGATGACCGAGCTCGGTCTGACCATCGGCACGACCAACGCGACCAATCTGCTCACCCAGAATATCGTCGCCGACAACGAAACCCTGACATTCACCTTCACCGACCCGAGCCCGCCTCCGGGCACCAGCACGCCGTTCACCATCACGTTCGGGCCGGACCCCGGCGAAGTGTCGACGCTGCAGGAATTGCAGACCGCCTTGGCCGCCATGCCCGGCGCGCTCGGCACCGGCAGCGTCAATACCGGCAACGGCAATATCACCGTCACGGCGGCGCAGATGGACTTCACCATCGCCATCAGCGGCACCGCCGACCCGCAGAATTTCGGCCTGCAGACCCTGAACGCACTGCCGGCGAATGGCACGGTGGTCGCCAACGACCTGTCCCAGTTCGTCGACAATTCGATCGGCGGCGGCGCCATCACGGCCTATGACGTGTCCGGCTCGCCGGTGAATATCCAGTTGCGCTGGGCCAAGGTTGACAGCGTTTCCACCGGCGGCACCGACACCTGGAACCTGTTCTATCAGGAAAGCTCGACGGCGACCGGCACCCAGGTCGCCTGGCGCAATGTGGGTCAGAACTACACCTTCGGCGCCAATGGCCAGATGAACCCGCTGATTTCGACGATCACGATCCCGAACGTCACCGTGGATGGAATCAGCCTCGGCAACGTGCAGATGATTCATGGCGCCGGCGGCATCACGCAGTTCTCGGATGCCAACGGCACAGTCAAGGTGAACCTGCTCAATCAGAACGGCTACGCCGCCGGCGAATTGCAGACCGTGTCGGTCAGCGACAAGGGCCGCGTCGTTGGCAGTTATTCGAACGGCCGCACCATCGATCTTGCCGAAATCACGCTCGCGGATTTCAACGGCGCCAATTTCCTCAAGCGCATCGACGGCGGCGCCTTCGAAGTGACCGACGAATCCGGGGCACCAACCTATGGCGCCTCGGGCAAGATCGTCGGCTCCTCGCTGGAAGGCTCGAATACGGATATCGCCGACGAATTCACCAAGCTGATCGTCACCCAGCAGGCCTATTCGTCGAATACCCGCGTGATCACGACGGCGAACCAGATGGTCCAGGACCTTCTGAACATGCTGCGCTGAGCAATGCGTTTTTGCGTAACGTCTGAGGACGGAACATGAGTCTCTCGCAGGCTTTGGCGACATCTGTGTCGGGGTTGCGGATCACGCAATCCTCGCTGGCGCTGGTCGCCTCCAACGTCGCCAATGCCGAGACGCCGGGCTATGTCCGCAAGACCGCCGCGCAGGTCACGACCGCCGCCGGCGCCAACGGCGTCAGCGTGCGGATCGCCTCGATCAATCGCGAGCTCGACCAGTATGTGCAGCGCCAGTTGCGGGCGGAGGTGTCCGGCGGTGCCTATGCCAC